>Ga0102832_1001537_pt1 | contig 17175 bp, 11 predicted proteins | sample EBPBio282013_DNA_FD_88942 | JGI IMG/M metagenome (GOLD analysis project Ga0102832, IMG submission 88942) | Wastewater treatment Type I Accumulibacter community from EBPR Bioreactor in Madison, WI, USA - Reactor 2_5/28/2013_ DNA (Illumina Assembly) | ecosystem: Engineered > Bioreactor > EBPR >...
GGACCGCGACGACGAAAAGGCCATTCTCGAGCGTTCGTTCAACGAACAGATCAAGTCGCAGCTCATGGGCCGCAAGACGGTCTCGGGCCCGAAGGGCTTCAAGGCCGGCGGCAAGGTCACCGATGAGCTGCTCGCCGAATACACTCCGGGTCAGTGGCGCCAGATCACCGTCGCCAACGACAAGGTGATGGAAGATATCGAAGCGATGAAGAAGTCGCTCGAGGAAAGCACCAAGCTCATCGACCAGCGCTTCGAGAACAAGGTCGAGAAGCTGCAGCGCGGCGACGAATTGCCGCCGGGCGTTCTGAAGATGGTGAAGGTGTTCGTGGCCGTGAAGCGCAAGCTTCAGCCTGGCGACAAGATGGCCGGCCGTCACGGCAACAAGGGGGTCATCTCCAAGATCCTTCCGATCGAAGATATGCCCTACCTCGCCGACGGTACGCATGTGGATATCGTGCTGAACCCGCTCGGCGTGCCGTCGCGCATGAACGTCGGTCAGATCCTTGAGACGCACCTCGGTTGGGCGTGCCGCGCTCTCGGCCAGCAGGTCGGGACGATGCTCGACAACCACCGTGCGGGCCGCTCGGACCGCGACCTGCGCTCGCTGCTCAAGAAGATCTACGGCGAACGCAACTACCGCAATGAGTTCCAGGAACTCCCGGACGAGCAGCTGATCGATATGTCCGAGAATCTCCGTCGCGGTATCCCCATCGCCACGCCCGTGTTCGACGGCGCGCGCGAAGCGGACATCGTGCAAATGCTTGAGATGGCGGGCCTCGATGGTTCGGGTCAGGTCACGTTGTATGACGGCGCGACCGGCGAAGCCTTCGACCGCAAGGTGACCGTGGGCTACATCTACATGCTGAAGCTCCATCACCTCGTTGACGACAAGATCCACGCGCGTTCGATCGGTCCTTACTCGCTCGTCACCCAGCAGCCGCTCGGTGGTAAGGCGCAATTCGGCGGTCAGCGCTTCGGGGAAATGGAAGTGTGGGCGCTCGAAGCTTACGGCGCGGCTTACACGCTCCAGGAAATGCTCACCGTCAAATCGGACGACGTTTCGGGCCGTACCAAGGTCTACGAAGCGATCGTGCGCGGCGACGACACGTTCGAGGCGGGCATCCCGGAATCCTTCAACGTGCTGGTCAAGGAAATGCGCTCGCTCGGTCTCGATGTGGAACTGTCCCACAGCGAGCAGTAGCGGCGCGGCGAACGAACGAAATAAGCGGGCGAGGGTTGGCGGCAGCGCCGCCCCGCCCCAGTAGAGAAAAGCTCCTTAAGGAGAATTCGGTATGAACGAACTTACCAAGATCTTCGGCCAGGTTACTGGCACTGAGTCCTTCGACCAGATCCGCATTTCGATCGCGAGCCCGGAGAAAATCCGCTCGTGGTCCTACGGCGAAATCAAGAAGCCCGAGACCATCAACTACCGTACCTTCAAGCCCGAGCGCGACGGCCTGTTCTGCGCGCGCATCTTCGGACCCATCAAGGATTACGAATGCTTGTGCGGCAAGTACAAGCGCATGAAGTACAAAGGCATCATCTGCGAAAAGTGCGGCGTTGAAGTCACGCTTTCGAAGGTGCGCCGCGAACGCATGGGCCACATCGAACTGGCCGCGCCGGTCGCTCATATCTGGTTCATGAAGTCGCTGCCGAGCCGTATCGGCCTCTTGCTCGACATGACCCTGAAGGATCTCGAGCGCGTCCTGTACTTCGAAAACTACGTCGTCATCGAACCGGGCATGACCCCGCTGCAGCCGAAAGAGCTGCTGACGGAAGATCAGTACGCCGCGGCCGTCGAGGAATACGGCGAAGACTCGTTCCGTTACGGCATCGGCGCCGAAGCGATCCGCGAGATCCTGACCTCGATCAATCTCGAGGAATTGCGCAACGAAATGCGCGTGGAACTCAAGGAAACCGGCTCGGAAGCCAAGCGCAAGAAGCTCGTGAAGCGCCTGAAGCTGGTCGAGAGCTTCATGGCCTCCGGCGCGCGTCCGGAATGGATGATCATGGAAGTCATTCCGGTCATTCCGCCCGAACTGCGCCCGCTGGTTCCGCTAGATGGCGGCCGTTTCGCGACCTCGGATCTGAACGATCTGTACCGCCGCGTCATCAACCGTAACAATCGTCTTAAGAGACTGATCGAACTCCGCGCGCCGGAGATCATCATCCGCAACGAAAAGCGCATGCTCCAGGAATCGGTGGACGCGCTGTTCGACAACGGCCGCCGCGGCCGTGCGATCACGGGCGCGAACAAGCGTCCTCTGAAGTCGCTGTCCGACATGCTGAAGGGCAAGCAGGGCCGCTTCCGTCAGAACCTGCTCGGCAAGCGCGTCGACTATTCGGGCCGCTCGGTCATCGTCGTCGGTCCGGAACTGAAGCTGCACCAGTGCGGTTTGCCGAAGAAGATGGCGCTCGAGCTGTTCAAGCCGTTCGTCTACTCGAAGCTCGAACTCTACGGCATGGCGACCACGATCAAGGCCGCCAAGCGCATGGTGGAAAAAGAGCGTCCGGAAGTGTGGGATATCCTCGAAGAGGTCATCCGCGAGCATCCGGTGCTTCTGAACCGCGCGCCGACGCTGCACCGTCTGGGCATCCAGGCCTTCGAACCGACGCTGATCGAAGGTAAGGCGATCCAGCTGCACCCGCTCGTCTGTAGCGCGTTCAACGCGGACTTCGACGGCGACCAGATGGCCGTGCACGTTCCGCTCTCGCTGGAAGCCCAGCTGGAAGCGCGCGTGCTGATGATGTCCACCAACAACATCCTGTCGCCGGCGAACGGCAAGCCGATCATCGTCCCCACGCAGGACATGATTCTCGGCCTGTACTACGCGACGATGGACCGCGACAACGAGAAGGGCGAAGGCATGATGTTCGGCGACATCGCCGAAATCGAACACGCCCTGCAGAGCAAAGCCGTCTCGATCCACGCCAAGATCAAGGCGCGCTACAAGACCGTCGATGAAACCGGCAAGCCCGTGACCATTGTCGTCAATACGACGCCGGGCCGCATGCTGCTGGCCGAAGAACTGCCGCGTCACAAGAACGTGCCGTTCTCGCTCATCAACCGTCTCCTTCGTAAGAAGGAAATCACGGAAGTCATCGACATCGTCTACCGCCACTGCGGTCAGAAAGAGACGGTGATCTTCTGCGATCACATCATGGCGCTCGGCTTCCGCTGCTCCGCGCGCGCCGGCATCTCCTTCGGTAAGGATGACCTCATCATTCCGAAGTCGAAGGAAGGCATGGTGAAGCGTACCGAATCCCAGGTGAAGGAATTCGAACAGCAGTATCAGGACGGTCTCATCACCCAGGGCGAAAAGTACAACAAGGTCGTCGACGCCTGGTCGCACTGCACCGAAGAAGTCGCAGAAGCGATGATGAAAGAGATTCAGAAGATGGAGACGGGCAAGGCCGTGAACTCGGTCTACATGATGGCCCACTCCGGCGCCCGCGGCTCCGCCGCTCAGATGAAGCAGCTCGCCGGTATGCGCGGCCTCATGGCCAAGCCGTCGGGCGAAATCATCGAGACGCCGATCATCTCGAACTTCAAGGAAGGCCTGAACGTGCTGGAGTACTTCAACTCCACCCACGGCGCCCGTAAGGGTCTGGCCGACACCGCGCTCAAGACCGCGAACTCGGGTTACCTCACGCGCCGTCTCGTCGACGTCGCGCAGGACGCCATCATCATCGAGGAAGATTGCGAGACGCACGAAGGCGTCACCGCGGCTCCGCTCGTTGAAGGCGGCGAAGTGGTCGTCTCGCTCGGCGAACGCGTCCTCGGCCGCGTCACCAACGAAGACGTCGTCGATCCGGAATCGGGCAAGGTCATCGTCAAGAAGGGCTTCCTGCTGACGGAATACGAAGTCGAGAAGATCGAAAAGCTCGGCCTCCAGAAACTGAAGATCCGTTCGCCGCTGACCTGCTCGACGGTTGGTGGGGTGTGCGGCAAGTGCTACGGCCGCGATCTCGCGCGCGGCACGGTCGTCAACGTCGGCGAAGCGGTGGGTGTCATCGCGGCGCAGTCGATCGGCGAGCCGGGCACGCAGCTCACGATGCGTACGTTCCACATCGGCGGCGCGGCTCAGCGCGGCGCCGAACAGTCGAGCATCGAAGCGGCGTTCGACGCGAAGGTGAAGATGATCAATCGCGCTGTCGTTCAGAACAGCGAGAAGATCAACATCCTCATGTCGCGTAACTGCGAACTCGTGCTGGAAGACGCGCAGGGCCGTGAAAAAGCCCGTCACCGCGTGCCGTACGGCGCCAAGCTGTTCGTGGACGACAAGCAGATGGTGAAGAAAGGCCAGAAGATGGCCGAGTGGGATCCGTACACGCTCCCGATCATCACCGAAAAGTCCGGTATCGTGCACTACATGGACCTCGTGGAAGGCATCTCGCAGCGCGAGACCCTCGACGAAGCCACCGGTATCGCCTCGAAGGTCGTTATCGATTGGAAGCAGCAGCCCAAAGGTTCTGATCTGAAGCCGCGCATCACGCTGCGCGACAAGCCGATCGAGCAGGGCGGTAAGGTCATCACCCTCGAGAACGGCATGGAAGCGCGTTACTTCCTGTCGGTCGACTCGGTCCTGTCGGTGGACAACGGCCAGAAGGTTCACGCCGGCGACGTGCTCGCGCGTATCCCGCGCGAATCGTCCAAGACCCGCGACATCACCGGTGGTCTGCCGCGAGTCGCCGAACTGTTCGAAGCCCGCAAGCCGAAGGATCACGCGATCATCTCGGACATCGAAGGCCGCGTGGAATTCGGCAAGGACTACAAGTCCAAGCGCCGCGTCGTCGTGAAGCCGGAGAAGGGCAACCCGGTCGAGTACCTGGTGCCGAAGGGCAAGCACCTCGCGGTCCAGGAAGGCGACTACGTCCGCAAGGGCGACCCGCTCATGGACGGCAACCCGGTGCCGCATGACATCCTGCGCGTCATGGGTGTCGAGGCCCTGGCTTACTACCTGATCAAGGAAATCCAGGACGTTTACCGCCTGCAGGGCGTGAAGATTAACGATAAGCACATCGAAGTTATCGTGCGTCAGATGCTGCAGAAGGTGGAAGTCGTGGAAGGCGGGGACACCACGTTCCTGGTCGGCGAACTCCCGGATAAGCTGGAGTTCGACGCCGAGAACGCGAAGGTTGAAGCCGAAGGCGGCCGTCCGGCCAAGGCCCTCCCGGTCCTCCAGGGGATCACGAAGGCCTCGCTCCAGACCCAGTCCTTCGTCTCGGCGGCCTCGTTCCAGGAAACCACCCGCGTCCTCACGGAAGCGGCGGTGACCGGAAAGGTCGACAGCCTGGTGGGCCTCAAGGAAAACGTCATCGTCGGCCGACTCATCCCGGCCGGTACGGGCGCCCTGATGAACCGTCTGAAGTCCATTGCCGCCAACCGCGACAAGGAACTCCAGGGTCCGGAAGAACCCGCCGCGGCGCTGCCGCCGGCCGCCGATGCGGCCGCCAAGGCGGGCGCGAGAGCCCCGGCTGCGGAATAACCACTATATATAGTGGTCTAAATGAGGAGAGGGGGCCGTTAGGCCCCCTCTCTTTTTGTATCCGAAGCTGGGAAAGAATCGGTCGCGGCGGGGGTGCGCGGCGCGCGTGACATGATCGCCATACCTGCAAAAATGCATGAAAATCAGGCCTATTCTCCGCTTGACGCTTATGTGACCCACCTATATGTTCCGCGCCGTTCTGGAAGGCGTCTGGCGGTAGATCCGGTTCCGCGATCTAAACGCAGATAGCAGTCGAACAACCAAAGAAACCGATATAGCCCCTTGATTGGGCAATGTTTTTCGAACGGGAACGAACAAGGTTCCGAAAGGGCCTGGTGTTCCTGTTTCACGTCTCGGGTGGGTCGCACTGAAGTTTTCAGTGCAGGACCGTGCCGGGGCGGCAAACGAGTTTGAAGATAACGATAGCGAACGAAAAAGTTCCTAGGGAAATCGAGGCTTAGACGATGCCGACAATCAACCAGATGATCCGTAAGGGCCGCCAAATGCCTGCGGCGCGCAACAAGGTCCCCGCGTTGGAGAGCTGCCCGCAAAAGCGTGGCGTTTGCACCCGCGTGTACACGACGACTCCGAAGAAGCCGAACTCGGCGCTTCGTAAGGTCGCGCGCGTTCGTCTGACGAACCAATTCGAAGCGATCTGCTACATCCCCGGCGAAGGTCACAACCTTCAGGAACACTCCGTGGTCATGATCCGCGGCGGCCGCGTGAAGGATCTTCCCGGCGTTCGCTACCACATCATCCGCGGCACGCTCGACACCCAGGGCGTCAATGACCGCCGCCAGCGTCGTTCGAAGTACGGCGCCAAGCGTCCGAAGTAAGAGGAAGAAAGCATGTCTCGTCGTCGCGCAGCAGATAAGCGTGAGATCAATCCGGACGCGAAGTTCGGCGATCTCGTCATCGCGAAGTTCATCAACTCGGTGATGGAACAGGGCAAGAAGGGCGTTGCTGAACGCATCGTCTACGGCGCCCTCGACCGCATCTCGAAGAAAGTGAACCAGGACGCCGTGAAGGTGTTCCATGACGCGATCGAGAACGTGAAGCCGACGGTGGAAGTGCGTTCCCGCCGCGTCGGTGGCGCCACCTACCAGGTGCCCGTTGAAGTCCGTCCGGAGCGCCGTCAGGCGCTCGCGTTCCGCTGGCTGGTTTCCAACGCCCGCGGCCGCAACGAGAAGACCATGATCGACCGTCTGTCGAACGAGCTGATGGACGCGGCCGCCAACCGTGGCGGCGCCGTGAAGAAGCGCGAAGACACGCACCGCATGGCGGAAGCGAACCGCGCCTTCTCGCACTACCGCTGGTAACCGAGATTTTTCCTGACGGCTCCCCGAGCCGCTAAGAGAGTTTGTGATGGCTAACGAAAACACTCCTATCGAGCGCTACCGTAACATCGGCATCATGGCGCACATCGACGCCGGTAAGACGACGACCACGGAGCGTATCCTGTACTACACCGGCCGTTCGCATAAGATCGGCGAAGTCCACGACGGCATGGCCACGATGGACTGGATGGAGCAGGAGCAGGAGCGCGGCATCACGATCACGTCCGCCGCCACGACGTGCTTCTGGAAAGATCACCGCATCAACATCATCGACACCCCGGGCCACGTCGACTTCACGATCGAAGTCGAGCGTTCGCTGCGCGTGCTCGATGGCGCCGTCACCTGTTTCGACGGCGTCGCCGGCGTCGAGCCGCAGTCCGAAACCGTGTGGCGTCAGGCTGACAAGTACAACGTTCCGCGTATGTGCTTCGTCAACAAGATGGATCGCATGGGCGCGAATTTCTATCGCTGCGTCGACATGATCGTCGATCGCCTTGGCGCGAAGCCGCTTGTGCTGACGCTGCCGATCGGCGTCGAAGCTGAATTCGTCGGTGTCGTCGATCTCGTGAAGATGAAGGCGCTCGTCTGGAAGGGCGAGGACCTCGGCGCGAAGTTCGACGAAGTCGAAATTCCGGCCGACTTGGCCGATAAGGCGAAGGAATACCGTGCGGCTCTCGTCGATACCGTCGTCGAAATGGACGATGCGGCGATGGAAGCCTATCTCGAAGGCAACGAGCCGGACGAAGAGACGCTGCACAAGTGCATCCGCAAGGGCACCATCGCTCAGAAGTTCGTGCCCGTGATCTGCGGCTCGGCGTTCAAGAACAAGGGCGTGCAGGTGCTGCTCGATTGCGTCACGCACTACCTCCCGTCGCCGCTCGATCTGCCGGACGTGAAGGGCACCTTGCCGGGCAAGGAAGAAGTCGAAGCGGTCCGTAAGCGTCTGCCGGACGAGCCGTTCTCGGGCATCGCCTTCAAGATCATGAACGATCCGTTCGTCGGCTCGCTCACCTTCGTGCGCATCTACTCCGGTAAGCTGGAAAGCGGCACCGGCGTGCTGAACAGCGTGAAGGACAAGAAAGAACGTATCGGCCGTATGTTGCTGATGCATGCCAACAACCGCGAAGAAATCAAAACCGCTTCGGCGGGTGACATCGTCGCGCTCGTGGGCATGAAGGACACGACCACCGGCGAAACGCTGTGCGACCCGAACAAGCCGATCATCCTGGAGCGCATGGTGTTCCCGGAGCCGGTCATCGAAGTCGCCGTCGAGCCGAAGTCGAAGCCGGACGTCGAAAAGATGGGCATGGCGCTCGCGCGTCTCGCCGCCGAAGATCCGTCGCTGCGCATCACGACCGATCACGAAAGCGGCCAGACCATCCTCAAGGGGATGGGCGAACTGCACCTCGAAATCATCGTCGACCGCATGAAGCGCGAATTCAAGGTGGAAGCCAACGTCGGCGCTCCCCAGGTCGCGTACCGTGAGACGATCAGCCGCGTTTACGAAGAAGACTACACGCACAAGAAGCAGTCGGGCGGTTCGGGCCAGTACGCCCGCGTCAAGATCCGCTTCGAGCCGCTGCCGCCGGGTTCGGGCTATCAGTTCGAAAACGACATCGTCGGCGGTTCGGTGCCGAAGGAATACATCCCGGGCGTCGTGAAGGGCCTCGAAGCCTCGATCGGCACCGGCGTGATCGCCGGCTTCCCCTGCACGGACTTCAAGGCGACCCTGTACGACGGTAACTACCACGACGTCGACTCGTCGGCCCTTGCGTTCGAAATCGCCGCCCGCGCCGCCTTCCGTGAAGGTATCCCGCAGGCCGGCCCGAAGCTGCTCGAGCCGATCATGAGCGTCGAAGTTGTCACCCCCGAAGACTACATGGGCGACATCATCGGCGACCTGAACAGCCGTCGCGGTCAGATCAACAACATGGACAGCCGCGCGAACGCGCGCGTCATCACCGCGATGGTGCCGCTGGCCAACATGTTCGGTTACGTCAACACGCTGCGTTCGATGAGCCAGGGCCGCGCCCAGTTCACGATGACGTTCGACCACTACGAACAGGTGCCGAGCAACGTGTCCGACGAAATCAAGGCCAAGTTGGCCGGTTAATTAGCCCAGAAGAATTTCAGTCCAGAGAACGGAGTGAGCCATGTCTAAAGAGAAATTCCAGCGGAATAAGCCGCACTGCAACATCGGCACGATTGGTCACGTTGACCACGGCAAGACGTCGTTGACGGCGGCGATCACGAAGATCCTCGCGGAGACGGGCGGCGCGACGTTCACGGCGTACGACCAGATCGACAAGGCGCCTGAAGAGAAGGCGCGCGGGATCACGATCTCGACGGCGCACGTTGAGTATGAAACGACGAACCGCCACTACGCGCACGTCGATTGCCCGGGCCACGCGGACTACGTGAAGAACATGATCACGGGTGCGGCGCAGATGGACGGGGCGATCCTGGTGGTGTCGGCCGCCGACGGCCCGATGCCGCAGACGCGCGAACACATCCTGCTGGCGCGCCAGGTCGGCGTTCCTGCGATCGTGGTGTTCCTGAACAAGTGCGACATGGTGGACGACGCGGAACTTCTGGACCTCGTCGAACTCGAAGTTCGCGAACTTCTGTCGAAGTACGAATTCCCGGGGGACAAGATCCCGATCGTGCGCGGCTCGGCGCTGGCGGCTCTTGAGAACTCGAACGAAGAGCTCGGCAAGCAGGCGATCTTGAAGCTGATGCAGGCTGTCGACGAAAACATCCCGCAGCCGGCGCGTCCGAAGGACAAGCCGTTCCTGATGCCGATCGAAGACGTGTTTTCGATCTCTGGCCGCGGCACGGTCGTCACGGGCCGCGTTGAACGCGGGATCGTGAAGGTCGGCGAAGAAATGCAGATCATCGGCCTGAAGCCGACGCAGACCACGGTCGTGACGGGCGTTGAAATGTTCCGCAAGCTGCTCGATCAGGGTGAGGCGGGCGACAACATCGGCGCGCTGCTGCGTGGCACGAAGCGTGAAGACGTCGAGCGCGGCCAGGTTCTGGCCAAGCCGGGTTCGATCACGCCGCACACGAAGTTCTCGTGCAGCTGCTACATCCTGTCGAAGGACGAAGGCGGCCGTCACACGCCGTTCTTCTCGAACTACCGTCCGCAGTTCTACTTCCGCACCACGGACGTGACCGGCACGATCGAGCTTCCGGCCGGTACGGAAATGGTGATGCCGGGCGACAACATCGAAATGCAGGTGAACCTCATCGCCCCGATCGCGATGGATGAAGGCCTGCGCTTCGCCATCCGCGAAGGCGGCCGTACGGTCGGTTCGGGCGTCGTCGCTAAAATCATCGAGTAGACAGACCGCTGCTAAACGGCTCTGGGCCAGGGGCTGATCCGAAAGGATCAGCCCTTATCTCTTGTGAGTCGGGGCGTGATCGGGCGCAAAAAACCGATCCACTTTTTGCTGATCGCGACCCCGATTTTTCGCGGCCCTCGGCTTTTTGGAGCCGGTCGAATCCCACTTGATTCAGGGTGTTGGTGCGGAGTAGAAACCCTCCGCACCGGTCGAAACACCCGTCTCGACCGGTAGTTTTGTGTTGCCCTCGTGGTAACACGCGGCAGTGGCGGGCGTGGAGGGGGTCGAAAGCTCAAGATATTGAGCTATTTGATCGTCTAAACGCTCCGAAGTGAAAACAGGTCCTAGGGGTGTAGCTCAACTGGTAGAGCACCGGTCTCCAAAACCGGGGGTTGTAGGTTCGAGCCCTATCGCCCCTGCCACCTGGGAGTCGGAGCGGTCCGAAAGGGCCAGATCCGCCGGCCGTCTGAGTAGAGTTTGATCCGAGAGGCGTAATTTTAATGGCGAAAACTTCACCCGGGCTCTTTGTCCGCCAAGTGCGGCAGGAAATGTCCAAGGTCACCTGGCCATCGCGTCGGGAGACCACGGTTTCGGTCGTCATGGTTTTCATCTTCAGTGCCATTCTTTCCGTTTACTTCCTCGCCGTGGACGCCGTCCTCGGTTGGGGCGTGCGCTACATTTTCGGTTAAGGGGCGGGACCAATGGCTGCCAAGTGGTACGTGCTCCACGTTTATTCGGGTTTTGAAAATAAGGTTGCTCAGTCGATCCGCGAGCAGGCCGCGACCCATGGCATGACGGATAAGATCCAGGAAGTCATCGTGCCGATGGAAAAGGTCGCCGAAGTGCGCCGCGGCACCAAGGTCGACGCCGAGCGCAAGTTTTTCCCAGGCTATGTCCTGATCAAGATGGATCTGACGGACCAGGCCTGGCACATCGTCAAGAACACGCCCAAGGTCACGAACTTCCTCGGCGGCAACAAGCCGCGCCCGATGTCGGATAGCGAAGCTGAGCGCATCCAGAAGCAGGTGCAGGAAGGGATCGAGCGTCCGAAGCCCTCGGTGGTCTTCGAAGTGGGCGAACAAGTTCGCGTTTCCGACGGTCCTTTCACCTCGTTCAACGGCGTCGTCGAAGACGTCGACGAGGAAAAAGCCCGTCTCAAGGTTTCGGTCTCGATCTTCGGCCGTTCTACGCCGGTCGAGCTCGAATACAGCCAGGTGGAAAAGCTCTAACTGGCTGCTTCGCGGACGCCGTAAGGCGGCCGCACAACTCTGTGGAAGGTTTCTGCCCTGAAAGTCCAAGGGCAGCCGCACCACGGACCCGATGCACCGGAGGGTATCCGGCGCATAACTGAGGGATACGATGGCAAAGAAAATTGAAGGCTACGTAAAGCTTGAAATCCCGGCCGGGAAGGCAAACCCTTCTCCGCCGATCGGCCCCGCGCTCGGTCAGCGCGGCGTCAACATCATGGCGTTCTGCAAAGAGTTCAATGCAGCGACCCAGGGCGGTGAAATCGGCGTTCCGACGCCCGTGGTGATCACGGTGTATTCGGACCGTTCTTTCACGTTCGTCACCAAGACCCCGCCGACGAGCTTCTTCCTGAAGCGCGCCGCGAAGATCGACAAGGGTTCGGGCACCACTGGCCGCGGTTTCGTCGGCAAGGTGAACATGACCCAGATCCGCGAGATCGCGCAGAAGAAGATGCCGGACCTGAACAGCCCGACGATTGAATCGGCGATGGCGCAGGTTGTTGGCTCCGCCCGCGCGATGGGCCTCGAAGTGGTGGAGAACTAAGCCATGGCGAAAGTTGGAAAGCGTTTGAAGGCCGGTCTCGCCGCTGTCGATCATGAAACCTATTACACGGTCGTCGATGCGGTGAAGATCCTGAAGGCCAATGCGAAGGCCAAGTTCGACGAAACCGTCGAAGTGGCGATGAACCTCGGTGTCGATCCGAAGCACGCGGACCAGATGGTGCGCGGCGTCGTCGCGCTGCCGCACGGTACCGGTAAGACGATGCGTGTCGCCGTGTTCGCCAAGGGCGACAAAGCGAAAGACGCGGAAGCCGCTGGCGCCGATCTCGTTGGCGCGGAAGATCTCGCCGACAAGATCAATGCCGGCGAAATGGGCTTTGATCGCGTCATCGCGACCCCGGACATGATGGGCGTCGTCGGTAAGCTCGGTAAGGTGCTCGGCCCCCGCGGCCTGATGCCGAACCCGAAGCTCGGCACCGTGACCATGGACGTGAAAACGGCCGTGAAGAACGCCAAGGCCGGTGAAGTGCAGTTCCGCGTCGAGAAGGCCGGCATCGTGCAGGCCGGTATCGGCAAGGCCAGCTTCTCGGCCGAGCAGCTGCAAGCCAACCTGAAGGCGTTCGTCGACGCCATCGTGAAGGCCAAGCCGGCCGGCGCGAAGGGTAACTACATCAAGAAGATCTCCGTCAGCTCCACGATGGGCCCGGGGATCAAAGTGAACTCCGCCGACGCCGTCGCGAAGGCCGAGTAACGAGATTTCGCGCCGCCTTTTCGAAGGCGGCGCGAACGATACCGGCGAAGTGAAGCAACCGCTGATCTTCGCCGGAGATCCTGTCCGAGACTGATGGTGCCGATGCCTTTAGGGGCTGACGCATAAAGAGATGATCGCCATCACAGACGGGAGTGCAGGAAGTTTGGTTCGGTTGAGGCGCATACGCGCGATAGCCGGGCAGGGCGACTTGAGCTTCTGGGGCAGGTCTGGAACCGGCGGGTTTGGTTCTTCTAGACCCGTTGGATGTGCAACCGGTTCTTTCCTCGCGTGAGGAGAGAGCCTCAGTAAGCGGAGACGATATGGACCGACAGCAAAAAGAAGAGCTGGTTAGTTCGCTCAACGCTACGCTGACGCAGCAGTCCTTCATCGCCATCACCCTGAATAAGGGCCTGACGGTCGCTGAAGCTCAAGCGCTGCGTAAAGCTATGCGTGAAGCGGGCGCCGGCTACAAAGTTGCTAAAAATCGGCTCGCGCGTCTCGCCATTGCCGGCACGAAGTTCGAAAACCTTGGCGATCTGTTCAAGGGCCCGACGGGTATCGCGTACTCGAAGGATCCGGTCGCAGCCGCGAAGGTTTGTGCGAAGTTCGCGAAGGACAACAAGAAGCTGGAGATCGTTGGCGGCAATTTGAACGGCCAGAAGCTGGACGTCGCTGGGGTTGAAACCCTGGCCACTCTGCCTTCGCTGGACGAATTGCGCGGCAAGATCATCGGACTCGTTCAGGCTCCCGCGACCAAGATCGCTGGCGTCGTTCAAGCTCCGGCCGGCCAGCTTGCTCGTCTTCTCGCTGCGAAAGCCAAGCAAGGCGAAGCCGCATAAGCCGCCCGTACTATTGCAATCAACCAAATAGAACCTAGATCAGGAGACTTTCAAAATGGCCGATCTCGCCAGAATCGTAGACGATCTTTCCGCTCTCACCGTTCTCGAAGCCGCTGAACTCGCGAAGCTGCTCGAAGAGAAGTGGGGCGTTTCCGCCGCTGCTCCGGTGGCCGTTGCCGCCGCTGGCGGCGCCGCCGCCGCTCCGGCCGCTGAAGCCAAGGACACCTTCGACGTGATCCTGGCCGACGCCGGCGCCAACAAGATCAACGTGATCAAAGAAGTGCGCGCTGTCACGAACCTCGGCCTCAAGGAAGCCAAGGACCTCGTCGAAGGCGCTCCGAAGCCGATCAAAGAAGGCGTCAACAAGGACGAAGCTGAATCGATCAAGAAGAAGCTCGAAGAAGCCGGCGCCAAAGTGCAGATCAAATAAGGTCTGTACGTTAGCTATCGCGGTTGAGGTCGGTGCGCTGAGAGATCGGCGCGCCGGCCTTACTGCCGTTTCTAGTTCTGGGTTACCGAGAAGAGCGTCAGCGCTCTTGCCGATAGTTCAGAGGACCATTGCAGCGCAGCCCTTTCAGGCGGGGCGAAAGCGGATGGTCTGGTTCAAAAAGCGCGCCGGAGCCCTGCCGGTGCCGCGCCTTAAGAAGGACGAGGAATGGTCATGGCCAAATCCCTCAATGGTCGGAAGCGTGTACGTAAAGACTTCGGTCGCATCCCGGTGGTTGCGCCGATGCCGAATTTGATCGAAGTGCAAAAGAGCTCTTACGACAAATTCCTCCAGGCGAATTCGCCGCTCGATGTGCGTCAGAAGTCGGGCTTGTGGGACGTGTTCAAGTCCGTTTTCCCGATCAAGGATTTTGCCGGCAAGGGCGAGCTGGAGTTCGTGTCCTACGAACTCGAAGCGCCGAAGTACGACGTTGAAGAGTGCCAACAGCGCGGTATGACCTTCTCCGCGCCGCTGAAAGTCACGCTGCGCCTCGTCGTGTGGGATATCGACGAAGACACCGGCGCGCGCTCCGTGCGCGACATCAAAGAACAAGACGTCTACATGGGCGATATGCCGCTCATGACGGATCACGGCACGTTCATCATCAACGGCACCGAGCGCGTTATCGTGTCGCAGATGCACCGTTCGCCGGGCGTGTTCTTCGATCACGACAAGGGCAAGACCCACTCGTCGGGCAAGTATCTGTTCGCCGCGCGCGTTATCCCGTACCGCGGCTCGTGGCTCGATTTCGAATTCGACGCCAAGGATCTCGTGTACGTGCGTATCGACCGCCGCCGTAAACTGCCGGTCACCACGCTTCTGTACGCGCTTGATTCTCTCGCGACGGAAAAGCTGCGCGCCAAGCGCAAGAAGGATGAAAAGAGCGTCGACCCGCAGGAAGTCCACGGCATGACCGCCGAGGAAATCCTCAACTACTTCTACGACACGCAAATCTTCGTGCGCGAGAAGAAGGGTTGGAACACAGGCTTCGACGCGCAGAAGATGCGCGGCATGAAGCTTAATTTCGACCTGGTCGACGCCAAGACCGGCCGCGTGAAGCTCGAAGCCGGCGGCAAGCTCAGCCCGCGCATCGCGACGAAGCTCGAGAAGGACGGCCTCAAGGAACTGCGCATCACCGACGAAGAGCTGATCGGTAAGTTCATCGCCGAGGACGTCGTCAACACCAAGACGGGCGAAATCTACATCGAAGCCGGCGAAGAAATCACCGCCGAGACCCTGGCGGCCTTCGAGGAAGCCGAAGTCGAAGAGATCAAGACCCTCTTCATCGACGGCATGAACGTCGGTCCGTACATCCGCAATACTCTCGCGCTCGACAAGAACACCAACCGCGACGAAGCGCTGGTCGATATCTATCGCGTGATGCGCCCGGGCGAGCCGCCCACGCTCGAAACCGCCGAAGCGCTGTTCCAGGGTCTGTTCTTCGATCCGGAACGCTATGACCTCTCGACCGTCGGTCGCGTGAAGATGAACGCGCGCCTGAACGTCTCGAACGAAGACGTGCCGGATTCCATCCGCCACCTGCGCAAGGACGACATCCTGCGCATCATCAAGGTGCTGACGGAACTGAAGGACGGCCGCGGCGAAATCGACGACATCGATCACCTCGGCAACCGTCGTGTCCGTTCGGTCGGCGAGCTGATGGAAAACCAGTACCGCGTCGGTCTGCTCCGCATGGAACGCGCCATCCGCGAACGCATGAGCTCGGTCGACATCGACACCGTGATGCCGCACGACCTCATCAACGCGAAGCCTGCCGCGGCGGCCGTGCGTGAATTCTTCGGCTCCTCGCAGCTGTCGCAATTCATGGATCAGACGAACCCGCTCTCGGAAATCACCCATAAGCGCCGTCTCTCGGCCCTCGGACCTGGCGGTCTGACCCGCGAGCGCGCCGGCTTCGAAGTCCGCGACGTGCATCCGACGCACTACGGCCGTATCTGCCCGATTGAAACGCCGGAAGGCCCGAACATCGGTCTGATCAACTCGCTGGCGACCTACGCCCGCGTGAACCAGTACGGCTTCATCGAAAGCCCGTACCGCAAAGTGGAAGACGCGCGCGTCTCGAACGACGTCGTGTACCTCTCGGCGATGGAAGAAGGCCGTTACAACATCGCCCAGGCGAACGAAGAAGTGGACGCCAAGGGCAAGCTGGTGAACGAACTGGTCAGCTGCCGTAAATCCGGCGAAGCCATGCTGCTGCCGCCCGCGGACATCCAGTACATGGACGTTTCGCCGAAGCAGCTCGTCTCCGTCGCCGCCGCGCTCATCCCGTTCCTTGAGAACGACGACGCGAACCGCGCGCTGATGGGCTCGAACATGCAGCGTCAGGCCGTGCCGCTCCTGCGCGCGGAAGCTCCGCTCGTCGGCACCGGCGTCGAAGAAGCCGTGGCCCGCGATTCCGGCGCCGCGACCGTTGCCCGCCGCGCGGGTATCGTACAGCAGGTGGACGCCGAACGTATCGTCGTTCGCGCGACCGAAGAGATGACCGCGTCCCAGCCGGGCGTCGACATCTACCGCCTCCTGAAGTTCCAGCGTTCGAACCAAAACACCTGCATCAATCAGCGTCCGCTCATCAAAGTGGGTGACGTGGTGGCCAAGGGCGACATCATCGCCGATGGTCCGTCGACGGAGTTGGGCGAACTCGCCCTCGGCCGGAACGTGCTCGTCGCGTTCATGCCGTGGAACGGTTACAACTTCGAGGACTCGATCCTGATCTCCGAGCGCATCGTGCGTGACGACGTGTTCACTTCGATCCATATCGAAGAGTTCGAAGTCATGGCCCGCGATACCAAGCTCGGCCAGGAAGAAATCACCCGCGACATCCCGAACGTCGGTGAGGAAGCCCTCAAGAACCTCGACGAAGCCGGCATCGTGTACGTCGGCGCCGAAGTGAAGGCTGGCGATATTCTGGTGGGTAAGGTGACGCCGAAGGGCGAATCTCCGGTCACGCCGGAAGAGAAGCTCCTGCGCGCCATCTTCGGTGAAAAGGCCTCGGACGTGCGCGACACCAGCTTGCGCGTGCCGCCGGGCGCCCAGGGCACCATCGTCGAAGTGCGCGTGTTCAATCGCCGCGGCGTCGATAAGGACGAACGTGCTCTCGCGATCGAGCGCGCCGAAATCGAAAGCCTGGCCAAGGACCGCGACGACGAAAAGGCCATTCTC
>Ga0102832_1001538_pt1 | contig 17162 bp, 14 predicted proteins | sample EBPBio282013_DNA_FD_88942 | JGI IMG/M metagenome (GOLD analysis project Ga0102832, IMG submission 88942) | Wastewater treatment Type I Accumulibacter community from EBPR Bioreactor in Madison, WI, USA - Reactor 2_5/28/2013_ DNA (Illumina Assembly) | ecosystem: Engineered > Bioreactor > EBPR >...
CGGCGCCTCGGGGATCTCGTACAGCTTGCCGTCGATCTTGACGCGCTGGAATCCCTTCTTCTGCAGCTCCTGCAGTTCCTTGCGGTACTCGCCCTTGCGGCCGCGCACGATCGGCGCCAGCAGGTAGAGGCGGGTGCCCTCCGGCATCGCCTTCACCCGGTCGACCATCTGCGACACGGTCTGGCTCTCGATCGGCAGGCCGGTGGCCGGGGAGTAGGGCACGCCGACGCGGGCGAACAGCAGGCGCAGGTAGTCGTAGATCTCGGTGACCGTGCCGACCGTCGAGCGCGGGTTGCGCGAGGTCGTCTTCTGCTCGATCGAGATCGCCGGCGACAGGCCCTCGATCGAGTCGACGTCGGGCTTCTGCATCAGCTCGAGGAACTGGCGGGCATAGGCCGACAGGCTCTCGACGTAGCGGCGCTGGCCCTCGGCGTAGACCGTGTCGAAGGCGAGCGACGACTTGCCCGAGCCCGACAGGCCGGTGATCACGACCAGGCGGTCGCGCGGCAGGTCGAGGTCGACGTTCTTGAGGTTGTGCTCGCGCGCACCGCGAATCGAGATGAAGCGGTGCGGCTCGGCGACGGGGATACGGGACTTGGCCATCGGTCTCCGAAGAATAGGCGAAGGCGGCAGCCCGCGGATATGGCGATTAACCCCCAGCCCGGCCAGTGCCTGCGACGAAGACGGACTAGCCCGGGACTGCCTGCAGTGCCTGCATCCGGGCCGTCGGGCGGTCGTTCATCAGCAGCTGGGCGGTGCCGGCCAGCAGGCCGATGAAGACGCCGATCTTCCAGGCGAGGTCGTAGGACCCCATCAGGTCGAACAGGTAGCCGCCGCCCCACGCCCCGAGGAACGAGCCGGCCTGGTGGCTGAGGAAGGCGATGCCGGTGAGCGTCGACAGGTAGCGCAGGCCGAAGATCTGCACGACCAGGCCGTTGACCAGCGGGATCACGCCCAGCCACAGCAGGCCCATCACCGAGCCGAACAGGATCACCGACAGCGGCGTGGGCGGCAGCAGGAAGAACGCCGCCAGCGCCGCCGACCGGGCGAGGTAGATGCCGCCCAGCAGCAGGCGCTTGGGGTAGCGGTCGCCCAGCCAGCCGAACAGCCACGAGCTCGCGATGTTGAAGCCGCCGATCAGCATCAGCGCCAGCGCGCTGTAGGAGGCGTCCATGCCGCACTGGGCGAGGTAGGTCGGCAGGTGGGTGGTGAGGAACACCAGCTGCAGGCCGCAGACGAAGAAGGCCAGCGCCATCACCACGTAGCCGGGGTGGCGGCGGGCCTCGGTCAGCGCGCCGGCCAGCGACTGGTCGTGCCCGGGGCTGGAATCGTTGGGCAACCGGTCGGCCCGGCTGCCGATCCACGCGGCCGGCAGCATGGCAAGTGCGAGGATGGCGAAGGCCCACAGGCCGGCGCGCCAGCCGTCGTGGGTCAGGATCCAGGCGGCGATCGGCGCCGTGACCATGGTGCCGACCGAGCCGGCGGCCGACACCAGGCCGAAGGCCAGGGTGCGGCGGTTGGGCCGCACGACGCGGGCCGCGATGTTGGCGGTGATGCCCGAGGTGGTGCAGGCCAGCGCGATGCCGATCAGCACGCCGGCGCCCAGCACGATCGGCAGGGTGCCCTGCGCCGAGGCGGTCAGGGCCACGCCGGCGATGAACAGCAGGCTGCCGACCAGCGCCACGCCGCGCGTGCCGTGGCGATCGGCGACGATGCCGGCCAGCGGCTGGCTGAGGCCCCAGGCGACCTGCTGCACCGAGATCGCCAGCGCGAAGTCGGAGATCGCGATGCCGAGGTCGCGCGACGCCGGCGCCTGGAACAGGCCGAGGTTCTGCCGGATGCCCATCGCCAGCGTCATCATCAGGGCGGCGCCGCCCAGCATGGCGATCGCCTGGCCCTTCGAGACCTGGTCCACGTGAAAGGATTTGCTCATCGGCGCGGAAACTACGGGAGGTCTTGCCCGGAGAACCAATGAATTGTCGGAGGGTCCCCATGAAAACAGTTCACGCCGAAACCGCCCCGGTCGATTGCAACCCAAATTCGGTGGTTGCCCACAATCGGGCTGGGCTAGCTTGCCCGCCGTGAGGTAGGCGCCGCGTCCCGTGGCGCCGGGAAGGCGAAGGAGGCCCCGATGGCGGGCAGCGTGAACAAGGTCATCCTGGTCGGCAACGTGGGCCGCGACCCGGAAGTGAAGAACATGCAGGACGGCCGCTCCATGGTGAACATGTCGCTGGCGACGTCCGAGACTTGGCGTGACCGCCAGTCGGGCGAGCGCAAGGAGCGCACCGAGTGGCACCGCGTCGTGGTGTTCAACGACAAGATCGCCGAGGTCGTCCAGAAGTTCGTGCGCAAGGGCTCCAAGCTCTACATCGAGGGCCAGCTCTCGACCCGCAAGTGGACCGACCAGAGCGGCCAGGAGCGCTACACGACCGAGGTCGTGATCCCGCGCTTCGGCGGCGCCCTGACCATGCTCGACGGCCGCGGTGGCGGCGGCGGTGAAGGCGGCGGCGGGGGCGGCGGCATGGACGACGACTACGGCGGCGGCGGCGGCGGTGGCGGCGGCTCGATGTCGGGTGGCGGCGGCGGGGGCGGCGGTGGCCGCCCGGCGTCGCGCGGCTCCAAGGCCGACCTCGACGACGACATTCCGTTCTAGGCCCGATGTCTCCTAGGCCAGCCGTCGCCTAGGCCGGCAAGCCAAGGTCGCGCAGGGCGGCCACCGTCTCGACCGGGCTGCGGTGGTGCACGGCCGCCAGCCCGGCCCGGCGGGCGCCCTCGATGTTGGGCAGGTTGTCGTCGATGAACACCGCATCGGCGGGCGCGAACCCGCCGGTGCGGCAGACCAGGTCGTAGATCGCGGCGTCCGGCTTCATCAGGCCGACCCGCCCGGACACGACGTAGTCCTGGAAGCGGCCGAGGAACGGGTGCATCGCCCGGCCCGGCCCGCGCGCCCAGTCGTCGAGGAAGGCGGGGGCATTGGACAGCAGGAAGAGCGGCACGCCGGCATCGTCCAGCCGCTCGACCAGCGCCGTCATCTCCGGGAAGTCGTGGGCCATCATCTCGTCGAACCGGCCGTAGAAGGCCTCGATCAGGTCGGCGTGCTGGGGGTAGGCGGCGCGCAGCCGGCGGGTCGCCTCGACCGGGTCGCCGCCGCGGTCCTGCTCGCCGTGCCACGCGGTCGTGGCCACCGTGCCGAGGAAGCGCTCCATCTCGGCCGGGTCGGCGATCAGCCGGCGGTAGAGGTGCCGCGGGTTCCAGTCGACGAGCACGCCGCCGAAGTCGAAGACGACGACGGAAGGGGCCTTCGAGGCGGCCTTTGAGACGGCCATTCCGGGGCCCTTTCTGGGGGTCGAATCAGGGGCTTTGGCGGGCATGATTTCCAAGTCAATTTAGGCAATGAATTCAAAGAGTTAAAGACCTGTTCGGCGGGCGTTTTTTGTTGGTCGTGCGCGGGCCGATTTGCTAGGGTGCTCCCGCGTTCCGCCGGGCCCTCTGGCAGGGCCACAAAAGCGAGCAAAATCAGGTAATCGTGAGCAACGATACGACCCTCCCGCCGGCGCCGCCGCCCCCCGACGCGCCGCCGCCGCAGCCGCCCTCGCACGACATCGCGCCCATCACCATCGAAGAGGAGATGCGGCGCTCCTACCTCGACTACGCGATGAGCGTGATCGTGTCGCGCGCGCTGCCCGACGCCCGCGACGGTCTCAAGCCGGTGCAGCGCCGCATCCTCTACGCGATGAAGGAAGGCGGCTACGACTCGACCAAGCCGTTCCGCAAGTCCGCCCGCATCGTCGGCGAGGTGATGGGCAAGTATCACCCGCACGGCGACAGCGCGATTTACGACGCGATGGTCCGCCTCGCGCAGGATTTCTCGATGCGCCTGCCGCTGGTCTCGGGCCAGGGCAACTTCGGCTCGATGGACGGCGATCCGCCGGCCGCGATGCGTTACACCGAGGCGCGGCTGGCGCAGGCGGCGGAAACGCTGCTGACCGACATCGACAAGGAAACCGTCGAGTTCCAGCCCAACTACGACGAGCGCGAGCTGGAGCCGACGGTGTTGCCGGCGGCGTTCCCGAACCTGCTGGCCAACGGCGCCGGCGGCATCGCCGTCGGCATGGCGACCAACATCCCGCCGCACAATCTCGGCGAGCTGATCGACGCCTGCTGCGCACTGATCGAGAATCCCGACCTGACCGTGCCGCAGCTGATGGAGTATGTGCCGGGGCCGGATTTCCCGACCGGAGCGACCATCCTCGGCCGCAACGGCATCCGCGCCGCCTTCGAGCTCGGCCGCGGCTCGCTGATCATGCGCGCCCGCACCAGGATCGAGGAGACGCGGACCGGCCGCGAGTCGATCATCGTCACCGAGATTCCCTACCAGGAAAACAAGGCGCGGCTGCACGAGCGCATCGCCGAGGTGGTGCGCGACAAGAAGGTCGAGGGCGTCTCCGAGATCCGCGACGAGAGCGATCGCGACGGCGTGCGCCTGGTGATCGAGCTGAAGCGCGACGCCATGTCGGACGTCGTGCTGAACCAGCTCTACCGCTACACGCCGCTGCAGACCTCGTTCGGCGTCAACGCGCTGGCGCTCGACGGCGGCCGGCCGCGGCTGATGAGCCTCAAGGAGCTGCTGGAAGCCTTCCTGCGCTTCCGCACCGAGGTCCTGACGCGGCGCACCCGGTACGAGCTCAACCACGCGCGCGACCGCGCCCACGTGCTGGTCGGCCTGGCGATCGCCGTCGCCAACATCGACGAGGTCATCGAGATGATCCGCCGGTCGCCCGACCCGGTGGTGGCGCGCGAGCGCCTGATGTCGCGCGACTGGCCGGCCTCCGACGTCGCGCCGCTGATCGCGCTGATCGCCGAGCCGGGCCGCGAGGTTTCGGCCGAGGGCACCTACCGGCTGTCGGAAGCGCAGGCCCGCGCCATCCTCGAGCTGCGCCTGCAGCGCCTGACCGGCCTCGAGCGCGACAAGATCGCCGAGGAACTGCAGGAGGTGGCGAAGCTGATCGAGGGCTACCTCGAGCTGCTGGGCGACCGCGACAAGCTGTTCGCGCTGATGCGCAAGGAACTGCTGGAGATCAAGGAACAGTTCGCCACGCCGCGCCGGACCGAGATCCTCGACAACGAGTTCGAGCAGGACATCGAGGACCTGATCCAGCGCGAGGACATGGTCGTCACGGTGACCCACGGCGGCTACGTCAAGCGCGTGCCGGTCTCGGCCTACCGGGCGCAGCGCCGCGGCGGCAAGGGCCGCTCGGGCATGGCGACGCGCGACGAGGACTTCGTGTCCAGCCTGTTCGTCGCCAACACCCACACGCCGGTGCTGTTCTTCTCCAGCCGCGGCATCGTCTACAAGCTCAAGGTCTGGCGCCTGCCGCTCGGCGCGCCGCAGGCCCGCGGCAAGGCGTTCGTGAACCTGCTGCCGCTGGCCGAGGGCGAGACGATCAGCGCCGTGATGCCGATGCCGGAGGACGAGGCGAGCTGGTCGACGCTGCACGTCATGTTCGCGACCGCGCGCGGTTTCGTGCGCCGCAACGAGCTCAGCGACTTCGTGAACGTCAACCAGAGCGGCAAGATCGCCATGAAGTTCGAGGGCGACGATGCCGGCGACCGGCTGATCGGCGTCGGCGTCTGCAGCGAGGACCAGGACGTGCTGCTGGCGACCCGCCAGGGCCGCGCCATGCGCTTTCCTGCCGCGACGGTGCGCGTGTTCCAGAGCCGCGCCTCGACCGGCGTGCGCGGCATCGCGCTGGCCGAGGGCGACGAGGTGATCTCGATGTCGCTGTTCGACAGCGGCAAGGGCATCACCACCGACGAGCGCGACAGCTACCTGCGCCAGTCGCGCGCGCTGCGCCAGGCCGAGCAGGCGGGCGAGGCGGCGGAAGAGGAGGCCGCGCCCGGGACCGAGGAAGCGACCGCCGCGCCGACCCTGTCGGCCGAGCGCTTCGAGGAACTGCAGCGCAAGGAAGAGTTCGTGCTGACCGTGGCCTCGTCGGGCTTCGGCAAGCGGACCTCGGCCTTCGAGTACCGGGTCACCGGCCGCGGCGGCAAGGGCGTCGAGCTGATGAGCCTCGCCAAGGGCGGCGAGGTGGTGGCCGCCTTCCCGATCGGCGACCGCGACCAGATCATGCTGGTGACCGACGGCGGCACGCTGATCCGCTGCCCGGTCGACGGCATCCGCATCGCGGGACGCGGCACGCGCGGCGTGCGCATCGTGAACGTCAGCGAGGGCGAGCGCGTGGTGTCCGCGGTGCGCATCGGCGAGGACGAGGACGAGCAGGCGCCCGAGAACGGCAACGGTGAAGGCGAGACCGGCGGCGACGACAACGGCTCGGACTCCGGCGCCGGACCCGGTGGCGGCGAGCCCGCTTCCGAAACAAACGGTGGATAAGGCCCGCGCGTGCCGCTAAGACATCGCCGGCGCCCGGGGCGCACCAATCGAGGGGGAGATGGGGGCAGGCATGGCGTTGAACCGCGTCGGCGTGTATCCAGGCACGTTCGATCCCATCACCAGCGGCCACATGGAAGTGGTTCGCCGCTCCCTGCGACTGGTGGACAAGCTGATCATCGGCCCCGCGACGAACATCGGGAAGGGGCCGCTGTTCTCGCTCGAGGAACGCATCGACATCATCAAGGACGAGATCCAGGAGTTCGCGGAGATCGACCGCGACCGGATCGAGGTCGTGCCGTTCGACGGGCTGCTGATCCATTTCGCCCGGGAAGTCGGGGCCTCGGTGATCATCCGCGGCCTGCGGGCGGTGTCGGACTTCGAGTACGAGATCCAGATGGCGAACATGAACGCCCGGATGGAGCCGAACATCGAGACCATCTTCCTGATGGCCTCGGACCGGCACCAGTTCATCGCCTCGTCGCTGGTCAAGGACATCGCCCGGCTGGGCGGGGACACCTCCCAGTTCGTGTCCAAGCGGGTGTTCCAGCGCCTCAAGGCCAAGTTTGCCACCCCCTGAGGGGACGGGCAGTCGCGTTGACCGGGGCTCCCTGCCATCTTATACGGGCGCCGCGCGGAGGGCTGCCCCTCCGGGCCAGGCCGGAGCGAGCCCGTAGCTCAGCGGTAGAGCATCTGACTTTTAATCAGGTGGTCGTAGGTTCGATCCCTACCGGGCTCACCAGCGCTTTCAGGAAGGAGACTCGCGGCTCATGCCGTCGGTGAAGATCGTCAACGGCCAGGAGATCGTGGTCGAGGCGCTGGACCCCAGCCAGAGGTTCAGGCGCTTCCTCCTCAAGCCGTTCCTCAACGTGATCTACAACAAGGAGATCGTGCTGGCGATCCTGCGCCGCGAGCTGCGGGTGCGGTTCACCGGCTCGGCCGGCGGCTGGCTGTGGGCCGTCGCGGCGCCGCTGCTCGCGATCGTCGTCTACACCTACGCCTTCACCACCAGCATGCAGCTGCCGTTCGCGGAGAACGCGCCGAACAAGCGGGCCGCCTACGCGGTGTTCATCTTCGCCGGCCTCATCGTGTTCAACTTCTTCTCCGAGATGGCGTACCGCTCGCCGATGCTGCTGCACGAGTACGCCCACTTCATCAAGAAGACGATCTTCCCGAGCGACATGCTGGCGGTCATCTCGACGCTGCGCGCCGCGGCCTACACCGGCATCGGCGCGGTCGTGATGCTGATCTGCGTCGTCGTGGTCACCGGCCACCTGCCGTGGACGACGATCTTCATGCCGCTGCTGTTCATCCCGCTGATGGCCTTCCTGATGGGGCTGGCCTGGTTCCTGTGCGCGATCGGCGCGTTCACCCGCGACGCCGGTTACCTGATGATCAACGTGGTGCCGCTGTTCATGTTCATGACGCCGGTGTTCTTCCCGCACACCGCGATGTCGGCGCCGTGGAACATCCTGATCTACCTCAACGCGCTGACCGCCTACGTCGAGGTGATGCGCGACCTGGTCCTGATAGGGCAGGCGCCCAACCTGCTGGTCGTCCTCTGGATGCTGGCGACCTCGATCTTTACATTCTACTTCGGCTACTGGTTTTTCGACAGGTATCGGAATGTCATCGTCGACGTCATCTGAGGTCGTCGTCCGCACCCGGCACCTCGCCAAGGCCTACCAGCTGTACCACAACCGGAGCGATTGGCTGAAGCAGGTCATGCTCGGCTGGTACAAGACGTACTACAAGCCGTTCTGGGTGCTGCGCGACATCGACCTCGACGTCTACAAGGGCGACTCGGTCGGCATCCTCGGCCGCAACGGCTGCGGGAAGTCGACGCTGCTGCAGGTCATCTGCGGCATGACCCTCCCGAGCCACGGCGAGCTGCGGGTGACCGGCCGGGTGGCGCCGGTGCTGGCGCTGGGCGCGACCTTCGACGGCGAGCTGTCGGGCCGCGAGAACATCATGATCGGCGGCGCGGTGATGGGCCTGACCCGGGCCGAGCTGCTTGACAAGTTCGGCTCGATCGCCGAGTTCGCCGGCATCGGCGACTACATGGAACAGCCGGTGAAGCACTACTCGATGGGCATGCGCACCCGGCTGGCCTTCGCGATCTGCGCCCATGTCGAGGCCGATATCCTGGTGGTCGACGAGGCGCTGGCGGTCGGCGACGCCACCTTCCAGCGCAAGTGCCTCGAGTGGATCGACAGCTTCCGCGCCAAGGGCACGCTGCTGTTCGTGTCTCATTCTCCGTCCGAAGTGCGCCGGCTGTGCAACCGCGCCGTCTGGATCGAGGACGGCCGCATCCGCGACCAGGGAGAGCCCCGCACCGTGGCGCGCGCCTACCACCGCGCCCTCGCCATGGAAAAGGACGACATCCATCGCTTCTCGGCCAGCGAGTAGCCGGCGATGAGTGCCGGCGCGCTCTTCTGGGCCGGCCTGTCCTGGTGGTCGGTGACGATGGGAGTGCAGTGGCTGAGTGCCGGGCTTGCCCGCCTGTCGCGGCCGGCCGCGCCGGTCCGTCACGGCGCGGCGGATTTCAGCGTCGTCGCCCCGATGGTCGGCCGGCGGGACGCGTCCGAGCCCTACGTCCGGGCGTTGCGGCGCCTCGCCGAGGCCGGGGCCGAGATCCTGGTCTGCGTGACGTCGGAGAGCGACGAGGCGGTGGCCGCGGTGCGCGCCCATTGGCCACAGGCCACGATCCTGGTCGGCAGCGACGACACCTTCAATCCGAAGCTCAACAACGTGCGCAAGGGCTTCGAGGCGGCCAGCCGCCCCGTCGTCATGCTGTGCGACGCCGGCATCGCGGTGACCGAGGCCGACCTGGCCGCCGCCGCGGCCCTCTTGTCGGACAAGGTCGGGCTGGTGCTGGCGCTCAAGGTCGGCACCCATCCCGGCAACTTCGCCGGCGCCATGGAGTGCGCCTACATCAACGGGCACCAGGCCCGGTTCCTGCTGGCCGCCGACCGTCTCGGCATGCCGGTGGCGTCGGGCGGCGTCACGATCCTCGGCCGCGACGTGCTGCAGCGGGTCGGGGGACACCGCGGCTTCCTGAACTACCTGGCCGACGACTATTCCATTGTGCGAACTGTCCGGGACCAGGCCGGCCTGACCACCTGGCTGGCCAACGTCACGCCGGCGATGCCGGTCGGGCGGCGGTCGTGGCGCGACGTGTGGCGCCGCCAGGTCCGCTGGGGGTCGACCCGTCTCAAGCTCAGCCCGGAGGTCCGGGCCCTCGTCCTGTTCGAACCGGTGATCGGCTGGCTGGCCTCGGGAATCGCCCTGGCGGTGGCGCTGGCGGCGTCCGGCACCGCCATTGCATGGATCGGAGCGGCCCTGGTGGGCCACAGCGTGGCGTGGCTGGCGGCCGAGGGCTGGTTCCTGTCCCGTTACCGCCTGCCGGGCGGTCCACAGGCCTGGGGGGCCGCCCTGGCCCGCGAACTTCTGGTACCGTGGCTGGCCATCGAGGCATGGCGGGGCCGCAACCGGATCGACTGGCGCGGCACCGACCTGGCGGCCGGTTGGCAGCCCGGCGGGGATGCCCAGCCGGGCAAGGGCGTATGAGGTGAGGACATGAGTGACATCGCCACGGTCATGCTTCCGGCAAAGATCGACTCCGAGACCTCGGGGGCCGTCGAGACCCTGATCATTGGCGCGATGCGTCCCGGCGGGCGGCTGATCGTCGATGGCCACGATGTCGCGTACATGAGCGCGGCCGGTGTCCGGGCCTTCGCCCGGGCCCTGCACCACGCCGAGGAGATCGGGGCCAAAATCGCCTTCTGCCGCTTCACGGGGGCGGCGGCCGACTGCCTGCTGGTCAGCGGTTTCACGGCGCTTTTCGACGTGCTGGAGACGGTCGAGGCGGCGTCGCAGCGTCTGAAGGGCGGTTCATCGGGTCTGGCGGACGAACGCTTGCGCCGTCGCGGCCATGCGGGTTAATTACTGCCGGCTTGAACTACATCATGGGTAGGAACGTGGCGCGGCGCCTGACGTGCCTACCATTCCTAGACGGGGATCGATTTTGACAGTTTGCAGCCGGCTGAGCGCCGCCGCGCGACCCATCGCCATTCTGATCTCCCTGGCCTTGGGGGCGTGCACGGCGCTGCCCGGTGACGGACCGTGGATGGGCGGCGCCCAGACGACCAGCACCGAGGCGCTGCCGTTCGACGTCATCGACCTGACCCCGACCACCGTCGTCGCCTATCGCCAGCCCCCGACGCCCGACCGCCCGGTCTCGTCGGCCGGGGTGACGACCCCGGCGCAGCGCCTGATCGTCGCCCCGGGCGACTCGCTCAAGGTCCGCATCTTCGAGCGCTACGGCGGCAACATCTTCCCGACCATCCAGGGCACCAGCGCCGATCTCGGCGTCCAGCGCGTCGCCGAGGACGGCACGATCAAGGTGCCGGTGGTCGGCGTCGTGGCCGTCGGCGGCCTCGACCTCGGTCAGATCGAACGCAAGATCATCCAGCAGCTCGGCAACAAGGTGCAGGAGCCGGAGGTCATCGTCGATTTCGATTCGGCGCGCACCCACACGGTCTCCGTCTCGGGCGAGGTCAAGAACCCGGGCCGCGTCTCGCTGCTCGACGACGTCCGCACGGTGGTCGACGCCGTGAACAAGGCGGGCGGCCCGGTGGCGGCCCAGATGGGCTCGGGCGGCAGCGGCGGCGGCACCGGGGCGAGCAACCAGGTCCAGGTCGCCGTGCGGCGCCAGGGCCAGGTCATACTGACGGCACAATTTTCGGATCTTCTGGCCGGTGGGGACATACCGGTGCAGAAGGGCGACGACATCGTGGTTCGGCAGAACAACCGGTTCGTCACGGTGCTGGGCGCCGTCCAGCGCTCGCGCAACGTCGAACTGGGCAAGCACAACCTGACCCTGCTGGAAGCGCTGGGCGAGGTGAGCGGGCTGGCGGACCAGCGCGCCAACAAGACCGGCGTCTACGTGTTCCGCATGGGCGACCTCGAGACCAACCCCACGGCGCGCGGCCGGGTGTTCCGGCTGGACCTCTTCCAGCCGGTGTCGATCTTCGTCGCGCAGCAGTTCGGGTTGCAGCCGCGGGACGTCATCTACGTGACGAACGCGCCGCTGTACGAATACGACAAGATCCTGACCGCGATGTACCGCACCTTCTCGGTGGTCGGCCTCGCCAGGGGCAACCTGCCCCTGACCGTGACCTACTGATCGCGGCTTGAACGGAAGGGCTTGGCAGGCTTGAGCATGGCTGGATCGGGCAAGATCGTACGGGCAGCGGTCGGGGTGGTCGCGGTGGCGGCCATCGCCGGTGGCGGCGTATGGCTGCTGTCCGGCCCGAGGACCAGCAGCGCGCAGGAGACCGCGAAGGCCGCCAACCAGCAGCCGCTGCTGGCCCGTGGCTACACCGACGCGCCGGAAGGCACGGTGGTGATCGCCGGCGACCCGGCGGGCGGCAGCGTGCTCACCGAGCTCAAGGTCAAGGACGGCCAGAAGGTCAAGAAGGGCGAGATCGTCGCCGTGCTGTCGAACTTCGCCCGCGCCGACGTCTCGCTGCGGATGGCCGAGGCCGACCTCGCCAAGCTGAAGCAGACCGGCGAGTTCGTGCTGCGCGGTACCCGCAAGTCCGACATCGCGCTGCAGGAAGCGCAGCTCAAGACCAGCATCGAGCAGGCCCGGCTCGACACCCTGCTGCGCGCCCGCTCGGGCAAGGCGCCGGACGTGCGCGAGCTCGAGGCGGCGATCGCCGAGCAGGGGCTCGAGCGCCAGAAGGTCCGGCTCGAGCTGATGAAGACCACGCTCGACAATGACCTCGCGCAGCACGAGATCGACATGGCCAACACCCAGGCCCGCGTCGACAGCGCCAAGCGCACCCTCGAGGACGCGCTGGTGCGGGCGCCGATCGACGGCGTCGTCGTCCAGATCTTCACCCGCGAGGGCGAGCGCGTGTCGCCGAGCGGCATCGTCAAGATCGTCGACATGAGCAAGCTGCGCGTGCTGGCGGACGTCGACGAGCTGAACGTCGGCCGGCTGAAGCCGGGCGGCAAGGTCGATGTCACCTTCCGCGGCAACAACGACGTCTTCAAGGGTACGATCGAGCGCATCGCGCCGACCGTGAAGCGCATGCAGCGCGTCGAGCCGGACGGCGGCTCGTCGACCGATGCCCGCGTCGTGCAGGTCGAGATCACGATCGACGATCCCGCCAGCATGCCGCAGGTGCTCGGCCGCGAGACGCGAGTCACGTTCCTCTGATGGCCGTCACCGTGCCCGATGTCCCGGCGTGGCGGCTCTGGCTGCGGCGCCAGGGGGCACGCCTCGCCGCCATCCTGCGCTGGCGCCCGGGCGTCTCGATCGACGCCATCAAGGCGGCCGGCCGCACCTCGACCTCGATGCCGCTGGGCGCCCAGCAGCTCAAGCGCCAGCGCACCAGCACGCTGTTGTCGCTGGGCGGCGTCACGGCGGCGCTGCTGGTGATCTTCGCCCAGCTCGGGATCGAGCGGGCGGTGTACGAATCGTCGGTCCGCCTCCACCGCATGGTGTCGGGCGACCTGATCATCGTGCCCTACGGCTTCAAGTCGATGCAGCTGCACGCCGAGGTGCCGGTGGCGGTGACCGACGTCATCGCGACCAACCCGTCGGTGGCGTCGTACTCGCCGTTCTGGTTCGGCGTGATGTCGCTGATCCACCCCGGCATGCCGAGCTCGCGGCGGCTCGCCTGGTATGCGATCGATCCCGAGAAGCCGGCGATCGACGTGCCCGGCCTGCGCGAGAACCTCTACAAGATCCGCGAGACGCGGCGCATCCTGTTCGACCGCGAGTCCCGCCCGTACTTCGGAGACCTCGCCAAGGAAGCCGACAGCGGCAACGAGTACGCGGTGCTGGGCCCGCCGGACAACCGCGGCCTGCTGCGCCAGCTGTTCGCCGTCGGCACCTTCGCGGTCGGCCCCAACGTGCTGAACGACGGCGCCGTGCTGATGTCGCAGGAGACCATGGCCGAGGTGTTCGGCAACTGGTGGTCCGACCGGCCGGCCTTCATCTCGGTCCACCTGCTGCCCGGCGCCGACGTCAAGGCGGTGCAGCAGCAGCTCAACAAGCTGCTGGTTGGCCGCGGCGAGGCGATCGACAAGCGCGAGTTCGAGGCGCGCGAGCGGGTCTACTGGTCGCGCGAGACGCCGGTCGGCTACATCACCGATCTCGGCTTCATCATGGGCGTGATGATCGGCATGGTGTTCATCTATTACGCCCAGTACCAGATCATCCGCTTCTACCTGCCCGAGTACGCGATCCTGAAGAGCCTGGGCTACGACTGGTGGTTCTTCCTGTTCATGATCGGCCAGATCGGCGCCGCCATCATCACGCCGGCCTTCCTGGTGTCCTTCACCCTGGCGCGCCTGGTCTACGCCGCGACCGAGGCGGCGATGCACCTCGGCATGTCGATGGGCCTGCGCGAGATGACGGTGGCTCTGACCGCCTGCGTGGTCATGACCGTGGTCTCCAGCCTGTTCGCCATCCGCCGACTGTGGAAGGTCGACCCCATCATGCTGTTCGAGTGACCATGACGGACGGCGCCAATCCCAAGGGCGACATGCCCGTGCACGACCCGTCGAAGTACGGGCCGCCGATCGTCGAGGCGGTCAACGTCTCGCACCACTACGGCGAGGGCCCGGCGCGGGCCGACGTGCTGTTCGACATCAACATGGAAGTGCGCGAGGGCGAGCTGGTGATCGTCACCGGCCCGTCGGGCTCGGGCAAGACGACGCTGCTGACCATCCTCGGGACCATGCGCAAGCCGTCCGAGGGCAAGCTGCGGCTGCTCGGCACCGACATCGTCGGGATCGGCGGCCGCGAGCTCGACGTGCTGCGCAATCGCATCCGGTTCCTGTTCCAGAAGCGCAACCTGCTGACCTCGCTGACGGCGCTGCAGAACGTCATGGCCGGCGTCTCGACGACGCCGCTGTCCGATCCCAACTGGGACGAGCCGCGCGCCCGCCACCTGCTCACCCTGCTCGGGCTGGGCGACAAGGCGGCGGCGTGGCCCGACGAGCTGTCGGGCGGCCAGCAGCAGCGCGTCGCCATCGCCCGCACCATGATCGGCCTGCCCGACCTGATCATCGCCGACGAGCCGACCTCGGCGCTCGACCGCGTCTCCGGCCGCCTCGTGGTCGACCAGCTGAAGGACCTCGCCATGCGCGCCAAGTGCGCGGTCGTGCTGTCGACCCACGACGAGCGCATCTTCGACGTCGCCTCGCGCCGCCTCCACATCGAGGACGGCCGCTGCTTCGACGTGCCGATCCACTACCACTGACGGCGGAGACCGCCGTGGTCCTGTTCCTCGTCGACCTCGTCGCCTTCCTCTGCCTCGCGGTCACCTACGTGATCGCCGGCTACTTCCTGTACCTCGTCTACTGGTCGTTCGAGCTCGACGACCGGCGGGCCGCGCCGGCGGCGCTGCCGCCCGATGCCGAGCTGCCGCGCGTGCTGGTCCAGATCCCGGTCTACAACGAGCCGCTGGTGATCGACCGCGTGCTGGCCGCCGCCGGCCGGCTCGACTGGCCGCGCGACCGGCTGTCGATCCAGCTGCTCGACGACAGCACCGACATCACTCCCGACATCGCCGTCCACGCGGTGGCGCGGCTGGTCAAGGAGGGCATCGACGCCAGCCACGTGCGCCGCGCCGACCGCACCGGCTTCAAGGCGGGCGCGCTGGCCGAGGGGCTGAAGCTGAACGACGCGCCGTTCGTCGCGGTGTTCGACGCCGACTTCATGCCGCCGCCGGGCTGGCTGCGCGGCGCCATGGCCGCCCTGCTGGCCGAGGAGCGGGCGGCCTTCGTGCAGACCCGCATCGAGTGGGGCAATGGCGACAGCAACTGGCTGACCCGTGCCCAGCGGCTCATGCAGGATGCGCATTTCGCGGTCGAGCAGGATGTGCGGGCGCGGCGTGGCGTGCCGTTCCAGTTCAACGGCACCGGCGGGATCTGGCGCCGAGCGGCGGTGGAGGAGGCGGGCGGCTGGTCGCACGACACGCTGTCGGAGGATCTCGACCTCGTGCTGCGGACCTATCTCAAGGGCTGGACCGGCGTTTTCCTGATGGAGCCCCACGTCGTGGGCGAGCTGCCGCAGAAGGTCGACGAGTTCGGGGTGCAGCAGAGCCGCTGGTCCAAGGGCTTCGTCCAGGTCGCGCGCAAGCTCCTGGGACCGATCTGGAATGCCGACTGGTCGACAGAGGCGAAATTCACGACCACGGTCGCGCTCGGCCAGCAGCTCATCTTTCCGCTGCTCGCGGTCGGCATCGTCGGGCTTTTCATCTCGATCCTGGGGCACGGCAAGCTGCTGGGCCTGTTCCGCTTCGGCCTCTGGCTGTGGCTGATCGGCATGCTGGCGGTGCTACTGGGGATGACCTGGAGCGCCTATCGCCGCCTGCAACGCGGCGATCTGATGCGCTACCTCGTCACGGCGGCAAGCGTGCCGGCGCTGATCGTGTACCTTGCCTTCGTCAATACTGCCTCGATCGTCGGCGCGGGCTTTGGCAAGAAGACCGAGTTCAAACGTACGCCGAAGACAGGAATCTGAGCGAGCTATGGCGGTAATCCTGGCGACTTTGGCTCTCCTGCTCGCCGCGATCTTCGCGGTGTGCTGCGTGTTGCTCGCCTCCTTCATTGGCAGCCTGCTCTACATGGTGGTGCTGCACCATCGGCTGAAGGAAGCGGGACTGCGCCGCGAGGAGGCGCTGCTCGCCACGCCCTTGCCGCCCGATGCCGAGCTGCCGCATGTGGTGGTGCAGATTCCTTCCTTCAACGAAGGGGCCGTGGTGCGCCGCGGCGCGCAGGCGGCCGCCGATCTCGACTGGCCGCGCGACAAGCTGCACATCCAACTGCTCGACGACAGCACCGACGAGACCGCCGAGATGGTGCGCGCCGTAGCCGCGGAGTTGCGCGGCAAGGGCTTCGATATCGTGGCGTTGCAGCGCACCGACCGCAGCGGATACAAGGGCGGGGCGCTGCACGAGGCGATGCAGAAGACGCCCCACGACTTCTTCGCGATCTTCGATGTCGACTACATTCCGCCGTCCGATTTCCTGCGCGTTTGCATGCGGCCCTTCTTCGCCGAACCGAAGACCGCCTTCGTGCAGGCCCGTTTCGACTTCCTCAACCCGCACGAAAATGCCCTGACCGAGATGCAGATGGTGACGCTCGACGCCCATCTCGGCATCGAGCAGGCGACACGTTGCTGGGCAGGCCATCCGCTGCCCTTCAACGGGACCTGTGGCATCTGGCAGCGTGCGGCCATCGAGGCCGGAGGCGGCTGGAAGGGCGATACCGTCACCGAAGATCTCGACCTTACCTATCGTGGTTGGGTCAAGGGCTGGCGTGCTCTCTTCCTGACCAGCGTGGGCGTTCCCGGTGAGTTGCCGGCCGACACCAAGACCTGGCTGCGTCAGCAGCAGCGCTGGCAGGACGGATTTCGCCATGTCTCCTGGCGCATGTTTCCCGAAATCCTGAAGAGCCGCACGATCAAGCCTGCGGCCAAGGGAGCGGCGCTGCTCCATCTCTGCATGTCGCTCAATCAGCCGGTGTTGCTGGTTGGCGTTTCCGCCGGTCTGCTGGCGGCGCTGCTGGCGCCGTCGCTGATCCCGTTGCTGCTGACGTTGTTCATCATCACCTTCGTCTGGGTGCTGTTCTGCGCCACCACCTTCCTGCGTGCCGGCCACAATTTCATTCGCGGCGGTGAAATCCCGCCGGGCCAGTTCGCGATTGTGCTGCTGCGCTTCGTCGGCGGTCAGGCCGCGACGGTGATCCG
>Ga0102832_1001539_pt1 | contig 17159 bp, 15 predicted proteins | sample EBPBio282013_DNA_FD_88942 | JGI IMG/M metagenome (GOLD analysis project Ga0102832, IMG submission 88942) | Wastewater treatment Type I Accumulibacter community from EBPR Bioreactor in Madison, WI, USA - Reactor 2_5/28/2013_ DNA (Illumina Assembly) | ecosystem: Engineered > Bioreactor > EBPR >...
CCTCGTCGTGCTCGCCGATGGTGAAGCTGTGGCCGGTGATCTGGTAGCCCGCGCAGACCGCGAACAGGACCGCACCGCCCTCGATCGCCCGGAACAGGTTGCCGTCCTCGCGCAGTCTCCGGACGGCCGACACCTGGGCGCCGTCCTCGCCGCCGCCCAGCAGGTAGATCGCACCGGAGGCCGGGAGCGGATCGCCCGGCTCCACCTCGATCAGCCGGGCCTCGATGCCCCGCCAGGCCAGCCGCCGGCGCAGCACCATCGCGTTGCCACGGTCCCCGTAGATGCCCAGCAGCGACTGGTACACCAGCACGATCTCGATCGGCTTCATCGCAGTCCCGCCATCTTCAGCAGCCTCTGGAACGGGGTGTAGGTGGAGATCACGTCGACCGTCCCGCCGTGGCCGGCCAGCGCCTCGGTCAGGTCGGGGACGACGGTGTGCGCGACCTCGGCGTAGCTCAGCCGGACGGCCAGATCCTGGGCGCGTGGCCCGGTGGCGATCACCTGCCGGCCCGCCAGTTGCTCGTAGTCGACGTCCCAGAGCCAGGAGACGTCCTTTCCGTCGGCGGCCACGGCGTCGATGGCGAGCACCACCGGATCGCTGGCCGCCAGCGGCAACGCCTCGGCCCAGCCGGCCGGGTTCTTCGCCAGCAGCAGCCGGGCCCGGGTGGTGCCGAACTGGGCCGTGGCGTAGCGTCCGGCCGGAGCGGTGACCGTGGCCATCCCGGTCAAGGCGGTCTGCGGATCGATCCCGAAGTGGACCGCCGCCGCCAGCGCGCAGGCCGCGTTGGAGAGGTTGAACCGGCCCGGCACCCGCAACTGTGGGGTGACCGTCTCGCCGCCCGGAAGCCGGATCGCGTCGCCGGTGACGACGTAGGAGGCCTCCGGCTGGGTGAGCTCGCAGCCGGGGCAGTCCCAGTGGTCGCGGCCAGCCTCCACGCGCACCCGCATCAGGATGGCGCCGCAGGCCGGGCAGAGCGCGCCGTCGGCGGACCACTGGGTGTCGGTCTCGACCCAGATCACCTCGGCGGCGGTGCTCGACGACCACACCACCAGCGGATCGCTGGCATTGGCCACGATGACCGGGCCGGCCTTCCCGGCCTTCTCCAGGGCGGTGCGCCAGGCCCGTCCGAGCGCCTTGATCTCGTGGTGCCGGTCGAGTTGGTCGCGGCTGAAGTTCAGGAAGACCAGCACCTGCGGGGCTCCGGTGGCGATCAGGTCGCCGACCACCCGCTCGTCGGTCTCCAGCACGGCGATGTCGGCCCGGGGGGCCTGGCTGAGCGCGGACGCGATGCCGTAGTGCAGGTTGGCGCCGTCGGCGTTGGTGACCAGCCGATCCGCCGCATCGCCGAGCCCGGCGCGCACCGCCGCCGCGAGCAGATGGGTGGTGGTGGTCTTGCCGTTGGTGCCCGAGACGGCCAGAATCTTGCGGCCGCGCAGCAGATCGGCGAAGGCGCCGGGTGCCAACCGGGCTATCACCTGCCCGCGGATGGAGGCCCCGGAGCCTCGTCCGGCCAGCCGGGAGAGGCCTGCTGCCAGATCGCCCATGACGGTCGCCAGGCGCAGCCGGAGCCCTGGCGACGGCGGTGCCGTGCGGGCGGGAACAGACCAGGACATGGGCCCTATTCTGCCGCAGCGGCAGGCTGGACCTCGCGATAGGCGGGTTGCTTGGCGGTGCGGTACGCACCCGAACTGGTGTGGCGCAGCCGGCGCCCGACCCAGGGGGCCAGGTGGTCGCGCGTCCAGGTGAGGTTCCAGTCCAGGGCCTCGCGGCGGCTCATCGCGGGGGCGGGCGGCAGCGGCTCGTCCCAATCCGGCCGATCGGGCTCCAGGCCCAGCCCAACCAGGGCCGCCTGCATCATGTGCTCGTGACCCTCGGCGTTGAGATGCAGCCGGTCGTCGTACCAGAGCCGCCAGTCCCGGATGGAGCGCATCGCCCACTGGTTGGCGATGAAGGCGCCGTGGCGCTGGGCGAGCGAGAACAGGTGGGCATTGAACACCGCGACGCGGTTGCGGGTGAGCTTGATGATCGGGGAGTCGGCCGGGTCGATGCCGGTGGCCAGCAGGACGTCGATGCCCGCCGAGCGCAGCCGGACGACGGCGGCTTCGAGCTGGGCCGCCAGCTCGTCGGGATCGGCCCCGGGCCGCAGCAGGTCGTTGCCGCCGCCGACCAGGGAGACCAGGTCCGGCTTGAGCGCGAGCGCAGGTTCGAGCTGCTGGGCCAGGATCGGCCCGAGCAGTCGTCCACGGATGGCGAGGTTGGCGTAGCGCACCGGCTCGCCACAGCGGTCGGCCAGCGACTGCGCCAGCCGATCGGTCCAGCCGCGCATCGTCCCGTCCGGATAGTGGTCTTCCAGCCCTTCGCTGAAGGAGTCGCCGACAGCCACGTAGCTGCGCCAGGGATGAGTCATCGTGCCTCCAGCGAGGGCTGCCCCACCGAGTAACGAGACGCTGGGGTCGGCCGTCAATCGTCGCTTCGAGAGTACTCCGAGGCAGCGGCCGGCGCTGCGGATCGACGTGGGATGAACCACGACAGTACGGCGCCGGAGAGCAGGATCAGCGCGCCGGCGCCGAAGGCGGCGGTCATGCCGAGGCTGTCGGCCAGTACCCCGGCGACCAGCGGCCCGGCGATGCTCCCGATGTCGGTGGCCATGGAATGGATCGCGATCGGCTGGCTTCCCGCCCCGCGGGCGGCGTCGCCGAGAGCGGCGGTCGGAGCGGTGCCCAGCGCGGCCGCGCCGACGCCGTACAGGCACAGCACCGCTATCAGCCAGGCCAGGTTCGGAGCCAGCGGCAGGGCGAGGGTCGCGGTGGCCGCCGTGAGGCCGCCGGCGATCATCACCGGCCGCCGGCCGATCAGGTCGGTCGCCCGGCCGGCCGGCTGCAGCGCCAGGGCCTGGGCGACCGCGGCGATGGCGAAGCTGATGCCGGTCCAGGTCGCGTCCACGCCCAGGCCGGTCACGATCAGGATCGGGACCAGCGCCGAGCGCACTCCGAAGGACTGCCAGCCCTGTCCGAAGCCCAGCAGGCAGGCCGCCCGGAACCTGATGTCGGCCAGCACCTCACGCAGCGGCCGGGTGACCTCCTCGGTGCCCGGTGCGCCGGTGGGCGCGGCGTCGTGCAGCTGGGTGTAGGCGATCGTGCCGGCCACCACCAGGGTGCCGGCGTAGAAGAAGAACGGCGCGGTCATCGAGATGCCGGCGAGCAGGCCGCCGACCGCCGGGCCCGCCATGCCGCCGATCAGGAAGCTGCCCTGGTACAGCCCGCTGGCCCGGCCGCGCAGGCCGGCCGGAACGCTGGCCAGCAGCAGCGCGGTGGCCGAGATGGTGAACATGGCCGAGCCGATCCCGCCCACCGCGCGCCACAACAGCAGTTCGGGGTAGCTGCCGGCCAGCCCGCACAGGGCCGAGGAGACCCCGACGATCCACATCCCGATGCCGATCGTGCGGCGATGGCCGATGCGCGCCGAGATCCGGCGGCAGAACGGACTGGTCACCAGCCGCATCGCGGCGAAGGCCGAAACGACCAGGCCGATCAGCAGGTTCGACACGCCGAAGGACTGCGCGAACAGCGGCAGCACCGGCACCATCACCCCGAACCCGATCGCCACGAAGAGGGCCGAGAGCGCGAGCATCAGCACGACCCGGGGCATGCCCGTCCTCCGCCGCACTCCGCTCGTCCACCGCATCCGGCCAACCTATCGCCGATGCCGAGGGAGCCTGGCCGCAGGGCTCCCCGCGGGACGCCCGACCCGTCAGCGGTGGCGGGCGCCGCGGAGCGTCAGGGCGGCGACGGCGGCGTTGACGACGGTCACCGCGCCGAGCGCAGCCAGCACGGCGACCGGTGCAGCGGTGAGCAGCAGGGCGGCCAGGATGCTGGCGCCCATCAGGGCGGAGAAGGTCAGCCAGGGCGCCAGCAGCAGCGTCCCGGCAGGGTCGTCGCGGCGGGCGAGGACGGCCGTGATCAGCATCGCGGGCAGGACGAGCGCGAGATCCAGCACGTGCACGGGGTTGGCGACCAGACCGGCGTCGGTGAGCTCCGGGGGCACCTCGCCGCGTCCCAGCGCGGCTGTGATCCCGGCCAGCCACAGCAGCGCGAAGAGGGTCGCCGTCACACCGATCGTCCAGCTGCCGAGCCGCAGGTGGCGCGGCTGCAGGCCCACCGTCCGGCCGGGCAACCCGAACACCAGACAGTAGGCGGAGAGGCCGAGACCTGCCACGTAGGGCAGGAACAGCGGCCCGAAGTGGACGGTCATGGCATAGATGGTGAAGGCATAGGCCAGGTAGAGCAGTGACCCGGCCCAGGCCAGGAACCCTCGGACGGAGCCTCGCCGGGCGGCGATCGCCGCGATCAGCAGCACGCCCACGGCGAGCAGGTTGCCCAGATCCTGCGCCTGGGCCTGCAGTCGCCAGTTCGCGGTCTCGGCGGCATAGGGCCAGGGTGCCAGCAGGCCGAGCAGGCTGGTCGTCGTGGTGAGGGCGGCGAGCAGCAGGCTCATGGTCAGGAGCGGCCGCGAGAGCGAGCCGCCAATGCCCGGCGCGGGCTCAGGCTGTTGGGGAGTGCCGGCCGCCTGGCGAGGTATGGCCCGGGTGGTCATGGCAGCTCCGGTTCGGTCTCGAGGGCACGCGTGGCGTCGATGAGTTCGCGCACCTGGCGATGGAGCCGCTCGGGGTCGATCCGGGTCTGGTGGAGCAGGGCGGCGAAGCGGTCGTTCAACAGCTCGCCGGCCTCGGTGACGAGCAGCCGGGCGCGCGGCGTGAGGGTAACGACCACCCGGCGCCGGTGATCCGGGTCGGCCGAGGTCGTCAGCCAGCCCTCCTGCTCCAGGAGCGGAACCCGCTTGCTGATCGCAGCCTTGGTGAGGTTGAGCGACTCGGCCAGGCGCGTGACGTCCATCGACCCGGCGGCGAGCGGCGCGAGGAAGGCGAACAGGTTCCGGTCGATCCCGAACCGTCGGGCCAGGACGCGGTCGGCGAACCGGTCCATGGTGTACACCAACTCGTGAAGGCTGGCTGTGAGGTGCGTATCCACCCCATTAGTCAACCGGTTACCAACTTTGGTGTCAACTGGTTGACTTGTGTTCGGGGTGGCGGCGCTCGATCCGCGCCTCGCGCGCGGCAACCCGTGAGCTGGTCGGTATCGTGCTGTCCGGTGGCGGGTGGGTGACCTCCGAGGCCGGGATAGACTCTCGAGTCGCAGCGAAGGGGTGGTGGCGTGACGAGCGGTTCGGACGTGGCAGTGGTGTTGGTCAACCTGGGAACGCCCGATTCTCCGGCGCTGGGCGACGTCCAGCGGTACCTGCGGGAATTCCTGACCGACCCGCGGATCATTCCGCTCAACCCGCTGTTCTGGCGGCCGGTGCTGGAACTGCGGGTGTTGCAGGTGCACGCCCGGGCCTCCGCCGAGAAGTACGCGTCGGTCTGGCTGCCGGACGGCTCGCCGCTGATGGTGCACTCCCTGGCGCAGCGGGCCGCGCTCGGCGCGCGGCTCGGCGACCAGGCTCGCGTGGAGGTCGCCATGCGCTACGGCAATCCCAGCCTCACCAGCGTGCTCACCCGGCTGCAGGAGGAGGGCGCCCGAAAGGTGCTCGTCGTCCCGCTGTATCCGCAGTTCTCCACGACCACCGTCGCCACCGTGCTCGATGCGCTGGCCGACCACGTCCGTGCTGCCGTCGATCAGCCGGAGTACCGCACCGTCCGCGACTTCCACGACGACCCGGGCTACATCGAGGCCTGCGCTGCCCTGATCGAGCAGACCTGGGAGCGCGAGGGCCGGCCCGACTTCGCCGCCGGCGACAAGCTGCTGCTGAGCTACCACGGCATCCCGGTCGACATGGTGACCGGCGGGGATCCCTACCCGGTCGAATGCGAGCGGACGACCGTGCTGCTGCGGCAGCGGCTGGGGCTGACCGCCGAGGAGTGCGAGCTGAGCTACCAGTCGAAGTTCGGCCGGCGGGAGTGGCTCACTCCCGCCACCATCGAGCGGGTCGCCGAACTGGCCGAGGCGGGGGTGCGGCGGCTGGACGTGTTCTGCCCCGGCTTCGTCGCCGACTGCCTGGAGACCGAGGAGGAGATCGGCATGCTCAACCGCGAGGAGTTCATCGCCCACGGCGGGCAGCGCTTCGTGCGGGTGCCCTGCCTCAACGACTCGCCGGCGTGGATCGACGCGCTGGAGCGGCTGGTCGCCCGCCACGTGGCCGGCTGGGCGGACGCGACCGCCGGCGCGGTCACCGCGTGAGCGACCGCCGGGCGCGGGTCTACGTGGCAGGCTTGGGGTCATGAGCGGATTCTTCGCAGCGCGCGGCGGCGTCGGCGACCCGTGGTTCCGGCTCGGCCGGCTGGAGGTCGGCACCGTCATGGCCGTGGTGCTGGCGGTGGCGGTCTCGTGGCTGGCCTACGTGATCCTCCCGCCGTTGCCTGGGCTGCTGGCCTTCGTGCCCGAGTACGCGGCGGCCGGCGAGGTCTGGCGGCTGGTCACCTGGCCGCTGGCGAATGGGCTGAGCCTGTGGAGCGTGATCGCTCTGTTCTTCTTCTGGTACTTCGGCACCGACCTGGAACAGGCCCTCGGCCGTCGGACGATGGCCTGGCTGCTGGTCGGGATCTGGGCCAGCCTGACCGCGGCGGCGACCATCGTGGGTCTGGTGCTGGGCGCGGGCTACCTGCTGGCCGGCATCAACGTCATCGAGTTCGCGATCCTGTTGTTGTGGATCGCGGAGTACCCCGACCGCCGGTTCCTGTTCAACATCCCGGCCTGGGTGTTCGGCCTGGTGCTGGTCGGCCTGCAGGTGCTGCAGGCCGTCGCGGCCCGCGACCTGGGCAGCCTGCTCAGCCTGGCGCTGGCGCTGGCCCTGATCGCCATCGCGGCGCGTTACGCCGGGCTGTTGAGCGCCTACCGATGGATTCCGGGCGGACGCCGGCAGTCCCAGCCACGACAGCGCCGCCGGTCACGGGGCACGGCCTTCAAGCAGGCCGGCCGCACCGACCGGGAGCGGCTGGACGAACTGCTCGACCAGATCAACGAGCAGGGGATCGGGAGCCTGACCGACGCGCAGCGCAAGGAACTGATGCGGCTGCGGGAGCGACTGCGCCGCGGCTGAGCGAACCCGGGCCGGACGAGGCGTCGCCGTCAGCCTTCGCCGCCGTTGCGGCGCAGGACCTCCGACAGCCGTTCGGCGGCCGCGATCACGGCGGGTGCGTGCAGCCGTCCGGGCTGGCGGGAGAGCCGCTCGATCGGGCCGGAGACGCTGACGGCGGCGATCACCTTGCCGCTGGGGGAGCGCACCGGGGCGGACACCGAGGCCACGCCGGCCTCGCGTTCGGCGACCGACTGGGCCCAGCCGCGGCGGCGGACGGTGGCCAGGGCGACGGCGGAGAACGAGGCGTTCTGCAGACCGCGCTGGATCCGGTCCGGATCCTCCCAGGCCAGCAGCACCTGCGCGGCCGAACCGGCGGACATGGTGAGCTGGGAGCCGACCGGGATGGTGTCGCGCAGGCCGGACGGACGCTCGGCCGCCGCCGCGCAGACCCGGAACTCGCCCTGGCGGCGGAACAGCTGGGCGGATTCGCCGGTGATGTCGCGCAGCCGGGCCAGCACCGGCCCGGCGGTGGCCAGCAGCCGGTCCTCGCCGGCCGCCGAGGCCAGCTCGGTGAGGCGGGGGCCGAGCACGAAGCGGCCCTGCAGGTCGCGGCTGACCAGCCGATGGTGTTCGAGGGCGACCGCCAGCCGGTGGGCGGTCGGACGGGCCAGGCCGGTGGCGGTCACCAGACCGGCGAGAGTGGTCGGTCCCTGTTCCAGGGCGGTCAAGACCAGAGCCGCCTTGTCGAGCACGCCGACACCGCTAGAGTTGTCCATAGTCTGATACTGCCGTCTCGCATCATGAAATGCAAGTCTGCTACGGTGGGACCTGTGACGAGCCCCGCGCGAGCGGGCCGAGATTTCTGGGAGACCCGATGGGGAAGACACTCAGCGACAAAGTCTGGGAGAGCCACGTCGTGCGCACCGCGCCCGGCGAGCCGGATCTGCTGTACATCGACCTTCACCTCGTCCACGAGGTCACCAGCCCCCAGGCCTTCGACGGCCTGCGACTGGCCGACCGGCCGGTGCGGCGCACCGACCTCACCCTGGCGACGGAGGATCACAACACCCCCACGCTGAACATCCTGGCCCCGATCGCCGACCCGGTCTCGAAGCTGCAGGTGGACACCCTGCGCCGCAACGCCGACGAGTTCGGCGTCCGCCGGCACTCCCTGGGCGACAAGGACCAGGGCGTCGTCCACATCATCGGCCCGCAGCTGGGGCTGACCCAGCCCGGCCTGACCGTGGTCTGCGGCGATTCCCACACCTCCACCCACGGCGCCTTCGGCGCGCTGGCCTTCGGCATCGGCACCTCCGAGGTCGAGCACGTGCTGGCCACCCAGACGCTGCCGCAGGCCCGTCCCAGGACGATGGCTGTCAACGTCAACGGCGAACTGCCCGAGGGCGTCACCGCCAAGGACATCGTGCTCACCCTGATCGCCAAGGTGGGCACCGGCGGCGGCCAGGGCTACGTCGTGGAGTATCGCGGCACGACCATCGAGAACCTCTCGATGGAGGGCCGCATGACGATCTGCAACATGAGCATCGAGTGGGGTGCCAAGGCCGGCATGATGGCCCCGGACGAGACCACCTTCGCCTACCTGAAGGGACGCCCGCACGCTCCCGAGGGCGCCGACTGGGACGCCGCGGTCGCGTACTGGAAGACGCTGTACTCCGACTCCGACGCCGTCTTCGACCGCGAGGTGAACATCGACGCGGCCACGCTGACCCCGTTCGTCACCTGGGGCACCAACCCCGGCCAGGGCGTGCCGCTGGGCGGCGCCGTCCCGGCTCCGGAGGACTTCGCCGACCCGGTGGACCGTTCGGCGGCCGAGCGCGCGCTGACCTACATGGATCTGCGCGCCGGCACCCCGATGCGCGAGATCAGGGTGGACACCGTCTTCCTGGGCTCCTGCACCAACGGCCGGATCGAGGATCTGCGGCTGGCCGCGTCCGTGCTGCAGGGCAAGAAGATCGCCGACGGGGTGCGGATGCTGGTCGTCCCGGGCTCGGCGCGGGTACGGCTCCAGGCCGAATCCGAGGGGTTGGACCAGGTCTTCCTGGACTTCGGCGCGGAATGGCGTGCGGCCGGCTGCTCGATGTGCCTGGGCATGAACCCCGACCAGCTGGCACCGGGGGAGCGCGCCGCGTCCACCTCGAACCGCAACTTCGAGGGCCGCCAGGGCAAGGGCGGACGCACCCACCTGGTGTCCCCGCCGGTCGCCGCGGCGACCGCGATCCGCGGCACCCTGAGCTCCCCGGCCGACCTGTAAGGAGATCGCGATGGACAAGTTCAGCACCCACACCGGGATCGCGGTCCCGCTGCGCGCCAGCAATGTCGACACCGACCAGATCATCCCGGCGGTCTACCTCAAGCGGGTGACCCGCACCGGCTTCGAGGACGGGCTGTTCGCCGCCTGGCGCAATGACCCCGAGTTCGTGCTCAACCAGAGCGCCTACGCGCCGGGCTCGATCCTGGTCGCCGGCCCCGACTTCGGCACCGGCTCCTCGCGCGAGCACGCCGTCTGGGCGCTGCAGAACTACGGCTTCAAGGTCGTGATCGGCAGCCGCTTCGGCGACATCTTCCGCTCCAACTCCGGCAAGGCCGGCCTGGTGATCGCGGTCGTGCCGCAGGACGTGGTGGAGAAGCTCTGGGAGATCGCCGAGAGCGAGCCGGGCATCGAGTTCACCGTCGACCTGCACCACCGCACCGTCGAGGCGGCCGACAACGTCTTCTCCTTCGAGATCGACGACTACACCCGGCACCGCCTGCTGGAGGGCCTGGACGACATCGGCCTCACCCTGCAGCACGTCGACCTGATCGAGGAGTACGAGTCGAAGCGGCCGTCCTGGTTGCCGCGGACGCTGCCCGCGAAGACCGCGGGTTAGCAGCGGCTTCGCCGATCGAGCTTGTCGAGATCGAGGAAGCACCGGGATACTCCTTTCGTCGGCGACGAGCGGAGGGCGCTGTGACTGAGGTCGAGACCACGGCGCGCGCCGGTCTGAAGCTCCGGGAGGCGAACCCCACTCCCGTCCAGCCCACCTACCGCCGGCTGGCCCGGTTCGCCGGCTGGCTGATGCGACGGCTCACCCGGCAGAACTGGGACGGCGCACCGGACCTGCCCCGCACCGGCGGGGTGATCGTGGTCGCCAACCACATCTCCAACGCCGATCCGATCGCGCTCGCGCACTACCTGATCTGGCAGGGCCGCTGGCCGCGGTTCCTGGCCAAGATCGAGGTCTGGTCGATGCCGGTGGCCGGTTGGGCGGTGACCGCGACCGGCCAGATCCCGGTCCGGCGGGGTGCGCACGACGCCTCCGATTCGCTGGCCGCCGCCAAGGAGGCGCTGGCCGCGGGGGAGTGCGTCGTGGTCTATCCCGAGGGCACCATCACCACCGATCCCGGCGGCTGGCCGATGACCGGACGCACCGGCGCCGTCCGGCTGGCCCTGGCCACCGGCGCGCCGCTGGTCCCGGTCGGCCAGTGGGGAGCCCAGCTCCTGCTGGGCGGCAAGAAGCCCGCCTGGCCGCGGCTCGTCCCGAAACCCACCATGACGCTGCGGACCGGTCCGGCGGTGGAGCTGGACGATCTGGCCGGCGACGATCCTGAGACCGTCGAGCTGGCCACCGACCGCATGATGGCCGCGATCGTCGCCGTCGTGGAGGAGATCCGCGGCGAATCGGCCCCGCCCACGCGGTTCGACCCGCGCGCGGACCGTCGCGCGTAGCCGGTTCGGCAACCCGGACGGGAAGCCGGGCGACCGCGGCGCTGGTTCGTCGGCGATCGGGGTTCGGCCGGTAGTCTGCTGGGCGATGCTCCCGAGAAGAGGCCCGATGACCCAGCCACGTCCCACCGTCGTCCTGATCTTCGGCGGTGCCAGTTCCGAACACGAGATCTCGTGCCTGACGGCGGGCGGCGTGCTGCGTGCCATCGACGGCTGCGACGTGGTGGCGGTGGGCATCACCGCCGCGGGGGACTGGGTGCGGGTCCCGCTGGAGACGGTGGCCGGCTACCAGGTGACCGATGGCGCGCTGCCGCGCGTGGCCGAGGACCTGCCGCAGGCGGTGCTGCTGCGCGGGCCGCGCGGCGCGCAGATCGGCACCCGCGAAGGCGACCGGCTGACCGATCTGGTGGACATCGACCTGGCTTTCGCCCTGCTGCACGGCCCCTACGGCGAGGACGGCACCATCCAGGGCCTGTTCGAGATGCTCGGCGTGCGGTACGTGGGCGCTGGGGTGGCCGCCAGCGCGATCGGGATGGACAAGGATCTGATGAAGCGCGCGATGTGGTCGGCCGGGCTGCCGGTCGGTCGCTGGGTCGCGATCAACCCCGGCCACTGGCAGCGCGACCCGGAGCGCTGGACGGCGGCGGTCACCGGCCTGGGCTACCCGGTCTTCGTCAAGCCCGCCCGGGGCGGGTCGAGCCTGGGCATCTCACGGGTGGACACCCCCGAACAGCTGCCCGCCGCGATCGAACTCGCCTTGCGGTACGACCCCAAGATCGTCGTCGAGGCGGGCTTCGTGGGCTGCCGGGAGATCGAGATCGCGGTGCTGCAGGGACGCGACGGCCAGCCGCCGCGGCCCTCCGTCCCGGGCGAGATCGTGCTGCACCGCCATGACATGTTCTACGACTTCGAGTCGAAGTACCTCGGCGACGAGGACGTGACCCTCGACACCCCGGCCAAGCTGACGCCGGAGCAGACCGAGCAGGCCCGGGCGCTGGCTGCCCGCACCTTCGACGCGATGAACGTCGAAGGGCTGGCCCGGGTCGACCTCTTCCTCAACCCGGTGGGGGAGTTCTTCGTCAACGAACTCAACACGATGCCGGGCTTCACCCGCACCTCCATGTTCCCGCTGCTGTGGCAGGCCAGCGGGCTGGGCTACTCGGCTCTCGTCGGCGAGCTCATCGACCTGGGCCTGGCCCAGCGGCCGGGGCTGCGGTAGTGGCCGGCACGGTCGGCGACCTGGGGGAGTTCGGGCTGATCGCCGAGATCACAGCGGGGCTTCCCACCGCCCCGAACGTGCTGGTCGGCCCGGGCGACGACTGCGCGGTCTTCGCTCCAGACGGGCCGGTCGCGGTCTCCACCGACACCATGGTGGCGGGAAGGCACTGGCGGGAGAACTGGTCGGGCCCGCACGATGTCGGACGCAAGGCCGTCGCGTCGGCCGCCGCGGACCTGGAGGCAGAGGGCGCGCGCGGCATCGGCGTGGTGATCAGCCTGGCGCTGCCGGCCGAGACCCCGGCGGAATGGGCGCGGCAGTTCAGCGCCGGGGTGCGCGCCGAGTGCGCGGAGGCCGGGCTGGTGCTGCTCGGCGGCGACCTCACCCAGGCGCCCCAGATCGTGGTCACGGCCACCGTGTTCGGAGACCTGGAGGGACGGGCTCCGGTCACCCGCGCGGGCGCCCGGCCCGGCGACGTGGTGGCGTTCCGCGGCCGGCTGGGCTGGGCCGAGGCCGGCCTGGCGGTGCTGAATCGCGGCTTTCGCTCGCCGGCGGCGGTGGTGAACGCGCACCGCGTCCCCGAACCGCCCTACGGTCAGGGCATCGTGGCGGCACTCGCCGGGGCGACCGCCATGGTGGACGTCTCCGACGGCCTACTGGCCGACCTGGGTCACATCGCCCGCTCCTCCGGGGTCGTCATAGACCTCGACCCGGCCGCCTTCGACATCGCCGAGCCGCAGACCGCGGTGGCCGCCGCGCTGGGCGGCAAGGATCCGCTGGCCTTCGTGCTGACCGGCGGGGACGATCACGCCCTGGCCGCCTGCTTCGCCCCATCCGACGTCCCGGAGGGGTGGGTCGTGGTGGGTGCCGTTCGTGACGGTGAGCCGGGCGTGCTGGTCGACGGCGAAACCTGGGAGGGCTCGGCCGGCTGGGCTCACTTCTAGCGCGCCCACTCGCACCATCGAACCGATGACGCGCTCGATGCCGAGTGCAGTTTCTGCCAAATACCGGCTCTGGGTGAACATATCCGCCGGCCAAGGGCGCTATCTGGCAGTGACTGCACCGGCGTGGTCGGCCGCATGGCCTGCGGCGTGCCCACTCCCGCTGCGGCGGGGCTGTGCCTTAGGCTGCCCCCATGGCGACCCGCGCGTCTTCCCCCTCGCGGAGCCGGAGCAACGCATCCACGCGTAGTTCCACGGCCCCTCGAGCGTCCGGAAGCAAGAAGACACCGGCCCGCAGCAGTTCTGCTCGCGGGCACTCCGCCGAGCCCTCCGGCCTGAGCCGGGCACTGTCCGCGCTCGGGCGCGGCATTGCCGGGTTCTGGCGCGGCATCGCCCGGGTGACCGGTCAGCTCGCCCGCGCCATCGGCACCTCGGCGCGCGACCTCGATCCGGCCCACCGGCGCGACGGCGCGGGCCTGGTGCTGCTGATCATCGCCCTGATCGTGGCCGGGGAGTTCTGGTTCGGCCTGCCGGGGACCGCCGGGTCGGTGATCCGGCTCGTGCTCACCACCGTGGTGGGCAGCTTCGCCTACGCCGTCCCGGTGATCGCCGCCGTCATGGCGTGGCGGACGCTGCGCCACCCCGACCGCAACGGTCCGGGTGGACGGCAGGCGATCGGCTGGATGACCATCCTGCTGGGCGTCCTGGGCCTGATCCACATCGCCCACGGCGTTCCGCGCGGCTCCCACCCGGAGCTGGTTCGCGAGGCCGGCGGCTTCCTGGGCTTCTTCTCCTCCTCCTTCCTGGTCGATCTGGTCTCGGTCTGGCTGGCCGTGCCGATCCTGGTGCTGGTGGCCGGGTTCGGCCTGCTGGTGGTGCTCGGCATCCCCGTCCACGAACTCGGCGAACGGGTGTCGTCGGCCCGCGCGAAGCTGGCCGCGAGGAAGCCGGAGGAACCCACCGACTACAGCGGGGACGAGGCTTTCGTGACCCCGCTGGTGAACGACCCGGCTCCCGACTTCGAGTTCATCGACCCGGTCGACCTGGAGGAGACCCAGGCGGTCGAGCCGCCGCTCCCGATCACGGCGGGCAAGGCTCCCAAGCCGGAACTGGAGGTGCCGGCCATGTCGTCGGCGCCGCTGCGGGCCGCCCAGCCGCCGCTGTCGGGCGATGTCGTCTACACCCTGCCCGACCAGGCGCTGCTCAAGCCCGGCTCGCTGCCCAAGGCGCGCAGCCAGGTCAACGACCAGGTGATGGCCCGGCTCACCGAGGTGCTGCGTCAGTTCGAGATCGATGCCTCGGTCACCGGCTACACCCGCGGCCCGACCGTCACCCGTTACGAGGTCGAGCTCGGCACCGCGGTCAAGGTCGAGACTGTCACCCGGCTGGAGAAGAACATCGCCTACGCGGTGGCCTCGGCCGACGTGCGCATCCTGTCGCCGATCCCCGGCAAGTCCGCGATCGGCATCGAGATCCCGAACGCCGACAAGGAGATCGTCTCGCTCGGCGACGTGCTGCGCTCCAACCGAGCCCGCAACGACCACCACCCGCTCACCATCGGGCTGGGCAAGGACGTCGAGGGCGGTCACGTGGTGACCAACCTGGCCAAGATGCCGCACCTGCTGGTGGCCGGTGCCACCGGCTCGGGCAAGTCGAGCTTCGTGAACTCCCTGATCACCTCCATCCTGATGCGCTCCACGCCCGACGAGGTGAGGATGATCATGGTCGACCCCAAGCGGGTGGAGCTCACCCACTACGAGGGCATCCCGCACCTGGTCACCCCGATCATCACCTCGCCCAAGAAGGCCGCCGAGGCGCTGCAGTGGGTGGTCCGCGAGATGGACGCCCGCTACGACGACCTGGCCGCCTTCGGCTTCCGCCACGTCGACGACTTCAACAAGGCGGTGCTCTCGGGGCAGGCCCAGCCGCTGCCCGGCTCGGAGCGGGTGCTGGCGCCGTATCCGTACCTGGTGGTCATCGTGGATGAGTTGGCCGACCTGATGCTGGTCGCCCCGCGCGACGTGGAGGATTCGGTGGTTCGGATCACCCAGCTGGCGCGGGCCGCCGGCATCCACCTGGTGCTGGCCACCCAGCGTCCCTCTACTGATGTAGTGACCGGTCTGATCAAGGCGAACGTCCCCTCCCGGCTGGCCTTCGCGACCAGCTCGCAGGTCGACTCCCGGGTCATCCTCGACACTCCCGGCGCCGAGAAGCTGGTCGGCCAGGGCGACGGGCTGTTCCTGCCGATGGGCCAGTCCAAGGCGCTGCGCGTCCAGGGCGCCTGGGTGACCGAGGCCGAGATCCGGTCGGTGGTCAAGCACGTCACCGAGCAGCAGGCACCCGCCTACCGCGAGGACGTCACGGCTCCGGCGGAATCCGGCAGGGCGGTCGCCGAGGACATCGGCGACGACCTCGAGCTCGTGCTGGAGGCCGCCCAGCTGGTGGTCAACCTGCAGCTGGGCTCGACCTCGATGCTGCAGCGCAAGCTGCGGGTGGGCTTCGCCAAGGCCGGCCGGCTGATGGACATCCTGGAGACCCGCGGCATCGTGGGCCCCTCCGAGGGCTCCAAGCCGCGTGAGGTTCTCGTGAAGCCCGACGACCTGGACGAGGTGCTGGCCAACCTGCGCGAGGGCTGAGACAGCTTCGCGCGGTAGGCTCCGCGGACATGACGGCACAACCAGCGGTTCACATCGCCTCGTTGGGCTGTGCGCGCAACGACGTGGACTCCGAAGAACTGGCCGGACGGCTGGCCGCCGGGGGATTCGCGCTGGTGGACGACCCGTCGGACGCCACCGTCGTCGTGGTCAACACCTGCGGCTTCATCGACGCCGCCAAGAAGGATTCCATCGACACCCTGCTGGCCGCCGCCGACCTGAAGGAGTCGGGCAGCGTCGCGTCCGTGGTGGCGGTCGGCTGCCTGGCCGAACGGTACGGCGCCGAGTTGGCCCGGGAGTTGCCGGAGGCCGACGCCGTCCTGGGTTTCGACGACTACGCCGACATCGCCGGCCGGTTGCGCTCGATCCTGGACGGGCATGCTCCCACCCCGCACGCCCCGCGGGATCGCCGGACGCTGTTGCCGATCAGCCCCGTCGCCCGCCCGGCCGCCGCCGGACGGATCGTCGTCCCCGGCCACGGCGCGGGGGTCGTCCCGGCCAGCGGACCGCCGGTACCGCGCAAGCGGCTGGCCGGTGGGGCCACCGCCCCGCTCAAGATCGCCTCGGGCTGCGACCGGCGCTGCGCCTTCTGCGCCATCCCCAGCTTCCGCGGCTCCTACCTCTCCCGGCCGATCGACGAGGTGGTCGCCGAAGCGCGGTGGCTGGTCGCCGACGGCGTCAGGGAAGTCGTCCTGGTGTCGGAGAACTCCTCGTCCTACGGCAAGGATCTGGCCGGGGCCGATCTGGTCGGCCTGCTGACCGCCCTGGATGCGGTCGACGGGCTGGAGTGGATCCGGGTCTCGTACCTGCAGCCGGCCGAGGTCCGTCCCGAATTGATCGCCGCGATCTGCGAACTCGACAGCGTGGTGAGCTACTTCGACCTGCCGTTCCAGCATGCCTCGGGGCCGGTGCTGCGCCGGATGCGCCGGTTCGGCGATGCCGACTCCTTCCTCGCCCTGCTGGAGGCGATCCGCGCTCGCGACCCGTACGCCGGCGTGCGCAGCAACGTGATCGTGGGCTTCCCGGGCGAGACCGAGGCCGAGGTCGAATTGCTGGCCGGGTTCCTGGCCGAGGCCCGGCTGGACGCCGTAGGCGTCTTCGGCTATTCCGACGAGGACGGCACCGAGGGCGCCACCCTCGCGGGCAAGATCGCGGAGCCGGAGATCGCCGAACGGGTCGAACACCTCACCGCGGTGGTCGACGAGCTGCTGGCGCAGCGGGCGAACGACCGGATCGGGGAGCGCGTGCAGTTCCTGACCGAGGCCCGGCAGCCGGAGGGCTGGCAGGGCCGGATCGCGCAGCAGGGCCCGGAGACCGACGGGGCGACCATCCTCACCGGGCTGGGCGCGGACACGATCCCAGGGACGCTCGGTTGGGGTAGGGTCGCAGCAGCGGACGGGGTGGACCTGGTCGTGGAAGCGGGGCAGCGATGACGCAGCAGACGGGGAGTGGCCGAGGCGTGCCGGCATGGCTGCCCAACGCCCTCACCATCCTCCGGCTGGTACTCGTCCCGGTGTTCGTCTGGCTGTTGTTCGTCAACCCGAGCAGTTTC
>Ga0102832_1001541_pt1 | contig 17156 bp, 13 predicted proteins | sample EBPBio282013_DNA_FD_88942 | JGI IMG/M metagenome (GOLD analysis project Ga0102832, IMG submission 88942) | Wastewater treatment Type I Accumulibacter community from EBPR Bioreactor in Madison, WI, USA - Reactor 2_5/28/2013_ DNA (Illumina Assembly) | ecosystem: Engineered > Bioreactor > EBPR >...
TGAGGATGCTTACGCCGCGACCCAGTGGGTGATGGCGAACGCCACCGAGTTCAACGGGGATACGGCACGGGTAGCGGTCGCGGGTGAAAGCGCGGGCGGTAACATGGCGACCGTCGTCTCGCTGATGGCGAAAGATCGCGGAGGGATGATGCCCATCTACCAACTGCTGGTCTACCCCGTAACCCAACTGACCAACTTTGATACGCCCTCGTATCAGGAAAACGCCGATGCCGTGCCGCTGAACAAGGCCATGATGCAGTGGTTCGCGGGACATTACGTCCCGAATGAATCCGACCGCAGCAACCCGTATGTGTCGCCGCTGCTGGCGGAAGATGTGAGCGGTTTGCCTCCGGCGACCATCATCACCGCCCAGATTGACCCGCTGCGGAGCGATGGCGAGGACTACGCCAACAAGCTCACGGAAGCCGGTGTCTCGGTCGTGCTGCAGAACTACGAAGGGGTGACCCACGAGTTCTTCGGGATGCAGGGCGTGGTGGATGAGGCCAAGCAGGCACTCGAACTGGGCGCGGAAGGCTTGCGTAACGCCTTCGGCAGCAACGGCTAAGTCACCTCGTTAAGTGAGTTCTAACGGCGGGAGGGTGCAAACCCTCCCGTTTTATTTGGTAGGGGCGCACACATCGGTACTTCCATGTTGCTGATTTTTAACTCAGATCGCTTGCGACTAAGGGTGGAATTACCAATCTTTGCAGCCAATTTCAGTCCATTGATTTTTGTTACTTTCCTCAAATCCTAACGCAGTCCATCGTGGGTCTGAAAAGCTAATTACAAAATGAGCCATATAAACATTTCCCTTTTTCATAGGCTGCGGGGGAGTAATATGAATGCACCAAGTATCTCCAGCTAGATATGTCTCAGTCGGTTTATAGATTGCTGTGATCTCATACTCAATATCTGTATCTTGACCTGTCGCTTGTAAGTAACCGGTTTGGATGTACCCCTTTAACGTCTCTTTCACTTGGTCTTGGGTAAGTGAAGCTGAGGGATTTGTGCCAACAAAAAAGATCGTGATGAGTAACACTACAATAAGTGCAAATGTCGATATTAATATTCGCTTCATTGGCTGTTTCTTACGTTCTGAATATAAAATCATCAGGTAGTGGTTACAGGGTAAGTGATAAAATTCTGTGCCGATAGACAATCAACCAATGGCGTAGGGACAGCAGACAGGCTGTCCGCGCTCCCCATCCACACTCGCTGCTGACTATCGACTAACGACTACGTTAACACCGTCTGCACCAGATGGCAGGCCGCGATCTGACCGTCGCCGACCGTGACCAATGGCGGCTCGACCGTCCGGCACTCGCCCACCTGCGCGGCGGGGCAGCGCGGCGAGAAGCGGCAGCCGCGCCCTGACCACGGTGCGCTCACGATGTCGGCTTCGAGGCTGACCTGTTCCAACATGCGCTGGCTGGGGTCAATCGAAGGGATGTCGTGCAGCAGCGCTTGGGTATACGGGTGCTTGGGTGCTTTGAAGATTTGCTCGACTGTACCTTGTTCCACAATCTTGCCGAGGTACATCAGCGCCACCTCGTCGCACATATAGCGCACCACCGTCAGGTCGTGGGTAATCAGCAGGTAGGTCAGCTTGAGTGTACGTTGAAGGTCGATCAGCAGGTTCAGCACCTGCGCCTGTACCGACACATCCAGCGCCGAAGTCGGCTCATCGAGGATCAGCACCTTCGGCTGGAGGATGATCGCCCGCGCGATGCCGATGCGCTGGCGCTGCCCACCGCTGAACTCATGCGGGAAGCGGTGGGTGTGTTCGGGGTTGAGGCCGACCAGCTTCATCATGTCGCGCACTTGGTTATCCAGCGCCGCGCCGGATGCCCGTTTGTGGACGAGCAGCGGCTCACCGATCAGTTCACGCACGGTCATGCGCGGGTTGAGCGAGGAAAATGGGTTCTGGAACACCATCTGGATTTGTTCACGTACGCCGCGCATATCCCGTTCCGGCAGCCGCGTGAGCGACTTGCCGTGAAAGATCACTTCGCCGGATGTCGGTTCGATCAAGCGTGGGATCATCCGCGCCAGCGTACTTTTACCCGACCCCGACTCGCCGAGCAAACCAAACGTCGCGCCTTCGGGAATAGTAAACGACACATCATCCACCGCACGGACGACCCGCTTACCGCCGCCACCAAAGACTTTTGTGAGATTACGAAGTTCGAGTGTCATGGGTTACGCGGCCTCATTCATATAACACGCAGGACACATCATGCCCCGCTTCGACCGTGCGAGCAGGTGGGAAAGCAGTGGTGCATTTCTCGCGGGCGTGGGCGCAGCGCGGCGCGAAACGGCACCCCGGCGGCGGGTTCAGCAAGCTCGGCACGGAACCCGCCACACCCACCAGTTCACCGCGCTCAATACTCTCGTCGGGAATGGCTTTGAGCAACCCCTGCGTATAGGGGTGCTTGGGTGAACGCAGCACATCCGCCGTTAAGCCGGACTCCACCACGTTCCCGGCGTACATCACCGCGATTCGGTTGCACAACTGCGCCACCACGCCGATGTTGTGGGTAATCAGTAACACCGTCAGCCCGATTTCGCGCACCAGTTCCGCGATCAGCCGCAGGATTTGCGCCTGTACCGACACATCCAGCGCGGTTGTTGGCTCGTCGGCGATCAGGAGTTCCGGTCTGCCGGAAATCGCCATCGCGATCAGCACCCGCTGGCGCATCCCGCCGCTGTACTCATGCGGGTAGGCGTGAATGCGCTTCTCCGGTTCGGGGATGCCCACCCGCCGCAGCAGTTGGATCGCCCGTTCCTGCGCCTGTTTGCGGACTTGGCGGTTGGAGGGCATCCACCCGCGAAAGAAGCCGGTCGCTGAGAGGGCATTCTGGCGGCTGAGGATGGCATCCACCATCTGCTGCTCGACCGTGAACACGGGGTTGAGGCCGGTCATCGGGTCTTGAAAGACGATGCCGATATGCTGCGCCCGCATCTCGCGCAGTGTGTCGCCCTGCTTGTTAAGGACGTTCTCGCCCCGGAACAGCACCTCGCCGCGCGTATAACGGGCGGGCGGCTGCGGCACGAGGCGCGGGATGGTCATGGCGGTGACAGACTTACCACAGCCGGTTTCACCCACTAAGCCGAGTAAATCCCCTTTGTTGATGGTCAGGTTCACGCCGTTCAGCACCTTCGACACACCATCAAAGGTTACCATTTCGGCGTAAAGATCGCGTATTTCGACGAGTGGCTGGGATGAGGATGTTGCCATCGTTAGCGCACCGTCGCGTTCGGGTCGAGCAGGTCGCGCAGGCCGTCACCCAGCAGGTTGAAGGCCAACACGGTCACGAACATGAATAAGCCGGGGAAGGTTGAGTACCACCAACTCGCGGGGATGAAGCGCCGTCCTGCTGAAATCATCGACCCCCAATCCGGTTCCGGCGGCAGCACGCCCACGCCGATGAAACCCAGCGAGGCCAAGCTCAGTACCGCGAAGCCAAAATCCATCGAGGCTTTCACGATAATCGCCGTCAGCAGGTTCGGCAGGATGTGCCGGAAGATGATGCGGCTGTTGCTTGCACCAATTGCCCGCGCCCCCGCCACGAAATCCTCCTCACGCATCTTGAGCATTTGTGCCTCGACCAAGCGGCAGTAACCCGGCCACCATGTAATCGAAAGCGCCAACGTCGCGTTCAACACCCCGCGTCCCAGCGCCGCCGAAACCGCCAGCGCGAGGAAGATGCCGGGGAAGGTCAGCATAATATCGGTGAAGCGCATAATCACCGTGTTCACCCAGCCGCCGTAGTAACCGGCAATCGCCCCCAGTACCACACCGATGCTGATGGCAACCACGAGAATAATCACGCCCACTTGGAACGAGATGCGGGTCGCCATAATCGTCCGCGAGAACACGTCACGCCCTGCGTCGTCCGTGCCGAACCAATGCTCGGCGCTCGGCGCTTTGAGGCGTTCCGCCATGTTCACGCTGCCGGTCACGTCCTGCGGGTACGGAACCCACAGCGGCGCGGTCACGGCGACGATCAGCAGCAGAATCACGATGCTGAGGCCGATGACCGACAGGCGGTTGCGGCTAAAGCGGTACAGCCCGCGCCGGAAATCGGTGATCTGGCTGGCGTGTTCGGCGCGCCAGCGGGCGAAGAAATTCTGCGGCTGCGGAGAGGACAAGGTTGTCATAGACAGTTACCGTTCTACATCAGTCGTTCAAGAATCAGGTCGGAAATTTGCGGGCCGTTTACCCCGATGCACACGTTGACCGGTGGGCGATTCTGCCACGCCGTACTCCACTTATTCGTTTGGTCGTTGGCGATCCACGTCTTGCCACGGCTGAAACCCTGCGTCTCGACGCGCACCGGTCGCTGTAGGGTTTGGAAGGCATCCTTCGCCACCAGATAGGCCAGCGTGGTCGGGTCGTGCAGGTAGATACCGTGAAACTTATTCGCCTTCAAGGTGAAGTCTTGGTAGAAGGGGATAATCGCGCTCAGGTGCTGGGCGGTCGCGGTTGTCGACTGTGCCAGTTTGCCCAACTGCTCGCTCGACATCACCGTTTTCTGGGTCACATCGAGGCCAACCATCGTTACCGGCCAGCTTGTGCCGAACACGGTATCAGCCGCTTCGGGGTCGTGGAAGATGTTGGCTTCTGCGGCGGGGGTGATGTTCCCCGGCACGAGCGCGTTCCCACCCATAATCACCACCTCACGCACGGCGGTCGCGATGCGTGGTTCGAGGTGCAGCGCCAGCGCGATATTCGTCAGCGGGCCGATGGGTACGAGTGTGACTTCCCTCGGCGCACGCATTACCTGTTCGATGATGAAGGCTGCGGCGTTTTGGTCAACCGGTTTGGCCGTAGGCGGCGGCAAGTGTACGTTACCTTGCCCGTCGTCACCGTGGACGACCGACCCCGGTTCGTCAAAGCGGTCAGCAACCGGTTGTGCAGCGCCCACCGCCACCGGAATGTCCGGTCGCTCGGCAATTTCCAGCAGGCGCAGCGCGTTGGTGGTCGTTAGGTCGGTAAACCCGTTCCCAAAAATGGTTGTCAGGCCAATCAGTTCCAGTTCCGGCGAATTGAGGGCGAAGAAAATCGCCATCGCGTCGTCGATACCGGGGTCGGTGTCAATAATGATCTTTTGAGGGGTCATGAGGTCAGATGATCCTAATTAAACCCGATGCGCGGGTCAATCACGCGATAGAGTAGGTCGGTAATCAGGTTAATGATGACGACCACGCAGCCGATGAATAAGGTCGCCCCCATAATCGGTTGGAAGTCGAGGAGCAGGGCGGCTTTCAGCGCGTACTGCCCGATACCCGGCCAATCGAGTACATATTCGATCAGTACCGACCCTCCCAGTTCAAAGCCGATGAGGAAACCGAGCATCGACACGGTAGCGATCAGGGCGTTCTTCATGAGGTAACGTGTCCAGATGGTGCGTTCGGGGATGCCGTTAGCGCGTGCCACCAACACGAAATCTTTCTTCACAATGTCGAGCATGTCCCCGCGCAGTTGGCGGGTGACGACCGCGATCACCAGCAGCGATTGGCAGAAGGCGGGCAAGATCATATAGCGCAGCGCGATACCGAACGCCTGCCAGTTCCCGGAGACTGCGGTATCCAGCAGCAGCATTCCGGTGAATGTATCCGGGAAGCCCGCGCGGGGGTCAAAGCGACCACCAACCGGCAGCAGGCGTAAATTCTGCGCGAGGATAATCTGGAGGACGATTGCAATCCAGAATACAGGGATACTCACCGCGCCAATCGAGATGAAGCGCGAGAAATGGTCAGGCCAGCGGTCACGCCAGCGGGCGGAAACAATCGCCAGCGGAATGCCGATGACCAAGCCGAGCAGGGTTGAGACCAGCGTGAGTTCAAGCGTCGCGGTGAAGTACGTCAGTAAGTCCGGCCCAACCGCCCGTTTGGTGCTGATCGAATAACCCCAGTTGCCTTGAAACAAACCACCCATGTACGTCAGGTATTGTTCGGCGAGCGGTTTATCCATGCCGAATTCTTCAGCCAACTTTTGGATCTGTTCGGGGCGCGCCTGTGGCCCTGCCGCCAGTTTAACCGGATCGCCGGGGACTAAGCGCGAGACGATAAACGTGGTGAGCGAAAGCCCTATAAGGATAACCGGAATAATCAGCAGACGACGGGCGAGAAAACGCAGCATACCGCCATAACCTCGGAAGAATCAACGATAGGGACACGGTAGTGCCGTGTCCCTGTATTTACGGTGCAGCTAACAGGAGAAATTAGGTCGCGTCATCAATCCACAAACGCCAGAAGTCGACCGAGATGTCACCGGCATACACGAAGCCCTTGACACGCTTGTTGAAGCCGACGATGTTTGGTGAGACATACAGCGGCAGGTCTGGCGCATCTTCCGAAATCTGCGTCTGAACTTCAGCCACGATCTTGGCTGCTTCGTCGGGATCAACCGTGACGCGCAGGGTATCCAGCTTGGCATCCACTTCTTCGTTCTTGTAGAACGAGCAGGCTTGGAAGCTGCCACCGGTCGGACGATCCCAACTCTTGCTCGAATACTTCTCGATCAACCATGTATCGCCAAGCGGCGGGAACTGGTCAAAGATGAAGGCAATAGCGGGGCCAGTTTCGGGTGCTGTACACGCGCCAACAATATCAGGCCAGTTTTTGGGAACCAAATTGAGGGTGATGTTGTACTTTTGTAGTTCCGCCAGCAGGATCAACCCGCCCGCTTCTTCAAAGTCCAACCCGCTGACATAAACGAAGTCCAGCGCGATACCACCGTCCTTGTACTCGGTCATATCGAGGTGTTCCTTGGCCTTCACGGGGTCATAGCTGTACTGCGGATCCAGTGCCGCGTCATAACCGGGGACACCTTCGGGCAGCGGGCCGGTCATCAGCTTGACATATCCGCTTTGTGAATCCGAGAACGCCTGCTTGTCGAAGCTGTAAGCGAGGAACTTGCGAAAGTTCACATCCGCCGTCGGGCCGCTCTGGGTGTTGTACTTCAAGTAGCCGCCGAGCAAGCCGTAATCCACATTGGTGAAGGTCGTAGCATTGGCATCAATTTCGGCGATGTCGGTGGCCGAAATTGTATCCGCGACATCGAAGTCGCCAGCGAGCAAACCGGTCTTGCGCGTGCCAACGTCCTCGGTCTTGCGCCACACCACACCCGAAAGGTGGCTTTCACCCGGCCAGCCTTGCCAGTAATCTTCGACCGCTTCCAGTTCATAGCTGGAACCCACTTGCCAGTTCGTCACCTTGAACGGGCCGCTGCCGGCATCTTTGTCGATCAGGTAAGCTGCGCCACCGTCGCCATCGACTTCGTTCGCCAGCGCCAATGCCTTATTGACAATCGGCTGCTCAAGGAACGCCAGCAAACGGTCGAAACTGCCGTAAGGGGTCGTCAGGGTCATCACAACCGTCTTGCTGTCCTTCGCCACAATCCCTTCCGGCGCGAGGAAGCCCGCCAGCAGGCTGGAGCGCTGTTTCTGCGCCTTCAGTGTTTGCTGGTATGAGAACACCACGTCGTCGGCGGTCAGCGGAGTGCCGTCATGGAAAACGGCTGCGTCAGTAATCTCGAATGTCCATTCGCTCGCGTCTTCGGATGCGCTCCACGTTTGTGCCAAACCGGGTTCGACAGGCTGCGGCCAGCCGCCCTCGAACCGGAACAGGCGGTCATAAACTTGGCGCATGATTGCGCTGATCGAATAATCAGTACGGTCAAAGGGGTCAAGTGATGCAATATCTTGTGCGCCGCCGTAGATCATGAGTTGCGGCGTGGGTTGTGCTGCGGCAGCCGGGGCCACGTTCATACGCGGGGCGCGGGCAGCAACTGCCGGTACCGAAGCGAACGCTGCACCGGCCGATAAGCCGCCCAACAGACGCAGGAAGTCACGACGGTTGATCCGCCCCGCTTGAAATTCAGCGACAATTTTATTGATTGGGTCGAGAGATTGTTTTGCCATATCCAGTTATCCCTTTTTGTGCATCCATTTTGGTTGATCGAATGTAGCCAAAGCCGCAACGGGTGTAAATGTAACACCTCAGTTACAGCCCAGCAACAAATCCACATAACGAGAATTTGCGTTTCATTACAGGCTTACTATAATCATCCTGATTCCCCAAAAATGAATTTGTTAGGTTAGACAAACTTCGACCCAAATTTCTGGTCAAATCATCAACGCTATTGGAGGATGTATGCGTATTGGCATTGATGTCGGTGGAACGAACACTGACGCTGTATTGATGGATGGACGTAAGGTACTGGGGTGGGCAAAGTCGCCCACGACACGCGATGTGAGCAGTGGTATCACCAATGTATTGACCGCTTTGCTCGCTCAAACCCAAATTTCTCCTAGCGCGATTAGTGCCGTCATGTTGGGGACGACGCACTTCACCAACGCCGTTGTCGAGCGTAAATCACTCGCGAAAACCGCTGTGCTGCGTATCGGCCTGCCTGCCACCGCCGCGCTGCCACCCTTTGTCGATTGGCCGGATGACCTGCGCGAGGCGATGGGTGGTGTGTATCACTTGGTACACGGTGGTTACGAGTTCGACGGTCGCCCTATTTCGGCGCTGCGCCCTGATGAAATCAAGGATGTCGCCAAGAAAATACAGGACGCGGGCATCACCTCCGTCGCCATTTCATCGGTGTTCTCACCCGTGAATCCTGACCAAGAAAAGCAGGCGGCTGAAATCGTGCAGTCGGTCATTCCAGACGCGAAAATTAGCCTTTCGCACGAAATCGGGCGAATCGGCATCCTCGAACGCGAAAACGCCGCTGCGATGAATGCCTGTCTCGCGGTGCTGGCAGTCAACATTGTCCAGTCCTTCCGTAATGCGCTCTCCAGCCTCGGCATCACCGCGCCGTTCTATATCAGCCAGAACGACGGCACATTGATGAGCGCCGACTTCGTGGAAAAATATCCGGTGCTGACCTTCGCCTCCGGCCCGACCAATAGTATGCGCGGCGCGGCCTTCCTCTCCGGCCTCAAGGATGCGGTCGTCGTCGATATTGGCGGTACCACCTCCGACGTGGGTGTCCTCAATCAGGGCTTCCCGCGTGAGGCTTCCGTCGCCGTTCGCATCGGCGGCGTGCGTACCAACTTCCGTATGCCCGATGTGCTGTCCTTCGGCCTCGGTGGCGGCAGCCATGTGAAGCCCGAACCCCTACAAGTTGGCCCGCAAAGCGTCGGCTATGAAATCACCACCCGCGCCCTTGTCTTCGGCGGTAATGACCTGACCACCACTGATGTTGCGGTCGCGGAGGGTATGGCCGACATCGGCGATAAGAGCAAGGTTGCCCACCTCAGCAAGTCGCTGGTTGATGCCAGCCTCCAGCGTATGTGGGAGATGGTCGAAGTCAGCGTTGACCGTATGAAGACCGCCGCCGGTGCGGTTCCGGTCATCCTCGTCGGTGGTGGCATCATCCTCATCGGTGACAAGCTGAACGGTGTCTCCGATCTCCATCGCCCCGAACACGCCTCGGTCGCCAACGCCATCGGCGCGGCGATTGCACAGGTTGGTGGCGAAGTTGACCGCATCTTCAGCCTCGAAGCCCTCCCACGTGATAAGGCGATCCAGCAGGCGAAGGACGAAGCCCAACAGCGCGTTCTGGATGGCGGTGCGGTTGCTGACAGCATCGAAATTGTCGATGTCGAAGAAGTGCCGTTGGCCTACTTGCCGGGGAGCGCAACCCGCATCCGCGTCAAGGCTGTTGGTACGTTGGCGGTGGAATAAGCTATGTGGAATGTCACTGAAGCAGATGTAGACGCGATTGCGATGGGTGCCGGTATCCTCGGCACAGGCGGCGGCGGCAACCCCTATTTGGGTGGCCTGCGGATGAAGCAGGTACTCCGGCAGGGGCATAACGTCCAGATCATCCAGTTGGAAGAATTAGCGGATGATGCTGCCGTATGCGAAGTCGGCTGGATGGGTGCGCCCACCGTCGGCGTAGAAAAGCTCCCGAACGGTTTAGAATCGCAGCATGTGATTGCCGCGCTCGAAGCCTATATCGGCAAAACCATTGACGCGATTGGCTGCGCCGAAGTGGGCGGCTCGAACTCAATGGCACCGTTGGAAGCGGGTGCCGTCACCGGTAAGCCGGTGATTGATGGTGATGCGATGGGTAGTGCCTTCCCCGAAATGCAGATGAGTACCCTGTTTATCAACGGTGTTGACTGTTCCCCGTCAGCGATGGTTGACGAAAAAGGGAACTGCATTGTATTTGGCACGATGATTACCGCCCACGCCTTCGAAAAGTTCGCGCGTGATCTGTGCGTTCAAATGGGCTGCACCTCTTTGATTGCGGGGCCGGCCATGTCCGGCGCGGAAGTCAAGGCGCATTCCGTCCCGCGTACGCTGACCTTAGCGCGTGATATTGGTAACGCCGTGCTGAATGCTCGTGCGCGGAAATCACCGTTTGTCGATGCCGTGTTGAAGGTTACGGGCGGCAAGGAAATCTTCGCCGGTAAGTTGATCGACGTGCAGCGGCGCACCGTCGCCGGTTTCGCGCGTGGCTCGATGTTGGTCGAAGGGCTGGGCGATTTCCGGGGCGAGTTCATGCATATCGCCTTCCAGAACGAGAACTTGGTGGCGTGGAAAGGCGACCGCGACACCCGTGATGAAGTCGTCGCCAGCGTCCCTGACCTCATTTGTATGATGGAAAGCGACACTGGCGAACCGATCACCACCGAGCAACTGCGCTACGGGCTGCGGGTTAACATCCTCGCCATCCCCTGCACCGATAAGTTCCGCACCGAGCCAGCCTTAAAGGTCGTGGGGCCAGCCGCCTTCGGCTACCCTGAAGTTGTTTTTCAGCCGTTGCCCAAGACCCCCGGACAGGGGATTGAATAACCAGACTGTGGAGAAAATCAGATCATGAGAAGAATGATCGATGTGCAAAATATAGAGGATATTGCGTTGGGCGCGGCAGTGCTGGGTACGGGTGGCGGTGGCGACCCCTACATCGGCAAGCTGATGGCGGCGGAGGCCATCCGTCAAAACGGGCCGGTCGAACTCGTGTCCGTCGATGAAATGGGCGACGACGATATGTCGGTGGCGATTGCCATGATGGGTGCGCCGACCGTGATGGTCGAGAAGATGCCCGGTGGTACGGAAGCGGTTTCCGCCTTCAACGCCGTACAAAGCTATGTCGGTAAGCCGATTAAGTACATCTACTCAATTGAAGCCGGTGGTATCAACTCCACCATTCCAATTGCGCTCGCCGCGAAGATGCGCTTGCCGTTGGTTGATCTTGACGGCATGGGTCGCGCCTTCCCCGAAATCCAGATGGTGACGCAAAGCCTGTTCGGCATCACCGCCCACCCCTTCACGATGGCCGATGAGAAGGGCAACAGTGTCGTCCTCTCGACCATCGACAACCGCTGGATGGAAACCTTCGCTCGTGGGATTGCCGTCAATATGGGTGCGACCACCATCATCGGTGCGTATCCCGCTTCCGGCAAGCAGCAGAAGGAAGCCGCCGTTCACGGCACAATGAGCTTCGCTGAAACGATTGGTCGAACCATCCGCGAAGCCCGTGCCGCCCACGTGGATGTCATTCGGGCGCTTAAGGATGTCACCAAAGGTTACGTGATCTTCCACGGCAAGCTGACCGATGTTCAGCGCAAGACCGTCGCCGGTTTCGCGCGTGGCGAGGCGCTGCTGGAAGGCATCGGCGAGGACGCGGGCAGCACCATGCGTATCCAGTTCCAGAACGAGAACTTGATGGCCGAGAAGAATGGTACGATTATCGCCAGCGTCCCCGACCTCATTACGATGGTCGAGGAAGATACGGGCGAACCGCTGACCACCGAGCAGCTCCGCTACGGCTTCCGCGTTATGGTGCTGGCGATGCCGGCTCACCACCACTGGCGCACGCCTAAGGCGCTGGAAGTCGTCGGGCCGCGCTACTTCGGCTACGACATCGACTACTCGCCCATCGACGAACGCCTGTAGTAACCGAACATACATTTCTTTGTAGGGGCGCACGGCTGTGCGCCCCTCATATTCCACAACCATCACCACGATAGTAGGGACAGCAGACAGGCTGTCCGCCTCATGGTACTCGAAAATCCTAAACTTGCTGTCCTAATCGACAACACCCTCTTGAAAATGCCCTTTTTGAGCTATAATGACCCTTTAAAATAAGGGACTGATGATGAACCCGGCAAGTCTATGGCGGGCTGAAATTGCAGAACGGGTCGGCAAATTCTACGCCGGCAACCCCCATGTGGCCGCCGTCATTCTCGGCGGCTCAACCGCGCGTGGTCACGCCGACCGCTGCTCGGATGTTGAACTCGGCGTGTTCTGGCATCAAGCCCCTTCGCTCGGAGAACGACAAGATGTGGTCAGCAAGGCAAATGCCGATCTCATTTATCTCTACGATTACGATGAGAGCGAGTCGGTATGGAGTGATGATTTCATGATTGGGCGCGATACTTCTGGCCAACCACGCACGGGTTTGCTGGTGGAAGTTTGCCATTACACAGCCGCTTATATGGCGCAAACTTTACAGCATGTGCTTCACGAATACTCCACCCGTGAACTTTCCCATAACCTCATCGCGGGGGTTGTCGATGCCCGACCCTTATCCGGCGTTGATTTGGTTAAGGGTTGGCAATCACAGGCAGCCGCTTACCCGCGTGAATTGTCACTGACTGTTGTTCGAAATCATGCTGTTATTGACCATTTCTGGCGCTGGCGGATGTTTCTGGATCGCGGCGAAAACCTGCCGCTGCTGTATCAATCGTTTACGCAGGTGCATCATAAAATCCTTCACATGCTGCTCGGCCTCAACCACGTCTACTACTTCGGCTTCAAGTGGCTTGAGGTAGTTGATTCACGCCTCGCGATCAAACCGCTTGACTTGCTCCCCCGCATCCGCCAAGCCTACACCCTGCCGCCTGAACAGGGCGCAGCGCAGGTTATTAGACTGCTGGATGAAACCTTTGATTTAATTGAAGCCCATTTACCCGAAGTCGATGTCAAACGCCTGCGCGAGATTTTCCACTACCAACGTCCGATATGGGATGCCTCGCCATTGGCGTAAGCGTACAAATTTTTAGAAAGTGTCCTTATGGTTGACTATCTCCAAAACCTCGACAGTGAATCCGCAGTGATCCACGCCATCGAAGCCAACACCGCTGGCTTTCTGCTGTCGATGGGCAAAGCCGGTGGCGGCGAGGAAAAGCACACGCCCGAAATCACATGGACGATTGGCGGCTCACCCCTCGATTACCACAACGCCGTGGTTCACGCCGACCTCACCACCGAAACCGCTGCCCTCACCATCCGCGAGGTCATCAGCCTCATGAAGGCCAAAAATGTCCCCGGCTCATGGCATCTCTCACCAAACATGCACCCTGCCGACCTCGGCACATATCTCGATGCAAACGGCTTTGAGTATGTAGGGGATGAACCCGGCATGGCGGCCTATTTGCCTACCCTCAACATTCCGCCCATGCCCGAAGGCTTTCGCGTCGAACGTGTGCAGGATGCTCAATCGCTGAAACACTGGGAAACCACACTTGGGCGGGGCTTCGGTGAGGGGATAAAAGAGGCGCAGTGGGTCACTGGGGTCTACGCCAAAATCGGCTTGGATGACTCCGTTCCGTGGCGGCATTTCCTCGGCTTGCAAGATGGCGAACCGGTGGCCACCACGTCGCTGTATCTGGGGGCAGGTGTGGCGGGTATCTACTTTGTCTCGACCGTTTCCTCCGCGCGGCGGCGTGGCATTGGCGCGGCCATCACAGCGGCGGCTCTGCAACACGCCCTCGAAATGGGTTATCAGGTCGGTATCCTCGGCGCGTCATCAGACGGCTTTCCGGTTTATCAGCGCCTCGGCTTCAGGCAGTTTTGTACCTTCCGCCTCTACGTCACAACCTACCCAATACGTTAAAGCCCCTCCTTGTTACTACGGCTGACGGTGGAGCGACCCTCTGAGCGTACCGTCGTGGGTTGGGGTGGGGTCGCATGAACACGTCACCACTGAATGTAGTCCTATTTTAAAATGTGCATCCAAATGCGGTTGAAAACACGTATTGATCTGAAAGGAAGATATGACGAAGGAGGTACATCATGTCGCAGCGACCTTCATCCCTTCAACTGGCAATCCTCTCAGATAGTGAACTGGCTGAGAAGATTGCGGAAGTATTAGCCGCCCTCAACGCCCATGACCCGCGCCACGGCGATAATGCCGACGACCATGCGCTCTATGAGTCGCTCAAAAATGAAGAGAACCGCCGCCGCATTGTGTCGCAAATCGGCGAACGCTAACGCTGCGCTTCAATCTGCTCTCCATCCTGAATTTTCCTTGCCAAAGGTTTGTAAACTCTAACCGCTTTCGCTTCCTAAATTTTGTGCAAATAAAGAGCCATGTGAGCGAAAAAGAGTAGGTCACGAAAGGCGCGAAAAATGGCAATGGCGAACAAGTGAGCAAGCTCTGGGACAACACTAGGCGAGGATAGGGATTGTTGCAACTTCCAGTACCGCTTGCCGACCATTCGTGTCTCCCTCATTTCATCCCTAATTTGCACAAAATTTACGCGCTTGACTTGAATTGAACTTTTGTTCTATGATGAGAGTTGATAATGGTAAATCATGAATTTGTATGGTTCCCCTCGCCCTGAGAGCTGAGGGTGGAGTGAGCCTGCGAATGTACCGTCGTGGGGCTAGGGGTGAGGGTTTAGACACCACTTACTTTGCGACCACTACAATAAAACGATCTCTTTGTATCAATCTTGGCGACTTGGCGGTTTAATTTGTATTTCTCTGTATTAAACTCTGCGTCTCTGCGGTTCAATGCCTTTGTATTTGACTGGCGACTTTCTTGTAACTTGCAACTTAAAACTTGCAACTTTTTCAGCAGCGGCAGACACAAATTGCACGGCGGCGGTTACACGGGAGCAATCCGCCGCAGGAGTGCCATTTCAGCGCCGCGCTCCCTTGCATCTGCCGCCACAAAATGTCAGTTTAGCGGATACACGCGAGCATCCCGCCAGCCATTTCGGCGGAAAGTATGCGAAAAATGCGAAAGCTGTGAATTTTTCGCATTTTGCGAACAAAATTAAACCGTAATCGTCCCGCTCTGGATCAGCCAGCTCACCGACTCGAACACCGCTTGCAGTGACGTGTAACGGGGTTGATAACCGATCTGCCTTTGCGCCTTCGCGATACTGGCGTTCGGGCTGCGGGCGATATGCTCCCACGTTGCCTGTGCCTCGGTTTCCGAAACGGTCTTGCGCCAATCTTCCCACGGCAGGAACTTCAGGTTCGCCTCTTGCCCGAACCATGCCGCGACTGCCTCCGCGTACCCCCGCAGCGTCAGCGCCGCCGGTGAAACCGTGTGGTAACTCTCGCCCACACTCGCGCTCCAGTTGTTCATCGCCTGCATGAACGCCTGCGCCACGTCCGCCGCGTGAACATGATGCACCGTTTCGAGGCCGAAATGCGGCAGTGCCAGTTCCTCGCCGTGTGCCAACTGGCTGAAAACCCTTGGGTTAAAGTGTCCCGCCGGATTCAGGGGCGCGTAGCCGGGGCCGACGATATGACCGGGGTGCAGCATCGTCGCCGGAAACCCGTTCTGCCGCGCCTCTTGGAGCAAGTACGCCTCAATCGCCGCCTTCTGGATGCCGTAATCACCGAAGGGTCGTCGTGGCTGGCTCTCCGTCGCCGGAACTTGGCTGCTCGCCCCGTAAATCCAGATCGTGCCGCAGTGCAGGAAATGATGGATTTCGCCCCGCAGCGCCTCAACCAACTGTCGGGTCGCTGTCTCGGCGAAGCAAATCAGGTCAACCACCACTTCCGGCTTGAGGTCGCGTACCCGTCCGGCAAACGTGTTCGCTTTGTCCTCACTGTCTCGGTCAGCGATCACCTGCTGTACCTGCTTCCATGCGCTGTGTGCCACGTATGGTTGGCTCTTGCCCCGCGTAATATTGATCACCGTATGCCCGTGTTCAACCAGCATCGGTACAAGATACGTGCCGATGTGTCCCGCCCCGCCGATAACCACAACCCGCATAATAATCTCCTGTCTCAGAGTTTGTTTGAAAAGAGCCTTACCTCATCCGTGCCACCGACCACAATCATCTTTCTTGTAGGGGAGCACCTATGTGTGCTCCCGTGAATTTGCTCCCTCCCTCGCTTGAGGCTGACGGTGGAGTGAGCCTGCGAACGTACCGTCGTGGGGAGGGCTGGGGTGGGGGTAATCTCAGTCGGTCAAGAAGCGGTAAACCGTGGTTGTCTGGTAGGTATCCCCCGGCTTCAACTCAGTCGTCGGGAAATCAGATTGGTTGGGCGAGTCGGGATAATGCTGTGTTTCGAGGCAGAAACCATCCCCCTGCCGGTACAGGCTGCCGCTTGACCCCACCAGCGTCCCGTCGAGGAAGTTCCCCGTGTAAAACTGCATACTCGGCTCGGTTGTCCACACCTCGACTTTACGCCCGCTCGACGGGTCGTAAATCTGCGCCGCGAACTCCAGATCATTCTCGGTCTCGCGGTTGATAACAAAGTCGTGGTCGTAGCCCCGCCCGCTGACGATCTGCGGAAAACTGGAACGCAGCCCTGCGTTCACCAGCTTGGGCGACCGAAAGTCGAACGGTGTCCCTTCCACGGGCGCGAGTTCGCCTGTCGGGATCAGGTTCGCGTCTACAGGGGTATAGCGGTCAGCGTTGATCTGCGCGATGTGGTTAGCAATCGACCCCGCGCCATTTCCGGCGAGGTTGAAGTACGTGTGGTTCGTCAGGTTCACCACCGTCAGTTGGTCAGTTGTCGCGCGGTAATCAATCCGCAGTTCGTTGGTGCTGGTCAGCGTATAGGTGACGGTCGTCGCCAGATTACCGGGGTAGCCTTCCTCACCGTCCGGGCTGGTATAGCTCAACTCGAGGCCAACCGTCGCGCCGTCCTTGATCGCTTTCGCCGCCCAGACTTGCTTATCGAAGCCCTTCTTCCCGCCGTGCAGCGCGTTGATGCCATCGTTCACCGCCAGTTGGTAATCTTTCCCGCCGAGGCTGAACTTGGCGTTGGCGATGCGGTTGCCGTAGCGCCCGATCAGTGCGCCGAAATACGGGCTTCGCGTTTCATAATCCGCCAGCTTATCGAATCCGAGGACGATGTTGTTCATCTTTCCAGTGCGGTCGGGTACACTCAGCGAGGTGATGATGCCGCCGAAGGTGATGACCTTTACTTCCATG
>Ga0102832_1001542_pt1 | contig 17155 bp, 14 predicted proteins | sample EBPBio282013_DNA_FD_88942 | JGI IMG/M metagenome (GOLD analysis project Ga0102832, IMG submission 88942) | Wastewater treatment Type I Accumulibacter community from EBPR Bioreactor in Madison, WI, USA - Reactor 2_5/28/2013_ DNA (Illumina Assembly) | ecosystem: Engineered > Bioreactor > EBPR >...
GGCCCAGGTGGTGCTCTACCCCGGAGAGCTTGTCGGCCCGCTCGTCCTCGAGGCACGGTGCGACACCCTGCGCGACGGCATCGCCGACGAGACCTCGCGCGTCTGGGACGCCAGCGGCCGTCTGGTCGCCAGCGCCCGCCAGACCGCGGTGCTGGTCAAGGCCTGACTCAGGGGCGGCGCGCGGCGGCGACGAGGGCCTCGAACAGGCGCGGGTCGTCGGCCATCTCGGGGTGCCACTGGACGCCGAGCACGAACGGCGCCGACGGGTCCTCGACCACCTCGATCGTGCCGTCCTCCGCGTGCCCGGTGACGGTGAGCGTGCCCGCGTCGGCGACGGCCTGGTGGTGGCTGGAGTTGACGACGGCCTCGGTACCGCCGAGCACGGCGGCTACCAGCGAGCCTTCCGCGAACGAGGCCTTGTGCTCGGTGAACGTCCCCGGCGCCTCGCGGTGCAGCAGGCCGTATCCAGCCGACGGCAGATCCTGGATGAGGGAGCCGCCACTGACGACCGCCATCATCTGCATCCCGCGGCAGATCCCCAGCACGGGCAGACCACGCTGCCGGGCGCTGGCGTAGATGCGGCGCTCGGTCGAGTCGCGGTCGGTGCGCGGCCGGTCGGTGGTCTCGTGCGGCTCGGCGCCGTAATACGCCGGGTCGATGTCGGCGCCGCCCGCGATGACGACGCCGTCGAGCCTCGACACCGCCGCATCCACGGACTCGTCGTCGGCCACAGGCGGCAGGACGACGACGGCGGCGCCCGCCGACTCGAGGGCGCGGACGTAGGCGCGGTGCAGCACCACGGCGTCCACGTCCCACGCGCCCCAGCGCGCCTGCTCGCCGTAGCAGCTGATGCCGATCACCGGTCGCATGACGTCAGATCATCCAGCACCGGGGGCAGCGGGGCGAGCGTCAGGGGGCGGCTACGAGCCGGCCGTCGTGCAGGGCGACCTCGCGGTCGCACACGGCCACGACGTCGGGGTCGTGCGTCGCGACGAGGACCACGGCGCCGCGGTCGGCGCAGCCCCGCAGCAGCGCCAGCAGCCGCGCCTTGGTCGCGCCGTCCTGCTGGGCGGTCGGCTCGTCGGCGAGGACGACGTCGGGACGCATGGCCATCGCCCGCGCGAAGGCGACACGCTGGCGCTGGCCGCCCGAGAGGTCCTCCACCGGCCGATCGGCGAGATCGGCGAGTCCGACGTCGTCGAGCGCCGCGGCCGCACGCGCGAGCACTTCGTCGCGCGGGACTCCGGCCGCCTGCAGGGGGATCTCGACGTTCTCTGCGGCCGTGAGCACCGCGACCAGGCCGTAGCCCTGCAGCACCAGGCCGAGCGTGCAGTCGACACCCTCGAGCACGGGCCTGCCGTCGATGGTGGCCGATCCGTCGGCCGGGCGGGACAGGCCGGCGACGATCGACAGCAGGCTCGACTTGCCGCTGCCGCTGGGGCCCGTCACAGCGACGACCTCGCCGGCGGACGCGTCGAGGCTGACGTCGTCGAGCACGACGCGCCCCGCGGGCTCGTAGCGGATGCCGCGCACCTCCACCTTCGCGGTCATGCCTCCTCCTCCGCGTCCTCGCGCACCAGCTCCACACCCGCGGGCCGGCGCACCACGCGGGCGCGCGACCCCGGCGGCAGCTGGCGCAGGACGTCGTCGGGCAGGCGGACCGTGCCGTCCTCGCCGATGTCGACGTGCTGCTGCCAGTGCTGCTGGCCGTCGTCGGCGCGGCCCTCGGTGATGACGATGGTGCGGCCGAGCTGCTCGGCCACCTCGGGGTCGTGGGTCACCACGACGACGGTGGTGCCGAACTGGCGGCCGACCTCGCCGATGAGATCGACGACGGCGTCGCGGTTGGTCTTGTCGAGCTGCGACGTCGGCTCGTCGACGAGCAGCAGACCCGGCGAGGTGGCCATGCCCATGGCCACGGCGATGCGCTGCTGCTCGCCGCCGGAGAACCCGCCCACGGGGCGGCCGGCGAGATGGGTGAGGCCGAGAGCCTCGAGCAGCGTCCACGGCCCCGGCAGCGAGGCCCGGCGGAAGCCCTTCACCCCGCGCTGGGCGAAGCGGACGTTGTCCTCGGCCGTGCCGTAGGGGAGCAGGTTGCGCGCGGGGTCCTGCACGACGACACCCAGCCGGGAGGAGCGCAGCGTCAGCAGCTCGCGCTCGCTCATGGCCGTCATGTCGTCGCCGCCGATGTAGACCTGGCCGGACGTCGGCCGCAGCAGGCCGGCGACGACCGACAGCAGCGTCGACTTGCCGGAGCCGGACGGGCCGAGCACGGCCATCGTCTCGCCGGGCCGGACGGTGAGGGTCACGTCCTGCAGGGCCACGGTCTCGCCCGTGGGCGAGGAGTACACGTGGCCGAGGCGCTCGCAGTGCAGCGAGAGTCCGGTCTCGAGCGGGGTGGTCGTCACGTCGCCGCCTCCCGGAGCCGGTCGGGGACGGCCTGGCGCAGCAGGGCCGCACCGGCGATGACCGCGGTGATGAGCAGCAGCAGCCCGGCGAGCACGGTGAACGCGAGCACGGCGGCGCCCTGGATGTCGAGGCTGATCGGCACGGTGGTCGCCGTCGACGTCTGGGGCAGCAGCGGCAGTGCCAGGCGCGCGACGACGAGGCCCACCGGGACGCCGACGACGAGCCCGGTGCCCAGCAGCAGCGCCTGCTCGAGCACGCACGCGCGCAGCAGCGAGCGGCGTCCCACGCCGACAGCGCCGAGCGCGGCGAGCTCGTAGGAGCGGCGCCGCCCGGTGACGGCGACGGAGATCGCCAGCGCGCCCGCCGCGAGAAGCGCGCCGATGATGGCGCAGACGAGCAGCAGCTTGAGCGCCAGCGCCGGGCCCTCGCGCGAGAGCTGGTCGGAGCGCTGCGCGAGCGTCGTCACCCGGTCGACGGCGATGCCGGCGTCCTCGAGGCGCTGCACGGCGTCGTCGGGCGCATCTGGCCCGAGCCACACCATCCAGTCGGCCTGGTCGTCGAGCTCGGCGGCGACGCGGCGCAGCGAGGTGAGGTCGGTGAGCGAGCCGAACGACCCGACGAAGGGGAGCACGGTCTCGTCGCCGACGGACGTCGCCGTGATCTCGCGCGCGTTGATGTCCTTGAAGGCGAGGTCCGTGCCCGTGGTCGCGATCGCCGACGCGGTCACGAGCGGCAGCGGCAGCGGCACGTCGGCGTACTGGATCCAGGGCGAGGTGAACGGCGGGATGCTGCCGGTGAGGCGCAGCGCGTCGCCGTCGACCGCGACCTGGCCGGCGGGCTGCCCGGTGTAGGCGCCGAGGCGGTAGTCGCCCTGGGTCGCGAGGCCGGCCTCGACGGGCGTCCAGGCGCCGCCGGAGCGCTGCTCCACCGAGGAGAGCGCGACGTCGAAGTCCTGCGCCTGCGCGGCCTGCGGGCGCTTGAGCACCATCCCGTAGAAGACGCAGTCCTGCTCCGTGCAGGGCACCTCGGCCACGTACTCGTGCGTGCCCTCGCGCAGGGGGCCGGCGATGGAGAAGGTGGGCACGTCGACGGCGTTGCGGTAGGCCACGACGACGAGCGGCGCCTCGCCGGCCACCGGGCCGGAGTCCAGCGTCAGCCGGACGGCGTCGGTCCGGAGGGCGATGGGGTCCGGCAAGGGCGGCGACAGCAGCGAGGCGACATCGGACGCCGACAGGTCGCCGTACTGCGACGCCCACGCGGCCACCTGGGCGAGCCGGTCGGGCTCGACGCCGACCAGTCGCCCGGCCAGCCCGCCGGAGGGGATCCAGCTCGCGACGGCCATCGCCCAGCGGCCGTCGGGGTCGACCTCGTCGATCACCGAGGGCAGGTCGCGCGACGGGTCGCGCTGCACAGCGAGGGACACAGTCGCGCCGACGTCGGCGCCGGCCCGCACATCACGGCTCGCGGTGGCAGCGGCCTGGGCATCGACGGCGAACGTCGCGAGGCCGAGCGTGACCGCGAGCAGGCCCGCGAGCCGGAGCCCGGCAGGCCGCCGGACCGCCTGCCGCGAGCCCAGGAACAGCCCGATGCGCGACGTGGCGCGGGTGCTGCGCACGAGACCCTTGAGCACCGGCCGGGCGAGGCGGACGAGCAGCAGCCCCGCTGCCAGGACGAGCAGCCCGGGCGCCAGCCACGCGAGGGCAGACCCGGCGGTGCCGAGGTCGTCGGTCGTGCCGCGGCTCAGCAGCACGAAGCCGCCGACCGCGATGGCGGCCAGGACGACGTCGAGGATCAGCCCGCCGCGGCCGGACCGCTCAGGAGCCGATGCTGTCGACCACTGCTCGAGGACCGGCCGGGTGAACATCCGCCGCGATGCGAGCCCGGCCGCCACGAGCCCGCCGAGGAACGCGAGCCCGACCGCGAGCCATACGCCCGGGGTGAGCGCGACCTGCGAGCCCGGGGCCAGCAGAGCCCTCGCGAGCACCTGCACGAGCAGCCACGAGAGCACCAGGCCCACGGGGACTGCCAGCAGCAGCAGGACCACGGGCTCGCGCAGCGCGACCGCAGCCACGGCGCGCGGCGGCAGGCCGCGCAGCTTCGCCAGCGCCACCTCGCTGCCGCGCGCCTCGCTGGTGTCGGTGACGACGAGGTAGAGCAGCAGCCACGCGAGCAGCGCCAGCTGCGCGCTCACGACGCCGGCGGCGAGCCCGAGCGCCGTGCGCTCCGCCTCGAACCGGTCGAGCAGCTCGAGCACGCCGGTGGTCGGGGCCGGGCCGCGCGTCTCCGGCCCCAGGTAGCTCTCGACGTCGGCCCGCAGCTTCGGCACGTCGGCGACACGCAGCGCCTGCGGATCGGTGAGCACGAGGTCGGCCCCGATCGTGCCCATGGTCGGGTGCTTGAGGAGCGGGAACACCGACTCGTCGACGAACACGCTGTCGACCGTGGGCGGGCCCTCGGGGTCGGCGTTGGGGTGGAACGGGAAGTAGATGCGGCCGGCCCAGTAGGAGTCGAGCTGGGAGAACGGCCGGTAGATGCCGGCGATCGTCGTGACGGTCGGCTTGGTCGCGATGTCGCTGCCCGCGACGCTGGTGTCGTACTGCTGCAGGCCGTCGAGGACGAGCGTGTCGCCGACCTGCCAGTCCATCGTCTGCGCCGAGCGCTGGGAGACCAGCACGCCCGTCGACGTGTCGCAGACGCCGTCCACGATCTCGACGTGGTCGCACACGCCGTCGCGCCAGACGGCCTGGCTCTTCGACGGCAGCCCTCCCGGCTCCTGCGCGCCGCTGAGCACCACGGTCTCGTTGACCTGCGGCCCGTAGCCCGGGATAGTCCCGCGCACGGCCTGCGCGTCGCTGATCGTGGTGACCGACCCCGGGTAGCTGACGTCGGCGTCGACGCGGAACGCGATCGTGGTCTGGTCGGCCTCGGCCTGCGTGAGCCGGTCCTGCAGCACGGACTCCGCGGCGGCGGAGGCGAACAGCGGGCCGAGAGCGGCGGCGGCCACAGTGAGGGCGCCGGCGAGCAGGACCACGAGGGACCCCCCGCGGCGCCACCGGAAGGCACGCAGCGCCAGGCGCAGGTCGTCCACGCTCTCCCTCTCCTCGGCCCCCCAGCCCCGGAGACCCTAACCCGGCTGCGCGGGCAACCGGCCGCAGGACCTGCGCCCGTCACCCCATCGTTAAGCAGACGCCGGTCGGGCAGGATCGGTTGCATGGCCGATCTGCTGCGTCTCGTCGAGGTGGTCCCCGGGGTCTGGGTGGCGCACTCGCGCCGCTACCTCACCACGTCCACCGTCCTGCTCGACGGCCAGGGCGGTGCGCTCGTCATCGACCCCGCGTGGGACCCCGACGAGCTCGCGGCCATCCCCGCCGACCTGGCGGCGCTCGGCGTCCGTTGCGTCGCCGGCCTGTCGACGCACGTGCATTACGACCACGTCATGTGGCATCCGGATCTCGGCGAGGTTCCGCGGTGGGCCACCCGCGGCACGGTCGAGATGGTCGACGCCGACCGCGACGCCGTCGTCGCACCGCTGCATCGGGACCTGCCCGACGACCTCGTCGATCTGGCTGCGCGCGACCTGCGTCCCATCGACGGCGAGCTGCTCGAGTGGTCAGGTCCGACCGCGGTCGTCCACGTCCACCATGCGCACGCGCCGCACCACCTCGCGCTTGAGCTGCCCGACCTCGGCGTCGTGGTCGCCGGCGACATGCTCAGCGACGTCGAGATCCCCATGCCGGACGGCGGCGACACCGATCTGGTGACCTACCGCGCGGGCCTGGAGTCGCTGCGCGACGTCGTCGGGCGGTCGCGCCTCCTGGTGCCTGGGCACGGCCAGGTGAGCCACCGTCCCCTCGAGCGCTACGACGCCGACGCGCGCTACCTCGACGACGTCGTGCGCACAGGGGCCAGCGACGACCCGCGCATCGCCCTCGACGGGATGCCGGAGCTGCACGCGGCCAACCTCGAGCGGGCCCGCGCCACGCGGGTCTGAGCCCGGCTCGCGGTTGCGCCCGAGATCGACTGCGCGGGCCCGGCGTCCCGGCATAGTGGGCGCCGTGACCGATCAGGTGGGGACCAAGCCCAAGGTGGTGGGCGAGCGACGTTGGCCGAGCGTGCTCGCCGTGCTCGTGGCGGTGGCGATGCACCAGGTGCTGCCGGAGGACTTCCGGCTGTCGCCGCTGTGGGTCTACCCGCTCGTCATGGCGGTGTTCCTGGTGCTGCTCATCGCGGGCGACCCGGGCCTCATCGACCAGGAGAAGACCTGGATGCGGGTCGTCACGGGCCTGCTCATCGCGTCGCTGGCGTTCTCCAACCTGTACTCAGCGGTCCGCCTCGTGCAGGGCATCTTCGACGGCGCCGCCTTCGCGACAGACGCCTACCAGCTCCTGGGCATCGGCACCGTGATCTGGGCGACGAACGTCATTGCGTTCGGGCTCTGGTACTGGGATGTCGACGGCGGCGGCGCAGCGCACCGCGCGAAGAAGGGCGCCTGGGCCGACCCCGCGTTCGTCTTCCCGGAGATGCACCTGCCCGAGCTCAAGCCGGGATGGTTCCCCCAGTTCGCGGACTACCTCGCGCTGTCGTTCAACACGGCGACGGCCTTCAGCCCCACGGACGTCTCGGCGATCAAGCCTTGGGCCAAGCTGATCATGGTGCTGGAGTCGTCGTCGTCGCTCGTGCTCGCGACGCTGGTGATCGCGAGCGCGATCAACAACCTCGGCAGCTAGCCGGTCGGAGTCGAGCAGGTCGAGCTCTTCGCCGGGCACACCCGCGTGCCGCCGTCGACGAGGCGGACGACGAGGTCGTTGATGCCGAGGCCGGCGTCGTTGAGGGCGACGCGCAGCCCGTCGGCCTTGATCTCCGGGGGCGGCCCGAGCGCCGTCACGACGATCTCGCGGTTGACCACCTGGACACCGGCGACCTCCCAGCCGACGCTCTTGGCCCACTCGGTCGCGATCGGCTCGGCGGTGCGCTGCACGTACTGGTCGTAGGCGACGTTGATGGTGCCGATGGCCAGCGGGACCATCACGACGACGAGCAGGCTCGCGATCACGGCGATGGTGCCCTTGCCGATGCCCTCGGCGACGTGGCCGGACTCGATCGCGATCATCCGCACGCGGTACAGCGCGAGCACCACCGTGCCGGTCACGATGATCGCCGCGACGTTGGTGCCGAACAGCAGCAGGGCCTGCATCGCATCCTGCACGCGGCCCACCTGCAGCAGGACGCCGACGACGGCGAGCGGCGGCACCAGCGAGATCGCGATCGCGACGCCGGGCAGCGTGTCGCTGATGTCGCGGCGCACGAGCGCGAACGCGCCGACCGTCCCTGTCGCAAGGGCGGCCAGCAGGTCGATCAGGCGCGGGCTGATGCGGGCCGACACCTGGGTGTTGGCGGCGTAGTCGTCGGGGTGGAAGTTGAACCGGCTGATGAGGTAGGCCAGCAGGATCACCAGCAGTGCGCCGCCGACCACGAAGACGATGCTGCGCAGGAGGCCTGACCGGTGCCCGAGGACGACGGCGAGCGCGATGCCCAGGATCGGCGTCATCAGCGGGGCGACGATCATCGCGCCGATGACCGTCGCGGTGCTGTCGGCGATGAGGCCGGACGTCGCGATGATGGTCGCGAGCGAGAGCAGCACCCAGAACCGGCTCGCGGACGTCGTGCGCACCCAGGGCTCGATGAACAGTGCGTCCTTCATCCGCTGGACGTCGTCGGCCTTCACCGGAGTCGGCATTTTCCCCACCTCTCGCCTCCCGCACATCGTCGCGGGCGAGGGTGCGGCAGGCGTGCGCGCAACGCCGTCGGGATCCGGGCGACATGCGTGTCAACCGGATGCGCCTCCGGACGTCCTGTCTGCGAGAGTCCGACCGAGGGGGACCGATGAGCGAGCACCCGGGGCCGCAGGGGCCACCGCCGGAGGCGGCGCTGCCGACCGATCGCCGGGCGGCGGTCACTGCGCTCTTCCACGCCCACCACCGGCGGCTCGTGGGCCTGGCCGGCCTGCTGGTCGACGACCGGGGGAGCGCGGAGGAGGTGGTGCAGGACGCCTTCGAGCAGCTCTACCGGCGCTGGGGCTCGCTGCGCGACCCGCAGGCGGCGGTCGCCTACCTCGACCGCAGCGTGGTCAACGGCTCCCGATCCTGGGTCAGGCGCCGCATCACCGCGCGAGGGTACGAGCCACCGGACCCCGGGAACGCCGCCAGCGCTGAGTCGTCGGTGCTGGACCGGGAGCGGGGCTCGGCCCTCGTCGACGCCGTCCGCACGCTGCCCCGCCGGCAGCGCGAGGTCGTCGTCCTGCGCTACTTCCTCGACCTGAGCGAGGCGCAGATCGCCGACTGGCTCGGCATCAGCGCCGGCTCGGTCAAGAAGCACCAGTCCCGGGCCACCGAGGCCCTCCAGCAGCGGATGGAGGCGTGGGCATGACCACCTTCGAGCAGACCCTCGTCGCGGACCTCCGCGCCGAGGCCGACCGCATCGCGGCCGGCACCGACACCTCCGCTATGCGCCAGGAGCTCGACCGCCGGCTCGACGGCGCAGGCTCCGCCCGCGCCCGCCGCCGCTGGCTGTCTGTCGTGGCCGTCGTGGCGGCCACCGCGGTCGTCGTCGCCATCGCCGCCGTCGCGGTCCGGCGCGACAACGCCGACGTCCCGCCCGCGCAGGGGACGGGCTGGACCGGCGAGCAGCTCTACGCGCGGCCGAGCCTCGTGCTGCCCGGCTGGGCGTCGGATATCGACCCGGTGGTCGCACCGCGACGGATAGCCCGCTGGGCGCAGGCCGAGTGCGGGCAGAACCCGTGCGAGGCCGGCAAGGACCGGCTGCTCGAGGTCTTCCTCCCGCTCACCGGCTGGGACCCGCAGAGCGGCATGTCGGGCGACGTCCTCACCTGGGTGGCTGCGGCGAACTACTTCAGCGAGCTCACCCAGCGCCCGGGGGTGGTGCCGGTGGAGGGACAGCCGTTCACCCAGCAGGCCACGCTCGCGGCCGGGGTCGCCAACGTCGCGGTGATCACGACGACGCAGGACATCCCGGGGGCGCTGGGCTGCACGCAGCTCGCCTCGTCGATCGGCGACTGCCAGAGCTTCGTGCGCGGCACCCGCAACGTCATCGCGATCGTCAACGCGGGCGACGCGCCGCTGGTGGTGTGGTCGTCGGCGCTGTCGTCGTCCGACTCCGCGGCGCAGGACGCCGAGATGACCCAGGTGCTCTCGACGCTGCGCCTCACCGGGGTCCCGGTGTCGTGCACCGACTCCGTCAGTACGACGGTCGCGCAGCAGAACTGCGCGGCCGACCTCTGGGTGCGGGTGGCCCGGGATGCCACCCGGCTGGCGGACGGCGGCCAGGCGAACCAGTCGCACTTCGACGAGGCGGTCAAGCCCTACCTCGAAGGGGACGGCATCGCGCAGGGGTTCGCCTACTCGCGGGGCCCGTCCGACGGCGACGACCGCACCTCGACGAAGCCGACCACGGCGTCGCTCACGGTCGCGGGCACCACGTCGGAGGTCAACGTCTGCTTCGTCGGCCCGCAGGTGATCATCGGCGAAGGGCCCTGCCCGGACGGGTCCGGGACAGGCGGCTGATCAGGCCTCGAGCGCGGTGATGGCGGCCGCCACGACCGCGGCGATGCGGAGCACCTCGTGCACCCGCTCGCGGTCGAGGCCGGCGTCGCGCGCGGCCGCCTCGTGCTCCTCGAGGCAGGCCTCGCAGCCCAGCACGGCGGCCGCGGCCACGCACCACGCCTCGACGTCGGGCCTCGGCCAGGCCGGGGCCACCGTGGCCGAGGAGCGCAGGCCCGCGCGCAGGTCGTCGTAGGCGCCGTGCAGGAAGTGGCGGGCCCGGAAGAGGACGGCGTGCCCGGCCATCACGGACGCCACGGCCCGGGCGGCATCGGCAGCCGCAGGCTCGAGCCGGACGGCGGCCGTCTCGGCCAGCAGCGGCCCGGTGCGCTGGCGCAGGGCCGTGGCGGCCACGAGCACGGCGCCCCAGTGCTGCTCGGCGGTCAGCCGCTGCGGCTCGTCGAGCACGGCCTCCACGTTGCGGGCGGTGTCGCGCGCCCACGAGGGCAGCGCGGCCCGTAGAGCCCCGGTCGCCCCGGTCTGGTCGCTTCCCATGGGCATATCGTCGCTGCCGAGGGCGTGCGGGTGGGCGAATCGCCGGACCCTTGCAGGAGGCGTCTCGGCTGGCGGACCCGCGTCCCGGGAACAGACGGGCGCGTGGCACCGTTGACCCGCGCAGACGCCGCGCCCCTGACCGGCCGCGGCATGCCCGTCCGATGAGGAGAGACCGTGTCCCTGCCGCCGCTCGTGGAGCCGGCCGCCGAGCTGACCGTCGACGAGGTCCGCCGCTACAGCCGCCACATCATCATCCCGGACGTCGGGATGGTCGGTCAGAAGCGACTCAAGAACGCCAAGGTGCTCTGCGTGGGCGCCGGCGGTCTCGGCAGCCCGGCGCTGCTCTACCTGGCTGCAGCCGGGGTCGGCACCCTCGGCATCGTCGAGTTCGACGTCGTCGACGAGTCGAACCTGCAGCGCCAGATCATCCACGGCCAGAGCGACATCGGCCGGCCCAAGGCCGAGTCCGCGCGCGACTCCGTGCTCGAGGTCAACCCGCTCGTGAACGTGATCGTCCACGACACGCGGCTCGACAACGACAACGTGCTCGACATCTTCAGCGGCTACGACCTCATCGTCGACGGCACCGACAACTTCGCCACGCGGTACATGGTCAACGACGCCGCGGTGCTGCTCGGCAAGCCCTACGTGTGGGGCTCGATCTACCGCTTCGAGGGCCAGGTCTCGGTGTTCTGGGACGAGCACGGCCCCAACTACCGCGACCTCTACCCGGAGCCCCCGCCCCCCGGCATGGTTCCCTCGTGCGCCGAGGGCGGTGTGCTCGGTGTGCTGTGCGCGTCGATCGGCTCGGTCATGGTCACCGAGGCGATCAAGCTCATCACCGGCATCGGCGACCCGCTGCTCGGCCGGCTGATGATCTACGACGCCCTCGAGATGAGCTACCGCACGGTGAAGATCCGCAAGGACCCGAACGCGGAGAAGATCACCGGCCTCATCGACTACGACGCCTTCTGCGGCGCGATCTCCGAGGAGGCCGCCGACGCCGTCATCGACTCGACGATCTCGGTCAAGCAGCTCAAGGAGATGCTCGACGAGCGCGAGGCCGGCGAGCGCGACTTCGTGCTCATCGACGTCCGCGAGCCCAACGAGTGGGACATCGTCAGCATCCCCGGCGCTGTCCTCATCCCCAAGGGCGAGTTCCTCTCCGGCAAGGCGCTCGAGTCGCTCCCGTCTGACAAGCCGATCGTGCTCCACTGCAAGGTCGGCGGCCGCTCCGCCGAGGTGCTGGCGGTCGTCAAGGGCGCCGGGTTCTCCGACGCCGTCCACGTCGGCGGAGGCGTCCTCGCCTGGGTCAACCAGATCGAGCCCGACAAGCCCACCTACTGACGCGCCGCGCGAGGCCCCGGTCACCTGGAGGGACCGGGGCCTCGTCGCGTCTGGGTCCGCTCAGGCCGGGCCGAGGCCTTCATCGGAGAAGCCGTTGCGGTTGTGGCTGCCGTCGCAGAACGGCTTGGTGCCCGATCCGCCGCAGCGGCACAGGTAGACCACGCGCGAGCTGTCGCGCAGGGAGCCTCCGTCCGACCCCACGACGTGCGAGGGGCCGCGGACCTCGTAGGGCCCGTTGCGGTGCACCGTGATCGTCACCGCGTCCGCGGACAGCTCGGCCGGCGGCGGGGCGTCGAAGGGGTCGGAGCCGGCGTCGTCGACCGCGGATCGCGACGTGCGGGTGTAGCGCAGCGCGCCGCTCGGGCACAGCGCCACCGTCGAGGCCACCTCGTCGGCGCTGGCCTCCGACAGGACGATCCACGGCTTCTCGCGCGGCCGGAACACCGCCGGGAGCGTGCGGGCGCAGATCCCCGAGTGCTGGCAGACCTCGCTGTCCCAGTGGACGGTGATCGCATCGGTCGCGTAGTCGCGGGTGGCCATCCCCGCATCGTCCACCCCACGGTGGGATCCCGCGCGGCGGAGCGCGATCGCTACAGCGAGCCGACGCGCTGCAGCCAGTTGAACGACCAGTAGCCCGGCAGCGTGGGCAGCCAGAAGGTGAGGATGCGGAACAGCAGCGTGGCCGACACCGCGACGCCGCTGTCGACGCCGGCGAGGGTCAGACCGGCGACGTACGCCGCCTCGACGGCGCCGAGGCCGCCGGGCGTGGGCGCGGCCTGGCCCAGGGTGGATCCGGCGAGGTAGACCAGCGCGACGGCGGCGTAGTTCATCGGGCCGGTGTCGAACGCCTCGACGCAGGCGATCATGCAGAAGGCGAAGGCCGCGTTCAGCAGCAGGATGCCGCCGATGCCCTCGACGATCTTCCACGGCTGCTGGGTGAGGGTGACCAGCCGCGGGCCGACCTCGTTGAAGATCGGGCGCACGCGCTCGACGAGGATCTTGCGTACCGGGCCGAACAGCAGCAGCAGGCCGAGGATGACGACGACGGCGCCCACCACGTAGAGCGCCCAGGTCGGCGGTGTGAAGTCGATCGAGGTGTTGGTGCCGGCGATGATGCCGACGACGAACAGCATCGACACGTGCAGGAAGAACGCGAACACCTGCGAGACGCCGACGCTCGCTGCGGCCAGCGCGGGGTGCAGGCCGGACCGCTGCAGGTAGCGCACGTTGATCGCGACGGCGCCGACCGTGGGCGGCGACACCAGGGTGGCGAACGCCGCAGCGAGCTGCGCGGCGAAGGTGCGCACGTGCGAGAGCTTCTCCGGCACGAAGCCCGACAGCGAGAGCGAGGCGCCGACGAACGTGAGGAACGACAGCACGAGCGCGAGCAGCAGCCACCACGGGTTGGCGTTGCGGATCGTGCCGATGAGGTCGACGCCGGAGAGCTGGCCCAGCAGGACGAACCCGGCGATGGTGCCGGCGACGACGGTGAGCAGTGTGCGGGGCGTGATGCGCCGCAGCTCGATCGGCGGGGTCTCGGCAGCGGACGGGCGCAGTTTGACCAGCTCCTCGCGCACCCTGCCGAGCAGCTTCTTGTCCTTGCGCAGCCGGCGGCGCGTCTCCGCCGACAGCGCCACGGTCTGCAGGGCGGGGAGGGCGCGGGCGATGCGGTCGGGACCGAACACCCTGGCGCCGGCGGCGACCGAGCGCTCGGGGTCGGTCATGAGCGCGCCGGTCGCGAGGATCTCCGCGAGATCGATGCGCTCGGCGAGGTCGCCCATCGCGATCGTGCCGTGCTGCACGCCCGCGAGCCACGTCGTGCCGTCCTCGGCGCGGATCAGCTGCTCCGGCGAGAGCGCGCGGTGCGCGATGCGGTCGTCGTGCAGGCGCTTCACTGCGGACATCGCGGCGTCGAGGTCGGTGTCGGAGACCGAGCCCTCGTCGAGGTCGGCCCAGGTGCGGCCCTTGATGAGCTGGTAGGCCAGAACCGTCGAGTCCGGTCCGGCCTCGCTCGCGAGCCTCAGCGCCGGCACGGGCGCCCCGGCCTTGGTGGCGGCGTACGACATGAGGGCCGCGTGCTCGAGCTGCGCGCGCATCGAGAAGCCGCTGGGGGATCCCGGGTCGGTCCGCAGGCGCAGGTTGCGCCACACGGCCGCGCCGATGCCCGCGCCCTCGAGGTCGCGGTCGAACACGACGAGGCGCAGCGGCTCGGCCGAGCGCGTGTAGGCGGTGTACTGGCGGCCGCGCGCGGTGTGGCGGTCGGCGCGCAGGAGGGTGAGGGCCAGGCCGCTGCGCTCGAGCGCATCGGCGACCTGCAGGCCCGACGGGCGCGTGGTGGGCGTGCCCAGCGCGTAGCGCGCCGCGAGCCCGATCGCCCAGCCCAGCAGCAGCGACAGCCCGATGACAACGACGGCGGTGCCACTGGTGACGGGCACGACCGAGATCGCCACGACCGTGACGATCGCGAACAGGCCCCACCGGCCGCGGCCGACGAGCCGGGCCACGGTGATGAACGCGACGATGCCGACGATGAGCGGGTTGAGGACGAACCGCTCGGTGGGCTGGTCGGCGCCGGTCAGCGCGACCAGCAGCCGCTCGGAGCCGTAGAGGGCCACGAGGGCCGCGATGAGGACGGCGAGCGCGGTGCCGACCACCAGCGCCCCGAGCGCGTCGACCAGCTGGCGGCCGCGGCGGCGCACCAGCAGATCGATCGTCACCGCGACCGGGAGCGCGAGCAGGCCGAGCGCGCCCACGATGTTGAGGCCGAGCACCAGGAACCCGGGCAGCTTGCTGCTGACCGTCGAGAGGTCCTGCTCGATGCCGGTCGAGGTCGCGGTGAGGAAGTACGGCACCGCGACGAAGGCCGCGATGCCCACCAGCGCGATCGAGAGCCGGACGAGGTCGACCGGGCGTCGGACCCGGCGCGGGATGACGCCGTCCTCGATGACGACCGTGCCGTGGGTGTCGTCGAGCTCGCGCCCGTCGTCGATGCCGGCGAGGACGAGGTCGGCCAGCGGGTCGACCCCGCGCGGCGGGCGGCCCTCGGACGCGACGACGACGTCCGGCGCGGAGGCGAGGGCGGCGCCGGGATCGCTCAGGCGCCCCGCGGAGGGCTGCTCCTCCGGCGTGCCGGCGGGAGGGTTCGACGCGGGGGGCACGCGTGGAATCGTCGCATCCCGGGCGGCGCGGTTGGTGCAGGCGGGCAGGATGATCCGCGTGACGTCCCCCGCGCAGCCCCGTCGTGACGCTGGGCGCACGCGCCGTGACCCCTCCGACATGCCGGCCGCAGGTCTGCCGACGCCGTACGCCGAGGCCGTGCTCGACCTTGTCGCGCGCATCCCGAGGGGGCGCGTGATGGCTTACGGGGACGTCGCCGCCGCGCTGCAGCAGGGCGGCGGCCCGCGCCAGGTGGGCACGGTGATGGCCCGCTTCGGCTCCGGCGTGCCCTGGCACCGGGTGGTGAAGGCCGACGGAGGGCTCGCCGCCGGCCACGAGGCCGAGGCGCTGCGGCGGCACCGCAGGGAGGGCACGCCGCTGCGCGGCAGCCGGGTCGATATGCGTGCGGCCCGCTGGATGCCCGACCCGTCCTGACCGCGCGTCACGCACGGCCGGCCGTCGGTGGTGCGTGATGGGATGGACGCCATGGCAGCGGCGGTCGAGGAGCAGCGGGGCGGGGGTGCGGCAGCCCCCGAGGCGCCGCGGCTCGTGCTCGACCGCACTCCGCCGCTGGCGCTGGCCGCCCCGCCGCTCGACGACGAGCAGCGGTCGGTCCTCGCCCACGGCGCCGGCCCCCTGCTTGTGCTGGCCGGTCCGGGCACGGGCAAGACGACCACGCTCGTCGAGGCCATGGTCGCCCGGCTGCAGGGCCCGGACGCCGTCCGCCCCGACGAGGTGCTGGGCCTGACCTTCGGGCGGCGCGCGGCCATCGAGTGGCGAGAGCGCGTCACGGCCCGGCTCGGCGGCGGTGTCATCCCCACCGTCACCACCTTCCACTCCTTCGCCTACGCGCTGGTGCGCCAGGCCGCCGACCCCGAGGCGTTCGCCGAGCCGCTGCGGCTGCTGTCAGGACCCGAGCAGGAGCAGCGGCTGCGCGAGCTGCTCACCGGCGCCGTCGGCGACGGCCGCCTCGCCTGGCCGCAGGACCTCGCCGCCGCCCTCGGCACGCGGGGACTGGCCGCCGAGGTGCGCGCCGTCGTCGCCCGCGCCCGCGCGCTCGGCCTCGACCCGTGGGACCTCGAGGCGGCGGCCGCGCAGGCCGGCCCGCTCGGCCCGGCCTGGCACGCGGTGTCGCAGTTCCTCGGCGAGTACCTCGACGTCCTCGACGCCGAGGGCGTCACCGACTACACCGAGGTCGTCCACCGCGCCGCCCTGCTGGTGCACGACCCCGACGTCCAGGCACGCCTGCGCGCGCAGTACCGCGTAGTCCTCGTCGACGAGTTCCAGGACACCGACCCCGCGCAGGTGCGGCTGCTCGAGGGCCTCGTCGGCCCGGCCACGTCGTTCGTCGTCGTCGGCGACCCCGACCAGTCGATCTACGCCTTCCGCGGGGCCGACATTCGCAACATCGTCGAGTTCGAACGCGACTTTCCGGGCGCCGAAGTGGTGAAGCTCGAGCAGAACTATCGCTCGACTCAGAACATTCTCTCGGCCGCCAACGCCGTGATCGGCAATAACTTCGATCGGCAAGAGAAAAACCTCTTCACGACCTCGGGTGATGGTTCGAAGCTGATTGGTTTCACCGGGTACTCGCAGCATGACGAAGCTCGGTTCGTGGCCGAAGAGATCGAAGATCTGCACCGGGCAGGCGTTGCCTACGGCGACATCGCCGTGTTCTATCGCACCAACTCGCAGACCCGTGCGCTCGAAGAACTGCTGATTCGGGGGGCGATCCCGTATCGCGTGCTCGGCGGCACGAAGTTCTACGAGCGAGCCGAGATCAAAGACGCGATGTCGTATCTCACGAGCCTCGCGAACCCCTACGACCCCATCGCGTGGTCGAGGCTGATCGGAGTGCCGAAGCGCGGCATCGGGCCGATGGCAGAGGCGCAGCTCGCGTTCTTCCAAGAGACCCACGGCATCTCGTTTCACGACGCCATGCTGCGCGCAGATGAGGTGCCGTTCGGGCCGAAGGTGCGCGATGCGATCAAGTCGCTTGGCGAACTGCTGCTGCGCGCGACGCGCATGGCACTGGGTGGCGGGCCGACTGATGTGACGTACGACCCGACAACCGGAGAAGTGCGCGACGAGACCGTCGGTGACGAGACTCGCAAGAAGCCCGCTCCCGTCGC
>Ga0102832_1001547_pt1 | contig 17088 bp, 16 predicted proteins | sample EBPBio282013_DNA_FD_88942 | JGI IMG/M metagenome (GOLD analysis project Ga0102832, IMG submission 88942) | Wastewater treatment Type I Accumulibacter community from EBPR Bioreactor in Madison, WI, USA - Reactor 2_5/28/2013_ DNA (Illumina Assembly) | ecosystem: Engineered > Bioreactor > EBPR >...
ATACGGTATGCGCCGACTAAGCGGCTTCGGCAGAGAGGACGGCTTAAGCAAGGACGACACTAGTTGGCTCGAAAATCCCATCGCATTTGCAGGAGTGGAGTTCCTGTTCATGGACGTACTCAGTCTATTCGCGCCAGTGCATGAGGAGACGCCGGAAATAAACATGGGCAAAGCCGAGCACCGTGCATACGGGGTTCAAGCATGTTTGGAGACCTTTCGTCTTCTGGAGCACTCCGAAGATGAGCGCTGGAAGCAGCTGCGACAGACCCTTCGCCCACTGCTGAAAAATGCGAAGCGGGAAGTCTATGTGGAAGTGGAGGATGACACCGTATGAGAGGGTCCATTCAGCGCAGCGGCAAGACAAGCTGGCGCATCCGCTTCGACCTCGGAACTGACAAGCAGACCGGCAAGAGGCGGGTCCAATCTGTCGTGGTTCAGGGCAAGAAGGCCGACGCGCAACGTCGTATGGCAGAGCTACTGGCTGCCAAGGGTAACGGCACATTTGTTGAGGCTTCCAAACTCACAGTAGCCGAGCACGTACGGCAGCGCGTGGACCACTGGGAAAAGGCTGGAGAAATCTCTTCGCGGACTGCTGACCGCTACCGCGAGTTGGTCGAGAACCAGATTGTCCCGCATCTGGGTAATGTGCGCTTGCAGGGCCTGAGAACTCTCGACGTAGAAGGCTGGCACGCAACGCTGCGCGTCAAGGGACGTAAGGATGGCGGTCCCCTCGCCCCTCGAACGATCCATCACGCTCATCGCGTGTTGGGCAAGGCACTCCGCGATGGCGCGCGGCACGGCCTTCTCAGCAGGGTGGTAACTGGGCCTGAAGGACAACGGGCGCCGAAGGTCGAAACCGAGGAAGTGGTTGTCATTCCGCCCGAGCGCATCCCTGAGGTGATCCAGAAGCTTAAGGGCCGTGCCCTGTACCCGAAGATCGTCGTTGCGCTCTTCACGGGCGTTCGGCGGGGCGAGTTGCTGGGGCTTCGGTGGAGCGACATCGACCTCAAGGGCAAGGTGCTGCGCGTGCGGCAGGCCGTCGAGGAGGCCAAGCGGAAAGGAGAAAGCGGCACTGTGCTGCGCCTCAAGACCACCAAGACCAAGGCGGGCCGTCGCGACGTCTCTCTGCCAGATATCGTGGTCGAGGCCCTGAGCGAGCATCGCCGCGAGCAACTGGAGCAGCGGATGGCTATGGGCCTGGGCAAGCCGGACGCCGACGACTTGGTGTTCCCTGCTCTCGAGGGCGGGCCGCAGCGCCCCAGCAACCTGTCTGGTGACTGGAGGGCGGCGGTTCGGTCACTCAAGCTGCCAGACGTGAGCCTGCACGCGCTGCGGCATACTCATGCCAGCCAGCTCATTGATGCCGGGATCGACGTGGTGAAAATCAGCAAGCGGCTCGGGCATGCCTCACCCCACATCACGCTGATGGTCTATGCGCACCTGTTCGGTGCTCGTGACATCGTGAGCGCCGAGGCTATCAACGCAGCGTTGATGCGGAGCTAGCTGGAGAACCAACCGTGACCAAAGGCGAGCAGTACGGCTCGTCTCTCGTGACCAAATGTGACCAATCCTGCCTGTTGTTCCGTTTTCGTTGCTTGCTGGAAATCGCCAAGCTATTGAAAACATTAACGTGGATGGGTGGCCGAGCGGTTTAAGGCACCGGTCTTGAAAACCGGCGTGGGTGCAAGCTCACCGTGGGTTCGAATCCCACCCCATCCGCCAGCACCTTCCCTTCCCGCTCCTCCTGCTCCGGCTCGTCACCGGGGCCGAGGTCAATGCTTTGTCGGGCGCGGTCAATGCCCGGCACCAGCTCGGTGCCTACCTTTCACCTGCTTGCAGGAGAAAGGCAGCCCGCTCATGTCGATCCCCGAATCCGGAACGGCCAGGTCCATCGCGTACCGGCACAGCGCACGGTCGCCGGAAACCGGCGCGTGCTGGGTCTGGCAGCGCGCGGTCGCGCCGGTGAAGGGTGACTATCCCAATGACGGTTACCCGATCATGAAATGGCAGGGGAAGCTGCGGCGCGTCCAGCGCGTGCTCTTGGCGGAGAAGCTCGGCCTCGCGGACCTCGCCCCGGACGTGCTCGCGGCCAACGCCTGCGGCTGCAAGCGGTGCGTGAACCCGGATCATCTCTACGCCGGGCAATCCGCGAAGACGGCGGTCGCGCCGCACGGCAGCCAGGCGAAGCTCCTCCCGCTGTCGCCCCCCGGGCAGGACGGCGCGGCCTAGCCTCGCGAAGGGGTCGGCGCTCGCTCACCGGACCGGAGGCGCACCTCCGACGACACCAGGCGCGCCAGCAGCGTCGCCGGGTAGAGCTGGCCGATGATCGCCTCGATGTTCGAGAAGCCGCGGATCAGCGGATCGACGGGCGTGAAGTCGCCGTAGCCGACCGTCGTCAGGGTCACGAAGCTGAAGTACACGACCTCGGCCGGCAGCGAGGAATGCAGCGCCAGCGTCATGCCCTTCACGCCCTCCACCGCGAACGACGCCGCGACCGCGTAGACCGAGGCAAAGAACACGCCGATCGTCAGGTAGAGCAGGATCGCGCCGACGACGCGATGGTAGGTGATCGGCCCCGGCGCGTAGACCGCCCGCACGACGATCCAGAGGATCGCGGCCGACATCAGGATCCAGGCGCCGGCGCGGATGCGCACGATCAGCAGCTGGTCGCCGCCCTGCACCTGGACCAGGAAGGCCGCGACCACCAGGCAGAGGAACAGCAGCAGCAATCCCGCCGACACGAGGCTGCGCGCCAGCACCAGCAACCCGACCGCCAGGGTCACCACCAGGACGACGTTGATCCCCTTGATGACGGCATAGGGCTGGGCTTCCAGCGGCGAGGTGATGAACAGGTGAACCACCACGATGACGGTGAGACCCGTCAGGAGATGGTCGCGCCACCGGGCGTTGGCGCGTTCGAGCAGCGTGGCAAGGCGGTTGATCATGGCGGTCCGATCGGTTGGGCGGGAGATCGGGTCCCTGTTTAAGACGACCGTCCGACCGTCGCCACTGACCGACTCACCGACGCACCCTTGCGGCTTGCGTGCGCGCGGTCGCAAACGTGATACGGTCGCGCGCGAAAAACCAAGACCGCCGATTGCCAATGAAGACCCGAAACGCCCTCCTCCGCCAGCTGGCGGTTCCCGTCGCGATCAACCTGGGGCTCGTCGTCCTGTTCGCGCTGACGGGCCGGCCGCTGCTGGGCTTCCTCGATCCGGCGGTGCGTCCCGGCGTGGGGCCGGACAGCCACACGTTGCCGGCGTTCCTGCAGTTCGTGACCCTGGCGTGGCTCGCCGACCGCCTGGTCCGGGTCGCCCTCGCCCGGCCCGACCGGCCGCCGCACCGGCAGCCGATCCCGCGCATCGGCCTCTACTTCATCACTGCCGGCATCTATGTCGGGTTCGTCTCGGCGGGCCTGCGGCTGGTCTTCTTCCAGCCGCTCGAAACCATCTTCGCGGCGTCCGGCATCTTCACCCTGGTCGTCGGCTTCGCCCTGCGCGGTCTCGTCTCCGACCTGTTCTCGGGCATCGCGCTGCATGTCGACAAGCACATCGTGCCGGGCGACTGGGTGGAGATCCGCAACCGCGACCAGGTGCTGACCGCCCGCGTGCTGGAGTTCGACTGGCGCTGCACGGTGCTCGAGGATCGCTGGGGCGGCGTGATGGTCATTCCGAACGGCCAGTTCTCGCAGACCCGGATCGCCAACCTGTCGCGCCCGGCCGCCCAGCAGCGGCTGTCGCTCCGGCTCGAGGTGGCGGTCGAGCACGACCATGCGACGATCACCGGCATCCTCAACAATGCCTGCGACATGGTCTGCGCCGGTGGCCTCGTCCTGAAGACGCCCCCGCCCGAGGTGCGTATGCGCGAGGTCGCCGGCGGCGTCATCCGGTTCGACATCTTCTACTTCGTCGCGCCGGGCGCCTCGCAGACCTTGCCACGGCATGCGTTGCTCGACGCCGCGATCGGCTTCCTCAAGGCCGCCGGCATCCCGTTGAAGCACTACGAGCACCAGACCGTCGGCGCGCCGGACGGCGAGGACCTGCTGCATGCCGAGGTGCGCTGTCGCATCCTGCGGCAGACCCCGTTCTTCGCAATCCTCGACGCGCCCCACATCGAAAGGCTGGCCGAGCAGACGCGGCCGCGCCGGATGGATGCCGGCGATGTCCTGTTCCGCGCCGGCGACGCGGGCGACAGCATGTTCGTGGTCCTGCAGGGACGCCTCGGCGTCTGGGTCGACGCCGACGGCAAGCGCGTGGAAGTGGCGACGCTGTGGCCGCGCGACGTGCTCGGCGAGATGTCGCTGTTCACCGGGGCGCCGCGCAGCGCGACGGTGGCGGCCACCAGCCCGGCCACCGTCCTCGAGATCGGCAAGCCGCTGATGGCCGGGTTGCTCGCCGAGGATGCCGGCCTGGCCGGGGCCTTCGCCCAGCTGGTCGTGGCGCGCCAGTCGGCCAATCGCCGGCTGGTCGACGACAGCCGCAAGACGGTGGAAACGGTGGCCGAGGAGGAGCGCACGATGCTCGACCGCATCGCGCGCTTCTTCCACCTCGGACACGCCGGCCACTAGCGCGGTCGGCCCCGGCAGCCGGTCGACGCCCCGGGGGAACCGGGGCGTCGGGGCGGCGGGCTACTTGCCGCGCACCCAGGTCGAGCAGCTGACATCGAAGCGACGGTCGTCGGGCTGCGGCGCGTGGGCCAGGCAGGTCTCGATGCGGTTGGCGTCGACCAGCTTGCCCCAGTAGTGGGCGCCGGTGTCGCTGATGATCACGATGCCGCCCAGCGACTCGTCGATCATGCCGATGAAGTTGGTCTTGAAGCCGTTGTCGAACTCGCGGATGCCCCAGATGTAGCGGCCGTCCTGCTTGCTGATCTTCGTCGTCACGGTGCCCTCGTGGAACGCCGGCTTCTCCCAGGTGCCGTCCTTGGGGCGCGGGCCGCGGCCGGCGCCGACCGACAGGCCGAGCGACTTGCCCATCCAGGTCCCGGTCAGGTCGGGCACCTTGCCGTCGGCGGCCCAGCTGGAGGACAGCGTCCCGAAGGCAGTGGCCACGGCGACGGCGGCGAAGGTCTTGTTCATGGGGGCAGTCCTTTTCGCGAAATGCGTACAGAGCGTGCCAGTCGTGGCACGCGGCCGTGCTTACGCCCGGCAGTCCCCGGCGCACAAGCCGCGATGTCACCGTTCTGGCGAGGACCACCCGACCCGCATTTCCGACGACATCAGCCGCGCCAGCGGGGGCGCCGGATAGAGTTGGCCGACGATCGTCTCGATGGTCGAAAGGCCGCGGATCAACGGATCGATCGGCGTGGAATCGCCGTAGCCGACGGTCGTGAGCGTCACGGATCTGAACAGGCCCCTCACCCTGTTCAGGACGAGCCCTCGATCAAGGAAATGTCTGTCCCTGCCAATGCGCGGCATCGCGAGGCCGTCATTCTCTGGACGAGACCGGGCGAGCGTTCCGAGAGCGCTCGCGACCGCCCACAGCCGGACCGGAGATGGAGGACATTCTCAAATGCTGAGCATCAAGCTGAAGGGTGCGCTGGTGGAGCGTGCAGGCGTGACGGCGCGCACCTGGCATGCCGGGACCTCCGGAATTACGCTTCAGGTTCCGGCGCCCGGAAAGGGCGTGCGGGTTCGGTTTGCCATCGATTCGAAGGGTGGAGGACAAACCGACATCCAGTACCGGTTCGATTCGCGCCACTACAAGGCACACTTCCAGGCGATGCTGGCAAATGACCGGAAGGGAATGCTCGAGGCCGTCGGCGATTTCGTACGCGAGGAACTGGTCGGCGCCATCGATCGCGAGGCCAAGGTTGCCTCCAGAGCGGAAAGGACGGCAACCGAGGCAGCCCAAGAAGCGCTGATCGACTTGGCGTACGAAGATTGGCCTCCGTATGGGACCCCGAAGCACGAAGCCGGAGGACAACTTATCGAAGGCTTGCGAAAGCTCATCGCCAAGTCCCGGAAGCGAAGCGCCCGCTACAAGGCTTGACCTCTTCGCCGCAAATGACGTTAGTCGTCGCAAGGGAGGCTCAACGATGACGACCAGCAGGACCCGCGACCCGAAATCGCTGCGCAGCGCGCGCTGGTTCGCGCCCGACGACCTGCGCGCCTTCGGCCATCGCTCGCGCGCCATGCAGATGGGCCTCGGGCCCGAGGACTGGGTCGGCAAGCCGGTGATCGCCATCCTCAACACCTGGTCCGAGGCGCAGCCCTGCCACATGCACTTCAAGAGCCGGGTCGAGGACGTGAAGCGCGGCATCCTGCAGGCCGGTGGCTTCCCGATGGAACTGCCGGCGCTGTCGCTGTCCGAGAGCTTCCTCAAGCCGACCACCATGCTCTACCGCAACCTGCTCGCCATGGACGCCGAGGAGTTGCTGCGCGGCCACCCGGTCGACGGCGTCGTGCTGATGGGCGGCTGCGACAAGACCACTCCTGCCCTGCTGCTCGGCGCGATCAGCATGAACCTGCCGGCGATCTACCTGCCGGCCGGGCCGATGCTGCGCGGCAACTGGAAGGGCAAGACGCTGGGCTCGGGCTCCGATGCCTGGAAATACTGGGACGAGCGCCGGGCCGGCACGATCTCCGACAAGGACTGGCTCGACGTCGAGGCCGGCATCGCGCGCAGCTACGGCACCTGCATGACCATGGGGACCGCCGCGACCATGATGGCGATGGCCGAGACGCTCGGCATGTCGCTGCCCGGCGCGTCGTCGATCCCGGCGGCCGACGCCAACCACATCCGCATGGCCGCCGCGACCGGCCGGCGGATCGTGGACATGGTGTGGGAGGACCTGACGCCGCGGAAGATCCTGCGCAAGGAGTCGTTCCTGAACGCCATCGCCGCCGCCATGGCGGTCGGCTGCTCGACCAACGCCATCATCCACCTGGTCGCTCTGGCGCGCCGCGCCGGCCACGCCGACGTCGGGCTGGACGATTTCGAGCGGGCCAGCCGCAAGGTGCCGGTGATCGCCAACATCCGGCCGTCCGGCGACACCTACCTGATGGAGGACTTCTTCTACGCCGGCGGCCTGCCCGCGCTGCTTGAGCAGATCCGCGAGCACCTCGACCTCGCCGCGCCCACGGTGACCGGCCGGTCGCTGGGCGAGAACATCGCCGGCGCCGAGATCCACGACACCGACGTCATCCGGCCGATCGCCAACCCGATCTACCGCGAGGGCGCGCTGGCCGTGCTGCGCGGCAACCTCGCGCCCGACGGCTGCGTCATCAAGCCGAGCGCCTGCGCGCCGAAGTTCCTGAAGCACACCGGCCCTGCCCTGGTGTTCGACGACTACCCGTCGATGAAGGCGGCGATCGACCGCGACGATCTCGACGTCACCGAGGACACCGTGCTGATCCTGCGCAATGCCGGCCCCCAGGGCGGCCCGGGCATGCCGGAATGGGGCATGCTGCCGATCCCGCAGAAGCTGGTGCAGCAGGGCGTGCGCGACATGGTGCGGATCTCCGACGCGCGCATGAGCGGCACCAGCTACGGCGCCTGCATCCTGCACGTCTCGCCCGAGAGCTACGTCGGCGGCCCGCTGGCGCTGGTCCGCACCGGCGACCGGATCTCGCTCGATGTCGACCGGCGTACCCTCGACATGGAGGTGCCCGAGGAGGAACTGGCGCGGCGGCGGGCGGCGTGGACGAAGCCCGAGGCGCGTTACGAGCGCGGCTATGGCTGGATGTTCACCCGCCACATCAAGCAGGCCAACGAGGGCTGCGACTTCGACTTCCTCGAGACCGGCTTCGGCGCGCCGGTATCGGAGCCGCCGATCTACTAGCGCCGGGCGCCGCGCGAGCGCGGTCGCTCCAATATGGTTCCGATAGCGGTGGTCGCCGTCCCGGCCTGCGCTACGCTGGACGAATGAAAATCACGCGCATCCTCCTCGCCGCGGCCGCCCTCGCCGCGCCGGCTGTCCCGGCGACGGCCGACCACCGCAAGCACAGCTTCACGGTGAGCGAGGCCCTGTTCCGGGATTGCCAGTCGGATTCGCCGGCCCTGCGCGGCATGTGCCTCGGCTACCTCGCGGCCATCGCCGACGCGGTCGAGACCCAGCAGTTGGCCGGGGGCGCGCGGCGCGAGGTCTGCGACCCGGCCGGCGTCAGCCTGGAAGAGTATCGTCGCGCCGTGATCGGCTTCCTGCAGGCCAATCCCGCGCGCCTCAAGCAGCCGTCGAGCGATGTCGTACGCGCGGCCTACGCCGCGACCTGGCCCTGCAAGGACTGACGCCGGCGGCGCGCGCCGCATGCTAGCCTGCGCGCCATGACCGGCGCTGCCCCGTTTCCCTCCCGGCCGATGCTCCTGCTGGCCGTGGCCTGGCTGGCCGCGGGCTGCCAGGCCGCCCCGCCATCCTCGCCGGAGGCCGACCGGATCGTCGCCGCGGCGACCCGCGACACCGCCGCCATCGATGCCTGCTGGCGCGCCGTGCTGCAAAGCCCCCCGCACCGGGCGCTGCGCGACCGGATCGGCGATCACGCCGACAGCCCGAGCGCGGCCCAGCGCGCCAGCCGCGATCGCGCGAGCCCGGCGGAAGTCGCGCTGCTGACCGCGCTGCAGCGCGACTACGTCGCCCCCTGCCGGCGGATGGCGGTGACCAGCGCTGCCGCGGTGCATCCCTCGGTCGCCGCCGTCCTGCGCGACAGCTACGCCCAGGCCGATGCGCTCCTGGCACGTCTCGAGCAAGGCACGATCACCTGGGGCGAGTATGTCTCGGAGAGCCAGGCGATCGTCACCAACCGCCGGGCCGAGGTGCTGGCCGCGGGCGAGGCGCTGCAGCGCTCGGTGGCGCCGCCCCCGCCCGCCCGCTAGCGCGTCCTAGCGGAACGGCGGCGAGTACAGCATGCCGCCCACGTTCCACTGGCTGTTGAGGGCGCGCGGGATCTTGAGTTGCGAGTTGGCGCCGACGTTCCGATCGTACATCTCGGCGTAGTTGCCGACCTGCTTGATCACGGCCTGGACCCACTTGTCGTCGAGGCCGAGCAGCTTGCCCAGCCCCGGGGTGGTGCCGAGGAAGCGCTTGATCGTCGGGTTGTCGCTGCGCGCGAGCTCGTCGACGTTGCGCGAGGTCACGCCCAGTTCCTCGCCCATCATCAGGGCATAGACCGACCAGCGCACGATCTCCGAGAACAGCTTGTCCTTCTCCTGCACCAGGAGGGCGAGCGGCTCGTTCGAGATCGCTTCCGGGTAGATGATGAACTCCTGCGGGATCTCGGCGTAGCCTTGGCGCGTGACGTAGACCGCCGAGCGGTCGGCCGTGTAGAGCTCGCACTTGCCGGCGAAGAACGCCTTGCGCATTTCATCGACGCTGCCGAACTCGACCGGCTTCAGGTTGACCTTGTTGGTCGCCGACCAGTCGCGGAGGTTCTCGGCGGTCGTCGTGCCGCGCAGCACGCAGACCGAGGCGCCGACGTTGTCCTTGAGGTTCTTCTTGGCGCCCTTGCGCAGCGTCATGAAGGCCTGGCTGTCGTAGAAGTAGACGACCGGGAAATCGAGCCCGAGCGACAATTCGCGGCTCAGCGTGTAGGTCGTGCCGGTGGCCAGCATGTCGACCTTGCCCTCCTTCAGGGCGTCGAGGCGCTTGTCGGCTTCGAGGGGGGTGAACTTGACCTTGCCGGCGTCACCGAACAGCGCGGCCGCCACCGCGCGGCACATGTCGACGTCGAGGCCGCTGAACACGCCCTTGGCATCCTTGCGGGCGAAGCCCAGCGTGTCGCCGCGGACGCCGCAGGCGAGTTCACCGCGGGCCTTGATCGCATCGACGACCGGTCCCGCCATCGCCATCGCCGGCAGCAAAGCTCCCACGGCGCCCAGTGCCGCCGCCACGAACCGCTTCCTCATCTCAGTCTCTCCCTGCTCGACCGTCTTGTGCTTGTCGTACCGGCGCTCGCCCTGCCCGCTTCAGAGCTTGACGCCGTAGCTCGCGAATTCCTGCGCCACGTTGGGCAACAGCCCCTTGGCGACATCAAGGTCGGCCTGGCCGGCCTTGGTGTCGCCCGACCGGATGCGGGCGATGCCGCGGCCGTAGAAGGCGCGCGCCCGCCGCGGGTCGGCGGCGATCACGGCGTCGTAGTTGGCGATGGCCTCGGCGTACTTGCCCTGCTTGAGGTCGACCAGGCCGAGGTTGATGCGGGTGAACAGGTCGTTCGGGTTGACCTTCTGGGCGGCGAGGCAGTCGGCGCGGGCGCCGTCGTAGTCCTTGCCGAGCACGGCGCGGGTGATGCACCGGTTGTTGAGCGCCGGGGTCATCCGGGGCTCGATCGCCAAAGCGTCGCTATAGTCCGCCTCGGCCTTGGCGTACTCGCCCAGGCTGAAGTGCGCGATGCCCCGGTTCAGGAACTGGTTGGGGTCGCGCGGCCGCAGGCGGATCGCCTGGTCGAGGTCGGCCACCGCATTCGCGTAGTCGCCCTGCGACAGGTAGACGGTGGCACGGGCGGCGTAGACGCGCGGGTTCGTCGGATCGCTGCGCTGGGCAGAGGTGTAGTCGGCCAGAGACTGCTCGGTGTTGCCGCGCAGGCCCTCGACCTGGGCCTTGTAGAACAGCGCCGTCGGGTTGTTCGGCGTGAGGCGCAGGGCGTCGTTGAGGTCGGCGTAGGCGCGCGCGAAGTCGCGCTTGAGGCCGAACGCGAAGCCGCGCTGGATGTGGGCGTTGATGTTCTCGGGCGAGATTTCCAGCGCCTTGTCGAAATCCTCGATCGCGGCGTCGAGCTGGTTGGTGAAGATCTCCGCCATGCCACGGTTGATGTAGGCCAGCGGCTCCTTGGGATCGAGCCGGATGGACTCGGAGTAGTCGGCGATGGCACGCTTGAAGTCGTCGACGCGGTGGTACGCCGTGCCGCGCTCGAAGTAGACCGACGGCAGGCCCGGCGCCAGGGTGACGGCCTGGTCGAAATCCTTGAGCGCCTCGTCGCTGCGACCGAGCCTCAGGTTGACCGCGCCGCGTCCGAGGTAGGGCCGCGGGTCCTTCGGGTTGATCTCCACCGCCTTGGCGAAGTCCTCCATCGCGGCCTCGTAGCGCTGCTTGTCGATCAGCGCCATGCCGCGCTGGTAGTAAGCGTGCGCCACCTGGTCGGCGAGCTGCGAGGCCTGCGGGTCGCGGTCCTTCGCCACCTGCTTCAGCAGGCTGGCGGTCTGGTTGCCGAGGTCGAGGGCCTTGTTGAAGTCCTCGATCGCGCGGTCCGGGTCGTTCTTCTGGCGATAGGTGACGCCGCGGTTGATCAGCGCGTTCACTTCCTTCGGGTTCAGCGCCAGCGCCTTGTCGAAGTCGCTGATCGCCTGGTCGAACATGCCCTTCTTCGTATACTTGACGATGCCGCGGTTGATCAGCGGCGACGGGTCCTTCGGGGTCAGGCGGTGGGCCTCGGTGTAGTCCTCGAGCGCCTGGTCGGCGTCGCCGGTCCGGTGGTAGGCGATGCCGCGCTGCATGTGGGCGAAGGCCTGGCCCGGCGACAGGCGCAGCGCCTCGCTGAAGTCGGCGATCGCCTTGCGCAGTTCTTCCTTGTACATGTAGGCCGCGCCGCGACCGACGTAGGCGCTGCCCTCGTTGGGGTTCAGGCGGATCGCTTCGCTGTAGTCGGCGATCGCCTTTTCGAACTCCTGCTTGTCGTAATAGGTCAGGCCGCGTTGCAGGTGGACGAAGGCCGCCTGCAGCGCCATGTGGTTACGCTCCAGTTCCTTGGCGCTCGACAGCTGCCCGACCACGACGTCGGGCAGGATGCGCTCGCTGACCGGCTCGATCTTGGGCGGCAGCAGCTTGATGGCGTCGCTGAAGTCGGCGATCGCCTTGTTCAGTTCGCCCATCTTGCGCTGGACGATGCCGCGGTTGGTGTAGGCGCTGATCTCACGCGGGTTGAGCTTGAGCGCGGCGTTGAAGTCGGCGATGGCGCCCGAGTTGTTGTCCTTGCGGGTGTACAGCGCGATGCCGCGGCTGATCAGCGGGAAGGTCTGCGTCGGCGCCAGCCGGTGCGCGTCGGAGAAGTCGAGGATCGCCCGGTCGGCCTCGCCGATCGTCTGGTAGATGACGCCCCGCTGCATGTAGAGGTTGGGGTTCATCGGCTGGGCGATGATCAGGTCGTTGAAGATGCGCAGCGCCGAGCGAAAGTCGTTCTTGGACCGCGTCTCGCTGCCCGCGCCGCTCTCGGCGAGGCCGCGATTGAGGTAGGCGAGCGCGAGGTCGCCGCCGGTCAGGTTGCCGGTCCGGATCGCCTCCGAGCAGGCCTCGATCTTCTCGTCCGCCTTGGCCGCGGTCAGTCCCTTGCAGACGTCGAGCGGCTTGGGCTTGGCGGCCGGCTGGCCGGGTTTCGCCGCCGCCGTCGCCGGGGCCGCCGCGGCCGGCGCCGCCGGCTGGGGACGCGGCTGCGCGCCGGCCGGGAGCGCCGCGACCTGCAAGGCGCACGCCATCGCCGCGGCGCACGCCACCGCCAGAGTGTTCCCGCTCGAAACCCGCATCGCCTTCCTCATGACCGCTCGGTCCATCCCGGCATGACCCGGTATTCACAACGCCACCGCAATAACTTGGCAAAGTGACAATTTTTGGCCGGTTTTCAAGCGCCGGGAGGGGGCCCGGCGACAAATGTGCCGAAAGACATCGACGCTAAGCCCGCCCTTTGGCACCCTCGACGTGTCTTCAGGGAGGAAAAACCAAGTGAAAGCAAAGAGTAAAGTGGGCCGTCGGTCCGTCGTGGCGGGCCTCGGCGGGCTGCTCGCCGCGCCGGCCATGCTGCGCGCCCAGGGCGTCTATCCCAACAAGCCGGTGCGCTGGATCAACCCCTTCCCCGCCGGCGGGGCGACCGACACGCTGTCCCGGCTGTTCTGCGCCAAGATGGCCGAGCTCACCGGCCAGCAATGGCTGGTCGAGAACAAGGGCGGCTCGGGCGGCAACGTCGGCATGGACACGCTCGCCCAGTCGCCGGCCGATGGCTACACGCTGGGCCTCGGCGGCATCGCCAGCCATGCCATCGCGCCGACGCTGTATGCCAAGCTGCCGTTCAACGCGCGCACCGACTTCACCTTCGTGTCGACGATCTACCAGTTGCCCAACATGCTGGTGGTCAACCTCGACCTGCCGGTCAAGACGGTGGCCGAACTGATCGAGCTCCTGAAGAAGAACCCCGGCAAGTACTCCTACGCCTCGGCCGGCAACGGCACGACGCTCCACCTGTCGGGCGAGCTGTTCAAGGTCATGGCCAAGGTCGAAATGCTGCACGTGCCCTACCGCGGCGCGGCGCCGGCCATGCAGGACCTGCTGGCCGGCCAGGTCAGCATGATCTTCGACAACATCCCGGGCGCCCTAGCGCAGCTGCGCGTCGGCAAGGTGCGGGCGCTCGGCGTCACGTCGAAGGAACGCTCGCCGGTGGTGCCCGAGGTGCCGGCCATTTCCGAGACCCTGCCGGGCTTCGACATCAACTCGTGGACCACGGTGACCGGCCCGGCGAAGCTGCCGCCCGAGGTGATCGAGCGGCTGTCGACCCTGTCGAGGCAGGCCCTGGAAAGCGCCGACCTCAAGGCCAAGTTCCTCGACCTCTCGGCCACCGCGATGTGGAAGTCGCCGGCCGACACGCTGGCGTTCCGCGATTCGGAGGAAGCGCGGCTCGCGCCGATTATCAAGGCGTCGGGAGCGCGTGTAGACTAGGGGCATGTCCGCCCCCAGTCCCACCGCTCCCGCCCGGTCGCTCACGACCGCCCAGGCCGTCGTGTCGATGCTCGAGGTCAACGGCATTGACACCCTGTTCTGCCTGCCCGGCGTCCAGAACGACGCCTTCTTCGACGCGCTCTACGACCGGACGAACGCGATCCGCCCGGTCCATGCGCGGCACGAGCAGGCCTGCGCCTACATGGCGCTGGGCGCGGCGATGGCGACCGGCAAGCCCGCCGCCTACGTCGTCGTGCCCGGTCCCGGCTTCCTCAACACCACGGCGGCGCTGTCCACCGCCTACGCGGTGAACGCGCCGGTGCTGGCGCTGACCGGCCAGATCCAGCAGTCGATGATCGGTCGCAACGTCGGACTGCTGCACGAGCTGCCCGACCAGCTGGGCATCATGCGCGGCCTGACCAAGTGGGCCGACCGCATCCCCTCGCCCGCCGCCGCGCCGGGCCTGGTGAACGAGGCGTTCCGCCGCCTGCTGTCGGGGCGCCGCCGTCCGGTCGGGCTGGAATGCGCGCTCGACACCTGGGCGCGCCGCGCGCCGGTCGAGCTGATCGCCACGCCCGCCCGCCCCGATCCCTGCCCGGTCGACGAGGAGGCGGTCGAACGGGCGGCCAGGCTGCTGGGCGGCGCCCAGCGGCCGATGATCGTGATCGGCGGCGGCGCGATGGACGCCGGCGAACCCCTGCTGCGCATCGCCGAGATGCTCGACGCGCCGGTGATGACCGGCCGCATGGGCCAGGGCGCGATCGACGGCCGCCACCGCCTGTCGGTCACCATGCCGGCCGGCTACCGCTTCTGGGGCGAAGCCGACGTCGTGCTGGCGGTCGGCACGCGGCTGCAGCCGCAGTTGCAGAACTGGGGCGTCGACGACGACCTCAGGATCATCCGCATCGACATCGACGGCGAGGAACTCGACCGCCAGCGCCGGCCCGACATCGGCATCGTCGGCGACGCCCTGCCGACCCTCGCCGCGCTGGCCGACCGCCTGGCCCGTCACAACACCAGGCGCCCCGGCCGCGCCGAGGCGGTGGCCGAGACCAAGGCGGCCGCGATGAAGCGGGTGCGCGAGCACCTCGCGCCGCAGGTCGCCTGGCTCGAGGCGATCCGCAAGGCGCTGCCCGAGGACGGCATCCTGGTCGACGAGCTGACGCAGATGGGCTACGCGGCCCGCCTCGCCTGGCCGACCTACCGGCCGCGCACGTTCCTCTCGACCGGCTACCAGGGCACGCTCGGCTGGGGCTACGCCACGTCGCTCGGCGCCAAGGTCGCGCGGCCCGACGCGCCGGTGGTGTCGATCAGCGGCGACGGCGGCTTCCTGTTCACCGCGATGGAGATGGCGACCGCCGCCCAGCACGGCATCGGCGCCATCGCCGTCGTGTTCTCGGACGGCGCCTACGGCAACGTGCGGCGCATCCAGCAGCAGTCGTACAACAACCGCACCATCGCCAGCGACCTGCGCAACCCGGACTTCGTGAAGCTGGCCGACAGTTTCGGCGTGGCCAGCGAGCGCGCGACCACGCCCGAGGCGCTGGGCGCCGCGATCGCCCGCGGCATCGCGCGCGGCGGCCCGATGCTGATCGAGTGCCCGGTCGGCGAGCTGCCCGACCCGTGGACGCTGGTGCAGGTCCCGCGCAGCCGGCCGCGCAAGGCTTGAGCGGGGCCTGAGCGGGCCCTAGTCGATGCGGCCGCTGGCCAGGATGGCGGCGCCCAGCGCCTCGGCGTGCCGGCGATCCGACAGCTTCTTGGACTGGAAGCGCGGGTCGCCTGCCGGGACCGTGGCCAGCAGGTGCGGCGCGAGGCTGGGCGGCAGCGGCGGCGGCTGGCGATGGTCCTCCGGCATCTCGACCTCGGCCATCGCGAAGTAGGTGGCGCCGCCGTCGGTCTTGAAGAAGTCGACGTCCCAGTGGAACGGCCCGTCGGCCCACGAGTAGCGGACCTTGCGCAGGCGCTCGATGCATTGCGACGACAGCCGCTCGAAATCCTCGCGGCTGATCTCGGTCTCGATCTCGACGACCTGGCCGTTGACCGGTCGCTTGTAGGTGAAGACGTGGCTCGGGCCGTGCGTGCCGTCGATGGCACGGATGCGCATGCCCGAGACGTCGAGGTAGGCCTGGTGCAGCAGGCTGCGCGTCACGCCCGGCGCTGCGGCCAGCGCCGCTTCCAGCCGGTCCCCGTCCTTCAGGACAAACTTGCGTTCGTTCTCGATCGGCATGCTAGCTTCGCCCCATGACCGTCCAAACCCTCGATGACCTGCCGACGCCGGCCCTCATTCTCGACCGCGCGATCCTGCGCCGCAACCTCGCGCGCATGAGCGAGCGCCTCCGGAAGGCCGGCGTGATGCTGCGACCGCATCTCAAGACCGCCAAGTCGATCCAGATCGGCCGCATGGCGGTCGAGGGCCACGACGGCCGGATCACCGTGTCGACGCTGGCCGAGGCGCGCTACTTCGCCGACGGCGGCTTCCGCGACATCCTGTACGGCGTCGGCATCGTGCCGTCCAAGCTGGCGGCGGTGTCCGAGCTGCGGCGCCGCGGCATCAACCTGCGCGTGGTCACCGACAACCTCGCGGTCGCCCGCGCCATCGGAGAGGCGGCGAAGGGTGGCGACACCTTCTCGGTCTACATCGAGATCGACAGCGGCGGCGGCCGCGCCGGGCTGCCGGCGCCGGCCCTGCCCGGCCTGCTCGACATCGCCCGCGTGCTGCACGAGGCACCGAACGTCGAACTGGCCGGCGTCATGACCCATGCCGGGCATTCGTACCACGAGAACACGCCCGACGGGATCGCGCGGGTCGCCGAGCAGGAGCGCCAGGCGGTGGTCGGCGCGGCCGAAACCCTGCGCAAGGCCGGCATCCCCTGCCCGATCGTCTCGGCCGGCTCGACGCCGACCGCGATGCATTCGCGCGACTTCACCGGCATCACCGAGATGCGGCCGGGCGTCTACGTGTTCAACGACCTCGACCAGGAATTCATCGGCTCGTGCGCGCCCGGCGACCTCGCCCTGTCGGTCATGGCCTCGGTGATCGGCCACTACCCGCACCGCAACCAGCTGCTGGTCGACGCCGGCGCGCTGGCGCTGTCGAAGGACATCAGTGCGCAGGAGTTCAAGCCGCAGGTCGGGTTCGGCACCATCGTCGGCGCGCCGGCGCGCGACATGGCGGTGGTCGCCTGCTCGCAGGAGCATGGCTTCGTCGGCGCCGCCGAACCGCTGCCTTACGAGCGACTGCCGGTCGGCGCGCGCGTGCGCATCCTGCCCAACCACGCCTGCATCACGGCCGCCGCCTACGACCGCTACTATGTCGTCGACAGCGACCTCGACGGCGGAAAGTCCGTGGTGGACGTCTACGACCGCATCAACGGCTGGTGAGCTAAAGCGAGCTCACCGTGTGGCCGCCGTCGACCGTGATCACACTGCCGGTCATGAACGCGCCCGCTTCCGAGGCGA
>Ga0102832_1001548_pt1 | contig 17088 bp, 21 predicted proteins | sample EBPBio282013_DNA_FD_88942 | JGI IMG/M metagenome (GOLD analysis project Ga0102832, IMG submission 88942) | Wastewater treatment Type I Accumulibacter community from EBPR Bioreactor in Madison, WI, USA - Reactor 2_5/28/2013_ DNA (Illumina Assembly) | ecosystem: Engineered > Bioreactor > EBPR >...
CGCGACGCCATGACCGCCGGCGGCGCCTACGGCAAGGCCACGCTCGACGGCATCGTGTCCACCACCGGCCCGTTCAGCGCGTCCAGCACCTACTGGACCTATGTGGTCGGCGGCGGTGCGGAATTCGCGCTGTGGGGCAATTGGACCGCCAAGCTCGAATATCTCTATGCGGGCACCCCCGATTCGGTCCCGGTGCCGCCCGGCACAACCGCGATCTCGGGCAGCGGCCGTACCCATGTGCTGCGCACCGGTCTGAACTACCGCTTCTGACCGTCGTACACCTGTTCTTCCTGGCCAACGGCCGCTGCCTCGCAGCGGCCGTTTTGCTGTCGGGTAGGCTGATAATCCCCAAGCCCAGGAAGTTTATGGGGAATTTACTTGCCGGGACAGCTTGTCGCAGCCCTCCTGTCTTCAGACCAAGGACCGAGGACATTTCTTCATGCGACTGATGGTTGTGTATGCGCTGCTCGTGATCGTCGGCGAGATCGCCGCTGTCGAACTGGGGCTCTATCTCGATTCGGTCGTGCCGACTTTCAGCCTGCCGATCGCGCTCGCGTTGTTCTTCTCGGTGCTGGTGGTGATGTGGCCGATCGCGGTGTTCATCACCGAACGCTGGCTGATCGGAAAGGAAACCGACGCCGCCCAAGCCTGATCGCGCGGCATGCCGGCCAACGGAACAGCGGCGGGGCCGCGAACGTTGGCGGGTATGGTCGGCAAGCGCATTCAAATCCACGACGAGACCTGGGCGGAGCTGCAGATCCTCGGCGAGGATCGCATGATGACGTTCCAGGAACTGGCCGACGAGGCGTTCAACGACCTCTTGAAGAAGCATGGGCGTCCGGCCAATCTCAAGGATGCCTTGCGCAAGAGCGTCCGGACCGACCGCTCGGCCGACGTGATCCCCCTGCGCCGGCCTCCGCGCGCGCGCCGCTCCTGACGCGCGCGTCTCGGGGCGCTTCATGGCGAGCGGCACGGGTGGGAATGCAAGAACACGATCACGCGCACGGGACACCCGGACAGTCGTCGCACGATCATTCTCATGATCACTCTCACGGCGGGGCGCATTCGCATGGGCCGGGGCATGTGCATGCGCCGAAGGATTTCGGCCGCGCCTTCGCCAAGTCGCAGCTCGGCGCCGGTTCCAAGGTGCCGGTGAGCGGCGTGGTGTTCGTGTCGGTCAAGGACACCGACAAGCCCCACATGGTCGCGCCGATCAAGCGCCTGGTGTCGCTCGGCTTCACGGTCGTGGCGACCGGCGGCACGGCCGACTTCCTGGCCAAGAAGGGTATCGCCGCGCAGCGCGTCAACAAGGTGCTGGAAGGCCGGCCGCACATCGTCGACCTGATGAAGGACGGCAAGGTGCAGCTGGTGTTCAACACGGTCGACGGCTCGGCCGCGCTGACCGACAGCTTCACGCTGCGGCGCACCGCGCTGATGCACAAGATCGCCTACTACACGACGGTCGCCGGCGCGAAGGCCTGCGTCGAAGGCATCGCCGCGCTGAGCGAGGGGGCTCTGGACGTCGCCCCCCTGCAATCCTACTTCAAGACCGCGTTCTAGTTTCCCCGCGTCGTTCCAGCCGGCTCCCGCGGGAGCCGGGTTTGGGCGTTGACGGCGCGCGATTCATTAAGGACGATTGAACGATGGAAAAGGTTCCGATGACGGCCGAGGGGCTGAAGGGCCTCGAGGACGAACTGAAGACGCTGAAGAGCGTCGAACGGCCGGCGATCATCAAGGCGATCGCGGCGGCGCGCGAGCACGGCGATCTCTCGGAGAACGCCGAGTACACGTCGGCGCGCGAGAAGCAGGGCTTCATCGAGGGCCGCATCGCCGAGGTCGAGGACATCATTTCGCGCGCCGAGGTCATCGACTTCAGCAAGCTGTCGGGCAAGGTCGTGAAGTTCGGCGCCACCGTGCGGCTGGCCGACGAGGACACTGACGAGAAGGTGAAGTACCAGATCGTCGGCCCCTACGAGGCCGACCTCGCCAAGGGCCGCATCTCGGTGACCTCGCCGATCGGGCGGGCGCTGATCGGCAAGACGGTGGGCGACACCGTCGAGGTCCAGACCCCGCGCGGCGCGCGCTCCTACGAGGTCGTGGGCGTCCAGTTCAAGTAGGCGGCGGTCGCGCCGCCGCGGGAAGGGTCCCTCGCTGCGCTCGGGATGACAGGGTTTTTGTTCCTGTCATCCCGAGCGCAGCGAGGGACCTTTCTCTTTCAGGCCGGCGCGGTGGAGGCCTTGGCCATCGCCGCCTTGGCGCGGCGCACGCCGACCGTGCGCATCGTGGCGAACTGGATGGCGAACAGCACCACTTTGCTGGCCAGTCCCCAGGCCGACATCACGGCCGACCACTGGACCGGGTCCAGCATCATCGCCAGCACGATGTTGAGCGCCGCCGAGCCGAACATCAGGCCGGCCCACACGAAGCCGAAGACGCGGGCGAGGTCGGGCACGAAGTGCTTGGCGACGTCGGGCAGGTAGCGGTTGAGCCAGCCCGGCCGCAGCATGTAGGCGCCGACGATGCAGTAGATCACGGTGGGCTTCAGCATCACGAAGCGCGGGTCGCGGGTCAGCATCGTGGCGATGCCCGAGACGACGACCAGGCCGATGCTCAGCCATTGCATGGTGTCGATCGGCTGGCGTCGCACCTTCATCCAGGCGATCTGCGCGATGCCGAGCACGACGCCCAGCGCCACCGCCAGCATCAGGTCGCCGGTGGCCAGCAGGACGACGAGGAAGACGATGGTGGCGGCGAGGTCGGAGACCAGCAGCCGGCCCGAATGCAGCAGGTTTGCCATGGCTTGCTCCCTTGCGGGTAACGCTGTGAACCTATAGCCACGCTATAGATACACGGTGTTCCCCGCAAGTGGTTCGCAGGCGGTTTATTCGACGGCGATCGGCACGCCCGGCAGCGCCTTGGCGGTGCGGAAAACCATCATGGTCTTGACGTGGCTGACGTTGGGCGCCGAGGTCAGGCGGGTGGTCAGGAACTTCTGGTACTCGTCCCAGGTCTCCGCGACGATCTTCAGCAGGAAGTCGGCCTCGCCGGCCAGCATGTGGCACTCGCGGACCTCGTCCCAGCCGGCGATCAGCTCCTCGAACGCCTTGAGATCGACCTCGGCCTGGCTGTTGAGGCCGACCAGGGCGAACACCGACACGCTGTAGCCCAGCGTCTCGGGGCTCAGTTCGGCGTGGTAGCCCTTGATGATTCCCGCCCGTTCCAGGGCCCGCACGCGGCGCAGGCACGGCGGCGCCGAGATCCCGGCCCGCTCGGCCAGCTCGACGTTCGTCATGCGGCCGTTGGCCTGCAGGTCGCTGAGAATGCGCCGGTCGATGCGATCGAGCTTTGCGCGAGCCATCTATTTCCTCCGTTGGCCGGCTCTATGCCAGAACCATGCCGGGCGCGCAATAAAGTTGCCCGAACGGCTCAACCTCCTGTGAACAATTGCGCCGCGCCGCGACATCGGCCGTGCATCCCGGGCGAGGTTTGCATATATGGGAGAGATATGCGGTTGGCGGGATGCGGGACGGACATGGCAGCAACTCATCGCAGTAAGGTTCTCATTCTCGGGTCGGGCCCGGCCGGTTACACGGCCGCGATCTATGCCGCCCGGGCGAACCTCAAGCCCATGCTGGTGCAGGGCATCCAGCCCGGCGGCCAGCTCACCATCACGACCGACGTCGAGAACTACCCGGGCTTCGCCGACGTCATCCAGGGCCCGTGGCTGATGGAGCAGATGCAGAAGCAGGCCGAGCATGTCGGCACGCAGCTGCACTTCGACACCATCGTCGAGGTCGACGTGTCGCGCCGCCCGTTCGTCTGCCTGGGCGACTCGGGCGATCGCTACGAGGCGGACGCGCTGATCGTCGCGACCGGCGCCAGCGCGCGCTGGCTCGGCCTGCCGACCGAGGAGTCGTTCCGCGGCGGCGGCGTGTCGGCCTGCGCGACCTGCGACGGCTTCTTCTTCCGCGGCAAGGACGTCGTCGTGGTCGGCGGCGGCAACACCGCGGTCGAGGAGGCGCTGTACCTCACGCACCACGCCGCCAAGGTGACGCTGGTCCATCGCCGCGACACGCTGCGCGCCGAGAAGATCCTGCAGGACCGCCTGTTCAAGAACCCGAAGGTCACCGTCCTGTGGGACCACGCGGTCGACGAGATCTTCGGCGACAAGGACCCGGCGCCGCTGGTCAAGGGCGTGAAGCTGCGCAACGTGAAGACCGGTGCGCTGCAGGAGCTGGCGACCGACGGCGTGTTCATCGCCATCGGCCATTCGCCGAACACCGAGCTCTTCAAGGGCAAGCTGGCGATGGATGGCGAGGGCTACCTCGTCACCCGGCCGGACTCGACGGCGACCAACGTCGAGGGCGTCTACGCCGCGGGCGACGTGCAGGACAAGGTGTTCCGCCAGGCCGTGACGGCGGCGGGTACCGGCTGCATGGCGGCGCTCGAGGCCGAGCGCTGGCTGGCCAGCCAGGAGTCGCGCGTGGCGCAGGCCGCGGACTGAACAGCGAGGGCGGAGCGCGGAGATGCAGGGAGGCCAGGGTCACGTGGGGATGGACTGGGACAAGCTGCGGATCTTCCAGGCCGTGGCGGACGCCGGCAGCTTCACGCACGCCGGCGAAGCGCTGAAGCTCAGCCAGTCGGCGATCTCGCGCCAGATCGGCGCGCTCGAGGAGCAGCTCGGCGTCATGCTGTTCCACCGCCATGCCCGCGGCCTGATCCTGACCGAGCAGGGCGAACTGCTGTACCGCACCGCCCGCGACATGGCGGCCAAGGTCAACACCGCCGAGGCGCTGCTGCGCGCCAACCAGGACAAGCCGGCCGGCCGTCTCAAGGTCACGACCACGATCGGCTTCGGCTCGACCTGGCTGACGGCGCAGATGCACGAGTTCATCACGACCTATCCCGAGATCGATGTCAGCCTCGTGCTGTCGGACAACGAGCTCGACCTCGGCATGCGCGAGGCCGATGTCGCCATCCGCATGGTGATGCCGCGCCAGCCCGGGCTGGTGCAGCGCCACCTGCTGACGGTGCGCAGCCACGTCTATGCCTCGCACAGCTACATCCAGAAGTACGGCAAGCCGAACTCGGTCGAGGAGCTCGACCAGCACCGGCTGATCATCTTCGGCGAGGACGCCCGCGCCCCGGTGCAGGACGTGAACTGGCTGCTGCGCGAGGGCAATGCCGACCTCGCCAGCCGCACGGTCGTGCTGCGGGTCAACAACGTCTACGGCATCTTCCGCGCCGCCGAGACCGGGCTGGGGATTGCCTCGCTGCCCGACTACCTGGCGCGCGAGTCGACCAAGCTCGAGATGGTGCTGCCGGAACTGAACGCCCGGACCACCGACGTCTACTTCACGTACCCCGAGGAATTGCGCCATTCCAAGCGCATCGCGGTGTTCCGCGACTTCCTGCTGCGCAAGGTCGCCGAGACCCGTTTCTGAAGGTCTGATCTGCAGGATTGCATAGGTCGTGAGAGTCATGCGTCAACCGCATGCCTGTCTCCGGAAAGAGACCCCTACACCTCCAGCGTGCAAAGATTATTTTCGAGGCAGGTTTTCGACACGATGAGTTCCGCTTTTCGCGTTCGAAACTCGGGATCCTCTAGATCCCACGTCTCCCAGACGTGAAGCCTCCCTGTTTGACTCGCCGGGCCGATTGGCCCGGCGTTTTTTTTGTGCGTTCTGGATGAAGGGCGTCTGTGAAAGGCAGCCGGGGCGCTGCCGTCAGGGGCAGGGCCAGTGGGCGGCCATCGCGGCCTTCACCGTCTGCAGCGCCCGCTGGGAAGCGGCTTCCGGATGGGCGGCCACGAAGGTCAGGAACGCATCACGGAACTGGTCGATGGTGGGCGACGGCGGCAGGCAGGCGATGCGCTCGCCGCCCGGCCCCTCGGCCTCGTGGTGGCGGACGTCGTCGGCGACCGCGGCCAGGTAGCCGAGGCACAGGGCCCGGACCGTCGAGGCATTGGACTGGCAGCTCTCGATCAACTGGCGGCTGCCGGTGAGCGAATGGCTGGCGTTGTCCGCCACGGCCGCCGGGACCCCAATCCCGGCGGCCAGGAGCACCCCCAAGGCTGCCTTCTTCATGCAGAAAGCTTCCTCCCGGGGAACGCCGTCTTATGTGACGAATGCCACGTTCGGGCGCCGATTCCGTTTCATGTGCAGAAATGGGAGGGCTGGGCGATTTCGGGGGGCCGCGGCACCTCGGGGTCTCCCCACCGTTGGGCTGGGGATTGAGACCTTCCGCCGCTGGTAGTCGAAGCCTGTCGGACCCCCAGCGATTGATGTGGCAGGCCCGCCGACCCACATGTAGTTTCCTGACGACAAACCCGATGTTCAAAGAAGTTCGCCAAGCGATCCTGCCCCTGGCTCTGCGCAACCTGAAGCGCCGGGGTGATCTGGAGCGCGCCGGCCTCCTGATCGAGTCGCTGGCCAAGCACTGGCGCGACAGCAAGCCGTTCGAGCTGCTGATCGTGGCGCCGGCCGTCGATACGCACCTGCTGCGCACCAACCTGCCGCGCTTCCCCAACATCGAGGTCTCGGTGCGGCCGGAGTCGGATTTCTTCTCCCGGCTGTCGGCCTTCTACATGATCACCGGCTGGTACCGGCAGCAGATCGTCAAGCTCGAGATCCCGGTGAAGCTGGGCTGGCGGGGCTACCTGACGCTCGATTCCGACGTCTGCTGCGTCGGCGACTTCGACTCCCGCACCTTCGTCGACGAGGGGCGCGGCCTGTCGCGGTGGGAGCCCAAGATGATCCACGAGTGGTGGCGCACCGTCACCGACATCGTCGGCACCACCTACGATTCGCGCGGTCACGGCCTGTCGGTCACGCCCAACCTGCTGCACGGGGACCTTGCCGCCCAGGCGCTCGAGTACATGCGGCGCTCGTGGCACGGCTCGTCGACCACCTCGCTGGTCTCGCAGAAGGTCCGCCACCCCTGGAAGGTGCCGTGGACCGAGTACTCGCTGTACACCAGCGTCGCCGAGCTGAACGGCAACCTGTTCGACTACCACGTCGAGTGGAACACCTGTTACGGCTCGGACGTGCACCTGTTCTCGGAACAGTCCTGCGTCTGGGGCGCGGACGATTTCGAGCGCATGGTCGCGCTGCCCAACGGCACCGATCCGGGCGGCACCTTCATCATCGTGCAAAGCCACGCCCGCATCCCGCTCGAGCGGGTGCGCGAGTACGCGCTCAGCTTCGCGGGCTGAGCCGCTTCCCGTTTCCCGGGACCCGTTCCCTAGACCTTGCCGTTGTGCTCGCCGATGCGCGGCGCCCGCCGCGTGTCGCCGGCGCGCTCGCCGTCGACGCTGAGCGGCAGGCCGTGGAACAGCGCCGGCGAGTCGACGTAGGGCTTGGCGAACATGCCGAGTGCCTCGACCTGGGCGAGGTTCAGCACCTGCGGCACCGTGTTGAGCGGGCCGTTGGGCACGCCCAGCGCGTCGAGGCGGCCTGACCAGTAGTCGCGGCTGCGATCCTTCATGATGTCGCCGATCATGCCGAGCAGCAGCTCGCGGTTCTGCATGCGCTCGACGTTGGTCCGGAAGCGCGGCTCGTCCGGCCACTCGGGGTGGCCCAGCGCCTCGGCGAACTTGCGCCACAGCCGGTCGTTACCCGGGCAGATCATCAGCGGCCCGTCGCTGCACTCGAAGGCCTGGTAGGGCGTCAGCGAGGGATGGCCGGTGCCCTGGCGCGGCGCCATCCGGCCGGTGACGGTGTAGCTGGAGGCATGGTTCGACGCCCACATCAGGCCGCTCTCGAACAGCGAGGTGTTGACCAGCGCGCCCTGGCCGGTGGTCGCGCGGCGGGCCAGCGCCGCCAGCACGCCGATCGCCGTCCACATGCCGGTCGACAGGTCGATGATCGACACGCCGATGCGCGCCTCCGGCCCGCCGGGGTCGCCGTTCAGCGAGATCAGGCCGGCCACCGCCTGGATGATCGGCTCGTAGCCCGGCCGGTCCTTCCACGGCCCGAGGTGGCCGAAGGCGCCGAGGTCGGCATAGACCAGCTTCGGGAACCGCTTCGTCAGCGTCGCGCCGTCGATGCCGAACTTGGCCGGCACGTCGGCCCGCAGGTTGTGGATGAACACGTCGGCCGCGCCGATCCGCTCGACCAGCGCGTCGCGCTGCGCCTTGTCGGCGAGGTCGCAGGTGATCGACTTCTTGCCGCGGTTCAACGCGATGAAGCCGACCGCGTCGCCGTCGATGAAGGGAGGGCCCCACTTGCGGGCGTCGTCGCCCTCCGGCCGCTCGACCTTGACCACCTCGGCGCCGAGGAAGGCCAGGATCTGGCCGCAGTAGGGGCCGGCCAGGTTCTGGCCGAACTCGACGACCCTGATGCCCGCCAGCGGCCGGGTCATCGCAGGTTGCTTCCCAGGATCTCGCGCGCGATCACCATGCGCTGGACCTCGCTCGGGCCTTCGCCGACGCGGCGAATGCGCATCTCGCGGTACCAGCGCTCGAGCGGCAGGTCCTTGGTCATGCCCATGCCGCCGTGGATCTGCATGGCGCGGTCGACGACGCGGCCGCCGCCCTCCGACGCGGTCAGCTTGGCGATCGCCGCCTCGGTACGGAACGGCAGGCCGCGGCGCGCCTTCTCGGCGGCCTCCAGCGTGAAGTGGCGGGCGGTGCGGATGTCGATCTCGTTGTCGACCAGCATCCACTGCACGGCCTGGCGGTTGGCCAGCTTCTCGCCGAACGTGGTGCGCATCTTGGCCCACTCGATCGCCATCTCGTGGGCGGCGATGGCGACGCCGATGCAGCCGGCGGCGTAGGGGATGCGCTGGCGGGTCAGCCGGTCGTTGGCGACGGCGAAGCCCTTGTTGACCTCGCCCAGCACCTGGTGGTCCGACACCCAGCAGTCCTTGAACTCGAGCTCGGTGGCGTAGTGCGACGAGCGCAGCGTGTGCACGACGCGCCGCACGTGGAAGCCCGGCGTGTCCGAGTCGACGATGAAGCAGGTGATGCCGGCACGGCCCTTCGAGGCGTCGGTGCGAGCGAACACGATGCCGTACTGCGCCCGGTCGGCGTTGGAGATGTAGAGCTTGGCGCCGTTCAGCACCCAGCCATTGTCCTTGCGCTCGGCCTTGGTCTGGATGGCGCGCGCCGGGTCGCTGCCGCCCGACGGCTCGGTCAGGCCGAAGAACGCCTTCTTCTCGCCGCGCAGCGTCGGGTAGAGGTAGCGCTCCTTCTGGTCCTCGTTGGCCTCGAAGATCTGGGCGAGGCCGGCGCCGCCGAACGTGCCGTAGCAGGGCACGTAGAGGCCGGCGCGGTGCTGCGCCATCTCGATGGCGAGCAGGGTGCGGGTCACGATGTCGATATCGGGCCCGCCGAACTCCTTGGGAATGTCGATGCCGAACAGGCCCATCGCCTTGGTCTTCTCGACCAGCCGCGCGTGGTCGGCGGGGTCGAGTTCCGAGGCGTCGGGATCCATTTTGGCCTCGAGCGGGAGGATCTCCTCGCGCACGTAGCGCCGCACCTGGTCGATCAGCATCTGCTGCTCGGCGTTGGGCTCGAAATCCATCGTTGCCTCTTCAGTTCGGACTGAGCCGGCCCAGGTTGGGCGGCGGGTTGGCGGCGTTGTCGGCCGGCAACGCGCCGTGGTCGGCCTTGTGCACCATCAGCAGCTCGAGCCAGCGCGAGCGGTACTGCTGGTTGACCTCGACGCGGAACTGGTGGCCCGGGCCGCGCGCGGCGGCCTCGCGCAGCAGTTCGCTGCGCAGCCCGAACGGCGACAGCGCGCCGGCCTGGCCAATGTAGAGGACGGTCCCGGCGGCATCGGCCACCTGGTAGACGCCGAGCTGGCCCGGCAGCTTCGCGACGCGCTCCGGCGTCAGCGGCTGCCACGGCTTGTCGAGGCGCAGGCGCAGCGCCACGTCACTTGCCCTGGAAGCGCGCGGTGCGCTTCTCCAGCCGCGCCTTCATGCCTTCCTGCGCGTCCTGGCTCTTCATCGCGGCCTGGACCAGCGCGTCGACGTCGTCGTGCCGGATGGCGTCGCGGAACTCGAGCTGGCGCACGGTCAGCGCCTTCATCGCCTTGAGCGACAGCGGCGCGTTGGCGGCCAGCCGGTCGATCACCTTCGACGCCTCGGCCTCCAGCGCGTCGGCCGGCACGCAGCGGGCGATCAGGCCGAGCGCGTGCAGCTTGGTCGCGGGCAGGGGATCGCCCAGCAGCAGCATCTCGCGGGTCGTCACCGGGCCCAGCACTTCCATCAGCTTCTTGGCGAGGAACCAGTTGGGCGCCAGCCCGACCTGGGCCAGCGACATGCCGAACCGCGCCTTGTCGCTGGCGACCACGAGGTCGCAGTGCAGCGCCAGCTCGTTGCCGCCGGCGATCGCGTCGCCCTGCACCACGGCCACGACCGGCAGCGGGCAGAGCTCGACGGCGCGCAGCATGACCTCGATGCCGCTGGCGCCGCCGCCCTTGATGGTCTCGCGCCGCTCGGCCATGTCGAGGCCGGCGCAGAACACGCCGCCCTTGCCGCGGATCACCACGACGCGGTCGTCGTCGGCGACCGGTGCGCCCAGCGCGTCGATCATGTTCTGCAGGAGCTCGCTGTCGAGCGCGTTGCGCTTCTCCGGCCGGTTCATCCAGATGGTCTTGACCGGCCCGTTCTTCTCGATGATCACCTTGGACATCGTCTCGCTCCCGCTCATTCCGGCTCGATGCCGGCTGCCTTGATCTCGCTCGTCCACCACGCCGTCTGCTCCTTCACGTAGGCGGCGAACTGCTGGAGCGGCAGCGGCGAGATCTCCATGCGGCCCTGCGTCATGGCCTTGGCCGTGGCGGGGTCCTTCATGGCCTCGGCGATGGCGTCGGCCAGCACCTTCTGGATGTCGGCCGGCGTGCCGGCCGGGGCGAACACCGCCAGCCAGTAGACCAGCGAGTAGCCCGGCACCGTCTCGGCGATCGCCGGCAGGTTGGGCGCCACCGAGGTCCGCGTCGGGCCGGTGGTGGCCAGCCCGCGCACGCGGCCGGCCTCGATCTGGGTCATCGCCTGCGGCAGGTCGGGGAACATCAGCTGGACCTGGCCCGAGGCGACGTCGCCCAGCGCCTGCGGGCTCGCCTTGTAGGGCACGCGCTCGATCTTGGTGCCGGCCAGCTTGTTGAACATCTCGCCCGACAGGCGCTGCGAGGCGCTGGCCTCGGCATAGTTCAGCTTGCCGGGGTTCTTCTTCGCGTAGTCGACCAGCTCGGCGACCGTCTTGACCGGCAGGTCGTTGTTGACCACCAGCGCGTTGACGCCGGTGACGCAGCGCATGATCGGCGCGAAGTCCTTGTCGGGGTCGTAGCTCAGCTTCTTGAACAGGGCGCCGTTGGCCGCGTTGGTCGTGTTGGTGCCCATCATCAGGGTGTAGCCGTCGGCCGGCGCGGTCGCGACCGCCGAGGCGCCGAGCTGGCCCGAGGCGCCCGGCTTGTCGTCGACCACAATCGGCTGCTTCAGGATGTCCTGCAGGCGGGCGCCCAGCCCGCGCGCCACCAGGTCGGTGGCGCTGCCGGCGGCGAACGGCACGACGATCTTGATCGGCTTGCTCGGGAAGGCCTGGGCGAAGGCCGCGCGGGGCAGCAGCGACGGCGCCGACAGGGCAGCGGCGCCCGCGATCACGGTACGGCGGCTCAGAGTCACGATTTCCCTCCCGGTTGGGCCGTCCGGCAGCGACGGCACGGCCGGCCCGTTGTAGCGCGGGCCGACGCGCGAGGGAAAGGCGCGGCTACATGAAGAGCTTTTCCGCTTTGCGGTCGGCGTACAGGCCGGCCACGAACTCGCCGTAGCCGTTGTAGAGCAGCGTCGGGATGCGGTCGTTGCTGCCCAGCGGCTTCTCGGTCGCCTGGCTCCAGCGCGGGTGCGGGACCTGCGGGTTGACGTTGGCCCAGAAGCCGTACTCGCTCGACTGCAGCTTCTCCCAGAACACGACCGGCCGCTTGTCGGTGAACTCGACCGAGACGATCGACTTCACGTTCTTGAAGCCGTACTTCCACGGCGCCACGAGGCGCAGCGGCGCGCCGTTCTGCTTGGGCATCGGCTTGCCGTACAGGCCGGTCGCGATGAAGGCGAGGTCGTTCATCGCCTCGTCGATCGCCAGGCCCTCGGTGTAGGGCCACGGGTAGAGCGTGTCCTTCTGCTCGAACATCACCGACGGCTTCATCAGCGTCTTCATGACGACGTACTTGGCGCTGCCGAGCGGCTTGGCGAGCTCGACCAGCGAGCGCACCGGGAAGCCGGTCCACGGCACGATCATCGACCAGGTCTCGACGCAGCGGTGGCGATAGACGCGCTCTTCCAGCTGGACCTTGGCCAGCAGGTCGTCGATGCCGATCTCGAACGGCTTCTCGACCATGCCCGAGATCTTGATCGTCCACGGCCGCACCTCGAGCTTCTGGGCGTCGCGCCAGATGCTCTTGTCGGTGCCGAATTCGTAGAAGTTGTTGTAGGTCGTGGCCTGGCGCTCGGCCGTCATCGGCGTCGGCACGCCGTAGCGGTCGTTGCGCTTCGCCGGGTAGAGGCCGGCCGACGGGTCCTGGCCCTGCGCCGCGGCGATGCCGGGCACGGCAAGCGCGGCGGTGCCGAGGCCCATCGCCCGCACCAGTTCGCGCCGCTTGAGGTAGGCGCCCTCGGGCGTCACCCGGTTCTCGGCGATCTCCCAGCCACGCTTGCGCTTGATCAGCATGTTCGACGCTCCCTGTACGCTCGCCGTCTATGTGGCGATCCCCGCCGGCATCGGCAAATCAAGCCTGCTCACCGCGCCGTGACGCCGCTTTCCCCCATGGCGCGTGCGAGATCCGGCCGCCGGCCGGCCGCGACCAGCGCCTCGGCCACCAGGAACATCGGCCCGATGAAGGCCTGGAAGATGTTGTCGAGCAGGGCCGGCCGCTTGCCCTCGTAGTGGTGGCCGAGGAACTGCAGGATCCAGCCGCCGACGAACAGCGCGCCGAACGCCGTCCAGACGGCGGCCGGGGTGCCGAGCCGGGCGGCCAGCGCCTCGGCGGCGGCCCAGGCCGCGGCCATCAGGACGGCCATCACCAGGCCGATGCCGAGATCGAGCGCCAGCCAGCCGACGACCGCGACGATCGCGACCGGCAACGCGGCGTGCCACAGCGTCAGCAGCAGCAGGAGCGAGAAGACGATCACCGGGATGCCGACGAAGTGCGTCGCCTTGTTGCGGCGGTCGCGGTGGACCGCGGCGTAGGACGCCAGCTGGCTGCGGAACAGGTCCCGGGTCATCGCCGTCTCCCGGCCGTCACGGCCTGGTGTTGGTCATGTCGAGGATGGTCGGCCACATGAACTCGCGCCAGCCGTTCACGCCGGTGCTGGTGAAGCTGATCGAGTTGTCCTGCAGCAGGAAGAAGCGCGGCGTGTCGTAGCCGTCCTGCACGCCCTCCTGGCTCATCAGGAACACGTCGAGCAGCCAGCGCAGGTCGGCCGGCCAGCTCGACTGCTGCAGCAGGGCCTTCTTGGTCGGCGCGTTGATCTTGCGGATGGTCACCTTCTTGGAAGCGGGCGAGGCCGTGAAGATCGGTTCCCACTGCTTCTCCCAGGTCTTGCACGGCTCCGACTGCACGTCGCAGGCATAGACCAGGGTCAGCGGGCCACCGCCCTGGGCGGCCGCCGGGCCGGACATCGTCGCGACCGCGGCCAGCGCGGCGGCGGACATCATGAAGCGCTTGAAGAACATCGACCCCGGTCTCCCCGTGAAACTCCCACGGGGCCACTATGCGTCAACGCCCTGCCGGGGAAAAGGCGGCAGGGCGCTTGCGGGGGGCGGGAGGGCCGGGGGCTGCCTAGACCTTGGCCCCGGTCACTTCCTGGAGCTTCGGCACCATCTTGTCCTTCCAGCCGCCGTTTCCGGTGACCGCGAGGATGACCTTGCCGTCCTGGGCGAGGATGAAGCGGGGCGTCGCGTCGGGGCGGGCCATGCCCTCGTCGCTCTTGAGGAAGGCGGTGCGGACCCACAGCGCGTCGGCCGGCCAGCTGGCTTCCTTCAGGATCAGGGTTCCGTCGGCCGGATGGACGATGCGGTAGTCGAGCTTTTTCGCCGCGTCGGACTTTACGAAGCCGGGTTCAGACTGGGCACGCCAGATCTTGCAGCCGCCTCATTGCTCGTGGCCGACAAACACCAGCATCGGCTTCCCGGACTGGGCATGCGCGATGCGGGTCGCAGACGATGCGGTGGCCATCACCAGGCCGCCCACCATCATGGACCTTCTCTTGATCATGAGATCGCTCTCCCGTGGACCAATTCCACGGGTCGAATATGGGCGCCGCGGTCCGTCCGGTGAAGCCGGAAGGGCCGGCATCACCGCCTTGTGACTTCAGACCGCGTGCATTCCGGTTTCAGGCCGCGGCCCGCTTGCGGCTCTCCTCGACGATCCGTTCGGCGGTCCGGCCGGCCAGCTCCTGCAGGTGGTCGAACGCCGTGGTGAAGGTGCCGACGCCCTGGGTGACCGAGCGGACCTCGACGATCATGTCGGCGATCTCGGCCTCGGGCAGCAGGGCCGAGACCTCGTCCCAGCCGGTCCAGCCGTCGCGCGTGTCGTAGCCCAAGAGCTGGCCGCGCCGGCCCGTGATCAGGCGCTGGATGCGCGGGGTGGCGTCGCTCGGGGCGGCGACGGTGACCTTGAGGATCGGCTCGAGCAGTACCGGCTTGCAGCGCGGCAGCGCCTCGGCCAGCGCCATCCGCGCCGCCATCTTGAACGACATCTCCGAACTGTCGACCGAGTGGTACTGGCCGTCGAACAGCGTGACCTCGACATCGACCACCGGCTGGCCGAGCGGGCCCTGCTTCAGCGCCTCGACCAGGCCTTCCTCGACCGCCGGGATGAAGTTGCGCGGCACCACGCCGCCGACCACGCGGTCGACGAAGCGGAAGCCCGCGCCACGCGGCAGCGGCCTGATCTCGACCTTGATGTCGGCGAACTGGCCGTGGCCGCCGGTCTGGCGCTTGTAGCGAGCATGCTGCTGCGTGCTGGCCTGGATGGTCTCGCGGTAGGCGACGCGCGGCGTCGTCGTCTCGACCGCCACGTTGTAGCGGCCGGCCAGCTTGTCGACCGCGACGCGCAGGTGCATCTCGCCCTGGCCGCGGAGCAGCAGCTCGTGGGTCTCGCCGCGCGCCTCGAACGACAGCGACGGATCCTCCTCGACGATCTTGTGCAGGGCGCCCGACAGCTTGACCTCGTCGTTGCGGTTCCTGGCCGCCAGCGACAGCGCGAACACCGCCGGCTCGACGGCGGGGAAGGCGGGCGAGGGCGCGAGGCCGCCGCCGGTCAGCACCTGCCCGGCCGACAGGCTCTCGACCTTGGCCAGCGCGACGATCTCGCCGGCGCGGGCCTCGGCCACCTTGTCGAGGCGCTGGCCGAACGGCCGCAGGATCGTGCCGAGCCGCTGGCCGCCCAGCGACTGGCCCTCGACCAGGCTGCCCGACCACACCCGGCACAGCGACAGCTTGCCGGCATGGGACTGGTGCAGGACCTTGAAGCATTCGGTTTCTATCGCGCCGTCGGCGGCGAGGCCGCGCCGGGCCGCCGTCTCGGCGACGAACGGCGTGTCGTGGCGCAGCGCCTTCAGCAGCCGGCGCACGCCGTTCTCGCGGTCGCCGGCGCCGATCAGCACCGGCGCGATCTTGTCCGAGCCGAACTCGTCGTGCAGGTCGCGGTAGATCAGCGACTTCTCCGGCGCGACGTCCTCGATCAGCTGCTCGAGCAGCGTGTCGTCGAACTCCGACAGGGTCTCCAGCATCTCGCGCCGCGCCTCGCTCTCGCGCGGCAGGATCTCGGCCGGCATCTCGATCAGGTCGGAGGCGCCGCTCGAGCGGTAGCGGTAGGCGCGCTCGCTGACGAGGTCGACGTAGCCCACCGCCTCTTCGCTGCCGTCGGCCGCCGGCTGGCGGATCGGCACCTGGCGCAGCACCAGCTTGCGCGACGACACCGACTGCAGCGCCGCCAGCATGTCGCGCACGCGCGCCTCGGCCGAGTCGATCTTGTTGATGAAGAAGATGTGCGGGATGTGGCGGTCCTCGATCGCCTTCAGGAGCGGCGCCAGCGCGACCACGCGCTCGGGCGACGGCTCGCACACCACGACGGCGGCATCGCACACGGCGAGCGCGGCCATCGCGTCGTGCTGGAACTCGATCGAGCCCGGCACGTCGAGGAAGGTCCAGTGGTCGCCGAGGTAATCGACCGAGGCGACGTTGATCTCGGTGCCCATGCCGCGCTTGCGCGCCTCGGCGGCGCCGTCGCCGATCGAGGTGCCGGCCCGCGTCGAGCCGCGCCGCCCGATCGCGCCGGTGGCGTAGAGGATGCTTTCCAGCAAGCTGGTCTTGCCCGACAGGTACGGCCCGCACAGCGCCACGGCACGATGCGCGCCGCTGCCTGGTCTGCCCCCGGGGATGATCTCGGATCTGATGTCGGCCATGACAACGTCCTCCTTCTCGCGCGGTCGCCTGCGCCCCAGAAGCTCCGGACGGTGGTCGCTGCCGAACACGCCGGAGCGAAGCCTTGTCCCGGAAATGCTTTCACCGGGGGGCGGGGGAGTCAATGCGACGGCGGGGGAGAAGCAATTCTCAGCAACGCGTAGAGCAATAACAATAGTAATATAAGTACAGTTATTATAGAATGGCACCTCGATTGGAGGAGCCGATCATGGTGTTCAGGTATGTGCCGCTCGGGTTCGCGCCGGGCTTCAACGTCATGGAAGAGGATGACGACGTCCCGGGCTTCAACGTCAGGCAGGAGGACGCCTATCCCTGGATCAATGTCGGAGCGGAAGATGTTGCGGCGGCGCAGCGGGAGACTTCCGGTGTGGAGAACGATCCCAACGTCGTTCCGGCCGCATGGGGTGACCTAAAATGTTCAGTGTGCGGCGCGGGCAAGCATTCTGGAATGACGGGCGCTTACAGTATCAACGGCCAGATTGAGTGCTTTTACTGTGCGCTTAAGGAGCCTCAATTTCAGGGCGTTCCCAGTTCCGAGTTGCCTAAGTTGCTGGAGGAATATCAACTAGAGCCGGAGGGGCTTAGGTACCCGGAACCGGAGCGTACGCCGCCAACGCCTCGGCCCCCCCAGACGCCGCAACCCCAGACGCCGCAACCCC
>Ga0102832_1001549_pt1 | contig 17082 bp, 17 predicted proteins | sample EBPBio282013_DNA_FD_88942 | JGI IMG/M metagenome (GOLD analysis project Ga0102832, IMG submission 88942) | Wastewater treatment Type I Accumulibacter community from EBPR Bioreactor in Madison, WI, USA - Reactor 2_5/28/2013_ DNA (Illumina Assembly) | ecosystem: Engineered > Bioreactor > EBPR >...
GGGCCGGCCGCTGGTTCGCGCTCGACGTCGACTACGAGATGTACGGCAAGGATCTCATACCGTCGGCCGAGCTGTCGGCGCGGATCGTGAAGATCCTCGGCGGCACGCCGCCCGAAGGCTTCAACTACGAACTGTTCCTCGACGACGAGGGCAAGAAGATCTCGAAGTCGAAGGGCAATGGCCTGTCGGTCGAGGAGTGGCTGCGCTACGCCCCGCCGGAGTCACTGTCGCTCTACATGCAGCAGCAGCCGCGCCGCGCCAAGCGCCTGTACTTCGACGTCATCCCGCGCGCCGTCGACGACTACCTCGCCGCCGCCGAGAAGCTGCCGAAGGAAGAGCCGGCCAAGGCGCTGGAGAATCCGGCGTGGCACATCCACGACGGCAAGCCGGTCGACAACCACGCGGCGGGCGTCAACTTCGGCATGCTGCTGAACCTCGCGGGCGTCGCCCACACCGAGGACAAGGACGTGCTCTGGCAGTACCTGCGCCGCTACGTGCCGGGCGCGACGCCGGAGACCGCGCCGTACATCGATCGCCTGCTGTCGGGCGCCGTCGCCTACTACCAGGACTTCGTGAAGGCCTCGAAGAAGTTCCGGCTGCCGGTCGACAAGGAGCGCGCCGCGCTGCAGGACCTCGCCGACACGCTGCGCAAGCTGCCGGAGGACTCGACCGCCGAGTTCATCCAGAACGAGGTCTACGAGGCCGGCAAGCGCCACTTCTCGCAGGCCGAGCTGCGCCAGTGGTTCAAGACGCTGTACGAGGTGCTGCTGGGCAGCGAGCAGGGGCCGCGCATGGGCGCCTTCATCAAGCTGTACGGCCGCGACAACGTGGTCACGCTGATCGAGCGCGCGCTGGCCGGCGAGGATCTCGGCAAGGCCGCGTGAGGGCAGCATGGATACCGTCGTCTTCGACTACTTGAACCCCAAGGTGCCGGCCGGGCTGCGCATCGTCGACGTGCCGCTGGTCAGGGCGACCGAGCAGTCGGTCAAGGGCTACGGCGAGATCGCGCGCACGCGCGATCACCGCATCGAGATCGAACCGTGGCCGCTCAAGGGCTGGCGCAAGCTCGACGAGGGCACCGGCATCGAGGGCGGCACCACCGAGGGCATCTTCACCTGCGAGTGGAAGGGCAACGAGCTGCTCGGCCGCAACGAGGCGGTCGGCGGCCACTACGTGATCGGCTTTCGCGACCGTCCCGAGCAGGCGCGCGAGGGCGTGGCGCTGAGCGGGGACCGCGTGCTGCTGTGGCATTGCAGCTACCATCCCGACGGCGGCCAGCTGTTCTTCCCGATCGACGGCAAGCCGTTCGTGGTGCCGGTGGCGCTGCCGGGCGACGACCTCAAGCCCGAGAATTTCATCGCGCTGTGGTCGGACGGCAGTCACGGCATCTACATCCACGCCAACATCTGGCACGAGGGCGTGTTCCCGTGCCAGCCGACGGGCCGTTTCTACGACCGCCAGGGCAAGGTCCATGGCCGCGTCAGCTGCGACCTCGCCAACGAGCTGGGCGTGCTGCTCAACGTGCCGCTGCCGACGGCGCTGTGACGGCGCCCAGGTAAGCGAGCGCGAGGCGCACCAGCTCGTCCTCGAAGGCGGCGCTGCGCAGGAACGGCTGCTCCTCCATCACCGCGGCGCGGATCGTGCCCATCAGCGCCCGCGACAGCACGAACACCTGCTCGCGCGTCAGGTTCGGCATCGCCGCCGAGCGATGGCCCGCCATGAAGCTCGCGACCGGCCCGACCAGTTCGACGGCGAGGCCCTGCGCGAGGATCGCCTGCACCACCGCCTTGCGTGCCCGCATGCGGCCGCGGAACGCGTCGAGGATCGCCCGTACCGCGGCGCGCACGCGGTCCTCGGGCGAGCGCTCGGCGGCCGGCAGCGCCTCGCGCGCCAGGCGGCCCAGCGTGGCGGCCATCTCGCGCCGCGCCAGCGCCAGCAGGATGGCGTTCTTGTCGTCGAAGTACTGGTACAGCGTGCCGATGCTGACGCCCGCCCGCGCCGCCACGGCGTTGGTGGTCAGCGCCGCCAGCCCGCCGGCCTCGAGAATCTGAGCGGTCGCCTCGAGGATCGCCTCCACGGTTTCGGCGGCGCGCGCCTGGCGGGGAATTCGTCTTTTGTTTGCAGGGACTTGGGCGGGACGGGCCATGGGCGCTCCGGGAGCCGGAAAGGCGAGTTTAAAACATGAGCAATGCTCATGATACTGCCGCCATGACCCAACTCGCTACCCTCTACCTCGTGATCCTCCCGCTGGTCGTCGCCGCCGCCGTCGGGGAGGCGGCGTGGCTGCACTACCGCCGTCCCGAACGCTACGACTGGTGGTCGATGGCCTGCTCGCTGGCCGACCTCACCGGGCGCCGGCTGCTCGCCTTCATTCCCTACACGCTGGTCGCGCCGTGGCTCGGCTGGGTGTGGGAGCACCGGCTGTTCACGCCGTCGCTCGACAACCCGTTGTCGTGGCTGCTGCTCTTCGTCGGGCTGGAGTTCTGCTACTACTGGTTCCACCGCGCCAGCCACACCGTGCGCTGGTTCTGGGCCTCGCACTCGGTGCACCATTCGCCCAACCAGCTGAACCTCGCCGCCGCCTACCGCCTCGGCTGGTTCGGCAAGTTCACCGGCACGTCGCTGTTCTTCACCCCGCTGGTGCTGCTCGGCTTCACGCCGACCGTGGTCCTGACCGCGCTGTTCCTGAACCTGCTGTACCAGTTCTGGCTGCATGCCGACTGGATCCCGAGGCTCGGGCCGCTCGAAGCCGTGCTGAACACGCCGTCGAGCCACCGCGTCCACCACGCGCGCAACCCCGAGTACCTCGACGCCAACTACGGTGGCGTGCTGATCGTGTTCGACCGCCTGTTCGGGACCTACGTCGCCGAGCGCGACTACCTCGCGTGCGACTACGGCACGGTCACGCCCGCGGTGTCGTCGCACAACCCGTTCGTGCTGAACCTCGGCCCGTGGATCGGCCTGGCGAAGGACCTCGCGTCGGCCCGCTCGCTGTCCGAGGCCTGGATGTACCTGTTCGCGCCGCCGGGCTGGCGGCCCGACGGCAGCGGCCTCACGACGGCGGAAATCCGCCGTCGTGCCAGAGTCGACAACTCGCCGGCTACGGCCTGATCGCGCCGAGCGCGGCCAGCAGGATTCCCGCCAGCCGCGCGACGGTCGCCGGATCCGACAGCGCGCCGCCATCCTCGCCCAGCAGTTCCCAGGCCACGCCCTCGATGGCGACCAGGGCGAGGGCCACTTCCTGCGGATCGGCGGGGCCGAGGCCCGCCCGGCGCAACTTGTCCTGGAGCGCTGGCAGGAAACGGCGTGCCTCCTCGACGACGACGGCCCGGCCCTGCACGGCGGGCAGGGCATCGCGCACCGCCAGCGAACTGGCAAGCGCGGTCTTCTTCTCCGCCACGAAGGCGGCCATCAGGCGGGTCGCGGCCTCCGCCGGGTCCTTGCAGCCGGACAGGTCGGCGGCCAGCACGGCCTCGAGCAGTCCGCGCGTCCGGCGGCGCACCAGTTCGACCACGATCGACTCGCGGTTGGGAAAGTACTGGTAGAGCGAACCGACCGAGACGCCGGCGCGCCGGGCGACCCGGGTGGTGGTGAGCGCCGGCCAACCGTCGCGCTCGAGAATGCGAATCGCGGCCTCGACGATGATGTCCACCGTCACGGCCGAGCGATCCTGGAGAGGCCTTTTCCGGGGGCGAAACGCGGCCGCTGCCGCTGTCGGTCGTATGCGAATGGGCACGCGCGGCACTGCAACCCATCTCCGGTGGACGGTCCAGTCGAAATCGGAGTCACAACGATGCCATCCAGGGTCCATCTCCTGACCGGCGCCACGTCCGGCCTCGGGCTCGAGGCCGCCCGGCGGCTGCTCGCCGAGCCCGCCAGCCACCTGATCGTGGGGGCGCGGTCGCCGGACGCCACGACCGCCCTGCGCCTGGCGGCCGACCCCGATCGCCTCGTCGTGCTGCCGCTCGACCTCGCATCGCTCGACTCGACCGTGCGCTTCGCCGGCGCCGTGGTGGAGCGACTCGCGGGCCGGCCGGCCGCGTCGCTCGCGGCCAATGCCGGGCTGCAGTTGGCGGGGCCGTGCCGGCTGACGGCCGACGGCTACGAGGAAACGTTCCAGGTCAACCTGCTGTCGCATGCCGTGCTGATCGAACGGCTGGCGCCCTGTCTCGCGCCCGGCGCGCCAATCGTCCTGACGGCCAGCGGCACGCACGACCCGGGCAACCGGCTGGCCCGGTTCTTCGGCTTTCGCGGCGGCCTCTTCCCCGACATCGAACGGGTGGCCCGCGGCGACCTCGACGCCATGGCGTCGGTCGCCCAGCAGGCGAAGGACCGCTACGCGACGTCCAAGCTTTGCACCATCCTCTACGCCCATGCCCTGGCCCGCCGCCTGTCGCCCGGGACGGCGCGCGTCATCGCCTTCGATCCCGGCCTGATGCCCGGCACCGGGCTTGCCCGTGACCGGAGTGCCGTCGAGCAATGGGCGTGGTCGACGGTCCTGCCGATCCTCGTCCGGCCTTTCCCGGGAGCCAGCACGGCCCGCCGCTCCGGCGAAGCGCTGGCCGAGATCCTGCTGGGGCGGCGCTGCACCGACGACAGCGGCGTGCATGTCGATCACCGGCTGGTCCGGACGCCGGGCTCGGCCGACAGTCTCCGGCGCGATTGGCAGGACGCGCTCGACGGGTTCGTCCGCCGGATCGCGGCGGATGTCGCAACGCCGACCGCTGACCGCCGTTGGCCCACCAAGTTAACCGCGAGGTGAAGCCATGGCGTCGGACACAGTCGACACGCGAAAGCTCTGGGACCTGATCGGGGACATCCGCTTCGCGATGTTCACCTCGCGACAGGCGGATGGATCGCTGCACGCGCAGCCGATGACCACCCAGAACGGCAGCGAGGACCGCGGCGGCGTACTGTGGTTCTTCATGTCGCGGTCCGGCCAGCCGGTCGCCGACCTCGAGGCCCATCCGGAGGTCAGCGTCGCCTACGCCGACACCGGCAAGGACTCCTACGTGTCGATCTCGGGCGCGGCGCGCGTGGTCGACGACGCCGCGCGCACCAAGGCGCTGTGGACCCCGGCGGCGCAGGCCTGGTTCCCGGGCGGTCCGACCGACCCGGACCTCGCGCTCGTGGCGTTGCTGATCGCCGAGGCCGAGTACTGGGACGTCACCGCCAACAAGGCGACCCAGCTGTTCAAGATGGCCAAGGCAGCGCTGACCGGCGAGCCGCCCCGAGACATGGGCCAGCATCGCCGGGTCGAGATCTAGCGGCCTGTCAGCGGTGCGGCGTCGTCGCCGCGCCGATGCCGGCGCCCATCGCGCCGCCGACCAGCGCGCCGGGCAGCAGGCCGATCGGGGTGAGGGCGCCGATCAGGGCGCCCGAGCCGGCGCCGATTCCACCGCCGGTGACGGCGCGCTGACCCCAGGTATCGCCGCAGGCCGTGGTGCCGAGGAGGATGGCGGCCAGGACCAGGTATTTCGTCATTTGTCGTACAGCCTCTCTGGACAATTGGTCCCATTCTTTACGTATCGACGGCGGGCCCTGGGTGTGGCCTAACTGTGATCGTGAAGACCGATGTCGAAATCTGGCTGCTGTTCGCGCCCTTCTGGATTCTCGGGCTGGGCGCCCTCATCGGCGGCCTCTACCACCTTGCGCACGGCTGGAAGGCCTCGCATCCCGACCACCACGCGCGCCGCCGCCATCACTACAGCCGGGCGGTCATCGCGATGGCCGCGTTCCTGATCCTGATGATCATCGGCATCGGGGTCGCGGCGGCGATCGGCTACGTCATCGAGAGCTAGAGCCGGCCGACCCGGCGTCGCACCCGGGCGAGGAAGGCCTCGCGTTGCGCCGGCGTGGCGGCGTCCATGCCGTACTGCGCGAGGTAGAAGCACCGCGCGTCGCGCGCGCACAGCGGCCGCAGCCCGCGCAGCAGCACCTTGCGCCCGGGGTCGCCGGCGAAGACCCGGACCACCCACCACGACGAACCGAAGGTGGTGACGACGCCGAACAGCCGGATGTTGTGCAGGTTGGGCCGCAGGTGGCCGTCCCGCGCATCGTAGACGAAGGCGGTGCCGGGTCCCCAGACGCGGTCGACCCAGCCCTTCAACATCGCCGGCATCGCGAACCACCAGTGGGGAAAGCACAAGACCAGGCCATCGACCGACTTCAGGATGCGCACGTAATCCGCGACCGCGCTGTCGTCGTAGCCATTGTCCATGTAGCTGCGTCGTTCCTCGGCGGTCATCGCCGGTTGGAAACCCTCGCGGTAGAGGTCTGTCGCGGTCACGCGGTGGCCGTTGTGTTCCAGCGTGTCGACGATGGTCCGGAACAGGGCGTGGTCGAAGCTGTCGGTGAGGGGATGGCAGCAGACGACCTGGATGTGCATGCGGCGGCAACGCGTCTCGTCCGGGCGGTGTTCCTGCCGGGCGTCTCGTGATCGTGACTTGCCGCTCCGCCCCCTCGAATGATCAGGTGCCCGACATGCCGCTCGATGCCTCCCCGACCGTGTCGCTGCTGTCCGTCGCGACGGCCGTGCCGCCGCACCGGCTGCTGCAGGCCGACGCAGCCGCCACCGCGCGGCGCCTGTTCTCGCACCGCTACGCCGCCTTCGACCGACTCGCGCCGGTGTTCGAGACCTCGGGCATCCGCCAGCGCTACACGGTGCGGCCGCTCGACTGGTACACCGCGGCGCTCGGTTGGCCGGAGCGCAACGCGGCCTACCTCGAGGGCGCGCAGGCCCTGTTCGTCGACGCCGCCACGGCGGCGCTCGACCGCGCCGGCCGTGGCGCGGCCGAGATCGACACCATCGTCACGGTGTCGTCGACCGGCATCGCGACGCCCAGCCTCGAGGCGCGCGTCGCGCAACGCCTGGGCTTTCGCGCCGATGTCGAGCGCGTGCCGGTGTTCGGGCTGGGCTGCGCCGGTGGCGTCACCGGTCTCGCGATCGCCAGCCGGCTGGCGAAGGCGCGGCCGGGATCGACGGTGCTGGTGGTCGCGATCGAGATCTGCACCGCCGCCTTCCGGCTCGACCAGCTGACCAGCGCCAACATCGTCGCCACCGCGCTGTTCGGCGACGGCGCCGCGGCTTGCGTCGTGGCCAGCAACGGAGCGGGCGACGGAGCGGGCGAGGGACGCGGGGTCGCGGCGATCGAGGGCGCCGGCGAGCAGCTGTGGCCGGACACGCTCGACATCATGGGCTGGAAGGTCGATCCAACGGGGCTGGGCGTCATCTTCGACCGCGCCATCCCGCCGTTCGCCGAGGCGCAGGTCGGCGCCGCGGTCGACGGCATCCTGGCCCGGCTGGGCCTCGCGCGCCGCGACGTCGACCGCTTCGCCTGCCATCCCGGCGGCGCCAAGGTGATCACCGCGCTGGAGAGCGCGCTGTCGCTCGACCAGGGCACGCTCGACATCGAGCGCGCCGTGCTCGAGCAGCACGGCAACATGTCGGCGCCGACCGTGCTGTTCGTGCTCGACCGCCTGCTGTCGGGCCCGCTGCCGCGCCGCACCGTGCTGGCCGCGCTGGGCCCGGGATTCACCTGCAGTTGCCTGTCCTTGGCGGCCTGATCCTGGGGTTCGTCACCCTGCAGCGGCTGGGCGAACTGGTGCTCGCCCGGCGCAACACCGCGCGCCTGCTCGCCCAGGGCGCGCACGAGGTCGCGCCGGGGCACTACGGGCTGATCGTCCTGCTGCACGCGACGTGGCTGATCGGCCTGTGGGGACTGGTCGTGGGGCAGGGCCTCGACACGGTGCACCTTGGCTGGCTCGCGGTGTTCGTCGTGCTGCAGGGCCTGCGCGCCTGGGTGATCGCCACGCTGGGACCGCGCTGGACGACGCGCATCGTGGTGCTGCCGGGCGCGCCGCTGGTGCGGCACGGCCCGTATCGCTTCGTGTCGCATCCCAATTACCTGGTGGTGGCGGGGGAGATGATCGTCCTGCCGCTGGTGTTCGGCCTCGCGGCCTATGGGCTCGTCTTCTTCGTGCTCAACGCCGCCGTGCTGTGGATCCGCATCCGCGCCGAGAACCGGGCGCTCGGCGCGTGACGCTGCCGGGGACGGGGGCGGGGACGGAGCGCGCCGCTTCGGCGGCGACCTGGCTGGGCTTCGCGGCGCTGACGCTCGGCCTGTTCATGGCCGTGCTCGACATCCAGATCGTGGTGACCTCGCTGCCCGAGATCAGCGAGGCGCTGGCCATCCCGGCCGACCGCATGAGCTGGGTCCAGACGGCCTACCTGGTGGCCGAGGTGATCGCCATCCCGCTGACCGGCCTGCTGACCCGCGCGCTTGGCCTGCGCCGCCTGTTCGTGATCGCGATCCTCGTCTTCACCGCGGCCTCGATGGCCTGCGCGGCGAGCCGCGGCTTCGAGACGCTGGTCGCCGGCCGCATCGTGCAGGGCTTCGCCGGCGGCGTGCTGATCCCGGTCGTGTTCTCCGCCGTCTTCCTGCTGTTCCCCGAGCGCCAGCAGGGGCTGGCGACGACGCTGGGCGGCGTGATGGCGGTGCTGGCGCCGACGGTCGGTCCGCTGCTCGGCGGTTACATCACCCAGACCTGGTCGTGGCACTGGCTGTTCCTGGTCAACGTCCTGCCCGGACTGCTCGCGGCGCTGGTCGCGGGCCTGGCGCTGCCGCGCGAAGACGGCGAACGCGCGCTGCTGCGCCGGATCGACGGCATCGGCCTCGCGCTGATGGCGCTGGCGCTGGCGGCGCTGGAGATCGGCCTGAAGCAGGCGCCGCGCCATGGCTGGCTGTCGGCCAGCGTGCTCGGCCTGCTGGGCCTGTCGGCCGTCGCCGGCATCGCTTTCGCTCGGCGCAGCCTGCGCCGCGACGCGCCGGTGGTCGATCTCTCCGCGCTCGCCGACCGCGATTTCGCGATCGGCTGCCTGCTGTCGTTCGTGCTGGGCCTCGGCCTCTACGGCTCGGTCTACCTGATGCCGGTGTTCCTGGCCTTCGTGCGCGAGCACGGGCCGCTCGAGATCGGCCAGGTCATGCTGGTGACCGGCGCGGCGCAGCTCGTCACCGCGCCGATCGCCGTCGAACTGGAGAAGCGGGTCGACGGGCGCTGGCTGATGCTGTTCGGCTTCGCGCTGTTCGCGACGGGTCTCGGCCTGAGTGGCTTCCAGACGTGGGAGAGCGACTTCGACGCGATGCTGCTGCCGCAGGTCCTGCGCGGTTCGGCGATCATGTTCTGCCTGCTGCCGCCGACCCGGCTGGCGCTCGGGCACTTGGCCCCGGCGCGCGTCGCCGACGCCAGCGGCCTGTTCAACCTGATGCGCAACCTCGGCGGGGCGATCGGGCTCGCCCTGATCGACACGGTGATCTTCGGCCGCGCGCCGGTGCTGGGCGAGGCGATCGGGCAAAGGCTGAAGGCCGGCGACGTCACGGTGGCGCCGCTGGTCGGCATCCCCGCCGAGACGGTGGCGAGCGCGCCGACGCGCACCATCGACGCGGCGCTGATCGAGACGGTGCGCCCGCTGGTCGAGCGCGCCGCCCTCGTCGAGGCGATCAACGAGGCGTGGCTGATGCTGGCGGTGCTGACCGCGGCGGCGCTGCTGGCACTGCCGTGGCTGCGGAAGGGTCCCTCGCTACGCTCGGGATGACAGCCTAGACGGGCTGCGTCTTCGAGAACGTCATGTAGAGTTCGTGCGCCTGGCGGCCGATCGGGCCGGGCTGCAGGTCACGGCTCTCGTAGCGGCTGACCGGCTGGACCTTGCCGGCGTTGCCCGTGGTGAACATCTCGTCGCAGCTGTCGAGCTCGGCCACGGTCACCGTGCGCTCCTCGACCGTGATGCCGGCATTGCGCAGCAGCTTGACCACGCGGTTGCGCGTGATGCCGGCCAGGAAGGTGCCGTTCGGCACCGGCGTGGCGACGACGCCGTTACGCGCGATGAACAGGTTCGAGCTGCAGGTCTCGGCGACGTTGCCGACCGCGTCGAGCACGATGCCGTTGTTGAAGCCGCGCTTCAGCATCTCGGCGACGCCGCGGCTCGAGTTGGGATAGAGGCACGAGGCCTTGGCGTCGGTCGGCGCGCTCTCCGGCGTGGCGCGGCGGATCGAGCGGCACAGGCCGAGCGTCAGCGGCGTGCCGGCCCGCATCGGCGAGACGTAGATGCAGAGCAGGAAGTCGGTCGAGGCGGGGTCGACCGAGATCGGGCCGGGGCCGCCCTTGGTCGCCCAGAACATCGGCCGCACGTAGAGCTCGGCCTTGGGACCGAAGCGGCGGATGCCCTCGTGCATCAGGGCGAGGATTTCCTGCGGCGTCTTGGTGGGGCCCAGCCCCAGCGCGCGGGCCGAGCGGACCACCCGTTCCGCATGGAGGTCGAGGTCGGGCCCGCAGCCCTCGAAGGCGCGGCCGCCGTCGAATACCATCGAGCCCAGCCAGAAGGCATGGTCGCGCGGGCCCAGGATTGCCGGGTTGCCCTCGTGCCAGGTGCCGTTCCAATAGGTGAGCGTGTCCATCTTTCTCCGTCTCCGGTCGGAAGCCGGCGCTTCTAGCACTCCATGACCGGCGCGGCCATCCTCGCCCTCGGGGCGGCCTTCTGCTTCGCCCTGGCCCTGATCCTGACCCAGTTCGGGCTGCGCAGCGTGCCGTCGTGGCGGTCGCCGCTCTATTCCATCGTCAGCTCCAATTTCGCGGCGTGGGCGGGGGCCGTCCTGTTCGTCGACTGGCGGGGCTTCGATCTCCGCGCCGCGGCGATCTTCGCCGCGGTCGGCTGCGTCTTCCCGGTGGTGGTGTCGATCCTCGCGGTGCGCGCCAACGAGCGGCTGGGGCCGGCGGTGGCCGGCGCGGTCGGCAACGTCACGCCGGTGTTCGCGGTGCTGGGCGCGGTGCTGTTCCTCGGCGAGCATATCGGGTTCGGCCAGCTGGCCGGGCTGACGCTGGTGGTCGGCGGCGTCGCCCTGATGGCGCTGCGCGGCGGTACCGGCGGCCGCCACTGGTCGGCCTGGGTGCTGGCGATCCCGCTGGCCGCCGCCCTGGTGCGCGGCGCCATCCAGCCGGCGATCAAGACCGGCCTCGCGCTGTGGCACGAGCCGCTGGCCGCGGCGGCGATCGGCTACGCCGTGTCGAGCGTCGTGATCGTCTCGCTGGTCGGCCGCCGGGCGCTGCGGGCCGGGCCGGCCAACCCGGTCGGCCGGCTGTGGTTCGTCGCGGTCGGCCTGTCCAACGGCACCGCGACCTTCCTGCTCTATGCCGCGCTCGGGCTGGGATCGATCGCCGTCGTGGCGCCGCTGGTCGCCGTGTTCCCGCTGATGGCGGTGGTGATGAGCTACCTGTTCCTGCGCGACGAGCGGCTGCATGTCATCGGCCTGCTCGGCATCGTGGTCAGCGTCGCCGGGGTGATCGTGCTGCTGGTCGCGGGCTGAACCCCCGCCTATCATCGGCCCATGCGCAAAGACCGTTTCGGACTCTCCGTCGCCCTCGCCACGCCGTTCGCCGAGGACCGCTCCATCGACCTGCCGCGCCTCGTCGCGCACGGCCGCCAGTCGCTGGCCGACGGTTGCGTCAGCCTGACCGTGTTCGGCACGACCGGCGAGGGCGCGTCGCTCGGCCAGACCGAGCGCCAGCGCGCGCTCGGCGCCCTGGCCGGCGCCGGCGTCGATCCGCGCACCCAGATGGTGATCGGCATCGCCTCGGCCTCGGTCGAGGACGCGATCGCGCAGGGCCGCGCCGGGCTGCGGCTGGGCTGCCCCAGCTTCCTGCTGGCGCCGCCGTTCTACTTCAAGGGCGTGGGCGACGAGGGCCTGTTCGACTGGTTCGCCGCGGTGCTGACCGGGCTCGGCCCGCAGGCCTCGAACGTCATCCTCTACCACATCCCGCAGGTCACCTCGGTCGGCCTGTCGATCGCGCTGGTCGATCGCCTGAAGAAGGCGTTCCCGGCCCAGGTGAAGGGCGTCAAGGATTCGTCGGGCGACTGGGCCAACGCGCAGGCGCTGCTGCAGCATCACGCCGACCTGCACATCCTGATCGGCGACGAGCGCCTGCTGGCGAAGGCGATGACGCTGGGCGCCTCGGGCGCGATCAGCGGCCTCTTGAACATCGCGCCCGACCTGATGCGGCCGCTGCTCGACGGCGTCGAGGAGCCGCGCGTCAACGCCATGGTCGAGGCGGTGCTGCCGTTCGCGGTGACCGCGGCGATCAAGACGCTGGTCGGCATCCGTCGCAACGACGCCGTCGCGTGGAGCCGCATGCGCGCGCCGCTGCGGTCGCTCGACGAGGCCGAGGCGCGCACGCTCGGCGCCACCATCGAGGCGATCCGCGGCCGCAAGGCCGCCTGAACGACCCCGCGGCCGCAAGGCCGCCTTAACGATCAAGATAAGACCAACGAACGCGAGGGAACGTCATGGCCGCACCGCTCACCATTCGCCTGCACCCGGCGGACAACGTCGTCGTGGCGCGCATGGACATCCTGCCCGGCACCGTCGTCGAGGGCGAGGTGAAGGCCGCGACCCGCGTGCCGCCCGGGCACAAGATCCTGACCCGCGCGGTGAAGAAGGGCGAACCGCTGCGCAAGTACAACCAGATCATCGGCTTCGCGACCGAGGACCTCGCGCCCGGCACGCACGTCCATACCCACAACTGCGTCATGGGTGACTTCGAGCGCGACTACGCGTTCTGCGCCGATGCGCGACCGACCGAGACCATCCAGCCGGCCGCGACCTTCATGGGCTATCGCCGCGCCGACGGCCGCGCCGCCACCCGCAACTACATCGGCATCGTCACCACGGTGAACTGCTCGGCCGCGACCAGCCGCATGATCGCCGCGAAACTCGAGCCGGCGCTGGCGGCGTTCCCCAACATCGACGGCGTCGTGCCGCTGACCCATGGCGGCGGCTGCGGCATGGCCGCGTCGGGCCTCGAGATGGACGTGCTGCGCCGCACCCTGGCCGGCTACGCCCGCCATCCCAACATGGCGGCGGTGGTGGTGCTGGGGCTGGGCTGCGAGGCCAACCAGATCGCCGGCCTGATGAACGCCGAGGGCCTCAAGGAAGGTCCGAAGATGATCCCGCTGGCCATCCAGGACGAGGGCGGCGTGGCGAAGACGGTCGCCAAGGCAGTGGGTTTCTTGAAAGAACTTCTTCCGGAGGCGAACGCGGTGACGCGCGAGCCTATTCCGGCGAGCGAGCTGATCCTCGCGCTGCAGTGCGGCGGATCGGACGGCTATTCCGGCATCTCGGCCAACCCGGCGCTGGGCGCGGCGGTCGACCTGCTGGTGCGCCACGGCGGCACCGCCGTGCTGTCGGAGACCCCCGAGATCTACGGCGCCGAGCACCTGCTGACGCGGCGCGCGGTCAGCCGCGAGGTCGGCGAGAAGATCGTCAGGCGCATCCGCTGGTGGGAGGACCACTGCGCGCGCACCGGCGGCGAGATGAACAACAACCCGTCGCCGGGCAACAAGGCGGGCGGGCTCACCACCATCCTCGAGAAGTCGCTGGGCGCGGTCGCCAAGGGCGGCACGACCAACCTGGTCGATGTCTACGAGTATGCCCAGCCGATCACTGCCAAGGGCTTCGTCTACATGGATTCGCCGGGCTACGACCCGGTGTCGGCGACCGGCCAGGTGGCGGGCGGCGCCAACGTGCTGTGCTTCACCACGGGGCGCGGCAGCGTGTTCGGCTGCAAGCCGACGCCGTCGCTCAAGCTCGCGACCAACACGGCGCTGTACCGGCGCATGACCGACGACATGGACATCAACTGCGGCACCATCGTCGATGGCGAGGAGTCGATCCAGCAGAACGGCCAGCGCATCTTCGACCTGATCCTGCGCACCGCGTCGGGCGAGAAGACGAAGTCGGAGCAACTCGGGATCGGCGACGACGAGTTCGAACCGTGGAAGATCGGCGCGACGATGTGACGAGCTTCACGCAGGTGCAGCATTGCCCGAGCATTGTTGGGCAACCAACTTGACGCACCGGCGTTGGGCCCCCATATGCGCCCGTACGACTCGAACTGGCCTTTCTTGGCGGCCCAGCCCGAAATGATTTCGGACCTACCCCACCTGAAACCCAACTTCCGAGAGTTGTCGTGAACCGTACCGAGCATGGCGCGGTCCACGCGTGGACGTATGTTTGCTAGGCAAGGAGAGAGACACTATGCCGACCGGTACCGTTAAGTGGTTCAATGCAACCAAGGGTTTTGGGTTCATCCAGCCGAGCGAAGGTGGGAAGGACGTTTTCGTTCACATCAGCGCTGTCGAGCGGGCGGGCCTTAACGGCCTGAACGAAGGCCAGAAGGTGAGCTACGAGATCGCGACGGAGCGCGGCCGCTCCGCCGCCGTCAATCTCAAGACCGAGTAGCCAGGGTTTCGCTGCCGCGTGTCCTTCTGCGGAAGGCGCGCGGCGGCGGTTCCTGAGCGCCGCGCCCTCTTGAGTGACGAGGGCAACGCGGCGAACATGGCCGCATGTCGGCCGATCTCCATTACCTCTCCCTCGACGAGGCCCACCGTCTCCTGGAGACGCGTGCCGTGTCCTCCGTCGACCTCGCGACCGCGCTGCTGCAGCGCATCGCCACCCTCGATCCCAGGCTCAAGGCCTATGCCACGGTGACGGCGGACCGCGCGCTCGCCGATGCGGCGCGCTGCGATGCCGATCGCGCGGCCGGGCGTGCGCGCGGGCCGTTGCATGGCGTGCCGGTTGCCGTGAAGGACCTGTGCGACACCGCGGGTGTCGCCACCGCCGCCGGCATGGCGATCCGCAGGGACAACGTGCCGTCGCGCGATGCCACCGTGGTGCGCCGCCTCAGGGAGGCCGGTGCGGTGATCCTCGGCAAGCTGCAGATGACCGAGGGCGCCTACGGCGTGCATCACCCCAGCGTCACTCCGCCGGTCAACCCGTGGAACGCCGCCTACTGGACCGGTGTGTCGTCGTCGGGCTCGGGCGTGGCGACCGCGGCCGGCCTGTGCGCCGCCTCGCTAGGCTCCGATACCGGCGGCTCGATCCGCTTTCCCTCGACCATGAACGGCGTCACCGGCCTCAAGCCGACCTGGGGCCGGGTCAGCCGCGCTGGCGTCTTCCCGCTGGCCGAATCGCTCGACCATGTCGGCCCGATGTGCCGCAGCGCGCGCGACTGCGCCCACGTGCTGGGCGTGATCGCCGGCGCCGACCCCGAGGATCCGACGGCGGCGCCGGTCGCCGTGCCCGACTACGCCGCCGCGCTGGCGGCCGGGATCGCGGGCCGGCGTCTCGGCGTGCCGCGCAACCTGGTCGGGCTCGACGCCGACTCGCGTCGCGCGGTCGACGGCGCTGCCGAGGTGCTGAAGGCGGCCGGGGCGCGGCTGGTCGATGTCACCCTGCCCGACCTCGACAAGGCGGCGAGCCTGGATCCGCAGGAACCCCGCGTGGCCTACCTGCGCAGCCTCATCTATCTTGCGAAGGGAGACGCCAAGGCCTCACGGGCCCAGCTTGAACAGGTCACCCGCCTGGTCGATGCCCTGCCCGAGCCTTTCCTGGCCCGTCAGCCCTCCCTACTGATGCTTGGCGCGCTGGCCAGTCAGTCCCTCGGGCGCCAGGAGCGAGCGAAGGCCTTGCTGGAGCAATATGTGCTGCGCCTGCCCAACGATCCTGCAGGCCGAAAGCTCCTGGCGAGCATCTACATGGCAGGCGGCGATACGCGCCGGGTTGCGGATCTGCTGGATCCCTTGCTTCGATCGGGCGAGTCCGATGTGCAGGTGCTGACCACCCTGGCGGCCCTGCGTCTGCAACAGCGACGCTACCGGGAGGCGACGGAGGCTCTGGAGCAGGCTGCCAGGAAGAGCGACGACGATCCGGGCATCCGGGCCCAGATCGGCTTTCTGCGCCTGGCGACCCAGCAGACCGAGCTGGGTTTTGCCGCACTTCGCGCGGCCTTCGATCGCCAGCCCGCCCAGCCCAACGTCGCATCCGCCCTGGCGACCCTGTACCTGCGGCGGGGGGACGGCAAGAACGCGCTGGCAGTGGTGGACACGCTGGTCCGGCGGATGCCCGGCGAGCCGGTGGTGCATAACCTCCAGGGGGCCGTGCGGGCGGCCCTTGGGCGAACGGAGGAGGCCCGGTCGGCCTATCAGAAGGCCCTCGACCTGATGCCCGGCTATACGCCGGCCCGCCTCAACATGGCCCGCCTCGAAGCGAGCACGGGGCAGCTCGATCAGGCCCGCAAGCGCCTGCGGGCGATGATGCGGGACGAGCCGCAGAACTTCCAGCCGGTCATGGAGCTGGCCCGCCTCGAACGCAAGGCTGGTCGGCCGCTGGAGGCGCTGCCGCTGGCCGAGCAGGCCCGGCGCATGGCGCCCGAAGAAGGGGCGGTGGGCCTGGAGTTGCTGGCCAGCTACGAGGCGCTGGGTCAGCTGGGGGCGGCCATCGACGTGGCGCGCAAGCTCGAGCAGCAGCGGCCCGACGATCCGCTGGTGCTCGATGCGCTGGCCCGCTGTGCCCTTGCGGTGAGGGACACCTCGCTGGCGCGCGGCGCCCTGGCCAAGATGGCACGCATGGCGGGTTCCGATCCGGAGCGGCTGCTGGCCATCGGCCGCCTGCAGCTGCGCGCGGGTGCGGCCAACGACGCCGGTGCCAGCGCGGAAAAGGCCATGGCCGTCAAGCCGGGGATGATCGAAGCCCGGATCCTGCAGATCGACGCCGAGGTGCTCGCTGGCAATCTGCCCCGGGCGGAGTCTTTGCTCAAGCAGCTTCCGGCCAAGGCCGGGCCGGCGGAGGGGCTGCGGATCACGGGGGATATCGCGATGGTGCGCAACCGGCCGGCAGAGGCGATCAGGGCGTATCAGGCGGCACTGGCGCAGGCCCCCACCACGGTCCTGGCTTTGCGCGCGTACCAGGCGGCATTCCGTGCCGGCATGGGGGATAAAGGCGTGGCCCAGCTCGAGGACTGGCTGGTCCGGCAGCCTGGCGATGTGCTGGCGCGCAATGCCCTCGCCGAAGGCTATTTGCGTTTGGGTCAGCTGCCCAAGGCCCGCTCCGCCTATGAAGCCGTATTGAAGCAGGAGCCGCGCAATGCGGCGGCCATGAACAACCTGGCGCAGGTCCTGATGCGCTTGAACGAGCCGAAAGCGGTGGAGCTGGCCGAACAGGCCGTCGGACTCGCACCGGGAGATCCCAACCT
>Ga0102832_1001551_pt1 | contig 17057 bp, 16 predicted proteins | sample EBPBio282013_DNA_FD_88942 | JGI IMG/M metagenome (GOLD analysis project Ga0102832, IMG submission 88942) | Wastewater treatment Type I Accumulibacter community from EBPR Bioreactor in Madison, WI, USA - Reactor 2_5/28/2013_ DNA (Illumina Assembly) | ecosystem: Engineered > Bioreactor > EBPR >...
GGAGTTGGGGCGTGGTTTACTTGACCAAGTGTATATCAAGGGTAAAGAAGGCTACGTCATTTTAATGTCGGTCGGCGATGAAGCTGTATTGACGACATTGGTGCGCGAAGGTGCGAAACTCGGTTTGATCTTCCTCGACATGCGCCGCGCAGCCGATGATCTGGAGAAGCTCGTCTAAGTCGAAAATCATAGCACTCCGCTGCTGAGTGTTAGCGTTATCTGAAGCATAGACCGGCGGGCGAAACCTGCGTTCCCCGCCGATCTTTTTGTTTTGTATATGGGGAGTTGTGACATGCCAAAGCCAAAGTATATTTTCTGTACTGGTGGGGTGGTTAGCTCGGTGGGGAAGGGCGTAACCGCTGCGGCAATTGGGCGTATCCTAAAGGCGCGAGGTTTGAAGGTGGCGGTTCAAAAACTTGACCCGTATTTGAATGTCGACCCCGGTACAATGAGTCCATATCAGCATGGCGAAGTGTTCGTGACGGCGGACGGGGCGGAAACCGATCTTGACCTCGGTCACTATGAACGGTTTATTGACGAGAACCTTGACCAGAACTGTAATGTGACGGCGGGTAAGGTTTACAGCACCGTTATCGATAAGGAGCGGCGTGGGGATTATCTGGGCGGCACTATCCAAGTTATCCCGCATATTACCAGCGAAATCAAACGGCGTATTGGACTTGTGGGAAAAGAAAACAACGCGGATGTGATTATCGTCGAAGTTGGCGGTACGGTCGGCGATATTGAGAGCTTGCCATTTTTGGAAGCGATTCGTCAACTTCGTAACAGTTTACCGCGGCAGGATTCACTTTCAGTACACGTTACCTTCTTGCCGTATATCGGCGCGACGGACGAGCTAAAGACGAAACCGACGCAGCACAGCGTTCGGGATTTACGCGGCATCGGTATTCAGCCGCAGGTGATTATCTTGCGGACGGATCACCCGGTAAGCAAGGAAACGTGCGATAAGGTCGCGCTGTTCTGTGATGTTGAACCGGGCGCGGTTATCCCACTGGAAACGACCGACTTGCTTTACGAAGTACCGTTGACACTCGAAGACGCAGGGTTAGGCGAATACCTCGTGCATCAGCTTCAACTTGTCGGTACACCCAAGCCGCAGTTGGGTGATTGGCGGGCGATGACACGACGGATGCGTGCGGCACAGAAGCCAGTCAAGATCGGTGTTGTGGGCAAGTATGTTGAGCTGCATGACGCTTATATGAGCGTTAAGGAAGCCTTGTTCCATGCTTCGACCTCGCAAGATGCAAAACTTGAGATCGAGTGGATCTACTCCGGCGATTTGGAGAAGGATAAAGGCTGGGATCGGCTGGCAGAAGTCGATGGTATCGTCGTGCCGGGGGGGTTCGGTCATCGCGGGGTGGAGGGTAAGATATTAGCTGCCCGCTTTGCCCGTGAGCGTAAAATTCCTTACCTCGGTTTGTGCCTCGGAATGCAAGCGATGTGTATTGAGTTCGCGCGTAATGTGTTGGATTTAGAGAATGCCAATAGTTCTGAGTTCGAAGTCAATGAACATGCGGTTATTGACCTGATGCTGGAACAACGCGGGATTACCGAGATGGGCGGGACGATGCGCTTAGGATTATATCCGTGTAACCTGACTACCGGTAGTCAGGCAGCGGCGGCTTACGATAATGCGGCAGTCGTGCAGGAGCGCCATCGTCACCGGTTTGAGTTTAACAATACTTACCGCGAAGCATTTGAAGATCATGGGATGGTGTTTTCTGGTCTAAGCCCTGATGGACAGTTGGTCGAGATTTCTGAGGTTAAAGATCATCCGTTTATGGTGGGCAGTCAATTCCATCCCGAATTCTTGAGCAGACCGGAAAAGCCACATCCGTTGTTTGCTGCATTTATTGCGGCTGCATCGACTTATCACCAGACGGAACAGCCTGTTAACTTGACAACATCTTCAGTGAATGGACATAAGACTGAAGCTGCGGAGTAGTACATTTAGGACGAAGTAATGACAATCGAGCAGTTTGTAAGGCGAATGCCTAAGGTCGAGATCAATCTACAATTCGAAGGCGCTGTACCAAGCGAAACTTTGATTGTGATTGCCGAGCAAAATGATGTGCCCCTCAAGAATAAGCGGTTTAAAAACTGGCTTAAGCAACTTGAGACTTTGGATTACACGAATTTACCTGAACTCATCCGTGAAACCAGTAATTGGATACAACAACCGGAAGATTTCACGCGGATTGTGTACGAGATCGGTGTGGCGCTGGCAAAACAAAATGTGCAATATGCCGAAATCGGGTTTGCGCCGCATTTATATGCAAGCAGTGGCTTGACTTTCGAGCAGCTGCTTACGGCGTTGAATGATGGTCGTGAACGTGTGCATCGTGCGTGGAACGTGCAACTGCGGTGGGTGCTTAATGCCATGCGTGACGAGCCGCAAGCGATTGATGATGTCATTAAGTGGGCATCCGGTTCTGCCGGGATAAAAGGCGGAATTGTCGGCATTGGTTTGATTGGTCGAGAAGTCAGGGGATGGACTGATACTGTTGAACGGGCTTTCCGTACCGCGCAAAAGAAAGGGCTTTCGAGTACCATTACGCTGCTTGATGGCACTGCTTCTCCCGATTTACTTCTGGAGCGATTTGAGCCTCGCCGAATTGAGGTTGGTTTAGCGACTGCTAGCGATCAAAGTGCTGTACGTCTTTTGACAGATCGAAGTGTTTTTGTAGGTCTTACACCGGTTCAGAGCGTTGCTAAGGGCAGCATTGCTACTTATGGTGAGTTTCCGCTACGGCAGTTGGTTGATGACGGTGCGCGTGTCTATCTCGGCGCTGGTATGCCAAACTTTTACCGTACTTTACTCATCAAAGAGTATATGGCAGCCATTCAAGATGCTAATTTGACGGTTCGAGAGCTGGAGCAGATTAGCTCCAATGCGGTAGACGCGAGTTTTATGGGGGACGAGGACAAAGCAACGTTGCGACAGTCATTTACGGAAATATGTGCGGCGCTGAGAGATGAACTGAATCTTGATGCTGAGGCGACATTAAGTCGTTAGCGATTAGGATTTAAAAAGCGGCACTGCTAATGCCGCTTTTTTATTTTGCCTTATGCGGGCGAATTTTTGAAATCAATAAAGCGGTATCCAATGCCGCGCTCGGTTATGATGTACTTCGGATTTGCTGGGTCTTCCTCGATTTTTTCGCGCAGGTAATTGACATACAGCCGGACGTAGTGCGCCTCATCCCGGTACTCATAGCCCCATACTTTGGCAAGTATTTGGTCGTGTGGCACTGTCCAACCCGCATTTTCGATGAGGTGATAGAGCAGACGATATTCAGTCGGGCGGAGTTTAATGTGTTCACCGTTGACGATCACTTCCCGGCGGTTGAAGTCAATACTGAGGCGATCATCGATTCGAAGCACTGCGAGTTCGGGTGTGCTGGATGGAATGGCAGCGCGGCGTAAAACGGCCTTGATACGGCTAGAGAGTTCACGCGGGCCGAACGGTTTGGTGATGTAGTCGTCAGCGCCCAGCTCTAAACCGTAAACACGGTCGTTTTCCTCGCCTTTGGCCGTCAACATTATCACTGGAATACTCGAAAATTCGCGGAGCATCCGCAAGGTTTCGTAGCCATCCAGTTCTGGCATCATGACATCGAGCAATACCAAATCTGGGAGTTTGGTGCGAATGGCTTCTAAGGCTTCGATACCATTGTGTGCCTCGATGACTTGATGGCCTTCAAGTTCAAGATTCATGCGGATGAAACCTATCATTCTCGGCTCATCGTCAACCACGAGAATTCGTTTTCCGTCACGCTGGTTTGTTTTAGGTACCTTTGTAGTCATCTTTTCCATTTCGACTGGTGGAACTGCAAATTAATCGTTGCGCCAGAGCTGCGGGAATTCATCATGGGCATCGCCGCTCGGCAAGATTTGGATGAAGTTGATGCGTGACCACGGCAGCATGACACTGGTCACACCATCGTCTAACCATTCAACCTCGCGATCTTTACGATCACGCGGGTTGCGCCCTACGACCATAATATCGGTTGGGCCGGGAAGGTCGTCCACATCAATTTTAACGGGTTCGCTATTGGATAAATGAACAAGCAGAGTTATCACCGTCGTTTCCCTCAGTTATGTGTTATTTGAAATAGACATGAGCGACTAGTTTCCCGAGGCGGATTTCATCGCCATCGCGCAAGATGCGGGGCTGCTCCGGTACAAGCCGCTGCCCATTCAGATGTGTTCCATTGGCGCTGCCCATATCGACAAGGGTGAGGGTGTCATCGCTACGGCAAACAGCGGCATGAATGCGCGAAACCCCTTTTTCGAGCGCTCCAAATGGCGTTAAATCCAAATCCGGCTTGGAAGTGCTGGTTGTATCGGCACGACCAACGACTAATTTTGCGCTGGGCTTAATGATGATGGGTTCGGCAGCGTCACGAATATGGATAATGATAAACGCATCATTACCGAAGCGAGCGGTTCCCCACGTCACCTTTGCAGCCAGATCGGCAACTGATTGGTCAAATCGTTTGGTAGGCGATACGGTGATAGTGCGTTCCGCTATCGCATGGAGATTCTGTCCACACTCTTCACAAAACATCACGCCTTCACGATTTTGATGGCTGCAATATTGGCAGGCGATCATTCCGTTTTATCCTCCGAAGACTCCATGAGGAGGAATCGAGTTTGATACTTGAGTGTTTTGCGCCCTTGATCGGATAAATTGCTGGTATGAGCAACACGCAGCGCTTCCGACCGTGCTTCGTGTGCAAGTTGTTCTTCGCCAATCGCTAACAGTCGGGTAGCAAGATTTTCTAAACGGCGAGTGGCTTCTTGAATATCGCCGGTCGCAAGCGCCTCTTGTGCGCGTTCTTGCATCCGATACAACGTCAGTTTACCTAAGGCATCCAAAATGGCTACAGGCGGTTCTTCCGGGGAAGGTTGATCGGTCACTTCTAGGGAAATGTCACTAAGAGCTTGAAACTGCTGCTGTTGGTTGGAAAGAATATCCCCATAAGCAACAATACGAGCAACCGAGCGAAAACCCAAGCTCATGTTTGCAGGCAACTGAAATTGGAGGAGGACTGAAATTAAGCGTGTCGCTTGTAAACTGCCTAACTGAATGAAGTTTTCATTGGTGGCTAGCGGCTGCGGATGTGGCGCAAGTTTGAATGCTGATTCAATTTTCACATCAGGATCGGTTGCGACGGAAATCCGAACTCGCTCGGCGAAGGCATTCGAAAGGTTTCGCACATGGTCGTTCAAGAATTGCACAACTGCATTTGCTGAGTTTATGTATGAGGATGTGCCACCGGTTGCCGAGGCAATTGCATCCAGAAACTCGTCATTCCATTCTTGACCTAGCCCCATCGCACTAATTGAGATACCAAGGCCGGAGGCTTCACGAGCAAGGTCAAGGCATTTGTCTTGGTCGCCAAACGTATTGCCGTCGGTCAATAAGACGATATGGTTAACCAACTTGGGGCCGAGGTAACGTCGATTTTGTTCAACACCTTTCGATAGGCCGTTGAATATTTCTGTCCCTCCAGCAGCAGACATCATGCTGATTTTGGCTTTTAGGCTCTGCTTATTGGTAACAGGGGTTGCAGCGATAATGACTTCGGCGCGGTCATTAAACGCGACTACAGAAAGAATGTCTTGATCGGTTAATTGGTCGATAATCTGATGGGCGGCGACTTTGACCTTATCGAGCCGCGTACCATTCATTGAATTGCTGTGATCGAGTACGAGGGTCAGATTCAAGCGTGACTCGCGTTTTGTTTGATCTTGGTCACGCGCACGAGGATCGGGCAGGATTTCCGCAAGTAAATAAATGACCTGCGGTTCTTGCAAGGGCATGATTGAACGCTTGCTGGGAGTCACACGTAGATTAAAGAATAGTGAACTATCCGTCCCGCGCCGGCTGTATTGCGTGTCGTAATCCCGCCGCCGAACAGGGTCTAAAAGGAGTTCATAGGCATACGTTACGTCCTGAAATTGGGCTGTCGCCCCTAAACTGTCATGATTGACATCAGGGTGTAGACGGCGCGCGATGCGGCGGTATGCAGTTTTTATATCTTCAGAAGTAGCATCGCGGGCAACCCCCAACGTCACGTATGGATCTATATTTGAGGACATAATGTTAGCTTTATAATTTTATCCCATTAGTGAGCGGGAATTTTAAGCATAATCACAGTGATATTGTCTGTCCCGCCATGCGTATTGGCTAGTGCTACAAGTTTATCACAAGCTTCCTGTGGATTCGAATGCGTTGACACGATTTCAGCAATTTCGTCTTCGGTGACTAAATTCCACAGACCATCACTACACAATATGAGTTTGGAGTTTGGTGGCAGTCGGCGCGTGAGGGCATCAACTTCAAGGGTTTCACTTTGCCCCAGCGCACGGTAGAGTACGTTCTTTTGAGCATGTACACTCGCTTCTTCCGGGGTGAGCAGATTTAGCTCGACATAGCGCTGCACAAGGGAATGATCGCGGGTGATTTGTTCAATGTGATCTTTGGTTATCAGGTAAATTCGGCTGTCGCCAACGTGGGCTATGTAGGCCAAATCACCGATAACGGCGACGGCGGTTAAGGTTGTCCCGCCATCTGGGACTTTGGTGATAATATCCGCGTTTGCCTTTTGAACGGCAGCAATCATGGATTCCGTTATCGGAACCCGTTCAGTTTCGTCATCACTATTCAACATTGGCAAGAAGATATGATTGGTGATGTAGGCAGCGACCATGTTGGCTGTAATGGCGGATGCTTTTTCGCCATCATGATGCCCACCCATGCCGTCGGCGACCACAAATAGACCAAAATCAGGGCGCTGGGTTGCGCTTCTGCTCGTCGAAACGAACGAGAATACCGCATCTTGATTATTGGTGCGTACCATGCCTACGTCGGTCGCCTGACCAAATAAAAGGTGCTCATTGCTTGAGGAAATCACCGTTTCGGGCGGCAAGGGACGGGTTATTCCATCGGCAATATTCGGCATCGACGGGATTTCGACAGGTTGGGTCGAAAGTGGGTTCGTCATAACCGTTTCAGGCTTTTTTTCCACGACCTCTGTCGGTGGCTTTGTTTCAATGGGTGTCGGCGAGTCAGTCTTTGTATTAGCCTGACTGAAGAGGCGACGGAATAAATCCATTTTCAGACTCCCATTTGATTGCGAAAAGAGTGTATTGGTTTCACCGACGGTTAGCCTCCGACAAGCGGCAAGGCATACAACGTTTTGTCGAGCGAACCGAACAGAATTGTATCGCTGGTAATGTGCGCTGTAGAGGTAATTGGCCCATCCGTTTTGAACTTCCAGCGCTCTTTTCCTGTGTTAATGTCAATGCAGTAGAAATACTCGTTGGTGCTGCCAAAGTAGACGGCACCCTGATAGGCTACTGGCGATGCGATAATCGGCTTGTCTGATGCGAACTTCCATTTTTCTTTGGAGGTTTGTGCGTTGAGCGCATATAAATGCCCATCCGCTGAACCTACAAATACGAGATCACCCTCGACAACGGGTGATGAAATGATTGGTCCATTGGTGCGGAAGCGCCATGAGCTAAAGCCGTTGCTGGCATCCAGTGCATACAAGAACCCATCCATCGAACCGACATAACAAATGCCTTCATCAATGTCTACAAAGGGTGAAGACGTGACCGCTCGCTTGGTGCGGTAGCTCCATTTGCGTTTGCCATCAAGACCCAGAGAAAAGAGTTCACCCGTTTCACTGCCGACAATCACGAGATCGTTTGCAACGACCGGACGACTGCGGACGGCTTCACCGAGTTGATATTTCCATAAGAAGCGACCGTTCGGTGCGCCGAGGGCGTAGAGATGCCCATCGTCACTCCCGAAAAATACGGCATCAACTTCCGGCGCAATACGGGCTGAACCGCGAATCTTGTCTTGCGTCGTGTATGACCAACTGATTTTTCCGTTGCGGTAATCCAGCGCGTAGAAGGTTTTATCTTCTGAGCCAAACAAAACAAGCCGGTTGTTTTGATCGACAACGGGCGATGATGCAATACCGCCATGTGTCGGGTACTTCCAGATAAACGCGCCTGTGGTTATATTGAGGGCATAAATATTCGTATCGTACGAGCCGATGAATGCCATCTCTTTGTATGAGGCAGGGGTGCAGCGGATTTCGTCTTCCGCACGGAATTTCCAGCGGGGTTCAATCGTGCCATGTGAGTCTAAACCTGCAAAGAAGCTCGTTTCGCTGCCAGTGCCTGCTTGAGCAGCTTTGGTTGCGCCGTTGGCAACCGCTACGACTGGCTTATAGCGAAGGTTTTCAAGCTCGGTCTTCATCTCCACGCAGCTTTGGAAGCGGTTTTGTGGTTCGAAAGAGAGTGCCTTCTCCACGACCTGAATGAGCAGGTCTGGGGCAGCAGGATTGAAATCCTGAATAGGGCGTTCGGCAAAGCTGAAAGGGGGTTCGAGCCGAGGGTCTTTGCGGGTGAGTATATGATGCAAAGTCGCGCCGAGACTGTAGATGTCGCTTAGAACGGTCACATCACCTTTATACTGTTCTGGCGCACAGTAACCTTCGGTTCCGATCATGGTGTGCTTTTTCGTGCCACCGTCAAAAATTTTCGCAATACCAAAGTCGATCAACCGGATTTTGCCGAATTGATCCACCATGATGTTTGATGGCTTCATGTCGCGGAAAACGATGGGCTTGGGCTGTGTATGAAGGAATTCAACCACGTCGCACAGATCAATTGACCATTCAATGATTTTATCAATTGGAAGTTCTTTTGTTTGTGCCAGCAATGTTTCAAGATCGCGCCCGTTGATATACTCCATCACCAAATAAACACGGTCGTTTTGATCAAAGAAGTCGAATATCTTGGGAATCGCGGGATGATTTAATGTCGCAAGAATATTCGCTTCGCGCTGAAAGGTTTTAAGCGTCGAGGCATGAAGTGTTGGATCTGTGGTCGGATTTAACATCTCCTTGACGGCGACGAGTTTACGGACATCTGGAAAGTTGAGATCGCGCGCTTGGTAGACTGTACCCATACCACCACCGCCGAGTACACCAAGTACTTTATAGCGACGTTGTAATACAGTGTTCGCCTGAAGGGAACTATCAGTCGAGTCTTCACCGCCCATACCAGCGAATTGAGTCGTTTCGGGCATGATAATATGGTTCCTATAAATACAGACACAGTGGATGATATATGCGTCATCAATTATTATATGAGAGGTATAACGTTCTCGCAATTGGTGAAGCATTAAGCTCGGTTAGGTCAAATCAGTGATTCCTGCCTCTTTGTATCTTCATATTCCCTTTTGTCGTATTAAGTGCAGTTACTGTGCTTTTAATACCTATATCAATCTTGATAATTTGATTGAGCCGTTTGTGAAGGCGCTCATTCGAGAAATTCAAATCGTCGGTGAGAGCCAACCTGAACAACTGCTCCATACGATTTATATTGGTGGTGGTACACCCAGTCTGTTGAGTGTTGAGCAGATCAGCCAGATATTATCAGCCATCAATCGCTATTTTCGGCTGACAGCAGATGCCGAAATTTCGATGGAGTCAAACCCCGCTGATCTTACGCCTGAATACGTGAAGTTGGTTCGGTCATTAGGTGTAAATAGACTGAGTATCGGGATGCAATCGGCAAATGAAGCTGAACTCGAGTTATTTGCAAGACGGCATGATTTGCAGGCTGTGATTCGTGCTGTGGACGCAGCGCGGCGGGGCGGCTTTGATAACCTCAACCTCGATCTTATTTATGGCATTCCTAATCAAACGTTAGCGAATTGGGAAAAGAGTTTGGAAGTGCTGCTCAATTTGGAGCCGGAACACGTTTCACTGTATGCACTTGGATTAGAAGATGGAACGTCGCTCAAAAATTGGGTTGATAATGGTAAAGTGCCGTCACCAGATGATGACTTGGCTGCCGATATGTACGATATGGCAACCGATATGCTTGGGAGTGCTGGCCTAGACCAATACGAGATCAGTAATTGGGCAAAAGCAGGTTTGGAGTGCCGTCATAACCTTCAATACTGGCGTAATTTGCCGTATCCGGGGGTAGGGCCGGGGGCGCATGGGTATGCGAATGGCGTGCGATACTCCACCATTTTATCGCCGCATCGCTATATTAAAGCGATGACTGAAAGCAAACAGACTTTTGATTTCCCCCGTACACCTGCGACAGATCAAGCCACCGTGGTTGACCGCGACAATGAGATTGCCGAAACCTTGATTATGGGACTGCGCTTGACGCAAGAAGGCATTGATCGCGTGACCTTTAAGCGGCGATTTGGTGAGGATTTACTTGATATTCACCCTGATGTTATTCAGCGATACCGCTCACATGGGTTGCTATATGTTGACGACCAAGTGGTCAAAATTACTCAACAGGGTCGATTGTTGAGTAATATGATTTTCCGCGATTTGGTTTAGTCTAATAGTTGCGCTCAAAGAGGCTGGTGACTAACTGCGAGAGCCATTCTGCTGGTGCACCTTGGGGGTTAGCTGCTTCTAGCGCGGAAATGGCCTTCTGATAGTAACGTTCCTCAGATTGGCGCGTATATTCTTGAGCATCAAGAGTGTCGAGGATTGCAACTGCCTCGTCAATATCTGCCTGTTTAAACTCACCTCGCTCGTATACGCGCATCAATTTGTCGCTGTTTTCAAGTCCATATAACACCGGCAGCGATTTTTTACGTGATAGGATATCGGTTGCCGCTGACTTGCCGGTGACACTTGGATCACCCCAAATGCCTAAAATGTCATCACGAATTTGAAAGGCAATTCCGAGATTAAGGCCGAACTCAGCATAATGTTCCGCAAGCTGTGGATTGCCAGAGGCGATTAACGCACCCATTTGAGCACTGGCAGCCAGCAACGCAGCCGATTTGCCCGTAATCATGGAAATATATTCGTCTGGTGTCACTGTGTCTTGGTGTTCAAAACGCATATCCAGATGCTGACCGCGAGTCAACTCTAGCATGGTGCGGTTAAAGATGCGCCAAATTTCGATCAGTTTATCTGAAGATAGTCCTGTAGATGAAAGCCGTTCGAGCGCATCGTAGGCCATTGTGAATAGGGCATCACCAATATTAATGGCGATGGCACTGCCCCAGATTTGCCATAGGGTAGGGCGGTTGTGGCGCAGCGGGCTTTGATCTTGAATGTCGTCATGAACGAGTGAGAAATTGTGGAGTAGCTCAACCGCCGCCGCCGCCGGTAAACCAGATTGCCACTTCCCGCCAGCGGCTTCAACCGCTAGCAGCAGCAAAACGGGACGAATGCGTTTGCCAGTTGGAATGTTGGATGGATTTCCTTCTTGATCGACCCAACCTAATGCATATTGCAGCATCACGCCTAAATCAGGAGGCTGATTAGGCTGGGACGTGACGACACGACGCATTTCGAGGTCTATTTCTACCCAATAGCGTTGGAAGAATGATGATAGCACTTGTGAATTATCCTAGAGTTTGAGCAAAGGTATCTGCTGTAATTGTGCCACATTCTTGGCCGCGCTGCACAACATTGAAATGCGAACTTGAGCAATTGTTTCGCGTATGAGTTGGTCGACTTCTTCAACGGATTGGTTGGCTGCTTTAAGAAAGGGGCCAGCCATACCGCCAGCAGTGGCACCGAGCGCAATACACTTCGCGATGTCAATGCCATCCCGCAAGCCACCACTTGCTATGACGGGTAACTGCGGCGCAGCTTTCGTCGCATACAGAATCCCATCAGCAGTTGGAATTCCCCAGTCGGCGAAACTACGTGCAACGCGGGCATGAAAGGCGGTGGGGGCGCGGTGATACTCCACTTCACTCCAAGAGGTACCGCCTGCACCGGCAACGTCGATAGCTGCGACACCTACGTTGGCGAGGTCACGAACATTTTGTTCCGAAAATCCCCAGCCTACTTCTTTCGCAATCACGGGTACAGAAACCAGTTTGCAAATCTGTTCAACTTTGCCGAGCAGACCAGCGAAATTGGTATCCCCTTCAGGCTGAACTGCTTCTTGCAAGACATTGAAGTGGAGAATAAGCGCGTCGGCTTCAATCATATCAACGGCACGCTGGCACTGTTCGATGCCATATTTGTAATTGAGTTGTACAGCGCCTAGATTTGCGAACAGTAAAGCGTTTGGTGCTACATTACGAACTTGATAGCTATATGCTAGTTCGGATTTTTCGATGGCGGCACGCTGCGAACCCAACCCCATCGCAATCCCGTGCATTTCCGCTGCTTGAGCGAGGTTTTGGTTAATTTTATGCGCCATCTCGGCACCACCTGTCATGGATGAAATGACAATCGGTGCAGAGAGCGTTTTACCGAAAAGCGTAATTGAAGTATCGATTTCATTGAGGTTGAGTTCGGGAAGAGCCTGATGTAAGAAACGGTAGTTCTCTAGCCCGGTGGTTAAGTGCGGAAACTGAACATCTTTTTCCAGATTTATTCGTATATGTTCCGTTTTCCGATTCTCAGTTACTGCGGCATCCGTGACTTTATCCATGTCTTGGTGTTCCTTAGTGTAGTGAGCGTAATGCTACCTGATGCCGCTTGCGGATGTCAATAACATCACACTAGCAGTCGGCAGGTAAACAGGTATAATGTGCGTCTGCTATCTTAAAAAATCACAATGCCCCACCAATTGGGAGGTAGAAATGGCATCAACAGAAGAACGTGTTAAGAATATCGTTGTCGACTTACTCGGTGTGAGTGAAGACCGTGTTGTTCCGGCGGCACGTTTCCGCGAAGACCTCGAAGCCGATTCGCTTGATCTTGTTGAATTGATTATGGCATTCGAAGAAGAATTCGGTGGCGAGATCACTGACGAAGATGCCCAGAAGATCACCAGTGTTGGTGAGGCTGTATCGTACATTCAACAGAATATGGGCGGCAGCTAGTTCTGCTTTCCCAAGTGTGATGATTATAAACAGAGTAGGGTACTTTATGTTCTACTCTGTTTTAATATTCCAAGACCGGCGATTGTTGCGAACCCTACAGTCGTTGCCACCATGCCGATGCCAATGCTCATCGGTAGTTTGTAGTTTTGCATGAGCGACCACCCCTGACTCATTCCTACGATGCCTGCTATTGTCCCTAGAATGCTGAACAATATAACTAGCCACTTTTTTGTATTCAAACTGCGTTTGATGCTTGCGATACCAATCAGCAAGGTTGAGGCTGCTATTATGAACTGCTGGCGGTAGTTTGGATCATCGTGGTAGGTGGTGAAAAATTCCAACGGCGGTAGTAAGGCAATTGACATGATTACGAGTGCTGCAACTGCGATGCGAAAGTTCTTAATACTTAAAACGATGCTTAGTAAAAAACCTATTATGGCTAAAGGAAGCCTGAGGGCTAAGGAAATCCACAGGAATGGAGCCGTTTGCCGTACTGATGGGACGAGGCTTGACCACTCAGCGAGATCATATGCCCCCATTTGCATTCCGTTTGCAGGTGTGACAATCCACGGCAGCACGTAGCCAATAAGTGCAATCAGCAGAAAAACTAGTATCAAGGTGTTCAGGGTTTTTCGTGGCATATTAGGTTGTTAACTCGTCGATATAGCCGCGAATTTGATCATCTTCTTCTTTTTGACTATTGAAGAAGCTCACCATAAATTGGCTGCGACGCTGTCGCAGCGCCATCGGAGCCACAACTCGAATATCCTGCGCGTTGGCAACATCGCGACCGTCAGCGGCGGCATGTGCTCGCGCAGCCTCGAACATGGTGTATTCGGCACGATGCGAGTCGATGTCTAACCGTTGTACAAGTGAGAGCCCCAGTGTGATAGCTTCGTCGGCTATGGTTGTTTCTTTCAAGAGTTCGCGCGCCAGAATAATTTCTTCACGGGTAGCAGCGGTTGCTGAATCCCACTCGCGGAGGAAACGTGCCGGATTCTCGCGGTAGATTCTTACGCGGTTGTAGACTTCTAAGCGGTCGTGGTGAGCCATTAGACCGCGTACATTCACTCGTAAGCCGAAGCGATCCAATATTTGTGGTCTCAGGCGACCCTCTTCAGGGTTCATCGAGCCGATCAATACGAAACGGGATCGAAAGGTGCCGGACATTGCTCCACGCCGGACTGTATAGGAGCCTTGAGCGGCCGCATCGAGTATGGCATCAACAATTTCATCATCGAGAAGGTTAACTTCATCGACATATAACAGGTTGTTATCAGCACGGGCAAGGATGCCTTTTTCGAGGCGAACACGCTGCTGCTGGATAGCGATGCGCTCGTTGATGCCGCCTACCACATCTTCTAGACGCGCGTTCAGCGGGAGTTCGACGAGCTTTACAGACTCAAAGTGGGAAATTGCCTGACCGCTATGAAACTTTTCGTAGCAATCTGGATATAAAAATTTGGCATTGTCGGATTGTAATTCGTTAGGCAGAACGCCTTCTTCACAATCGCTGACTTCTGCATCCGGTAAGATGCCGGTTAAACTGCGAACGGCTGTGGTTTTCCCGATGCCACGCGGCCCAATCAGCAGCACACCACCCACGGCAGGGTTGATTACTGAGAGCATGAGGGCAATACGCATCTCGATCTGCCCAACAATCGCGAGGAAAGGGTAGGGGCGTTGATCAAAAATGCCCGCATCGGGAATATCTTCAGCTAATACAGCGCGTGCGCCAGACTGGTTGAGTAAGCGGAGCAGCACAGATTGCTCAAGGCCGCTAAATTGTGGTAGTAGATCACTCACGGATGCTGGCGCTTTCTATTTGCCGAATTTACATTCAACGTAGCCTATTGCAGAGGTTTATGCAAGTAGCGTTTGATAGATGCCAAGAAGCTGCCGCGCTGACTTTTCCCATGTAAATTCTTTGACTCGTTCTAAGCCTTTTTCGATTAATTGTTGGCGCAGCGGCTCATCTTGGATCAGGCTTTGGAGGGCATTCGCGAGGGCATCAACATCATATGGATCAACTAATAGACCGGCATCTCCAGCTACTTCTGGTAGGGACGAAACGTTTGAGGTTACGACCGGTGCGCCGCAGGCCATCGCTTCCAAGATTGGTAAGCCGAAGCCCTCATATAATGATGGAAAGGCTAGGCACGCAGCCATGTTATATAGAACTGGTAGATCAGCATCATCGGCAAAGCCAATGAAGTGAACATATTCTTCCATATGTCGCTGGGCGATTGTTTCGTAGATTGGATTGTCCAGCCAACCTTTACCGCCTGAGATTACCAGATGAATTTTTATACCGTGACTATGGAGTATTCCGAGTGCTTCAATTAAGCGAGTGTAGTTTTTACGCGGCTGAACGGTTCCGACAGTAAAAATGAATTGAAAATCGTCTAAGTTATATTTTCTTCGCGTAGTCATGGATAAATCAGTGTCATTTATCTGTTTAAATACACTACTCACTCCACTCAAAAGTACACATACCTTCTCAGGCGAAGTCCCATACAACGATACAATATCATTACGAGTAGCTTCTGAATCAGCAAGAATAAAAGTTGAATGCTGAATTGACCGAGGAACAACTACATCCAAATACTTCTTCAAAGCTGGAGATGCAGATTCAGGTACATGCACATACGACAGATCATGTACTGTTAAAACAGTAGGAATAGCAGGCGAAGTAGGAGGTAAAACAAAATCGGTCGCGTGGAAAAGATCGACTGAACCTACAAACCACTGAACGGGTATTGGAACACGCGCTCGATGCCAAATACGAGCAAACCATTTCGGTGTGATGTGCGTTGGCTTCCAAACAAAATTCCTACCAGCTTGAGGAGGAAGATCCCCATTTACCCCGGCAACAAACAGCGAATAATTCGTATCCTGATCTACCTTTGCAAGGGCAGAAACCAACTCGCGAACATAGCGCCCAATTCCGCCGCCTTGTTCATAGGCCGGTGTGTAATCAATCCCTATAGACACCATCGAGGTTAGGACTGAGAGTCAACGTCATTATATGTCCAATGACGATTGGCGAAGAAGTTCCAGAACGTCACGACAATCACCCCAACAACCATCGCGACCATCGTACCGAGCTTGTCATCTGCGGCGATAGAGGGGACATAAGCGGTTCTAAAAATACGGATGATTGGAAGCAAGATTGGCATAAATATCTCGCCAAGCGCATGGTAGGCGTTCGTAATCCAAAGAGTACGCGCAAGCCAACCCACAAGGCTAATAAACGTAAATAAGAACAACTGGCGACGAGCCGACCGAGAGCGTGAGTCTGGGTACGTCCAAATTCGATTCCAGGTGAAATTACTTAACAGGGCAGCGATAAACGCTATCGTCGTAGCAACAATAACGTTTTCAACAATACGCTCACCTGACTTGGCTGTCGGCGGTAATACTGTCGCTTGGAGAATGGTGACAGTGCCAAAGTCAACGATAAATCCAATTACGCCAACCACAACAAATTTCAGAAAGCGTTCGACTTCCTTCGACTTGTCACCAAAACGTGAGGCTATGGCTAAGATTGGAATATCCAATGGATTGCGAATAGACGAAGAAGTTGACATGGTGTTTGACTGAGTCACAGATTCATCCTTAGGCTGGAATATACTTCTTTACTTAGAACAACCACGATACTAAGCATAACACCGAGGTGCAAGAAAAGGTTATTAACGTAGAGATTATCGAAGAAGCTGTGTACCGCTAAGTATACCCACGCACCTAGCAGTCCAATAGCAACATACCGGGACAAGGCATCAGGATGCAGCCTAATGTGCCAAGTACGAAGGAATATTGTAACCCAAACCTTGCCATAAGCTAACAGCCCTATGATACCAACTTCAGCAAGAAGGTTTAAGTAATAATTATGGGCGTGACCGAGGGGTTCCTGCCAATTCATAAGATTATACTGCGGATAGGCATTCGCGTAATTACCAAAGCCTACACCTAACCACGGATTCGTTGTAAACATATTAAGCGCAGCTTGCCAATGCGCCAAGCGTTCCGCCACAGCATAGTTATCAGGCGTTATATCGACACCACGCACATCCTCAAAAGCAAAGAACTCTTGCGTTGATGTCTCCAAACGCTGAACAATTGATTGCGGTAATAAACCACTTGTCCATGCAACCAAAGCGAAACAACCCACGAC
>Ga0102832_1001553_pt1 | contig 17021 bp, 11 predicted proteins | sample EBPBio282013_DNA_FD_88942 | JGI IMG/M metagenome (GOLD analysis project Ga0102832, IMG submission 88942) | Wastewater treatment Type I Accumulibacter community from EBPR Bioreactor in Madison, WI, USA - Reactor 2_5/28/2013_ DNA (Illumina Assembly) | ecosystem: Engineered > Bioreactor > EBPR >...
CTTGCTTCTCGCCTTGCGAGCCCTAGCGCCGGCCGGCGCCCCAGCGACGACGCCGGCCAGGTACGTCTCCAGCATCGTGGAGAAGACCAGCTCGCCGTCGGCCAGCTGGGCCTCGCGCAGCTCGGCCTCCGAGCGCACGGGAGGCTTGACGTAGTCGTAGGTGTAGTACGTCCGCGCCATCTCCAGCTCGACCGACTGGGCCTTGCGCGGCAGCGCCAGGGAGTCGGCGGTCATGGAGATGTGGCCCAGCGTCATCTCGGCAACGCCGCGGGCGAGCGCGATCGACTCGTCGTCGGAGTAGCCGAGCTCGTGCATGTCGCGCAGCATCGTGCGCACCGAGGCCTCCTCGGCCTCGCCCCCTGTGAAGCGGAAGTACACGAAGCGGGCAAGGCCCGGACGGCGCAGGTACGAGCGGCGCAGCGTCCAGCACATCCGGCGCAGCCGTTCGACCGGGTCGTCGGTCGCCGGCAGCGAGGTGTAGGCCTGGATCGACTCCTCGAGCATGACGTCGGCCATCGCGAGCAGCAGTTCGTCCTTGTTGCGGAAGTGGCGGTAGACGGCGCTGGGGTCGGCGTCGAGCTCGCGGCCGAGTCGGCTCATCGTGAGGTCGTTCATCGCGTCGGCGTCGACGACGCGGAACGCCGCGTCGAGGATGATCTCGCGCGACAGCGACTTGGGCCGACCCCGCTTCGCCTGTGCCATCACTGCCCCCGCAGGTAGACCTGCTGCCCCTCGACGTATGTGCGCACGACCGTAGTCGATGCGATCTCGTCAGCCTTCCCGGCGAAGGGGTCTCGGTCGAGCACCGCCAGGTCGGCGAGCGCTCCCTCGCGCAGGTGGCCGGTGGAGTCCGCGTGGCCGTTGATGCGCGCGGTGCCGGCCGTGTAGGCCGCCATCGCGACCGCCAGCGGGAGCGCCTGCTCCGCGTACAGCGGCTCCGTGCCCTCCTCCGCGCCGGGGACCATGCGGTTGACGGCGACGTGGATCGCGGCGAGCGGGTCGGCGCTGCTCACCGGCCAGTCGCTGCCGGCAGCGAGCTGTGCGCCCGCACGCAGCAGGCCCGCGAACGGGTACTGCCACGAGGCCCGGCGCTCGCCGAGGAACGGGATCGTGAGCTCGTCCATCTGGTCCTCGTGCGCGGCCCACAACGTCTGGATGTTCGCGGTGGCGCCGACCCGGGCGAAGCGCGGGATGTCGTCGGGGTGCACCACCTGCAGGTGCGCGAGATGGTGCAGCCCGCCGTCGGGACCGTTCGCTGCCCGCGCGGCCTCCACGGCGTCCAGGGCGTTGCGGACGGCCCGGTCGCCCAGCGCGTGGAAATGCACCTGGAAGCCCAGTGCGTCGAGGCGCGGCACGTACTCCAGCAGACCCACGGGGTCGACGAAGTCGAGGCCGCTGTTCTCCGTTGCGCAGCCGCATCCGTCCTCGTAGGGCTCGAGCATCGCCGCGGTGTAGTTCTCGGCGACGCCGTCGAGCATCATCTTCACCGTCGTCGGCCGGAAGCGGCCCGCGCCGCCGTCGCCGCGACGGTCGACGAGCTCGTCGATCTGGTCGCTGCTGCGGGCGCGGTCCCACCACAGCGAGCCGACCACGCGGGCCACGAGATCGCCGCTCCGGGCTGCGTGCAGGTACACGGGGAGGATGTCGTCCTGCCCGAACATCGCGCCGACGGCGGCGTCCTGCCACGACGTGATGCCGAGGGAGAACATGTGCTCCTGGGCGACGCGCAGCCCGGCGAGCTGCTCGTCGAACGTGATCCCGGGCAGCAGATGGTCGATGAGGTGGCCCGCGCCCTCGTGCAGCGTGCCGGCGGGGTAGCCGTCGGGCTCGCGCTCGATGCGGCCGTCGGCGGGATCCCGTGTGCCGGCGTGCATTCCGGCCGCCTCGATCGCGCGCGTGTTCACCCACGTGCCATGGCCGTCGCGGTTGACGAGGTAGACGGGCCGGTCGGGCACGACGGCGTCGAGCATCTGCCGGGTGGGGGTGCCCCCCGGGTAGTGGGACATCGACCAGCCGCCGCCCACGATCCAGGCCAGATCCGGGTTCGCCTCGGCGTACCGGCGGATCGCCGAGAGCGCCTCGTCGGCGCTCTCGCAGTGGTGGACGTCGCAGCGGTTCATGTCGACGCCGGCCATCACGGGATGGACGTGCGCGTCCTGGAAGCCCGGCAGCACCAGGCCCCCGGCGACGTCGACCACCTCTGTGCGCGGTCCTCGGAGCGCGAGCACGTCGGAGTCGTCGCCGACCGCCACGATGCGCCCGTCGGCTACCGCCAGCGCGCCGGCGCGCGGCGAGGCCATGCCCTCGGTCCACAGCGAGCCGCCCGCCAGGATCAGGTCCGGGCCGGCCGCGGTCGAGGTGTCGGTCATGGGGTGCTCCCGCTGCTCAGGCGCTCTGGTGGACGATCTCGCCGTCGACGACGGTGAGATGGACGGGCAGGTCGATGACGTCGTCCGGGGAGACCGTGGCGATGTCGTCGCCCCACGCCACGAGGTCGGCGGGGGCTCCGACCCGCAGGACGCCGCCGTCGCCGCCGTCGACGCGGGCCGCGTTGATGGTGTAGCCCTCGAGCGTCTGCAGACCGGTCAGGGCTCGGCTCTCCCCGACGGGCCGCGGGTCGTCGACGTCGTGGGCCCGACGCATCTGCGCGGCGAAGAACCCGAACCGCGGGTCGTAGGGCGCCACCGGCCAGTCCGAGCCGAGGACGACGTTGGCGCCCATCGCCCAGATGTCGCCGGACGGCATCGCGTGCCGGCAGCGGTGGATGCCGAGGCGCTCCGACCACGGGTCGCTCATGTCGGGGTTGAGCCAGCGCATGTGCACCGGCTGCATCGAGGCGTGGACCCGCTCGGTGGCGAAGCGACGCTGCGTCTCGGGAGGCGGCGCCTCGATGTGCTCGATGCGGTGGCGGCCGTGCGAGCCGACTGCGGCGTAGGCGTCGAGCACCTCGCGCACTGCGCGGTCGCCGATCGCGTGGGTGGTGATGTAGAAGCCGGCGTCGTGGAAGCGCTTGATCGTGCGGCGGTAGCGCTCGACGTCCGGCCACATCGGGTCGGTGCCGGCACCGTGCGTGTCGGGCTCCTCGAGCCAGGCGGTGCCGGTGTCGATGACGCCGTCGAGCATGAACTTCAGCGAGCTAGCGGTCCACCGGCGCCCGTGCAGGTCGCGCCGAGTCACGATGTCGGCCAGCGCGTCCTCGTCGTCGGACGGGTCCACCCAGTTGTGCTGGCGGACGCGCAGCCCGAGCAGCCCCTGCGCCTCGAGCGCCGCGAGGGCGTCGAGCGTCTCGCGGCCTCCGTCCATGTTGTGCACGCCGGTGATGCCGACGGCGTTCTGCGCGCGGATGGCGTCGACCACCCAGCCCATGCGCTCCTCGGGCGACGGCTCCGGCTCGTGCGACCACACGGTCTGGATGGCCGACATCTCACGGAGCTCGCCTGTGGGGTCCCCCTGGTCGTCGACGACGATGATCGAGCCGTCGGGGAACTCCCGGGATCCGATGACGCCGGCGATCCGCAGCGCCTCGGCGTTGGCGAAGCCGGTGTGGACGTCCAGCGAGTGGATGAGCATGGGGCCGTCGCCGGCGGCGTCGTCGATGAGCGAGTGGTGGAACTCGAGGCCGCCGAGCGCGGCGTACTCGAAGGCGTAACCGCGCACCCAGGCGCCCGGACCGACGCGGCGGCGCTCCTCGCGGAGCAGGTCGCGGACGCGGTCGAGGGTGGCGACGCGGTCGAAGTTGATGCCGCGGCCGATCTGCGCGCCCATGAGCAGGTGCTGGTGGCCGTCGACGAGGCCGGGGGTCACGTGCCAGCCGCGGCCCGAGAGCACCTGCGTGCCGGCGTCGCACGCCTCGCGCACCTCGGCCGTGCTGCCGATGGCGACGATGACGCCGTCCTTGATCGCGACCGCGTCGGCAGTGGGCGCGGCAGGGTCGAGCGTGCGGATCGCGACGTCGACGATCGCGAGATCGGCTGGCACAGCGGGCTCCTCGGGGTGTGCGGTCGGTCAGGAGGTCTCGTGCCGGGCCACAGCCCACAGCTGCGAGAGGCAGGCGGTCATGAGCGGATGCACCTGGTCGGGGAACGACGACATCCCCACGACCATGAGGCGCTGCTCGGGGTCGACCCAGCAGAACTGGCCGTGGATCCCGAGCATGGTCGCGGTGCGGCCGGGTTCGAGCATCCACGTCTGGTTGTGGTACTCGGCACCGGGGAAGGCCTCGGCGCTCTCGCCGCGGGAGAACGCCTCAGCCCGTGCGGGATCGGGCCTGAAGGCCTCGGCGATCCAGGCCGCCGGCACCACCTGCGAGCCGTCGAGCGTGCGGCCGCTGTCCAGCAGCAGGTGGCCCCATCGGACGAAGTCGCGCAGCGTCAGATTGGCCTGCCCCTCGACGATCGGCAGGCCCGTGCTGTCGAGGTTGAGCAGCGCCGGCTGCTCGGCGCCGAGGTGCTGGTAGATCCGCTGCTCGTAGAGGTCGAGCGCGGGGACCCCGTAGGCGCGCTGCACCGCGATCGGCAGCAGGTTGGTGAGGTACGAGGCGTAGTTGAACCGGCTGCCCGGCTCGTCCGAGCGCCGGGTCAGCTCGCGCACAACGAACGCGAGCGCGCCCTCGCCCGGTGCCTGCTGCTCGTAGTACTCGACGGCCGCGGCGTAGCGCCAGTACATCGAGTCCGGCCGCTCGTAGTGCTCCTCGGTGTCGATGCCGGCCGCCATATCGAGGACGTGCTGCACCGTGACGCCGTCCCACGCGGCGATGGCGCCGAGCTCCTCGACGTACTCCGAGATCGGGGCTGCGACGTCGACGCGCCCCTCGTCGACGGCGATGCCGACGAGCATCGAGGTGAGCGTCTTGGTGCAGGAGTGGACAACGTGCCGGTCGGTCTCGTCCATGCCGTCGCGGTAGGTCTCGAGGACGAGGCGGCCGTCCTTCACAACAGCCAGGGCGTCGGTGCGCAGCCGCCGGTCGAGGAACTGCGCGCCGGACATCGGACGCCCCGTGAGCGGGTCGACGAACTCGGCGGACTCGAGGTCGAGGGCCTCGCCGACGGGGATCGGCGCCCCCGGACCGCCCGTCTCCAGCTCGGCGCTTCGCATCCGCTCGGCGGTGGTGATCTGGCCGCGGGCCAGGTTGGCGGGCGTGTCCCACGTGCGGCCGTCGTAGCCCACGGCAGCCATCGCGGCAGGGGTGCCGGACGGTTCGAGGAACCGCACCACGCCAGCCTCCAGGACGTCGAAAGTACCTGCTGCTCAATGGGTTCTGCGGATGCATGTTTCGTCCGGGTTAACGGAGCGGGCACCGTGCAGGGCGCCAGCGCACCGTGCGGCAACGGTTTTGTCAAGGGTATTGACGAGAACGGTGCCAGGTCCTACGTTCGCCCGCATCCCACGGCGACGGGAGCCGACATGACCGACCTGCACTACCTGAGCGCGACCGAGGTGCTGCGCGCCTTCCGCGAGCGAGAGCTGTCCCCGGTCGAGGTCTTCGACGCGGTCGCGGCGCGAGCCGACTCGGTCGAGCCCACCGTGAACTGCCTCCTGGAGCGCGACGTCGAGGCGTCGCGCGCCGAGGCGCAGCGCGCGGCCGACCGGTACGCCGCAGGGGCACCCGCCGGGCCGCTCGACGGCCTGCCGGTCGTGCTCAAGGAGGAGCAGCCCATCGCCGGCCGCTCCCTGCGGCTCGGGTCGCTCGTGACCGAGGGCTACGTCTCCGAGGAGACGCACCCCGTGGCCGAGCGCGTGCTCGCCGCCGGCGGAGTCGTCCACGCGCGGACCACGACGCCGGAGTTCTCGTGCGCCGCCTACACGCACTCCCGGCTGTGGGGCCTGACGCGCAACCCGTGGAGCCCCGACTGGACCCCCGGCGGCTCGTCCGGCGGCTCGGGCGCCGCGCTCGCCTCCGGCACGGCGTACCTCGCGTCGGGCTCCGACATCGGCGGCTCGATCCGCATCCCGGCGTCGTTCTGCGGCGTCGTCGGCTTCAAGGCGCCGTACGGCCGCGTGCCGGCGATCGCGCCGTGGAACCTCGACACCTACTGCCACGACGGCGCGATGGGCCGCACGGTCGCCGACACCGCGCTGCTGCACAACGTCATCCAGGGCCAGCACCCTCTCGACCACGTGTCGCTGCCGGCGCTGCCGATCCCCGAGGAGCTCGGCGACGTCCGCGGCCTGCGCGTGGCGCTGGCCGTGACCCTCGGCGACCTGCCCGTGGAGCCGGTGGTCGAGGCCAACACGCGCGCGTTCGCCGACGCGCTGAAGGCGGCCGGCGCCGTCGTCGAGGAGGTCGCCGTCGGCATCAGCCGCGAGGCGCTCACCGAGGCCGCGCTCGTGCACTACGGCTCGATCATGGGCCCGTCGATGGGCGACCTCGGTGTCGAGGCCTCCGCGTTCGAGAACTACACCCAGCACTTCCTGCAGATGGCCACAGCCGCTGCGGGGCGCACCTCGGTGTACCAGGGACTGGCCGGCGAGTCCGCCGTGCATCTCGCCCTCGCGCAGGTCTTCCTCGACCACGACGTCCTCATCTGCCCCACCGCCGGCGGCTACGGGTTCCGCGCCGGCGAGGAGTACGCCGAGGGCATCGACGTCGCGGGCACCCACCTGGACATGTACCTGCTCGCGTGCCAGACGCCGGTGTTCAACATCGCGAGCCGCCATCCGGTGCTCTCGGTGCCCTCCGGAATGGGGCCCAACGGCGTGCCCACCGGCGTGCAGGTCGTCGCGCGCCCCTACGACGACGTCACGGCGTTCCACGCCGGTGCCGCGGCCGAGCGCGAGCTCGGCCTCTGGAACGACCCGTCCTGGCGGCCGGCCCTCTAGGACGGGAACGGCGCCAGCCCCTGCGCCATCGAAGCCGCTGCGTCCTTGAGGACGCAGCACCGCACGATCCGCTCCACGGCACGACCCGCGCGACCAGCACTGCTCATGGCAAGCCAGGCCGACCCCGCCCGCCCGGAAGGACCACGATGCCCTCCTCCAGCCCCCGCCGCGCCATCCTCGCGATCGTCGCGATCGGCGCCGCCGCGAGCCTCACGGCCGCGTGCACCGGTGCCCCGCCGCCCACCACGACCGGGTCGGGCACGCCGACCGCGCAGACGTCGGACTTCACGATCGACACGCCGGCACCCACCAAGGACGCCGGTGACGTCGTGTGGGCCACCTACCGCGAGACCCAGACGCTCGACCCGATCCAGGGCTTCGACTACCCCGAGCAGACCGCGGTGTCGATCCTGTGCGACTCCGTGCTCCGTCAGAGCAACGACATGAGCTACGGCGACGGCCTGGCCAAGGTCACCAACCCGTCGCCCACCGAGTTCGACTTCGAGATCAACGCCAACGCGAAGTTCTGGGACGGCAGCCCGGTCACCGCCGAGGACGCCGTCTACAGCCTCAAGCGCGCAGCCGACCCCAACGGCGGCGGCTTCTACTTCGGCACGTTCGACCGGGTGAAGAGCATGGACGTCACCGGTGAGAAGACCTTCAAGATCGTCCTCAACGAGCCCGACTACTGGCTGCTCGGCGAGCTGTCGTCGACCCCGGGCGCCGTGGTGAAGAAGGCCTACGCCGAGTCCAAGGGCAAGGACTTCGGCACCGTCACCGGCGGCACCATGTGCTCCGGGCCGTTCAAGCTCGACTCCTGGGAGACCGGCAAGGGCGTGAAGATGGTGCCCAACGCCGACTACTGGGACTCCTCCCTCCCCAAGCCGCAGCTCACCAGCCTCACGCTCATCGGCGTGCCAGACGACGCGACGGCCACGGCGGGCCTCAAGACCGGCGCCATCGACGGCACCTACGCGATCGCGCTGTCGACCCTCGGCCAGCTCGAGAGCGACCCCAGCGTGAAGGTGTACCAGGGCCCGCCCTTCCTGTCCTCGGCCATGGTGATCAGCGCGACCAAGGGCCCGCTCGCCGACCCGAAGGTCCGGCAGGCTGTGAGCTTGGCCCTCGACCGCAAGGGCATCGCCAACACCGTCTTCAAGGGTGCGGCCAACCTGCCCTCGGCGCTGCAGGGCTCCGGCACGTGGGGCACCGCCTACGACACGTTCAAGGCCGGCTACGACGCGCTCCCGGTCATGGACCAGGACCTCGCCAAGGCCCAGGAGCTGGCCAAGTCGCTCAACATCGCCGGCCAGACGGTCAAGATCGGCACCTCCTCGGGCATCCCGGCTCTGAACTCGATCGCCCTGGCCTTCCAGGCGGCGTGCGAGGCGGTCGGGCTCAAGGTCGAGCTCGTCAACGTCAGCCCGTCGAACTACATCAACTTCTTCATCGACCCCGCCGCCTGGAGCTCTGTCGACGCCTTCGCGACGTCGAACTACGGCGACTACGCCGACCCGTCGGCGCTGTACAAGTCGATGGCGTACCCCGGCGGCTCGCAGAACTACAGCGGCTACGACAACGCCGAGGTCAAGGCTGCCCTCGACGCCGCTCGCAGCGAGGCCGACGACGTCAAGCGCGCCGAGTACGTGATCACCGCGCAGAAGAAGATCACCGAGGACCTCGTGTGGTTCCCCATGGTCGCGGCCAACAACGTGCTCATCATGAACAAGGACGTCACGGGCGCGCCCGCGACCTTCGTGTACATGTTCGGGCCGTGGGCGGCCTACCTCGGCGGCGCCTGATCTGACGCACTGACTCGGGAGGCACGGACGTGATCGCATTCCTCGGCAAGCGCATGGCGATGCTGCTCGCCACGCTGCTCGTCGCGAGCTTCGCGATCTACGGCGCGCTGTACCTGGCGCCGGGAAGCCCCATCGCGGCGCTGACCGGCGGCCGGTCCGTGCCTCCCGAGGTGCTCGCTCAGCTCGAGGAGCGCTACCACCTCAACGAGCCTTTCCTGACGCGGTACTGGCTGTGGCTCAGCGGGGTCGTGCGGGGCGACCTCGGTGAGTCGATCCCGCTGCGCCAGGACGTCTCGACGATCATCGGCCAGCGCATCGGCGTCACCCTCCAGCTGGTGATGCTGACCGCGGCGATCATCATCATCGTCGGCGTCGGCCTGGGCATCGTGGGGGCGCTGGGCCGCAAGTCGGTCGACTTCGGCGTCCTGCTGGCCTCGACGGTCTCGGCGGCGCTGCCGGCGTTCGCAGCAGCCGTCCTGTTGCAGTTCGTCTTCGGCGTGATGCTCGGATGGTTCCCGGTGCTCGGGACCGGCGACGGGTTCGTCGACCAGCTGCGACATCTGACGCTGCCCGCGCTGGCGCTGGCAGCGACCTCGGTGGCGCTGGTCGCGCGCGTGACGCGCACGGCGGTCCGCGACGAGCTCGACAAGGAGCACGTGCAGACCGCCGTGAGCCGCGGGCTCCCGTGGCGCGACGTCGTGCGCCGCCACGTCCTGCGCAACGCGGCCATCCCGATCACCACCGTCGTCGGCATCACCATCGCGAGCCTCATCGCGCTCGCCGCTGTGGTCGAGACCGCGTTCGGCCTCAACGGCCTCGGCGCCTACCTCGTGCAGGCTGCCCAGAACAAGGACTTCGCGACCGTGCAGGGCATCAGCCTGGTGCTGGTGTTCGCGTTCGTCATCACCAACGTGATCATCGACATCGCCTACGCGATCCTCGACCCGCGCGTGACCCTCGGGAGCCGTGCCCAGTGAGCATCGAGATCGTCGACCCCGTGGCGGAGGCCGAGGAGGCCTCGCCCGACCGCCGCACGCTGCGCAGGCTCGGGTGGGTGGGCTGGATCAGCATCGGCGTCATCGTCCTGGCGCTCCTGATGGCGGTCCTCGGCCCGATCCTGGCCCCGTTCGACCCCAACCAGGGCGATCTGTCCTTCGCCAACGTGGGGCCGTTCGGCCAGCACCTGCTCGGCTTCGACGGCCAGGGGCGGGACGTGCTGTCCCGCCTGCTCGTCGGCGCCCGCACCGCCATCTTCGGCGCCGCTGCCGTCGCGCTGGTCGCCGTTGTCATCGGCACCACGCTCGCCCTGGTCACAGCGTGGTTCGGCGGCAAGGTCGATGCGACGGCGTCGGTCGTGATCGACGTCGTGTTCGCCTTCCCCGGCATCCTGCTCGCGATCCTCGCCGCCGCGGTCTTCGGCCCGTCGCTGTTCTCCGCGGGCCTGGCGCTCGCCATCGCGTACTCGCCCTACGTCGCCCGGGTGCTGCGTGGTGCGGCGCTCAAGGAGCGGGCGATGACCTACATCGCCGCTCTGGAGGTGCAGGGCTTCGGCGCCTGGCGGCTGTGCGCGCGGCACCTGCTGCCCAACATCTCCAGCCTCATCGTGGCGCAGGGAACGATCCTGTTCGGCTTCGCGATGGTCGACCTCGCCGCCATCTCGTTCCTCGGCCTCGGCGTCCAGACGCCGCAGGCCGACTGGGGCGTCATGGTGAGCGAGGGCAAGACGAGCCTGCTCCAGGGCTAGCCGCTGGTGTCGATCTCGGCCGTGCTCTGCATCGTGGCGGTGGTGGCGGCCGTGAGCTTCCTCGGCGACCGGCTCGACACCTCGTCGAAGGCGGTGAACCGATGAGCGCGCTGCTCGAGGTCCGCGACCTCACCGTGCAGTTGAAGATGGACTCGGGCATGCGCGAGGTCATCACGGGCACCTCGCTGACCATCGCCGAGGGCGAGGCCATGGGCCTGGTGGGCGAGTCCGGCTCGGGCAAGTCCATGACAGCCAAGGCGATCGCCCGCCTGCTGCCCGACGGCGCCGACGTCCAGGGCAGCGTCACCTTCGACGGCACCGACGTCCTCGCCCTCGACGGCGACGCGCTGCGCAAGCACCGGGCCCAGGTGGCCGTGGTGTTCCAGGACCCGCGCGCGCACATCAACCCGGTGCGCCGCATCGAGGACTTCATGACGGAGTCGCTGCGCATCCTCGAGAGCGTCTCGAAGCCCGACGCGGCCAAGCGCGCGGCTGCCGCGCTCGAGGAGGTGGGCATCGACGACCCGGGCAAGCGGCTGCGGCAGTTCCCCCACGAGCTGTCCGGCGGCATGCTCCAGCGCGTCATGATCGCCACCGCGCTGCTCTCCGAGCCGCGCCTCCTGCTGGCCGACGAGTGCACCACGGCGCTCGACGTCACGACGCAGGCGGAGGTGATGGCGATCCTCGACGACCTGCGCCGCGACCGGGGCCTGTCGATGCTGTTCATCACCCACGACCTCGAGCTCGCCGGCGCGGTCTGCGACCGCACCTGCGTCATGTACGCGGGGCAGGTCGTCGAGACCCGCGCCGCGAGCCTGCTCCACGGGGATCCGCTGCACCCCTACTCCGCCGCGCTGGTGCAGGCGCGCCCCGACATCTCGTCCACGGCCGAGCGGCTCGTGGCGATCCCGGGGCGACCTGTCTCGGCCTTCGAGGCGCCGTCGGGCTGCAGGTTCGCGCCGCGCTGCCCGCACGCCGAGGACGCCTGCCGCGCCGAGGAGCAGGTGCTGACCGAACTCGACGGCGGCCGCGTGCGCTGCCGGCGCGCCGCGGAACTGCGCGGTCGACTCCTGGACGGTGCCCATGTCTGACGAGGTCCGCGGGCCCGCGACCCGTGCCACGCTCGACGACGCCCAGCCCGTGCTCTCGGTCCGCAACCTGCGCAAGGTCTTCGGCACGCAGGTCGCGGTCGACGACATGACCTTCGACCTCATGCCGGGGCGTTCGCTGGCCATCGTGGGGGAGTCGGGCAGCGGCAAGACCACGGTCGCCCGGATGATCTGCGGGCTCGAGAAGCCGACGTCGGGCACTATCACGGCGTGCGGCCGCGACCGCTCCAAGCCGGCCCGCCGCGGCAGCGAGCGCAAGGCGCGCGGGCGCGAGGTGCAGATCGTCTTCCAGGACCCGTACTCCTCGCTCGACCCCCGGCAGTCGGGCGCCGAGCTGATCGACGAGGTGCTACGGGTGCACCACGACCACGACGCCGCCGACCGCAAGCGGATCGTGGCCGAGCTCGCCGAGGTGGTGGGGCTCGATCAGCGCCAGATCAACGCGCTGCCCAAGGCGCTGTCCGGCGGCCAGCGCCAGCGCGTCGCCATCGCGCGGGCGCTGGCCACCGATCCGCGGGTGCTCATCCTCGACGAGTCGGTCGCGGCGCTCGACGTGTCGATCCAGGCCCAGGTGCTCAACGTCCTCGCCGACATCCGCGACGACCGCGGCATCAGCTACATCCTCATCAGCCACGACCTCGCGGTGGTGCGCCAGCTGACCGAGGAGACGATCGTGATGCAGCGCGGCGTGGTCGTGGAGCGCGGCGAGACCGGCCAGGTCCTCGACGACCCGCAGCACCCCTACACCAAGCTGCTCCGGGCGTCGGTGCCCGGGCCGGGCTGGAAGCCGCAGCGCATGCGCGACCGGATCGCCACGCAGGCCTGAGGCCTGGCGCCATCCCGGCGGAGGCTGGCAGGCACGGCCGCAGCCGCGCGCGTCGCGGCTCGCTAGCCTGCAGCGTCAGCGACGTCGACAGGCAGGTGCAGCAGTGGGGACGTCAGAGGGCCTGACGGTGCTCGGGGCGTGCCATCACGACTGCCCAGATACGTGCGCCTGGGAGGTCACCGTCGTCGACGGCGTGGCGACGCGCTTGCGCGGCAGCGCCACCCACCCGTTCACCCGCGGGACGCTGTGCCCGAAGGTCAACCGGTTCCTCGACCGCGTCTACCACCCCGACCGCATCCTGACGCCGCTGCGCCGCACGGGGCCCAAGGGCTCCGGCCAGTTCGAGCCCATCGGCTGGGACGACGCCGTCGCCGGCGTCGCCGGGCGGATGGACGCGCTCATGGCCTCGGGCCGCGCCGACTCGATCCTGCAGTTCTCCTTCGCGGGGACGCAGGGCCAAGTGCAGATGGGGCTGCTCATCGACCGGCTCTTCGACGTCGTCGGCGCCGCGGACATCCATCGCGAGCTGTGCGGCGTCACCGCCTGGCGCGGTGCGGCGTCGGTGCTCGGGGCGCCCTTCGGGCTCGATCCCGAGATGATCCGGCACGCGCGCACGATCGTGCTGTGGGGCACCAACACCCGTGTCACCAACCGGCACCTGTGGCCGCTGGTCGAGGAGGCGAGGTCGGCCGGCGCGGTGGTGGTGGCGGTGGACCCGGTACGCACGGAGACCGCGCGCGCCGCCGACGTGCACCTGCAGCCGCGCCCGGGCTCCGACGTCGCCCTCGTGCTCGGCGTCGTGCACGTCCTCGACCGCGATGGCCTCGTCGACGCCGACTGGATCGACCAGCACACCTCCGGCTGGCCCGAGCTGCAGGCGAGTGCGCGCGCCTGGACGCAGGAGCGGACGGCCGCGGCGACCGGCGTGCCGGCCGAGCGCGTCGAGTGGCTCGCGCACCGCATGGCGGGCGAGCGTCCCACCGCGGTGCGCTCCCTGATCGGGGCGGAGCACCGGGAGAACGGCGAGGAGATCCTCCGCGCCGTGGCGATGCTGCCGGCGGTGCTCGGCTCCTGGCGCGACGTCGGCGGCGGTCTCGCCCGGTCGGCCCAGATGTGGCACACCGCGGCGCTCCGCTCCCCCGAGCGGCCCCGGCGGCGCGCGGTCAACATGGCCCGGCTCGGCCAGGTGCTCGTCGACCCAGGCGAGGGCGACCCGCGGATCGAGCTGCTCTTCGTGCACAACTCCAACCCCGCCGCGATCGTGCCCGACCAGAACCGGGTGGTGGCCGGCCTCGAGCGGGAGGACCTCTTCACGGTCGTCGTCGAGCAGTTCATGACCGACACCGCGAAGTACGCCGACATCGTGCTGCCAGCCGCCTCTCAGATCGAGCAGCTCGACCTCGCCCATTCGTGGGGTCATCTGTACCTGGCGCTCAACCAGCCTGCCGTCGCGCCGCTGGGGGAGGCGCTGCCCAACAGCGAGATCGCGCGGCGCCTCGCCTCTGCGCTCGGCATCGACGACGAGCTGCTGTCGCTGAGCGACGAGGAGGCGGTGCGCTGGCTGCTGTCGAGCGGGCACCCCTTCCTCGACGGCATCACCTACGAGCGGCTCGCCGAGGATGGCTTCGCCAGGCTGTCGGTCGACCCTGCCCTGCGGCCGCACGTCGACCCTGTGCCCGACGTCCCGACAGCGCCCATGCGCCTCGGCCCGCTCGGGCACAGGCCGGGCCGGGAGACCGTCGGCGGCGGGTCCGCGCTCGAGCAGCGGTTCCCGCTCGCCCTCATCTCCCGCAAGCAGCACCAGAAGTTCCTCAACGCGAACTACGGCGGTTTCGCCGAGCACCACCCGTCGTCGGGCCGCCCGTCCCTGCAGATCCACCCCGACGACGCCGACGCCCGGGGCATCGCCGACGGCGACCTGGTACGGGTGCACAACGATCGCGGCGCCCTGACGCTGCACGCCGAGCGCACCGACGACCTCCAGCCCGGGCTCGTGGCCATCCCCTTCGGCTGGTGGCACCGGAGCACGCCCGAGGGCCGGGCGGTCAACGCCCTCACGAACGCGTCACTGGCCGACGACGACCGGGGCTCGGCCTACTTCCACGACACGCTGGTCGAGGTAGCGCCCGTCAGCTAGTCCTGCGCTGTGTCGCGGCGGCGTCGCAGGTATGTCGCAGTCATGTCTCACGCGCGATCTCGATTTCTTCTTCCTGCGCGGCCGCAAGCACAATCGTCGCCAAGTGCGTCCGATGTGCGGGCGCGGCCCCGGCCGTTCCTGCACGGCCGGGCAGGCTGACGAGGATGAGCATGCGAGGCGACGCACCCACCACCCCGGCGCGCGGACGTACGACGTCGGCCCCGACATCCGGCCGTGGCGTCCTGTGGCGCGCCGTTATCGCTGTCGTGGTCGTGGCCCTGTCGGTGTGGGTCGCGCTCACGACGCCGATCACCCTCGGGCTCGACATGCGCGGCGGCACGCAGGTGACGCTGCAGGCACAGAGCACCTCGGCCGTCACCGTCGACAGCGAGGTGACCGACCGCGTCGCCGAGATCCTCGAGCGCCGCGTGAACGCCCTCGGCGTGGCCGAGACGACGGTGGTGCGCCAGGGCGACGACCGGATCGTCGTCGAGCTCCCCGGCGTCGAGGACCCGCGCGAGGCCGCCGACGCGCTGGGCCGCACCGCTCAGCTCACCTTCCACGCCGTGTCGTCCAGCGACGGCGCGGTCGACCCGTCGAAGGAGCCGCCGGCCTTCGACCCGGTCAAGGGCGGCCAGCTGCCCACCGCCGAGGGCGAGCTGATCACGGTCGGCCCGGCCGTCATCACCGGCGAGGAGGTCGGTGACGCGACCGGCGGCATCCCGCCGGGCTCGCCGGCGGCGAGCGTCCAGGTGTCGTTCAAGGGCGAGGGCCAGGACGCGTGGGTCAAGCTCACCGGCGAGGCCGCCTGCTCCCCCGCGGGCGACCCCATGCGCCGCGTCGCCATCGTGCTCGACGGCACGGCCATCACCTCTCCGCAGGTGGATCCCAGCGTGAACTGCGGTGTGGGCATCCTCGGCGGCTCCACCGAGATCACCGGCCAGTTCACCCTGACCGAGGCGCAGGAGCTCGCCGCCCTGATCAACGGCGGCGCGCTGCCGGTGCCGGTCGAGATCATCGAGCAGCGGGTGCTCGGCCCGACCCTCGGCGAGGAGGCGATCTCCGCCTCGGTCAAGGCCGGCCTCATCGGCATCCTGCTCACCGGCATCTTCATCGTCGTCATCTACCGGCTGGTCGGTCTGCTCGCGAGCATCGCCCTCGGCTGCTACGCGCTGATCTCCTACGCCGTGCTGGCCGCGCTCGGCTCCGTGCTCACGCTCCCCGGCATCGCCGGCTTCGTCCTCGCGATCGGCATGGCGATCGACGCGAACGTGCTCGTGTTCGAGAGAGCCAGGGAGGAGTACGCCCGGGGGCTCGCGGTCGACAAGGCCGCCGACGCCGGGTTCTCCAAGGCGTTCAGCGCCATCATCGACTCCAACGTCACCACGCTCATCGCCGCGGCCCTGCTGTTCTTCTACGCGTCCGGGCCGGTCAAGGGCTTCGGCGTCACGCTGTCGGTCGGTGTCATCGCGTCCATGGTCTCCGCGCTGATCATCACGCGGGTGCTCGTCGACCTGCTGGTGCGGCGCGCCTGGGTGAAGCGGCGTCCGCAGGTGTCCGGCCTGGCGAACGAGGGACGGGTGCGCCGGTGGATGGAGGGCAGCAACGCCGACCTCATGGGCCGCCGCCGGCTGTGGCTGTCGATCTCGACCATCCTCGTCGTGCTCTCCATCGCCGGCATCGCGGTCAAGGGCCTCAACCTCGGCGTCGAGTTCACCGGCGGCCGTCAGGTCGACTACGCCGTCGCCGGCAGCATCAGCGTCGAGCAGACCCGCGACCTGCTCGCCGAGCAGGGGATCAACGACGTCGTCGTCCAGCAGACCGACGGCCAGGACATCTCGATCCGCGGCGAGCTCAGCAACGACCAGGTGATCGCCGTCGACGGCGCCCTGGCCGACGCGACGGGCGGTAGGGCCGAGCGGACGCGCGACGAGCTGATCGGGCCGAGCCTCGGCGACGAGCTGCGGCGCAACGCGCTGATCGCGCTCGGCATCGCGCTGGTGCTGCAGCTGGCCTACCTCGCGTTCCGCTTCCGCTGGACCTTCGGCGCGGGCGCCGTCATCGCGATGTTCCACGACGTGCTCATCGTCACCGGCTTCTTCGCCTGGACCGGACGGCTCGTCGACGGCGTCTTCGTCGCGGCGATCCTCACGATCGTGGGCTACTCGGTCAACGACTCGGTGGTGGTCTTCGACCGGGTCCGGGAGGAATGGACCGACGATCCGAAGGCGGGATTCGACCGCAGCGCCAACCGCGCGATCCTGCGGACGATCCCGCGCACGGTCAACACCGGCATGGGTGCGCTGTTCATCCTCGGGGCGCTCGCGGTGCTTGGTGGCGACACCCTGCGCAACTTCGCCCTGGCGCTGATCATCGGCATCGTCATCGGCACGTTCTCGACCATGTTCACCGCCGCGCCGCTCACCTCGTTGCTCGAGCAGCGGTCCGGGATGAAGCCCCCACGGCCCAAGGCCAAGAAGCAGGAGACGCGCGATCCCGGCTGGACGGGCGCCGTCGTCTGATCGGGCGGGAGGCGTTTCGCCGCGCGTGCGCCGGGTAACCGCCGCAACGACGCGGGCCGGAG
>Ga0102832_1001554_pt1 | contig 16989 bp, 16 predicted proteins | sample EBPBio282013_DNA_FD_88942 | JGI IMG/M metagenome (GOLD analysis project Ga0102832, IMG submission 88942) | Wastewater treatment Type I Accumulibacter community from EBPR Bioreactor in Madison, WI, USA - Reactor 2_5/28/2013_ DNA (Illumina Assembly) | ecosystem: Engineered > Bioreactor > EBPR >...
GCCGAGACATCATCCGCTGCCTCAAGCGCTACCTCGCCCGAGACCTCTACCGGCTCCTCGAACACCCACCCCTACCAGCTTGACGAACCATAGGAGCGTCCTCGGGTGCGCCTCTAGGTGCGGCTGACGAGGGTCACCAGCCGGAGTGACCCTCATCCCGCGCGGACGGTCAGGCGTCGACCCTGAGATTGTCCAGCGCCCAGCGGGCGTCGTCGACCAGATCGGGCACGGTGTCGGGGATCGACGCGTAGAACAGCGAGGCGGATTCCACGCCGGTGTCGATGATCACGACGATCGCGAGTTCGCCCTTGGTCTGCAGGTTTTCGATGTCGAAGCTCAGCTGCGATTCGATCACCCAGGCGTCGTGACCGTCGACCGTCAGCTGCTTGGAGACCAGATCCTGGCGATCCACCACCGCGTCGCTGTAGAACCTGCCCACCACGCACTTCATCACGATCTCGGCACCCTGCTCGGGGCTGAAGAAGCCGTCGCCGGCGTAGAGTTCGGCGACCAGTATCGAGGCCACCCACGAGGCGTCCGGGGCATAGTTGGGCTCGACCGTCACCGTCTGCTGGGCGACATCGCGGGCGAACGGAACCCGGTTGTCGCCGTACGGCGTGCTCCACGGGTCGGCCAGCTGGGGGAAGGAGATCTTGCCGCCGTGCACCCGTCCGTCGGCGGCCTGGGGGGGCTCGACGCTGGGGCTCTGACCCTCGGGGCAGACATTGCGGGTCGGGTTGCCGCCGGGCACCGGGGTCTCGGTGGCGGTGGGGTTGAAGGCGTTGCCGATGCCCTGGGTGACCAGCCAGATCACCATGCCGAGGGCGACCAGCGCCGCCACGCCGCCGATCCACCAGCCGGCCTTGCGCCGGGGCTGCTGCGGGTCGGTGGGATACGAATCGTACTGGGGGCCGGGCCCTGCCGGAGGCGGCGTGGTCGCAGGGTTCGCCGTGATCGCCGAGGTCCACTCGGTTCCTGTCCAATACCGGTACATCCCGGGCTGTCTGCCCGGATCCGGATACCATCCTGCGCCACTCACGCCCGAAGTCTAGTTGGCTACCGGAAGCAGTCCTCCCCGGCCACGCGAAGCTCGGTTCCGATCCGGCGCGGGCCGGCGACGCCGGCTGCAGGCGGATCAGCCGAAGCGGCCGGAGATGTAATCCTCGGTCGCCTTGACGTCGGGGGTGGAGAAGATCTTCTCGGTGGAGCCCATCTCGATCAGCTTGCCGGGGGAGCCGGTGCCGGCGATGTTGAAGAAGGCGGTGGTGTCGGAGACCCGGGCCGCCTGCTGCATGTTGTGGGTCACGATGACGACCGTGTAGGTCTGCTTCAGCTCCTGGATCAGATCCTCGATCGCCAGGGTGGAGATCGGGTCGAGCGCCGAGCAGGGCTCGTCCATCAGGATCACGTCGGGCTGCATGGCGATCGCGCGGGCGATGCACAACCGCTGCTGCTGACCGCCGGAGAGGCCGGAGCCGGGCAGGCCGAGCCGGTTCTTGACCTCCTCCCAGAGGTTGGCGCCGCGCAGCGAGCGCTCCACGATCTCGTCCTTCTCCTTGGTGCTCAGCCGGCGCGCGTTCAGCGTGATGCCGGCCAGCACGTTCTCCTTGATCGACATCGTCGGGAACGGGTTGGGGCGCTGAAACACCATGCCGATCTGGCGGCGGACGCGCACCGGGTCGACCCCGGTGCCGTACAGGTTCTCGCCGTCCATCAGCACCTCGCCCTCGACGTAGGCGTTGGGGATCACCTCATGCATCCGGTTCAACGTGCGCAGGAAGGTCGACTTGCCGCAGCCGGAGGGGCCGATGAAGGCGGTCACGGCGCGCGGCTCGATGGTCATCGTCACGTCCTCCACGGCGCGGAACTTGCCGTAGTAGACATTCAGGTTGGTGACGTCGATTCGTTTCGACACGGTGTTCCTTCTGGTTGCGGGACGAGGGTCAGCGGCCGGGCTTCTTCGGCGCGAAGTAGCGCGCGATCAGCCGGGCGATCAGGTTGAGGGCGAGGACGATCAGGATCAGCACCAGGGCGCCGGTCCAGGCTCGGTCCAGGTCGGCGACATCGGTGCCGCCGGAGTTCTTGTAGGTGGTGAACACGAACAGCGGCAGGGTGGTCATCCGCCCGTCGAACAGGTTGTAGTTCATGTTCGCGATGTAGCCGGCGGTGAGCAGCAGGGGTGCGGTCTCGCCGATCACGCGGGCGATCGCCAGCACGATGCCGGTCATGATGCCGGCGATCGAGGTGGGCAGGACCACCTTGACGATGGTCAGCCACTTCGGCACGCCGAGCGCGTAGGAGGCCTCCCGCAGTTCGTTGGGGACGATGCGGAGCATCTCTTCGCTGGAGCGAACCACGACCGGGATCATCAGCACGCTCAGCGCGACCGCGCCGGAGATGCCCGAGCGATGGCCGGAACCGAAGACCATGGAGAACAGCGAGTAGGCGAACAGGCCGGCGACGATGGACGGGATGCCGGTCATCACGTCCACGAAGAAGGTGATCGCCCTTGCCAGCGGCCCGCGTCCGTACTCGACGAGATAGATCGAGGTCATCAGCCCGATCGGCACCGAGATCAGGGTCGCCGCCAAGGTGATCAGCAGGGTGCCGACGATGGCGTGCAGCGCGCCGCCGCCCTCGCCGATGATGCCGGCCATCGACTGGGTGAAGAAGGCGACGTCGAGGCGGGGCAGACCGAGGCTGAGCGCCGTCCAGCTGACCGAGACCAGCGGGATGGTGGCGATCAGGAAGGCCGCCACCACCAGCGAGGTGACGAACCGGTCGGTGGCCTTGCGGCGTCCCTCGACGATCCCGGACAGGGTCACGATCCCGATCAGGTAGACGACGGCGCCCAGTGCGATGCCGCCGGCGAAGTTCTCCGGGCCGAGCAGCACCGTGCAGACGACCAGCGCGCCGGCCAGCAGCGCCGGTGTCGTCCAGCGGGGCAGCTTGCCCGCGGTGAGCGAGGTCGAGATCGGCTTGGTGCGGGTTTCCACAGTCATGTCAGTTGGCTCCCGAGAACTCGCTACGCCGGCTGACGATCCAGCGCGCCAGCGCGTTCACCCCGAAGGTGACCACGAACAGCACCAGGCCGGTTCCGATCAGCACGTTGACGTTGAGGCCGTAGCCGGCCTCGCCGAACTTGAGCGCAATATTGGCCGGAATGGTCGAGGGGTTGGTGGAGGTGAGCAGCTGGATGGTGACCACGCCGGTCGCCGAGAGCACCATCGCGACCGCCATCGTCTCGCCGAGCGCGCGGCCCAGGCCCAGCATCGCGCCGGAGATGATCCCCGGCCGGGCGAACGGCAGCACGGCCATCCGGATCATCTCCCAGCGGGTGGCGCCCAGCGCCAGCGCCGCCTCCTCGTGGAGCTTGGGGGTCTGCAGGAAGACCTCGCGGCAGATCGCGGTGATGATCGGGAGCACCATCACCGCGAGCACCATGGCGGCGGTGAGGATCGTCCGGCCGGTCACCGAGACCTGGCCGCCGAACAGCGGGATCCAGCCCAGGTTGGCGTTCAGCCAGGCGTAGATCGGCACGACGGCCTTGGCGAAGACGGTGCTGCCCCACAGGCCGTAGACCACCGAGGGCACGGCGGCGAGCAGGTCGATGATGTAGCCCAGCACGGAGGCCAGGCTGCGGTGCGCGTAGTGCGAGATGAACAGGGCGATGCCGATCGAGAGCGGCACCGCGAACAGCAGCGCCAGGATCGAGGCCCAGATGGTGCCGAAGGCCAGCGGCCAGACATAGTCCCAGAAGTTGGCGCTCTGGCCGAGCGTGGTGGGGGCGTCGGCGGGGTCGGCGAGCATGCCGGGCACGCCCTGGATCAGCAGGAAGGCCGTCACCGCGGCCAGGATCACCAGGATGAAGATCCCGGCTCCCAGCGCGGTGGCGGCGAAGTTGCGGTCACCGGGCCGCGGCTTGCCCTGCAGGCTGGTCGCCGGCGGGCTGCTGGCCTCGGCGGCTTGTGTGGTCGACGTCACGTCGGGCTTACCTCGCGTTGTTGGTGAGAGGGACGAGGATAGGCCCGGTCCCGGCGAACTGTCCCCCACCGAGGGCCAGCCTTAGCCACCGAGAGCCAGCGCTGGGGGCGGGCTGTCGGAGCGTAAGGCTGGCCCTCGGCGTGGATCCAGAGCCGGAACCGGGCCGCATGGGTCAGGAGATGACGTCGATGGCGGCGGTCACCTTGGCGCGCAGATCGTCCGAGATCGGCGCAGCGCCCGCCTGCTCACCGGCCAGGGCCTGGCCCTCGGTGCTGGCGATGTAGGAGAAGTAGGACTTCACCAGGGCGCCCTGATTGGCGTCGGCGTAGGTCTCGCAGCCGATCAGGTAGCTGATCAGCACCAGCGGGTAGTGGCTCGGATCCGTGGTGGTGCGGTCGAGGGTGACGGCTAGGTCGAAGGGCTCGCGGCCCTCTTCCAGCGGCGAGCCGGCGACCACGGCAGCGGCTCCCTCGGGGGAGTACTTCACGAACTGGTCGCCCACCTTGAGCGCGACGGTGTGGCCCGGGGCGCGGGAGGCGTCCAGGTAGCCGATCGTGCCGGCGCCGGAATCCAGGATCGAGGCGACGTCACCGGTCTCGGCCGCGCCCTCGCCACCGGTCAGCTCCGCCGGCCAGTCGCCGCTGACCTCGAAGGGCCAATCCGCGGCGGCGGTCTTCGACAGGTAGTCGGTGAAGTTCTCGGTGGTGCCCGAGTTGGTCGAGCGGTGCACCGGCGTGACCGCCAGGTCGGGCAGGGTCGCGTCCGGGTTCAGCGCGGCGATCGCCGGATCGTTCCACTTCGTGATCTTCCCGGAGAAGATCTTGGCGATGGTGGACGAATCCAGGTTCAGGTTCTCGACGCCGTCGAGGTTGTAGCCGATGGCGATCGGCGAGATGTACAGCGGGAGCTGCACGATGCCGCTGTCGGCGGCGCACTTGCCCCAGGGCTGGGTTCCCGTGCCGAGCTGGAAGGCGGTCGCCGGATCGTCCAGCTCGGCCGTCTTGAGCGCGCGGTCGGAGCCGGCGTACTCGACGCCGCCCTGGGCGAAGGCGGTGCGGCCGGCACCCGAGCCGCCGCCGTCGTAAGCGATGCTCACGCCGGGGTTGGCATTGGTGAAGGTGGCGATCCAGGCATCCTGGGCCTTGCCCTGGCTGGAGGCGCCGGAACCGGCGAGGGAGCCGGTCAGGCCGGCGGGGGAGTCGGTGGTGGCCGGGGATTCGCCACCGGGAGCGGCGGTGGTGGGCTGCTGCTCATTGGTGGCGCAGCCAACCAGGCTCACGGCGGTGGCGAGCGCCAGCGCGGCGCCGGCGAAGCGGGTGATCTTCACGTGCTTTCGTCCTTCGAGTTCTGCGAGAGCTACTTGCTCTGACTCAGAACCTGCCAGCGCGGATTGACCGGTTGGGTACTCCATGATGAACGGCGGGTGAATTGCGTTCGAAGAAGGGCGAGTCTTCCGCGGCTGGTTCGCGATCATTCCCCACGAAGCCGGGGATTCAGCCTGCCCATGGTGCGTTGGAGAGCCCGTGGGGGACCGCTCAGACAGCTGGCGTGGTGGCTGCCTACACCCGCGGTTTGTGGAACTCCACCGCGACGGTATGCCCGGTCTCGTCGAGGTGGGCGACCAGGGCCGCGCCGGGCTGCAGCGGACGGGGCGGGACGCCGAGCGCCTCCAGCATGAGCGGGAGCACCGGGCGATGGCCGCAGATCGCCATCGGTGTCTGGGAGCTGACCGTCTCGGCGATCAGCCGTTGCATCAGGGTGGAGACCGCGTGGGGGGTATCCCGCGACTGCTCCTCGCTGAGCGTCGTCCAGCCCTCGATGTCCAGCTTGGCCGACTTCGCGAACGGTTTCAGGGTCTGCATGCAGCGGGCGGAGGACGAGGAGACCGCGCGCTGCACCCCATAGGCCTGCAGCAGCGGCACCAGCAGCTCGCTCTGGCGGCGCCCGCGGGAATCGATCGGCCGCGCCTGATCCCGTCCGGTCCAGAACTTGCGCAGCATCGCCTTGGCGTGGCGCACCACCAGCACCGGGACGGTGTTCGGCAACGCGGCGGCCTGCTCGATGAGCTGGGCCTCGTCGGGGTAGCTCACCACCTGCAGCGCCTTCTCGACCGACAGCCACTTCATCAGGTCGACCTCGGCGTCGGGCAGGCGCCGCTGCCGGGCGGCGACCTCGGCCCGCCAGTAGGTGACGGTCTTGTAGCCGGCGCCGACCGGATACCCGATCCGGTCCAGCGGAAGGCCGAGCCGTGGCGTGATACCGGTCTCCTCCAGCGTCTCGCGGACCGCGCAGCCGGCCAGGTACTCATCGGCGTGGATCTTGCCCTTGGGCAGGCTCCAGTCGTCGTAACCGGGGCGATGGATCAGCAGGATCTGCCGCTGCCCCTTCTTGGTCGTGCGAATCAGGACGGTGCCGGCAGCCGTGATCCGGCGATTGCGTATCGTCGCCATCGCCGCTACCGGATCGCCTCGGAACGTTCGGTGCGTCGCTGGCCCATGGTGGCGATCAGGTGCTCCTGGATGTCGAGCAGCGGCTCGCCGTCGGCGTCCAGGGTGCGCTGGGTCCAGGTGTCGCCGTCCAGCCACCAGGAGGCGGTCCCGGTGTCGAAGGCGAGCTCGAACAGCCGCTCCACCTGCTCGATGTGGCGGTGGTGGGTGAGCGCGACCAGCACCTCCACCCGGCGGTCGAGATTGCGGTGCATCAGATCGGAGGAGCCGATGCCGACCAGCGGATTGCCGTTGTTGGCGAACCAGAACAACCGGCTGTGCTCCAGGAACCGGCCCAGGATCGAGCGCACCCGGATGTTCTCGCTCAGCCCCGGGACGCCCGGCTTGACCGAGCAGATGCCCCGCACCCACAGATCCACGCTGACGCCGGCCTGGGAGGCGCGGTACAGCGCATCCGCGGTGGCCTCGTCCACGATCGAGTTGACCTTGATCTTCACGCCCGCCGGCAGGCCGGCGCGATGGTTGGCGATCTCGCGCTCGATCGCCTCGATGATGCCCTTGCGGGTGCTGTGGGGGGCGACCAGCAGCCGGCGGTAGCGGGTCTCCTGCGCCATCCCGGAGAGGTGGTTGAAGAGCTTGGCCACATCCTCGGTGATGACCGGATTCGAGGTCAGCAGCCCCATGTCCTCGTACAGCCGGGCGGTGGTGGGGTTGTAGTTGCCGGTGCCGATGTGGGCATAGCGCCGCAGGCCCTTGGGCTCCTCGCGCACCACCAGCGAGAGCTTGCAGTGGGTCTTCAGCCCCACCAGCCCGTACACCACGTGGCAGCCGGCCTTCTCCAGCTTGCGGGCCCACTCGATGTTGGCCTCTTCGTCGAACCGCGCCTTGATCTCCACCACGGCCAGCACCTGCTTGCCGGCCTGGGCGGCTTCGATCAGCGCGTCGATGATCGGGGAGTCGCCGGAGGTGCGATAGAGGGTCTGCTTGATGGCCAGCACGGTCGGGTCGGCAGCCGCCTGCTCGATGAAGCGCTGCACGCTGGTGGCGAAGGAGTCGTAGGGATGCTGCAGCAGGACGTCGCGGCGCTTCAGCGCTGCGAACATGTCGGCCGGGCGGGCGGTCTCCACCTCGGCCAGTTCCGGATGCGTCTTGGGCAGGAAGGACGGATAGCTCAGCGCCTCGCGATCCAGCGCGGCGATCGAGAACAACCCGGTCAGGTCGAGCGGGCCGGGCAGCCGGAAGACCTCCTTCTCGGAGATGTCGAGTTCCTCGATCAGCAGCCGCAGCATGCGGTCGTCGATGTCCTCCTCGACCTCCAGCCGGACCGGCGGGCGGCCGACCTTGCGCCGCAGCAGTTCGCGCTCGAGCGCGAAGAGCAGGTTCTCGGCGTCGTCCTCCTCGACCTCGACGTCTTCGTTGCGGGTCACCCGGAAGGTGCTGTACCCCAGCACCTGGGTACCGGCGAAGACCTCACCCAGGTGCTGGGCGATCACGTCCTCCAGCGGCACGAACCGGCCGCCGCCGAGGGGCACGAACCGGCTGAGGTTGGTGGGCACCTTCACCCGGGCGAACTGGCGTGCGCCGGTGGCCGGGTTGCGCAGCAGCACGGCCAGGTTCACCGAGAGGCCGGAGATATAGGGGAAGGGGTGCGACGGATCGACGGCCAGCGGGGTGAGCACCGGGAAGATGTGCGACTCGAAGAGATCGGTCATCTTCTGGCGCTCGGCCGCGGTGAGCCGATCCCAGCGCAGGATCTCGATGTCGTGCTCGGCCAGCGCGGGACGGATCTCGTCGGCGAACACCGCGGCCTGCTCGGTGACCAGTTCGCGGGTGCGGTTCAGGATCGCGTCGTGCAATTCGCGCGGCAGCATGCCGGAGGCGCTGGAGACGGCCACCCCGGCGGCGATCCGCCGCTTCAGACCGGCCACCCGCACCATGAAGAACTCGTCGAGGTTGGAGGAGAAGATGGCCAGGAACTTGGCACGCTCCAGCAGCGGGACGCGCTTGGCGTCACGGGCCAGATCGAGCACCCGGGTGTTGAAGGCCAGCCAGGAGAGCTCACGATCGCTGAACCGATCCGCCGGAAGCCCGGGCAGGGCAGTGCCCGTGGTCTCCTCGTTCTCGACGATGGTCATCCCTGCTCCTCGGCCGCCGGCACGTAGAGGACATCGCGGTGCGCGACGCCGAAACCGGCTGATGCGTACATTCCTACCGCGACGGTATCAGCGCTGTCGACGTAGAGAATCACGCTGCGGCACCCGGCCTTCGCCAGGTGGTCGAGGCCGGCCTGCAGGAGTCGCCTGCCCAGCCCTCGTCCCTGGGCCGACGGATCGACACCCACCACGTAGACCTCCCCGAGATCGCCGACCCGCTTGGTCCAGTGGAACCCGAGCAGCCGCCCGTCCTCGACCGCCACGATCAGACCGTCGGGGTCGAACCACTCCTCGGCCATCCGCGCCGCCAGCCCCGCTGCGTCGAGCCCACCCTGCTCCGGGTGGTGCGCGAACGCCGCCGCATTCACCGCCAGCAGCGCCGAGGCGTCCTCCGGACGGAATCCGCGCAACTCGACGGAGTGACCGACCTCGCCGCTGGCGGTCGGGGCTGGATCCGTTCCTCGCTCCGCCCTCGCCCCTCCCGTCGAGGCGGAGCCGGGGGTGCCTCCGGTCGTCAGCGGCTTCTCCATCACCAGCAGCGCGCGTCCCGCCACCAACCCCAGCCTGCGGACGAACCCCTGGGCGGGCGGGGCGTCGTGGAAGGCCCACAGCCGGATCGGAGCGTCGGAGCCCAGGGCGGCCACCAGGCCGGATGCGATCCCGCGCCGTCGATGGTCCGGATCGACCACCACCTGGGCGGTCTGGTGGGCCGGGCTGTGCACCAGGTAGCCCACCAGCCGATCGTCCTCGATTGTCAGCAGATGCCGTGCCTCGCCCAGTGCGCGGCTGAGCCGGGCCTCCTCGTTGAGCGGATCGAACCCGTCCGCCGCGGCGGCCCGCGCCGCCAGCGCGTCCACCGCCACGGCCTGCTCAGCGGTCAGCCACGATTCCCACACGCATGCAGGCTAGCCGCTCCCCCTGATCCTCCCGCAAGGTATGACCGGCGGGGCCGGGGACATCGCAACGCCTGGATTCCGGAGAGTGGGATCGTCCGCCGGCGGCAGGCGCCGGGAAGAAGCCGGATCAGCGTCGGGCGTCGGGGGAGAAGCGGTAGCCGACATTGCGGACGGTGCCGATCAGCGCCTCGTGCTCGGGGCCGAGCTTGGCGCGCAGCCGGCGGATGTGGACGTCCACCGTGCGGGTGCCGCCGTAGTAGTCGTAGCCCCAGACGTCGGCCAGCAGGTGCTCGCGGCTGAACACCCGGCCCGGGTGCTGCACCAGGTACTTCAGCAGTTCGAACTCGGTGTAGGTGAGGTCGAGCGGCTCGCCCTCCTTGACCGCGGAGTAGGCGGCCTCGTCGATTTCGATGCCGCCGGCCGAGATCAGTCCGTCATTGGCGGCGGCGCTGGCCAGCAGCCGGATCCGTACCTCGAACTCGGCCACCCCGGCGGTGTCGACGATCACGTCCGAGAGCCCCCATTCGGCCGAGACGGCGGCGAAGCCGCTTTCGGCCAGCACCAGCAGAAGCGGGACGGTCGAGCCGCTGGAGGTGAACAGCCGCGCCATCGTGCGGGCCCCGGCCAGATCGATGCGGCCGTCCAGCAGCACCACGTCGCAGCGGGCGGCACTGGTGAGCGCGTCGGTGTCGGCGGCCACGACCGTGATCTCGTGCGGCAGCAGGGTGAGGACCGGAAGGGAATGATCGGAGGTGTTCCCCTGGGTGAGGGTGCTACTGACGACGAGCAGTTGCGCCATCCTCACCTCCCCAGTGTCGGAGTCCGTTGTTCAGAATACTGGTCTCGGCAGGGTTTGGCCTCGTTGACCGCGTCGAGACCGGGACGGGCGGGCACTTTCTGCCAGATATTCGACCTGCGCGGCGGATACGCCGCCGGAGAGCCACTATTTGGCAAAAACCGCACCAGGGGTCCGGGGTGGGGAGCCCCAGGTGTCAGCTGTCCAGGATAAGGGTGACCGGTCCGTCGTTGGTGAGCTCGACCTGCATGTGGGCGCCGAAGCGTCCGGTCGCCACGGTTGCGCCGCGGGCGCGCAGGGCGGCGACGAAGGCGTCGACCAGGGGTTCGCTGACCGGACGGGGCGCGGCGGCGTTCCAGGAGGGCCGGCGACCCTTGCGGGTGTCGGCGTACAGGGTGAACTGGCTCACCACCAGCAGCGGTGCGTCCAGGTCCGCGCAGCTGCGCTCGTCGGCCAGGATGCGCAGCGTCCAGATCTTGTCGGCCAGCTTGTCCGCCGTCTCGGCGGTGTCGTCGTGGGTGACGCCGAGCAGCACCAGGAGGCCGGGGGAGTCGATCCGTCCGACCACCTCGTCGTCCACCGTCACCGACGCCCGGGAGACTCGCTGCACCACCGCTCGCACCCGGTGAGGATAGCGGGGAGGTGGACGCATGGTTGGCTCACGAGGGCGCCGGTGGAAGAGTGAGCCCATGTCCGACATCGCCATCCGCACCGGCCCGATCGCGGGGATCCCGGGGCAGCCGATGCTGCGGCGGATCGCGAGCCTGCTCGCCCCGTACAAGTGGTGGCTGGCGCTGGTGGCGGTGACCGTGATCGTCTCGGCGGCGCTGACCTCGCTGGCGCCCTTCCTCACCCGCGCGGTGTTCGACGATGCCCTGTTCCCCATCCAGCCGGACGGCAGCACCGGCCAGCCCGATCTCTCCCTGCTCTACTGGCTGGTCGCCGGCCTGATCGCGATTCCCCTGGTCAGCGCTCTGATCGGGGTCGGGCAGACCTACCTGACCAACCGGGTGGGCAATGCTGCGATGGCCGAGCTGCGGGTGGCGCTGTTCGAGCACCTGGAGAAGATGGAGCTGGCCTTCTTCACCTCCACCAAGACCGGCGACATCCAATCCCGGCTGGCCAACGACGTCTCGGGCGTCCGCAACGTGCTGACCTCCACGGCGTCATCGATCCTGCAGAACGTGGTCACCGTGATCGCGGCCTTCGTCTCGATGCTGCTGCTCAGCTGGCAGCTGACCATCATCAGCCTGATCCTGATGCCGGTCTTCATGGTCATCCAGTTGAAGGTCGGCGCCCGCCGCAAGCAGCTGCAGAAGCGCACCCAGGAGAACCTGTCGGAGATGACCGCGATCACCGAGGAGTCGCTGGGCGTCTCCGGGGTGCTGCTGGCGAAGGTGTTCCGCCGCTCCGAGCTCGAGGTCGACCGCTACCGCCGCGCCAACCGCCGGCAGACCCGGCTGCAACTGAAGCAGGCGATGACCGGGCAGACCTTCTTCTCGATCGTGTCGACCTTCTTCGGGCTCACCCCGGCGATCGTCTACCTGGTGGCCGGCCTGCTGCTCAATGGTGGCACCCTGATCGGCGGCCAGGTGCTCACGGCGGGGACGATCGTCGCCTACACCACCCTGCAGGCCCGGTTGCAGCAGCCGCTGGTCGGGTTGATGCGGGTGACGATGGACGTGCAGACCTCGTTCGCGTTGTTCGCCCGGCTCTTCGAGTACCTCGACCTGCAGCCGGCGATCTCCGACGCGTCGGAAGCCCGTCCGCTGACCGACGTGCGCGGACGGGTCGAGCTGAAGGACGTCTGGTTCCGCTACCCGGCGCCGCGCACTCTGGCCACCGCGGTGGCGGCCACCCCGGAGGCCGCTGAGGAGGCTGCCCGGCAGGCGGCCCGCAGGCAGCGTCGCTCCAGCCGCTACGGTCGCGACTACCGTGCCCTGGAGGTACCGACGATGGCCAGCATCGCCGACGGGGCGGGCGGCCAGGTGGTGCGTTCGTCCGCGGTTCCCGGGATGGCCCCGGCAGTGGCCCTGCCCGAGACCCCGGTCTCGCCGGACGAGGCGGTGGACGGCCGTCCCGGCGAGGATCTGGACGGCGACGGCCGGATCGGCGATGCCGAGCGCTGGGCGCTCTCGGGGATCTCGCTGACGGTCCAGCCCGGCCAGCTGGCGGCGATCGTCGGCCCCTCCGGTTCGGGCAAGACCACGCTGACCTACCTGATCCCCCGGTTGCACGAAGTGACCAAGGGCGCGGTGTTGATCGACGGCCACGACGTCCGCGATGTCACCCTCGACTCGCTGGCCGAGGCGGTCGGGATGGTCACCCAGGAGCCCTACCTGTTCCACGGCACCATTACCGAGAACTTGCGCTACGCGCGCCCCGAGGCCACCGATGCCGAGATCGTCGAGGCCTGCCGCGCGGCCAACATCCACGACCGGATCATGAGCTTCGCCGACGGCTACGAGACCATCACCGGTGAGCGCGGGTTCCGGCTCTCCGGCGGCGAGAAGCAGCGGCTGGCGATCGCTCGCGTCCTGATCAAGGATCCGCGGATCCTGATCCTGGACGAGGCCACCTCCGCCCTCGACACCGCCACCGAGCGGCTGGTGCAGGAGGCGCTGGAGCATGCCATGGCCGACCGGACCACCTTCGCGATCGCCCACCGGCTCTCCACCATCATGAACGCCGACGTGATCTTCGGCATCGCCGACGGCCAACTGATCGAGCAGGGCACCCACGCCGAACTGCTGGCCAGGGGCGGCCTCTACGCCCGCCTCTACGAGGAGCAGTTCGGCGGTGGCACCGTCGAGGCCCGCTGCGACGATGCCGTGCTGTTCAGCGACGGGACGACCCTGCACCACCGCCTCGGCCCGCCCAAGGCCGACATGCCGGTGTGAGGCGGAGGCGGGAAGGTATCCTGCCCGGGTGCTGTTAGGGGATTCGGTGACGGTCACCGTCGTGGTGATCGCCTGTGCGCTGGTGCTGGTGGCGGCGGTCGTCGGTATCGTCCGGCTGGCCCGCGGCAAGAAGGAGTGACATGTTCGAGATCCCGTCCGATCTGAACCCGGCGCTGGTGGGGCTGGCCTGGCTGCGCGGACGCTGGGAGGGCACCGGCTATCGGCAGTGGCCAGGGGAGGAGAAGACCTCCTACGCCATCCAGATCGACTTCGCCGACAACGGCGGCGACTACCTGCACTACCTCTCCCAGAGCTTCGAGGTGGATGCCGAGCGCCGCCCGGTGAAGGCGTTGGCGATGGAGACCGGGTTCTGGCGGCCGCTGGCCGACGGCACGGTGGACGTCATGATGTGCAGCCCCGACGGCTTCGCCGAGATCTGGTTCGGCAACCTGCAGCCGGGCCGCGTCGACCTGATCACGGACGCGGTCGCGCGCACCAAGGACGCCCCGGTGGCCTACACCGCCGGACGCCGGCTCTACGGGCTGGTCGAGGGCAAGCTGATGTTCTCCTTCGACCGTGCCACCGACGAGCACGAACTGCAGCCGCATGTCTGGGCCACCCTGGAGCGCCGGTGACTGAGGTCCGCAACGACCAGGGCCCGGACGCTGGCGCCGTCCGGCACTACGGCGACCCGCTGCGCGAGCAGCGCCGGCTGGCGACTGGTGAGGCATCGGTCGACCTCTCCCACCGTCCGGTCTTCTCGATCTCGGGGAGCGACCGGCTGAGTTGGCTGAACAATGTCACCAGCCAGGATTTCGCCGGGCTCGCTCCCGGCGTCCCGGTGACGGCCTACATCCTCGATCACCAGGGCCATATCGTCCATGTGCTGGGCGGGGTGGATGACGGCGAGACGCTGTGGGCGCACACCGAACCCGGACGAGACGAGGCGTTGCTCACCTGGCTACGCCGGATGGTCTTTGCCGCTCGGGTCGAGATCGCCGAACAGCCAGACAGGCGACTGGTGCTTCCCGCCGGGGCAGCCGCCCCCACGGTTGTTGACTCTGCAGATGTAGAGGATGTGCTGGGAGGGGTACGCGCGGGAACCTGGGCGATGGAGGCGCTGCGGATCGCCGCTGGCCAGCCGCGGACCTTCCTCGACACCGACGAGAAGACCATCCCCAACGAGCTGGCCAATCCCGAGGGCGACCTGCTGGGCCCTGCCGCCCACCTGGCCAAGGGCTGCTACCCCGGCCAGGAGACCGTGGCCCGCATCTACAACCTGGGACGGCCGCCCCGGCGGCTCACCCTATTGCACCTGGACGGCAGCGCCGACGCCCTGCCCGAGGTGGGTGCCGACATCCTCGCCGACGGCCGCGTGGTCGGCCGGATGGGCACCTCCGAGCGCCACTACGAGCTCGGCCCGATCGGCCTGGCCCTGCTCAAGCGCCAACTCCCCACCGACGCCGCGCTCACCGCCGACGGCATCGCTGCCGCCCAGGAGATTCTGGTCGACCCCGAGGCCGGCCTGCACTGGCGTCCGACGCCCGGCCTCGGCCGCCGCTGAGCCATGGCAACCGGCAGCACCAAGTGAAGCGACTGTTCGGGATCGCCGGCCTGCTGCTGGGGTTCGTGGTGGTGTTCGGGGTCGGCTGGGCTTGGCCGATCCTGGTTCGTGGGCCGCTGGTGGTGGGGCAGGACGCGATCACCGATGCCGCCTCGACCCAGGTTGCGGTGACGGTCGAGGACGCTGGTGGCCGGACGATCGTCGCCCGCCCACCTGTGGGTGTTGTGGACCGGAACCTGCTGGTCATCGTCTATCCGGGAGCGCTGGTTCGTCCGCAGGCCTATGAATGGCTGGCTCGCGCGCTGGCCTCGGACGGCTACTTCACGGTGATCCCGGAGTTTCCCTTCGACCTCGCCGTCACTGATCCCAGCCGGGCGGACGCCCTGATCGAGCGCTACGGGGACGCCCGGCGAGTGGTGCTGGCCGGCCACTCGCTGGGCGGAGCGATGGCCGCACAGTACGCCGCCGGGCACGCGGCGGATCTGGCGGGCCTGATGCTGTTCGCCGCCTACCCCGGCGATGGCGCCGACCTGTCGGCCGGCGGCCTGCCTGTGCTGAGCCTGCTCGGCGAGCACGATGGGGTGGTCAACCCCGACGCCCTGGCGGCTTCATGGACGCGGCTACCGTCCGGCACCCAGCGGGTGGCCATCACGGGCGGTGTCCATGCCTTCTTCGGACGCTACGGACCCCAGGCCGGCGACGGCATCCCCACCGTACCCCGAGAGGCCGCCGAGGCTCAGATCACGTCGGCGGCCGAGGACTTCCTGGCGGCACTGCCGTAGCCGGCTACCGGTGCCTCTGACACTTACTCGCCTCGACAAGCTCGACCATCGAGATGACGGCGACCGCCGCCGAGCGGGGTCAGGGGCGATGGGCCAGGACGTACAGCCGCTCGAATTGCGCCTCGGTGGGGACGGGGGAGCGGACGTACCACTCGTCGACCACCAGGCCGGCCTCCGCGACGGCAGCGAGCACCTGGTCGCGGTCGTGCAGTACCAGATCCAGATCCACCGGTACGCCGAACAGCTCATCGCTGTGGTCGATGCCGTCGCCCAGTTTCAGGGCCAGGGCGAAAACCCCGCCCGGACGCAGGGTCGCGGCCGCCTGGCGCAGGGTCGGCGCGAGTTCGGACGGGGCGAGGTAGACGAAGGCGTACCACGCGACGATCGCGCCCCAGGCCGGGGCGGTGCGGGGGCGCAGCAGCTGGTGGAAGCGCCCGACCTGGAAGTCGAGGTCGGTGAAGTTCGCCCGCGCCTGCTCGATGATCGCCGACGAGGCGTCCAGCCCGTGCACCTCGATGCCCTGGTCGGCCAGGAAGGCGGCGATGTGGCCCGGCCCGCAGCCGAGATCCATCACCGGGCCGTCGGCCAGGGTTGCGACGCGTTCGAGCAGCCAGATCTCGAACGGCTTGTGGATGAGTTCGTCGAGCAGTTCCTCGGAATAGGCCGCGGCGACGGCGTCGTAGGAGGCGATGACCTTCGCGTCGCGGGCCTGCGCCCCCTCGGCCAGCACCGCCTCGCGGTCGGCCGCGGACTCGGAAGCGCTCACGTCGGCCGACGCGACCGGCACCGGACCCAGCAGATGCACCCAGCGCCGATCCTGCTGGCCGCGCTGCAGCGGCAGTTCGCGCACCAGCGGCTCGTCCCGATCGGCCATGTCCGCCAGGCATGCCTCGGCCGCCGTGCGATCGGCGAACGGGTGCAGCCGCTCGGTGCGGGTCTTGAGCTCGCCGGGTGCCTGCGCACCGCGCAGCAGCAGGACTGTCAGCAGCGCCCGCTCGTCGTCGCCGAGTTCCAGCAACTCGTCCAGTGTCTGGTGGTACTTGATCACCCGGGAACCCGCCCCGGCCCAGACCAGCCGCACCAGGCCCTTGTCCTTCAGCGACCGGCCGACATCCTGGACGGTGCGTTCGGAGTAGTCCACGACCGGATCGCGGCTGGAGGTCTGGTTGCAGGCCAGCCGCAGCGAGTTCAGGCTCAGTGGGTAGCTGGCCGGAACGGTCTTCTGCTTCTCCAGAAGGCACCCCAGCACGCGCTGTTCTTCGGCGGTCAGCACCGGCAACGACATGGGCGACAGCGTAATACTTCCACCATGCCGAGGTGAGTCCGCGCTTGTCGGGGCCGTATACTCGGTCGCCGAGGGGAGTACTTCTCAAGTCGTCCATGGTCATTCCGAACCTGCCGTCAGGTTCTCGTGGGCGCACCGACACCGGTGAAGGAGACCTCACAGCAATTACTGTGAGGTGTGTT
>Ga0102832_1001555_pt1 | contig 16968 bp, 16 predicted proteins | sample EBPBio282013_DNA_FD_88942 | JGI IMG/M metagenome (GOLD analysis project Ga0102832, IMG submission 88942) | Wastewater treatment Type I Accumulibacter community from EBPR Bioreactor in Madison, WI, USA - Reactor 2_5/28/2013_ DNA (Illumina Assembly) | ecosystem: Engineered > Bioreactor > EBPR >...
ACGTGGTCGCCCACGATGGCCGCCTTGCGGCCCAGGCCGCGGGCCTTGGTGGCAGTCACCTGCGTGCCGTCGTCGAGCCGGCAGCGATAGCGCCCGCGGTCGACGGTGACCACCTGGGCAGGCACCGCGTCGTCGTAGCTGGGGCGGTCCTTGGTGCGCGGCCGGGTGCGCCGGGCGGGCCGATCGAAGCCGGCGTTCGGATCGTCGGTGATCGCCTCGCGATAGCGCCTGCTCATCGGCCCACCAGCGCTGCCCACAGGCCGGGGAAGCCGGGCAGGGTCTTGCTGGTGCAGCCGACATCGTCCAGTTCGACGTCCGGCACCACCAGGCCGAGCAGCGCGCCGGCGTGCGCCAGCCGGTGGTCGGCGTAGGTGTGGAAGACCCCGCCGCGCAGCGGTGCCGGCTCGATGCGCAATCCGTCCTCGGTCTGCTGGACCTGGCCGCCCAGCCCGCGGATTCCGCGCTCCAGCGCGGCGAGGCGATCGGTCTCGTGATGCCGGATGTGCGCCACCCCGCGGATCGTCGTGGGCTCCTCGGCCAGCGCGGCCAGGGCGGCCGCCACCGGGGTGAACTCACTGATGGCGTGCAGATCGAGATCGGCTCCGCGGAGGCGATCCGGCCCCTGCACGACGAGCTTCCGGGATGCTCCCGCGCCGGTGTAGGCGAGCCGGGCGCCGAAGGCGGCCAGCGCGTCAGCCAGGGCGTCCGCACCCTGCAGGGAGTGCTCGGGCCAGGCGGTGACGAGCCGGCCGCCGGTCACCACCGCGGCGGCGAGCAGGCTGGCGGCATTGGTCAGGTCGGGTTCGACATCGGCGTCCATCGGTGCGATCGGACCGGGATGGACCTGCCAGGTCGCCGGGCCCGGCCGATCGATGCGCACCCCGCGTTCGGCCAGCATGCGGGCGGTCATCTCGATGTGCGGCAGTGAGGGGAGCGTGCTGCCGGTATGGCGGACGATGAGGCCCTCCGGCAGCCGGGCCCCGACCAGCAGGAGGCCGGAGACGAACTGGCTCGACCCGGAGGCGTCCACGTCCACCGCGCCGCCCCGGACGGCCGGGCCGCCGGCGACCTCGAAGGGAACCCGGTAGGGCCGGCTTACCTCGGCGCCCAGGTCGGCCAGGGCGCCCAGCAGGGGAGCGACCGGACGATCGGCCATCGCCGGATCGCCCACGAACCGGGTGGTCTCCGAAGCCAGCGCCGCGATCGGCGGGAGGAAGCGCATCACGGTGCCGGCCAGCCCGACGTCGATCACGGCCCCGCCCCGGAAGGCCGCCGGCGGTGACACCCGCACGGCGTCGTCGTCGAGGTCGGTGAAGCGCACCCCGAGCCGGGACAGGCCGGCCCGCATCAGGTCGGTGTCCCGCGCGCGCAGCACACCGCACAGGGTGGAGGCGCCGTCCGCCAGCGCAGCCAGAAGGTAGCCGCGCGCGGTGGTCGACTTCGAACCCGGGACGACGAGGTCTCCGGTCACCGGCGAAGACGCCCGCGGCGCCTTCCACGCTGTCAAGAAATCACGCTCGCAATCTCCTTGGTGGCCTTGCCGGCGGTCTTCTTCGCGGCCTTGGCCAGCTGGCGTGCCTTCTTCTCGGCGAGCAGCTTGGCGCGGGAGGACTCGCGGGCGAAGATCTCCTTCTGGGCGCGGGCCTTCCAGGCCAGGTTGGGCCGGCCCTCGGTGTCCATCGCGGCCAGCGCCACGCCGCCCAGGATCGCGACATTCTTGCTGAGCAGCGCGTAGCGGGATTCCCGCTCGCCGCCCTTGGCCGCCAGCGGATTGGACGCGACCACGTGCGGCAGCATGGTGGCGGCCAGCACCCCGGCTCCGACGCGCCGTCCGATGCCGGTGGCCAGGCTCAGCCCGCCGATGAGCTGGGCGATGCCGGTGGCCTTGACCAGCGCGGTGGTGTCCTGCGGCAGGTAGACCGCCGCCTGTTTGGGGAGGGTCCTGTTCGCCAGCGGCAGCAGGGTCTCGGCGACCGGCTCGGCCGCTTCCGCGAACTCCTCAGGGTGCCGCATGGCCTTGTAGCCGTTCACGATGAAGTAGCTGGCCAGCATGGTCCGGGCCACGGCGCGCAGAATGGTCATGCCTCATTCCTAGCGCTCCGGCGGCGTGCTGCCAAGCCGATTCCACCGATCCGGGGCGGGCAATCGCCGATTAGGGTGGTGCGCATGTGCGGACGGTACGCGTCCTCGGCCAGCCAGGAGCTGCTGGAGGATATCTACGACATCGAGGAGACGGTGGCGATGCCGCCGCAGTCCTGGAACGTGGCTCCGACCGATCAGGTGCCGGCCATCGTCGAGCGGGCGGAGGGGGACGAACTACGCCGGAAGCTGGTCGCGCTCACCTGGGGGCTGGTCCCGTCCTGGTCGTCCGACGCGCGAGGGGGTGCGCGGATGATCAACGCCCGGGTGGAGACGGTCGCCACCAAACCCGCCTTCCGCAAGGCCTTTGCCGCGCGCCGTTGCCTGTTGCCGGCCGACGGCTACTACGAGTGGACCGATACCGGTGAGGTCCAGCGCGGTAAGCCGGTGAAGCAGCCGTACTTCATCCACCCCGCCGACGCCGGGTTGCTGGCGATGGCCGGGATCTACGAGTTCTGGAAGGCCCCGGACGGCACCTGGCTGACCACCTGCAGCATCATCACCACGACCGCCGTCGACGCGCTGGGGCACCTGCACGACCGGATGCCGATGGTGGTGGCGCCGCCGTCCTGGGACGACTGGCTCGATCCCGGCTTCACCGGGGATCCGCATGCCTTGCTGCACGATCCGGCACTGGAGCTCTCCGTTCACCCGGTGTCCCGCGCGGTCGGCAATGTGGCCAACAACTCACCCGACCTGGTGGTGCCGGTGGGGGAATAGCGCAGGCCGCCGTCGCCGTTGAGACCACGTGATCTCAACCATGGCGCCCCCGGTGGGCCAGTCGCTGGTCGAGGAGCTACCCTCGATGCTGATGACCCTGCCGACCCTGCCTGACGAGACCACCGAAACCGACGCCGAGCGTGCGCTGCGGTTCGAGAACGACGCCCTGCCCTACCTCGACCAGCTCTACGGCGCCGCGCTGCGGATGACCCGCAACCCCGCCGACGCCGAGGATCTGGTGCAGGAGACCTTCGCGAAGGCCTTCGCCGCCTTCCACCAGTTCACCCCGGGTACCAACCTCAAGGCGTGGCTGTACCGCATTCTGACCAACACCTTCATCAACACCTATCGCAAGAAGCAGCGGCAGCCGGCCGAATCCGGCGGTGACTCGATCGAGGACTGGCAGCTGGCGCGAGCCGAGGCGCACACCTCGACCGGCCTGCGATCGGCGGAGATGGAGGCGCTGGACCGGATGCCGGATTCGGCGGTGACCGAGGCCATGCAGGAGCTGGCCCCCGACTTCCGGCTGGCGGTCTACCTGGCCGACGTCGAGGGATTCTCCTACAAGGAGATCGCCGAGATCATGGGAACCCCGATCGGCACCGTGATGTCGCGCCTCAACCGCGGACGCAACCAGTTGCGCCGCCTGCTCGCCGACTATGCGGTCGAGCACGGCCTGATCCCGGGAGAAGACGATGAGTGAGCCGGCGACCAGCGCGGCCTGCGAGCACATCCTGGAGCAGCTCTACCAGTTCCACGACCATGAGCTCACCGAGGCCGAGGCGACCGAGATCCGCGAGCACCTGATGGCCTGCGAGCCCTGCCTGGATCGCTACGACGTCGAACAGGCGCTGCGGCTGCTGATCCGGCGCTGCTGCGCCGCCCAGGCGGCGCCGGAGACCCTGCGGATGCGGATCCGCACCACGGTCACCCGCACGGTGATCGTCACCGAGGGCTGAATTGCCAGACCCCGCCGGGATCGGCGGGGTCTGCTGGTTCCTCAGGCGTTGGGGCGCTTACCGTGGTTCGCGCTGCTCTTCCTGCGGGAACGGCGCTTGCGGCCACCCTTACCCATCTGTGTCTCCTCACTCAGCTCGCGCGGTTGCGCGCGGCGGCCCATTCTGTCATCCGCCTGGGACCGCGCTCAACTCGTCCCGGGCTGACGAATCACTCTAGGGTGGGGCCATGGTGGCGATGGAACAGGTGATCGAGCGACATACCGATCTGAGCGACTCGGATCTGCGGTGGCTCGCCCGCCTGGTGGACGAATGGTCGCTGCTGGCCGACCTCTCCTTCGCCGACCTGATCCTGTGGGTACCCGGCCGTGACGACAACGTCTACTGGGCCTGCGCCCAGGTGCGTCCCACCACCGGCCCGACCTCGCTGGAGGACGATGTGGTGGGCGAGGAGATCGCCTACGACCCTGAGCACCTGGTGACCGAGGCCTTCCTCTCCGGCGAGATCTGCCACGCCAGCGGCAACAGCCTGCAGGCGGGCATCCCGGTGGACATCAAGGCGATTCCGATCATGATCGGCGACCGCTGCATCGCCGTCATAGAGATGCACACCAATCAGATGGGCGTGCGCGCCCCGGGCGCCCTGGAGGACGCCTACCTGGAGGCGGCCGACCTGCTGGCGGGAATGGTCCATCGCCGGGAGTTCCCGATGGAGGGGGACGCCCCGGTGCCGTGGATGTCACCGCGGGTCGGGGACGGCACCATCCGGGTCAATCGGGCCGGCATCGTCACCTTCGCCAGCCCGAACGCGCTGAGCGGCTACCGGCGGCTCGGTCTGACCGGGGACCTGGAGGGGGAGAGCTTCGCCGAGGTCACCCGATCTCTGCTGCCGGATCATCGCCACCCGGTCGAGCAGCCGATCTCGGCCTCGTTGTCCGGCCGGGTGCTGCGCGAGGTCGAGCTGGAGACCCCCACGGCCACGCTGCGCGTCCGGGTCATGCCGCTGCGCGACGAGGAGGGGGCGTGCGGGCTGCTGGTGATGTGCCGCGACACCACCGAACTGCGTTCTCAGGAGCGGCAGCTGGTGACCAAGGACGCCACCATCCGCGAGATCCATCACCGGGTGAAGAACAACCTGCAGACCGTGGCTGCCCTGCTACGGCTGCAATCCCGGCGGATCTCCTCACCGGAGGCCAAGGGGGCCCTCGACGACGCGATGAAGCGGGTGACCTCGATCGCGGTGGTGCACGAGATCCTCTCCCAGGCCTTCGACACCTCGGTGCAGTTCGACGACGTCGCCGACCGGCTGCTGCGCATGGTGGGTGACGTCGCCGCCACTGGCGGCATGGTCCGGATGATCCGGGAGGGCAGCTTCGGCTTCGTTCCGGCCGAGGTCGCGACCAGCCTCTCGCTGGTGCTCACCGAACTGTGCCAGAACGCCGTCGAGCACGGCCTGGGCGACCAGTCCGGTCACGTGTGGGTGCGCCCCAGTCAGGCCGACGGCGAGCTCGTGGTCGAGGTGATCAACCATGGCGCGCCGCTGCCCGAGGGTTTCTCGTTGAGTTCGTCGACCAGCCTGGGGCTCTCGATCGTGTCCACCCTGGTCGACGACCTGGGCGGGGAATTCAGCCTGGTGCCCGGTGCGGACGGGCTGGGGACGGTGGCCACCGTCCGGGTGCCGCTGGCCTGAGCCGGCTCAGCCGGCGCGCACTCGCATCCGCGCGGCGCGACGCTTCATGGAACGGCGTTCGTCCTCGGAGAGCCCGCCCCACACGCCGTGGTCCTGGCCGGCATCCAGCGCCCACTGGAGACAGAGTTCCCGCACATCGCAGCGGCGGCAGACCTTCTTGGCCTCCGCGATCTGCATAAGTGCCGGTCCAGTGTTGCCGACCGGGAAGAACAATTCCGGATCCTCGGTCAGGCAGGCGGCTCGGTGGCGCCAGTCCATGAACAGCACAACTCCTCGTAATGAATGAATACCGTGGCCGGGTAAGGGTCCGGTCTGACAGAACTCGACGCGAACCCGCCTGAGCCAACTTGAGCCCGCGAGCCGCGCCCCCACAAGTGTAGACGGTGGATTCTGAAACGTCAGTAGTTTACGCCGAGGAAGTTTTCCGCGGTTTATGAGTTTCCCCGAACCCCTATGCTTCCGGGGTGCCTGCCGACCAAGACCGTCCTACCCGCTCCCGCATCGTGGCCAGCGTGGGATCAGTGCTGTCGGGGCTGATCGTCATCGGCTTTGCCGTGGCCTCGATCGCCTCCGGGCACGGTACCTTCAGCGGGGCGATCGGCGGCTGGCTGGCGGTCTACGGCCTGGTCGGGGTGGTCGCCGGCGTGGTGCTGTGGCGCGGTTCGATCCTGGGACGGGGGCCGGTGCTGGTGCAGTCGGCGCTCAACCTCACGGTGGCCGCCAGCATGGCCGGCGCGGCGCCCGAGGCCTGGATCGTCGTGGCCCTGTCGGCGATCACCCTGGTGGCAGTGGTGCTTCCGGCCACGACCCGTGGGCTGCGCTGGCCGGTCAGGCGATCCGGTGAGCCCCCGCAGCCGGATGGCTCGTAAAGCTGACCGGGGTTCCGTAGCCGGCCGCGGCGAACGCCTCCGCGACGGCGGCGGCCGCTGCGTCGGCGCGATCGGCCGCGATCAGTCCCAGGACGCAGCCGCCGAAGCCGCCGCCGGTCATCCGCGCCCCGAGGGCGCCCGCGGCGAGCAGGGTCTCGAACGCCAGGTCGACGGTCGGGACCGTGATCTCGTAGTCGTCGCGCATCGAAGCGTGGGAGGCGGTCATCAGCGCGCCCACGGTGGCGAAGTCGGAGGACGTGAGCGCCTCGACCGTGTCGAGCACCCGCTGGTTCTCGGTGACCACGTGCCGCACCCGGCGGGCTTCCAACGGCGGCAGTTGGGTCAGGGCAGCATCCAGGTCGGTGACCTGCCGTAGCAGGTCGATGCCGAGGATGCGGCAGGCCTGCTCGCAGGAGGCGCGCCGCGCGGCGTACTCGCCGTCGACGTGGCTGTGCGGCGTCCGGGTGTCGATCACCAGGATCGTCAGGCCGGCGTCGGCTATCCGCAGCGGCACCTGCTGAACCGCCAGGGTGTGACAATCCAGGAACAGCGCGTGATCGGCGGTGCACAGCGTCGAGGCTGCCTGGTCCATCAGGCCGGTCGGGGCGCCGACGTAGGCGTTCTCGGCGCGCTGCGCCAACCGGGCACGGCTCATCGGATCGATGTCGAGGTCGTGCAGGTCGCATAGGGCGGTGAGGGTGGCGCATTCGATCGCGGCCGACGAGGAGAGCCCGGCTCCGATCGGAACATTCGAAGAGAGGACGAAGTCGGCCCCGCCCACGTCGTGCCCGGCCTCGCGCAGCGCCCAGACGACCCCGGCGAGGTAGGCCTGCCAGCCCGTCTCGCCAGGGGCGAGGTCGCCGGATTCGACGGTGGAATCCAGATCCAGCGAACTGAAGCGCCAGCGTCCGTCCGATCGGGGACGAGCGGCCAGCAGGGCCGACTGCTCGATGGCGAAGGGGAGCACGTAGCCGCCGTTGTAGTCGGTGTGCTCGCCGATCAGGTTGATCCGGCCGGGCGCCGCCCACACCCCAGCGGGGTGATGACCGGTCAGCTCGTAGAAGCGCGTTGGGATGTCGGTGAAGGTCATTCGTCCTCGTCATCCAGCCGGGCGAGCCAGGTGGCCAGCCGTTCGATCGGTACCTCGAAGTCGGGGTTCAGATCGACGAAGACGGTGAGCTGCTCGGCCAGCCAGTCGAAACTGACCTCCTCCTCGCCGCGGCGCTGTTGCAGCTCCTCGATCCCGCGATCGGTGAAGTACATGGCTCACTCCGCCAGGGCGCGTTGCATCAGATCGGCGTGCTGCTGCAGGTGCACCCGCAGATCGCCGACCGCCGGTGCCGAGGCGGCCGGACGGGTGACGCCGGTCATCTTCAGCTCGTAGCCGGGCAACTGCGCGGCGATGGCGTCGGGCAGGGTGAGCTTCAGGAACCACCAGGCGCCCTGATTCTCCGGCTCGTCCTGGACGAAGCGGATGTCGCTGACCTGGGGGTAGCGGGCGAGTTCGGCCGCCAACTCCTTGGTCGGCAACGGGTAGAGCCGCTCCAGCGGCAGGATCGCCACCTGGCCGTCGAGACCGGCTTCGGCGCGGGCGTTCACCAGCTCCCAGCGGATCTTGCCCGAGCACAGCACGATCCGCTTCACCGCGGCGTGATCGGTGATCGTCGGGTCGCCCATCGCCGGCTGCCAGGAGCCGTGGATGAATTCGGAGACCTCCGAGACTGCCTGCTTGCTGCGCAGCATCGACTTCGGCGTGGCGACCACCACGGGCCGGTGCCAGTTGACGTAGGCGTGGGTGCGGAGCAGATGGAAGTAGCTCGCCGGGGTGGACGGCTGGCAGACCGCCAGCGCCCCCTCCGAGCAGAGGCTCAGCCACCGCTCCAGCCGCGCCGAGGAGTGATCCGGCCCCTGGCCCTCGTAGCCGTGCGGCAGCAGCAGCACGACACCCGACTTCTGCGTCCACTTCGCGTTGCCGGCCGAGATGAACTCGTCGGCGATGGTCTGGGCGCCGTTGGCGAAGTCGCCGTACTGGGCCTCCCACAGCACGAGGGCATCGGGAGCGGCCACCGAGTAGCCGTACTCGAAGCCCATCGCTGCATACTCGCTCAGCAGGGAGTCGAAGACGTAGAACTCGCCCTGATCGTCGCCCAGGTGCTTCAGCGGCACGTAGGACTCGTTGGTCACCCGGTCGACCACGGCGGCGAACCGCTGGCTGAAGGTGCCGCGGCGGGAATCCTGCCCGACCAGTCGTACCGGGCGGCCCTCCAGCAACAGGGAGCCGAAGGCGAGCATCTCCGCGGTGGCCCAGTCGATCGGGCCGTTGCGGATGGCGTCGGCCCGGCGTTGCAGCTGGGGGAGCACCTTGGGGTGGACGCTGAACCCGGCGGGGAAGGAGAGGTGCGCCTCGGCGACCGCCTCCATCACCTCCGGGGTCGTCGACGTGCCCCGGTCGTCGCCCAGCTTCGGCGGGTAGTAGGGCACCCGGCGGTAGCTCTCGTCGTTGCCGGGATGGGCCTGCCTGACCTCGGTGAACACGCCCTCCAGACGCGCCCGGAACCGGGCCATCACCTCTTCGGCGTCGTCGGTGGAGATGTCGCCGCGCCCGATCAGCGCCTCGGTGTAGCGCTTGCGGACCGAACGCTTCTGCTCGATCAGGTCGTACATCAACGGCTGGGTGAAGCTCGGGTCATCGCCCTCGTTGTGGCCGCGGCGGCGGTAGCAGACCAGGTCGATCACCACGTCCTTGCCGAACCGCTGACGGAAGTCGAAGGCGATCTGGGCGACCCGGGCGACCGCCTCGGGATCGTCGCCGTTGACGTGGAAGATCGGGCACTGGAAGCCGCGGGCGATGTCGGTGGGGTAGACCGTGGAGCGGGATTCGACCGGGGCGGTGGTGAAGCCGACCTGGTTGTTGATCACGAGGTGGATCGTGCCGCCGGTCTTGTAGGCCCGCAGCTGGCTCATCTGCAGGGTCTCGTAGACCACGCCCTGGCCGGCGAAGCTGGCATCGCCGTGGATCAGGATGGGCAGCACCGGGAAGACGCCGTCGCGACGCGCGTGCTGGTCGAGCTTGGCGCGCACGATGCCTTCCAGCACCGGGTTGACCGCCTCCAGATGGCTGGGGTTGGCCGCGACCGAGGTCTTGATCTTCTTGCCGGTGGCCGCGGTGAACTGGCCTTCGGAGCCGAGGTGGTACTTGACGTCGCCGGTGCCCTGGTTCAGCCGCGGGTCGAAACCGCCGTCGAACTCGCGGAAGATCTGGGCGTACGACTTGCCGACGATATTGGCCAGGACGTTCAGCCGGCCGCGATGCGGCATGCCGATGATCGCCTCGTCCAGCTCCGCGTTGGCGGCCCGCTCGCAGACCTCGTCGAGGAAGACGATGGCCGATTCGCCGCCCTCGAGCGAGAACCGCTTCTGGCCGACGAATTTGGTCTGCAGGAAGGTCTCGAAGATCTCCGCCTCGTTGAGCTTGTCGAGGATGCGCAGGTGCTCCTCACGCGGCCACGGGACGAAGGGACGCTCGAACCGTTCCTGGATCCACGCTCGCTGCTCGTTGTCGGAGATGTGCATGTACTCCACGCCGACCGTGCGGCAGTAGGAGCCGCGCAGCACCGCGAGGATGTCCCGCATCGTCAGGTCGCGGCCGGTGACGCCGCCCAGGTCCCCGACCGGGAAGCGCCGGTCGAGATCCCACAGCGTCAGGCCGTGGTACTCGATGGCGAGCTCGGGGTGGGTGCGCTGGCGGTATTCCAGCGGGTCGATGTCGGCCATGTAGTGGCCGCGGGTGCGGTAGGAGTTGATCAGCTCGAAGACGCGTGCCGCGCGGGGCATGGCGCCCAGCGCGTCGTCCCCCAGGTCGCTGGCCCACCGGATCGGGGTGTAGGGCACGCGCAGCGAGGCGAAGATGTCGTCGTAGAAGTCGTGCTTGCCGATCAGCAGTTCGTGCATGTGCTTCAGGAACTCGCCCGACTGGGCGCCCTGGATGACCCGGTGGTCGTAGGTCGAGGTGAGGGTGGTCACCTTCGACACGCCGAGCGCGGTGATCCGATCCTGGCTCATGCCCTGGAACTCGGGCGGGTAGTCGATCGAGCCGACGCCCAGGATCACGCTCTGCCCGGCCATCAGCCGTGGCACCGAGTGGTTGGTGCCCAGGCCGCCGGGATTGGTGAGGCTGGCGGTGGTGCCGGCGAAGTCGTCGGCCGTGAGCTGGCCGGCGCGGGCCCGGGAGACGAGCTTCTCGTAGGCGGTCCAGAACGCGACGAAGTCGAGGTTGGCGCAGTTCTTGATGTTCGGCACCAGCAGCTGGCGGGTTCCGTCCGGCTTGGCCACGTCGATCGCCAGCCCGAGGTTGATCGCGGCGGGGGTGACCAGGTTCGGCTTGCCGTCGATCACCTCGTAGTGGTTGTTCATCTCCGGCAGCGCGGCCAGCGCGCGCACCATCGCGTACCCGATCAGGTGGGTGAACGACACCTTGCCGCCGGTGGAACGGGCCAGGTGCGCGTTGATCATCTGGCGCTGGTCGATCGCCAGCTTCATCGGCACCTCGCGAACGCTGGTGGCGGTCGGCACGGCCAGCGAGGATTCCATGTTGGCCGCGGTGCGCATCCGGGGGCCGCGCAGCACGGTGGCGGCGGAATCCGTCGGAGCGAAGGCGGGGGCGTCGGCGATCCGCGGCAGGTCGGGGGAGATGCCCCGTCCGGAACCGGGCGCCTCCGGGCCGCCGGCCCGGTTGATCCGTCGCTCCACCCGGCCACGGGAGGGCTGGGGAGCCGGTGGTTCGGCTTCGGCGACGGTGCCGTCCGGATCGACCGGCTCGGTCTCGGCGGCGGGGTCGGCAGCGGCTTGCGAACCGCCCGGCGGGGAGTCCGGTGAGGTAGGGGAGTGCGCGCTCTGAGAGCGGAAGAATGCCGCCCAGGAGCTGTCCACGGAGTTCGGATCTGCCAGGAACTGGTCCCGTAGTTCTTCGATGAGCCAGTCGTTGGCACCGAAGTCGGCGATATCGCCAGGGGTCACGTCCTGCGGCGTGGTGGCCACTTTCCTCATCTTCCTTGCTCGGGCTAGGAGTTTTGCCTCGTGACGATGCTACCCACTGCGGACCTCGCCGCGGCGTCTTCGCTACGGTGAGTCGGCGCCGGAGTGGGCTGCATTTCACCAGGTTAGCGATTCGGCAGGGGCGCTGCTTTCCGGCGCGCGTCGCTGGGACGGCCATTGGCAAGAGTGCGCACGCCCGTGTCGTCCGACCCGCCGGTTTCATGAGAGAACTCTCATCTGGATGAGTGGATTCTCATCCCTCCGCCTCCGTCTGGTGGAGCGACGCTGGGTAGCTTGGCGCCATGACACGCTTCACTGTCCGAGTCGCCGTCGCCGCGGCGGGAGCCGCCCTTCTGCTCGTCTGCTCGCCGGTTGCGCGAGCAATCCGTCCACCACTTCGTCGCCCACCGAGACCCCTGCCGTGACCGCCCCCGTCGAGACGACGCCGGCCGAGACGACCACCGCGCCGACCGCCCCCGAGATAACCTCCGCGCCTCCCACCAGCGAGGCGCCGCCCGAGCCGTCACCGTCGCCGAGCTCGGCGCTGTCGGAACACAACGCGAGCGCGCTGACCGCGATCGAGACCGCCCAGGCCGCCACCGAGGGGATCGCCTTCAATCTGGACTGGTCGCGGAACCGCTGGGAGATCGAACTGATCGCCGGCAGCCGCATCCACGAGGTGTACCTCAGCGCGGACGGCACCTCCATCACGAAGCAGGAATCCGAGCGCGCCGAAGCCGAGGACCGTCGCCTGCTCGAGGGGGCCAAGGTGACGATGGCCGACGCGATCACCACCGTCGTCACCGCCACGCCGGATGCGGTCCTGGTCGAGGCCGATCTCGACTCCCGCCGCGGCGACGTGGTCTGGGAGATCGACACCACCGTCGGCAACAACCGCGAACGCACCCTGGTGGATGCCGTCACCGGTTCGGTGATCTGAAGAAACGGAAATCCGTAGCCCGATCCTCGTGATCTGGCTACGGATTTCTGCTTGCGCCCCCGGCAGGATTCGAACCTGCGCTCCCGCCTCCGGAGGGCGGTGCTCTATCCCCTGAGCTACGGGGGCCTGGCCGCGTGGGCCTCGGCAACTGTAGCAAAGATCGAAGGGGCTCGGCGCACGCCGTCGGCGGCGGAGATGACCGCCTACCGGGCAGCCGGAGCGCCGCCCGAGCGCGACTCCGGCACCGTCCGGGGCGGTGACCAGTAATCCGGCGGCGTAGGGCTAGACGCCCAACCTCTGGCACAGTAAGCGGTCATGACCCACATGCATGTCGCCGGCTCGATTCACGCCGACGCGACCTCGCCGGCTCCGGTGTGGCTGACGCGTCCCGACGACGTCAATGCGCTCACCCCGAAGCTGTGGAGTTCCGGCGTCGCCCGGGACGAGGACGGCGTGCTGAGCGTGGCCGGCATGAAGGTGACCGAGCTCGCCGACCAGGTGGGAACCCCGGCCTACATCATGGACGAGCGCGACTTCCGGCAGCGCGCCCGGGCCTGGCGCGATGCCTTCGCCGGCTGGACGGTCTACTACGCCGGCAAGTCCTTCCTGTGCACCACGATCGCCCGCTGGATCGCCGACGAGGGGCTCAGCCTGGACGTGTGCTCGCTGGGCGAACTGACCGTCGCGCTGCGCGCCGGCGTGCCTCCCGAGCAGATCGGGATGCACGGCAACAACAAGAGCGAGGCCGAGCTGCGGCTGGGCCTGGAATCCGGGGTGGGCCGGATCATCGTCGATTCCGCCGACGAGATCTCCCGGCTGGAGCGGTTGTGCGCCGAACTGGACACCACCGCCCAGGTGATGATCCGGGTGACCACCGGCGTCGAGGCTCACACCCATGAGTACATCGCGACCGCGCACGAGGATCAGAAGTTCGGCTTCTCCATCACCGGGGGACAGGCGCTGGTGGCGCTGGTGCGCTGCTTCCACAGCCCGCGGCTGAACCTGCTCGGCATCCATTCCCATATCGGCTCGCAGATCTTCGACACCAACGGCTTCGAGGTGGCGGCCCGGCGAACCCTGAAGCTGGTCAGCCAGTTCAAGGAGGCCACCGGGGTCGCGCTGGCCGAGCTCGACCTGGGCGGCGGATTCGGCATCGCGTACACCAAGGAGGACGATCCCGCCTCACCGCAGGATCTGGCAGCCGGGTTGCGCGAGATCATCGCGCACGAACTGCGTGGCTTCGGGCTGGAGTCGCCCGCGATCTCGATCGAACCCGGTCGGGCGATCGTCGGCCCCGCGGCGCTGGCGCTGTACCGGGTGGGGACGGTGAAGGTGGTCGAGGTCGGGGGCGGGATGTCGCGTCGCTACGTCTCGGTGGACGGCGGTATGAGCGACAACATCCGTCCGGCGCTGTACGCCGCCGAGTACTCCGCCGCCCTGGCCTCGCGAGCCTCGGACGCCGAACCGGTGGTGTCCCGGGTGGTCGGCCTGCACTGCGAGGGCGGCGACATCCTGGTGCGCGATGAGTTCCTGCCGGCGGATGTGCGGGCCGGCGACCTGCTGGCCGTGCCGGCGTCGGGTGCCTACAGCCGCTCCATGGCGAGCAACTACAATCACACTCCGCGGCCACCGGTGGTATCGGTGAAGGACGGCCTGATCACCACCCTGGTGCGCCGCGAAACCCTCGACGACCTGCTGGCGCTGGATGCCGGCGTGACCGATTGACAAGGATCCCCATGACGACGAGTGCCCCGCTGAAGGTCGCCCTGCTTGGCTGCGGGGTGGTGGGCTCGCAGGTGGCGAGGCTGCTGCTGACCCAGGCCGCGGATCTGCAGGCCCGGATCGGCCGCCCGCTGGAGCTGGTCGGTATCGCCGTCCGCGATGCCGCCAAGCCGCGTGAGGGCATCGACCCGGCGTTGTTCACCGCAGACGCCGAGGCCCTGGTGCGCCGCGGTGACCTGGATCTGGTGATCGAGCTGATGGGCGGCATCGAGCCGGCCCGCGGCCTGCTGCTCGCCGCGATCGGCGCCGGTGCGTCGGTGGTCACCGCCAACAAGGCCCTGCTGGCCTCGGACGGCGGAACCTTGTACGCCGCCGCGGAGGCGGCCGGGGTCGACCTCTACTACGAGGCGGCCGTGGCAGGTGCCATCCCGATCATCCGCCCGCTGCGCGAATCCCTGGTGGGCGACGAGGTGCTGGCGGTGAAGGGCATCGTCAACGGCACCACCAACTTCATCCTCGACAAGATGCACACCGCCGGCGAGGGCTTCGCCGACGTGCTCGCCGAGGCCCAGGCGCTCGGCTATGCCGAGGCCGACCCGACCGCCGACGTCGAGGGATTCGACGCCGCCGCCAAGGCAGCGCTGCTGGCGTCGCTGGCCTTCCACTCCCGGGTGAAGCTGGACGACGTCGATCGCGAGGGCATCACCGGGGTGAGCCTGGACGACATCGCCGCTGCCGAGCAGATGGGTTGCGTGATCAAGCTGCTGGCCGACTGCACGCTCTCCGAGGACGGCCGGATCGCGGTCGGCGTGCACCCCACCATGGTTCCGCTCTCGCACCCGCTGGCGAGCATCCCGGGTGCCTACAACGCGGTCTTCATCGAGTCGCGCAACGCCGGCCGGCTGATGTTCATGGGCCCGGGCGCCGGCGGCCAGCCGACCTCCTCGGCGGTGCTGGGCGATGTGGTGACCGCCGCCCGTAACCGGGTGCGCGGTGCGAGCGGGCCGGGGGAGTCTGCCTACTCCGCGCGCGGCATCCTGCCCGCCGACGAGGTGCGCTCCCGGTATTACGTGGCGCTGGAGGTGAGCGACGAGCCGGGTGTCCTGGCGAAGGTGGCCACCTGTTTCGCCAGCCACGGGGTGTCGCTGCAGGCGGTGCGCCAGGACGGCGGGGCCGGCGAGAGCCGCGCCCGGCTGGGCGTCATGACGCACGTCGCCCCGCACGGCGACGTCTGCGCCACGATCGCCGAACTCCAGCAGCTGGCCGAGGTGGGCGCGGGTGTGTCGATGATGCGGGTGGAGGATCGATGAAGCTGGTCTGCCTCGACCTGGAAGGCGTGCTCGTCCCGGAGATCTGGATCAGCGTCGCCGAACGGACCGGGCTGGACGACCTGCGCCTGACAACTCGCGACATCTCCGACTACGACGAGCTGATGGCACATCGGCTGCGGATCCTCGACGCCCACGGCATCGGGCTGTCGGCGATCCAGGCGGTGATCTCGACCATGGAGCCGTTGCCGGGGGCGGTCGACTTCCTCGACCGCCTGCGGGAGCGCGCCCAGGTGGTGATCCTCTCCGACACCTTCTACGAGTTCGGGATGCCGTTCATGGCGCAACTGGGCTACCCGACCCTGCTGTGCCACCGGCTCGACACCGACGGCGACCGGATCACCGGCTACACGCTGCGCCAGCCGGACAGCAAGCGAGCCGCCGTCCAGGCGTTCCACCGGCTCAACTACCAGGTGGTGGCCGCCGGCGACTCCTACAACGACACCGCGATGCTGGCCGAGGCCGACAAGGGAATCCTCATCCGCCCGCCCGCCTCGGTGGTGGCCGAGTTCCCGCAGTTCCAGGTGACGCGGACTCTGCCGGAGCTGCTGGCCGTGATCGAGGACGCGCTCACGACGCTGTGAGGCAGTACGCCGGGCGGATGGTATGGTTGTCCTGTCGCAATTCCGCGCAACGCCCCTTCCAGATCGGGCGTGACGGGTTCCGCCCCGTCGAGACGGTGACTTCCTCAGCGAGAGCGAGTCGTCGGGATCTGGATTCGAGGGACATCCAAGCTTGTTCGATCAGCACGCCCCTCGCAGGCATTTACCCTTTCCGAAAGGAATTCCGTGACCGACACACTCAACCCGACGTCGGCATCCGGCTCTGGTTCGCAGCGCATCGAGGCGATGCTGCTGCCCGAACTCAAGCAGCTGGCATCTTCCATGGGTATCAAGACCTCCGGCCTCCGCAAGGGCGCGCTGGTGGAGGCGATCAAGGCCGGCAATGCGGGTCAGCGGGCTTCGGGCCCGCGGCGCGATGCCGGCCAGGCCGCCGAGGCCGCCGAGTCGAAGTCGAGCCGCTCCAGCCGCTCCCGCAAGACCGAGCCGGCGCAGGAAGCCCTCGTCGAGGAGCGTCCCGCCCGCGCCGAGCAGCCGGCCCGCACCAAGCAGCGTCCCGCCCGGACCGAACAGCCGGAATCGGCACCCGACTCGTCCGACGCATCCGGTGACGACGTGGCCAGCCGCCTGGAGGCGCTGCGGGCCGAGGGCGGCGGCAAGGGCCGCCGCAACCGCCAGCCGGCCGCCGCGCAGTCCAATGAGCGCAGCGAGGCCGAGCCGGTGGCCGAGTCGCGGCCGCAGCGCGTCGAGCGCGACAACATGGACGACGACTTCGGCTCCGGGCGGCGCGGCCGCCGGCGCCGCAACCGGGACCGGCAGAACCGCCGCGGCAACAACCGCTCCGGCGGCGGGCTGGGGCTGGAGCGCATGGAGGCCGAGCCGACCATCGGCGAGGACGACGTGGTGGTCGACATCTCCGGCATCCTCGACGTGCTCGACAACTACGCCTTCGTCCGCACCACCGGCTACCTGCCCGGCCCGAACGACGCCTACGTGTCGCTGTCGATGGT
>Ga0102832_1001558_pt1 | contig 16945 bp, 8 predicted proteins | sample EBPBio282013_DNA_FD_88942 | JGI IMG/M metagenome (GOLD analysis project Ga0102832, IMG submission 88942) | Wastewater treatment Type I Accumulibacter community from EBPR Bioreactor in Madison, WI, USA - Reactor 2_5/28/2013_ DNA (Illumina Assembly) | ecosystem: Engineered > Bioreactor > EBPR >...
GACAAACAGCCGAGGGAAACAGGAAGTACCGTGACGGGCCACCTTGCGCATCTCCGCGATCGATAGGGAAACGAGTTTCCGAGGCGTAGCGACCGATTGTCGCACAGCCCTTGTCCGGCGCCATGGAATGACCGGCAACTACATCGGCTTCCCGACTGCCGCCGGCGCGGGTTTGCGCTCCGGCCGCGCCGCACCCGGAGGCGGCGCACCGACCCGCCCGCCGATCCCCGCAAGACTCGCCTTGCACTTGATTCCGGCCGGCAGCTTCAGCCCGGGGTTGGCCATCTCGAGACGAACGCCGAACGTACCGCTGGCCGCGTCGTGCACCCGGTCGATGACTTTCACCGTCGCCGTGTAACGCCCCCCGACCGGCGCTTCGGGCAGCACCTCGACGCTCTGACCGAGCGCCAGCTTGCCGAAGGCCTCGATCGGCATCAGCACTTCGACGAAGAGCGTGCCGATGTCGGCCAGCTTGAGGATCGGCTTGCGCAGGTCGCGGTTGTCGGCCAGTTCGCCGGCATTGAGCAGGCGGTCGACGACGACACCGTCGACCGGGCTCTTGATCGTGCGCAGGCGTAGTTGCTCGGACAGCCGGCGATACTCGATCTCCGACAGCCGGCGGTCGTCTTTGGCCTCGATCAACTCGGATTCGGCGAGGCGCTTTTCGGTCAGCGCCTCGTCGCGGTCGTGCAGCGAGATGAACGACTGCCCGGCCAGCTTCTCGCGGCGGTTGTACTTGGCCGTCGAGAACTCGACGCGGCTTTCGCCGGTGCGGATCTTGCCCTGCATCGTCGACCGGTAGCGCGCCGCGTCGGTCGCCGCGCGTTCGACGCCCGAATCGAGCGTCACCAGCACCTGGCCCGCCTTGACCATGTCGCCGCGATCGACCCAGATCTTCTCGATCAGCCCCTCGCTCGCCGCACGCACGTCGACGGTCTTGCTCGGCTCGATGATGCAGTCGAACTCGCCGGCGATTACCCTGCCCGACAGCAGCAGCGCCAACCCGACGGCGCTGCGCATCGCGGTCCGCATCCCGGTCCGCATCGCGGTCCTCATCCAACACCTCGCCAATCCAGCCACACTCGTCATCCCCTACTCCCCTTTCCCGGCAAACGCCAGGGATTGCTCCACCCGCTTGTCCATTTCCACCGTCTGCCGGCGAATGCGCGAATTCTGCCGCTCGGCCGCCGCTTGCGCGTGGCGGCGCAGCAGGCGTCCCCAGTGCGCCGGCAGCAGGCCAGTCGGCGCAGCGCGCGTACGCAGCCAGCCGAGCAGCGGCGAGGCATGCGCGACAAACAGTTCGTCGTCGAGCGAGACGATCGCTTCGCACGAGCCGGGGTCGCCCTGGCGACCCGCCCGACCGAAGAGCTGGCGATCGATACGCGCGGCGTCGTGGTACTCCGACAGGATCACGTGCAAACCACCGGCTGCGCGCACCTGCGGGCTCAACCCGATGTCGGTGCCGCGCCCGGCCATGTTGGTGGCCACGGTGATCCGCCCCGGCTGCCCGGCTTGCGCGATGATCTCGGCCTCGCGCGCGTCCTGGCGCGCGTTGAGCACTTCATGCGTCAGCCCTGCCGCCGTCAGCCGCTCGCTGGCCAGTTCGGAAGCCGCCACGGAACGCGTGCCGATCAGCACCGCCCGCCCGTGGGCGCGCATCTCAGCGGCGCGTTCGACCACCGCCGCCCAGCGCCGGTCGCTGTCGAGAAAGACGCGCTGCCCGAGATCGCGGCGGATGACCGGCCGGTTCGGCGCGATGCGCAGGACGTCGAGGGCATACACCGAACGCATTTCCGGCGCCACTTCGGTGGCCGTGCCGCTCATGCCGCCCAGGCACAGATAGCGGCGAAAGAAGCGCTGGTAGGTGATGCGCGAGATGGTGTCGCGCCGCTTGGAAAGCTCGAGCCCTTCCTTGACCTCGATCATCTGGTGCAGGCCGCGCTCCCACGTGCGATCGGCCATCACCCGGCCGGTGTACTCGTCGACGATCTGCACCTTGTCGTCGGCAATGATGTAATGCCGATCGCGCTGGAAGAGGTGCAGCGCCGACAGTCCCTGCTCGACGAGTTCCTCGCGTGCCCGCGCGATGCCCCACAGCCCCGGCAGTCCGCGCGCAAAGTCGGCGACCGCGGCGCGCCCGGCGTCGGTCAGTTCGATGCTGCGCTCGCGGGCGCGCAGCAGGTAGTGCGTCCTGCTCTCGAGGCTGGCGGCGAGCGCCAGCGCCTGCTCGTAGAGGGTGCGCCCGTTGGCGTCGTCGACATCGCTGGAAATGATCAGGGGCGTTCGCGCCTCGTCGATGAGCACGCTGTCGGCCTCGTCGACAATGGCGAAGTACAGGCCGCGCAACAGTGCCGCGGAGCCGGCGGCGTGGCGCGGCCCGGCGAGCCAGTTGTCGAGCACGGCGCGGGCGCCGGCACGGCCGCGCTTCTGGGTGATGCGGTCGCGCAGGTAGTCGAAGACGAGGTCCTTGTTGACGCAGTAGGTGACATCGCTGGCGTACGCTTCGGCGCGCTGCGCGCTTTCCTGATCGGGCACGATGAGACCGACGCGCAAGCCGAAGAAGGCATACACCGGGGTCAGATACGCCGCGTCGCGGCTCGCCAGGTAGTCGTTCACGGTGATTACATGCACCGGCGCACCAGCGAGCGCCACGGTCACGGCCGGCAGGACGGCGGTCAGCGTCTTGCCTTCACCGGTCTGCATTTCGGCGAGCGTGCCGCGCAGCATCGCGTAGCCGCCCATCAACTGGACCGGATAGTGGCGCAGGCCGAGCTGCCGCGAACACACCTCACGGATCAGGGCGAAGCACTCGGCGACCGGTGCGTCGGCGAGTCCGTCGACCATCAGGGTGGCGCGCACCGCCGCCACGCGCCGGCGCAGGGCGTCCTCGTCGAGCTGGCTCAAGGCATCGGCGAGCGCCTCGACGCGGCCGGCAAAGCGGCGCAGCCGGCGCCCGCGCCGTGGTGAGCCGCCTTGCGCCCAGCGGCCATGCAGGCTGCCGATGAAGCGATCGAGGCGACCGTCCTTGACGTCGCGCCGTTCCGGGTAGAGGCCAGCGGCGAACTCGTGTACCTGCCAGTCGTCGAGCAGGGCCCTAGACATTGAAGCGTGCCAGGAAGAGTTGTCGCAGGCGGCGCCCCCATTGAGCGGCCAGCGGTTCGGCGTGGTGATGAAAGCGCACGTAGACGCGTGTCCCGACCTCGACCGGCCCGACCGCCGCCGGCAGTTCGAGGTCGAACTGGAAGACGCGCTGCAGCGACTTCAGCCCTTCCGGGTCGCGCGGATCGGTGCCGTGCGGGCCCCCACCGGCGAGCGACAGCGCCTTGCTCGGCAACTGGTCGTGAGCGCCGGGTACCTCGCGAATGACCTCAGCCGGCCAGGTCTGTTCGAGCCGGTCGGCGATCTTGACCTGCACCTCGGCACGCCGTTCGCGAACCAGGGCGATGTCGTCCTGAGTCACCACCACGCGCACCAGGCGCGGCGGCCCGGTGAGGATGTAGCCCAGCAGTTCGCCCTTGTTCACGTAGCGCTCCGGCAGATCCTGGGCGCGTGCCAGCTTGACAAGGCCGGGCACCGCGGCGATCACGAGCAGCGAGTCGAGCTTCTCTTCGGCGCGCTCGAGGGCGACGCGTTCGCGCGCCAGATCCTCGCGGACCGCCGCCGCCTGGGCGCGCTCGTCGAACATCAGCGAGGCGTACTGCACGGCGAATTGCTGTACGCGCGCCCGGCCCAGCGCGACGGCGGCTTCGAGCGTTGGATCGCTGGTGCTCAGCAGCAGGTCGCCGGCACTGACCATGGTGTCCGGGCGGACGAGCAGGCGCTCGACGAAGCCATCGGCAGCCGCCCGCACTTCGGCGTTCTCGGGCACCCAGACGACGCCTTCGGCGTGCGTGCGCAAGGGCATCGGCACCCAGAGAATGAACAGCAGGAAAGCCGCCAGAGAACCGAAAACGACCAGCCGGGCCCGCGTACGTGCGCGCTGCAGCTCGGGGCTGGTCAGCACATAGGAGAGTCCCTTGGCGAGGGGCAGGACGAACATGGTGATCGCTCCCCAGATTGCCAGCACGACGCCGATGAAGAAGAACTCGCTGGCGATGAACAGGGTGATCATGATCATCACGAAGGTGCGGTAGAGGAAGGACGCGGCGCCGTAGAAGATGAACCAGCGCCGTTCGCCGGGCGTCGCCACCGGCCGTTCGATGTGCTGCAGGCCGAAGAGGTAGCGCTTGGCGAGCCACTGCCAGTACTGATTGGCGCGGTTGCCGAGATTGGGGATCTCGATCAGATCGGCGAGGACGTAGTAGCCGTCGTAGCGCAACAGGGGATTGCCGTTGAACAACAGCGTCGAGGCACCGGCGACGAAGAGGACGTTGAAGGCGATCGAGCGCACCAGCCCGGGCTCGACGAGGACCCACGCCGCCATGGCCAGCGCGGCGAGGAAGAGTTCGACGAGGATGCCGGCGGCGCCGACCAGGGCACGCCGGTACTTGCTGCGGAAAGCGCCGGCCGCCGTCGCGTCGACGTAGGGGATCGGCGCGAGGACGAGCAGCATGATTCCCATCTCGTGCACTTCGCCATCGCCCGACTTCACCGCATAGGCGTGGCCCAGCTCGTGCAGGGCCTTGATCAGCGGATAGACGAGCCAGAGAAGCAGGAGATTGTGGGTGGCGAGCACCTGGTCGCTGAGGTTGGCGGTCAGTTCCTGCCAGTGCACGCCGGCCAGCACGAGTGCCGGCACGACGGCGAGCAGCCAGAGCAGCAGGCCGAGCGGGCCGAAGAGGCCGCGCAGCAGCGGCCAGGTGCGGTTGAGGAAGGTATCGGGGTCCCACAGCGGGATGCGGATCGACAGGGGGTTGATGAAGCTCTGCAGGAGCTTCTGGCGCTTCTGCTTGCTGCCGCGTTCGGCGAGCTCCTCGACATCGGGCGGCAGCTTGGCCTGCAGCAGGTCGCCGGCGTGCAGTTGCGCGAGCAGGCGGATCACGTCGTCCTGGGTGGGCGCGTCGGCGCCGGATTCGGCCGCAACTTCGCTCCAGATGGCGTCGATCGTCCGCCGCCCGTCCATCAACTGGACGACGCGGTAGGCGGCCGGGCTGAAGCGATGCAGCTTGCCCGACGCGCTGTCGTGCAGCACATACCAGGCCTGGCCACGGAAGCGCTGGCGGTGGATGCGGGCATGCGCGCGCAGTTCCGGCCGCAGTTCGGCGACGCGATACCAGGAGGCACTGAGGAAGGATCCGGCCATGCCGCGGCTTTGCCTATGGCAGCCAGGTCCAGGCCTGCAGGCGCAGCCAGTCGGTCAGGCGATGCGTCCAGATCCAGGCGTAGCTTTGCCGACCGGCGTCGATCTTGCCGACGCCTTCCATTCCCGGGCGCAGCTTGAGGTCGCTGCGGGCGAGTTGCGCTTCGACGCGAAAGACGTTCTTGCCGTCGTCGGCTTCGGCCATCGAGATGTTGCGCACCTCGAAGTCGAGCGCTTCGCCGGCCATCCCGGTGAGCACCAGCCGCCCCGACTGGCCGGTGCGCACGTCGCGGATGTCGCGGTCCTCGACCTTGAGGATGACCCGCCAGGCGTCGAGCGGGGCAATCTCGAAGAGCAGCTTGCCCTGCTCGACCGGCGAGCCGAGCAACTGGCTGAGGTCGCCGGAAACGACGACGCCGTCGAACGGGGCGACGATGTTGGCGCGCAGGAGTTTCTCTTCGACCAGGGCCAGTTGCGACTCGGCCTCCTGCACCTGCGCCAGCGAGACGTTGGCGTTGGCGCGTTCGTGCTTGGCCAGCGCGTCGCGATAGCGCCCTTCGTGTTGTCCGCGCTCGGATAGCCAGCGCTGGCGCTCGACCAGGAGGTCGCGGTCGTCGAGTGTCGCGAGGATTTGTCCCTGCTTGACGAGAAAGCCGGCGCGTACCGGCGCTGCGCGCAGGAAGCCCTCGAAGGGAGCGACGGCAGCGCGCTGCACCTCGCCTTCGACAACGGCCCTGGCGCTGACGCGGTAGTCGCCGTCGAGGATGAAGATGGCCAGCAAGAGGACGACGACGAGCGCCAGGACGACGCGAAAGCCGGGACGCCGCGGATCCTTGAGGTGGCGCCAGCGGGCGTGCATTGTGTTCGGTGGAACGTACCCGAACAGCGTGCTGCGCGCCGGGCTGGACGCGGGTCAGACGCTGACCATCGGTGCCGGCATCACGGTGCATGGCAGTACGGGCGGCCAGGGCGGTACCGTCGACGCGGCTTCGGCACTGATCAACGAGGGCACGATCGCGGCAGACGCAGTTGGCCAATCCGTCACGATAACGGGTTCCAGTGTGACAAATGCCGGTCGGATCGTAGCTGCCGCAGGGACTATCCGCGCGTCATCGCCGGGATTCCGCAATGACGGGATTTTCGCTGTCCTGTCCGGCACCACTGCCACGGCATCCAGTATCGCCAATTTCGGCACAATCGACATTCAGGATGGTGGTTTGTTCAATGTCACCGGCAGCTTTACCAACGATAGCAGCGGCTTCGTGCAGACTAGCATCGCCGGATCGGTTCCAAGCGCTCTTGGGCGAATCAGCATCTCTGGCGAGACAAGTCTGGACGGTACGATCAAGCTAAGACTGGTCGACGGGTACGTTCCGCCGCTCGGACAAACACTTCAGGTGATTACGTACGGCTCCCGACTCGGCAGCTTTGCCGCGCTGAGCGATCTGGATCCGGCTGACGGCGTGACCTATGAGGTGGTGTACAACGCAGCGGATCTCACGGTGCTGGTTGTACCCGGTTGACATTGTCGAAGCGAAGGAGGCGTCTGCAAGGGCGACCCCCTTCCGGAACAAGGCAAGAGGCGCCCGACGTGGCAGGGTGTGCCGCGCACCCGGCGACAGGTCAGATCAAGAACACTGAGTGCCCGCTTGTGAGGAGATGCCCCAACATCCCGGAGAGCCAGCACCATCAGCGGAGGTCAGGCCGCAGGGTCAGGCAATCGCGGACTTGGAAAGATCGCTATCGTACGCACTGGCGCCGGACTGATCACCGACCGTGGCGACGGCCCAAGCAACCACAGAGTTCTGGCCACAGATCACACCAAGTGTGAAGTCCTGAACGATAACCGTGGCCGGACCACACTTGTCAAAGCGTTCAGCCCGCGATCCGGGGACCGGGCGAGTACATTCGGCCCGTCGAGGTCCGATTCGTACCAACGGCCGGCTCCGGAACAATCAGACGCGCGGCACTGCAGGTCGCCGGGCTGGCTGCTGAGCGAAGGACACGAAACGTTCGTGCCGAGACAGGCAACGTCGTCAACACGTGGTTGGCCCGAAGATGTCATCCAGACTCTCGGCATCAAGTACCTGATCCAGCCACGCATCAATCTGCTCAAGGGAAGCCACGGAGATCTTCGCCAGAACCTCCGAAGGGACGGCACCAAAGCGCTTCTTGAGCAGCTTCTGCAGCGCCAGCGCCTCACCCTCGGCCTTACCCTCGGCCTTACCCTCAACCCTACCCTCCGCCTTGTAGGCATGCGCCCATTCTTCGAGTCGTTCAGCCAACATGACATTCAGCTCCTGTAGATCGTCAATCCGGGGTAACACGATACGGTATTCGGCCTTGCGCATCAATGTCGCCCGGATCCAGAGCGCGAACATCCGACGCAGGTCGGGCCGCTCGGCCAGCCACTCGTCGAGCAGGCTCAGCAAGTCGCCGATGGCAGCCGGCGACGCCGGGTGTTCGATCCGGAAGACGGCTGCCACCAGGTTCTTGAGCGAGGCCAATTCGCTGTCGCTCCAGGCGTTCTCGTCGATCAAGAGATACTTCAGCCGCGGCTTGAACTGCTCGACCAAGCCCGGTACCGGCGGGATCAACTCAAAGACGTCGGTGACCGCTGACCAGCGTTGGCTGCCGTTGTAGAGGACGATGGGCAACACGGGCGGCAAGCGGCCGTCGGCCAGGACCTCACCGCGCTTGATCAAGTCCTGATAGAGCAGCCCCCCATAGACCATCATGCGCAGGGCCATGTACTTGTCGACGCTGCTCTGGAATTCGATCAGCAGGTACAGATACACCCACTCCCCGCCCACCTTGACCCGCCAGACGATGTCGTCAGCGCGGTTGCTGAAGTCTTCGGTGACGTAGCTGCCCGGCACTCTCTCCAGGGTGCTGTAATCGAGCCGGTGCAGCCATTCGTCCGGCACGAAGCCGAGAATCAGGTCGCGCACCAGTTCCGGCGTGGAGAAGAGGAGTTTGTAGCCCGTGTCGTGAGTGTTTGCCATCGCCGAATGGTAGCAGGACCAGGACGGTCAGGACATCCGGCCGCCTGCAGCGGCCCGCCTCCGGAGAAGAATCAATGTTCCCGGACCTCGCCAAGCCGCTTGACGATCTCGGATAACCGTTACTGGCGCCGGGATCTGCGCCTACCTCGCCCCGCCTTGAGAGAGACCTCTCGGCTGGCTGAAATCGTACCGGCAGTCGCCTTCGCCCAGGCAAGAAATCACTCTTTCGGGTGATTCAACAAAACACCTTCCGATGCTATGGTCACCCCCTGAGGCAAGGTTCAAAACCAACAACCGGGAGGAGAACCAAGATGTTGAAGCGGCTGTTCAGACAAGGTTTCCTGTGGCGCCTGCTGGCCCTGACGGGCCTGCTACTCGGCGGACCGGTACAGGCCGTGACGCTGGAGTACGCCGCCAGCGACCTCCCCGACCTCGTCGCCGGGCAGGACCGCTGGTCGTACCGCTACCAGCTGAGCGGCGGCTTCAGCGCCTTCGCCGGCGTCAACCTGCTCTACCCCGCCGAGCGCTATGCCGACCTCGCCCTCACCGCTCCCCCGGATCCGGCCGTCTGGTCCACCCTGATCACCGCCCCCGACCCCGGCTTCCCCGCCGACGGCCTGCTCGGCCTCACCGCCCTCGCTGCCACCAGCCCGCTCAATCTGCCCTTCACACTCGAATTCACCTGGCTCGGCCTGGGTCGCCCCGGCGCCCAGGGCTTCGAAGTCATCGACGACGGCTTCAACGTCATCGCCAGCGGGCGCACCACACTGCCCGCCGCGCCCGGCCTGCCCGAACCCGGCAGCCTGCTGCTCGTCGCCGGCGCCCTCGCCCTGCTCGCCCGGCACCGACACCGCGCCTGAAATCGTCCTCACGGCCGGCGCCCTGCCGGCCGCCAGTCTTCTCTCGTCGTCCACGCGCGGAACCCTCCGCGAGATCGCCAGAACGTTAGAACGCTACCACGCGGTCGCTGCCGGCCGCCGCCCAGAGGAGTCACCGCATGAGTCAGCTTCGCAAGACAGTCCACGGCCGGCGGCGCATCAGCGCCCTGCTCTTCTCGCTCCTGCGCCGCCTCGATCGCTGGCTCGCCGGCTGGCTGCAGCGCCAGCGCGCGCGCTGGGCAAGGAAGCCGGCGGCGCCGGGGGCCGGCCTGCACTTCGAACTCCTCGAACCACGCCTCCTCCTCTCGGCCGACCTCGTCGGCGGCAGCCTCAGCCACGACGCCTTCACCTCGGCCGTTCCCGGCGACCCCGTCAGTGCCCTCTTCGCCGTCTATCGCCCCGACAGCGAGCCGCTCAGCAACCCCGTGCGCATCCAGTTCTACGCCTCCGCCGACAGCGTCCTCGACGCCGAAGACACGCTCGTCGGCCAGACCGACCTCGCCGCCGACAGCCTGGAGCCGGGCAGCAACGCCATCACCGTCAGCCTCGATACGCGCGCCATCGCCCAACCCGGGCGCTATACCCTGATCGGCGTCGTCGACCCCGACAACGCCATCGCCGAAAGCGACGAGACCAACAACCAGTCGCTCGCCAGTTCGCCGCTGACCCTCGACTTCGCCGTCGGCCAGGTGCCCGGCCGCGCACCGGTGCCGGCACTCGACCTCACCGACGCCGACGGCACCCACTTGCGCCTGACGATCGCCGGCCCCGGCATCGCCCGCCTGACGCCGAACGGCACCGGCTACGACCTGAGTCTCAGCGGCACCGACGCCGGCACGCGCATCGATCTCACCGGCAGCGGCGGCGACGGCCGCATCACGCTCACCGGCCTCAACGCCGACAGCCCGTTCGGCAGTCTCGCCGCGCCGATCGCCAGCCTGACCGGCGTCGCGCGCTTTGCCACCGTGAACACCCTGAACCTCGGCGACATCGCCGCCGGCGCCCGTCTCGAGGGCAACAGTCTGGCCAGCCTCAACGTCAGCCGTGACGCCCTCGGCGACCTGCGCCTGACGGGCAGCGGGGTGAGTGGTTTCGTCCTCGGCGCGGCACAGGTCGGCGGCGCCATCGGCGGCCTGTGGTCGATCACCGGCCGCGCCAACAGCATCAGCGGCGAGAGCACGCGCGCCGACTGGCGCGCCAACATCAGCAGTCCGCTGACCCAGCTCGTCATCCGCGGCGATGCGTCCGGCCAGTTCGCGGCGAGCGCGCTGCAGCTCCTGCAGGTCGGCGGCAGCCTCAAGGCGATGAGCGTGCGCATCGGCGCCAACCTCGGCAGCGACGCGGTGCTCGGCGGCAGCGGTGATGCCGCCGACCGCTTCGGCGCCGGCACGCTGGCCCGCCTGCGCGTCAGCGGCGACATCGACGACAGCCTGATCGTCATCGGCGTCGACCCGCACAACGGCCGCTACCACGACGGCGACGACCGGCAACTCGGCACGAGTACGAACCGCGTGCAGGAACTGCTGGTCGGCGGCCGGCTCACCGGCGACACGCAGATCAGCGCCCCGGCCTTCCCGGCCAGCGTGCGCATCAACGGCGTCCTGCGCAGTCCGGCGAGCCTCGGCGAGCTGGCCAGCACGCCGCCCGACCGCCGCGCGCCGACGCTCACCGCCGCGCTTGTGAACGACAGCGGCACCTCGGCGAGCGACGGCCTCACGCGCGACGCGAGCCTCAGCGGCCAGGCCAGCGACGCCGCCGGCGTGACGCGCCTGCTGGCGGCGCTCGACCCCGCCGGCACGCCATCGCTCGGCGACCTCAGCGACCTGAGCAGTGCCCTGCAGCCCGACGGTCGCTTCGTGCTGACGCCGGCGCTGCTCGACACGCTGGCTGGCGGGCCGCTGGCCGACGGCACCCATCGCGTCCACCTGGTCGCCGCCGACGCCGCCGGCAACGCCTCGGCCCCCGTCGACCTCGCCTTCACGCTCGATACCGCACCGCCGGCACTGGCCAGCTTCACCCTCGACCCGGCCTCCGACACCGGCACGCCGGGCGACCGCGAGACCAGCGCCGACATGGTGACGCTGCTCGGCCAAGGCGAGCCCGGCACCGCCGTCAGCCTCACCGGCAGTGGTCTGTCGACGACCGCCGACGCGAGCGGCGCCTTCCGCTTCGCCGACCTGCCGTTGGCCCTCGGTGACAACGCCTTTGCCATCGTCCTCAGCGACCTCGCCGGCAATACCACTGCTGGCGCTCTGACCGTCACGCGCGTCAATCCGCCGGTCGAAGATCACACCGCACCGACGCTGGCCGCTGCACTGCTCGCCGATACCGGCCGCCGTGCCGACGACGGCATCACCCGCGACGCAACGATCACCGGTACGGTCAGCGACGACCGCGGCCTCAGTGGCCTCAAGCGCCTGCGCGCCGGCTTCGGCAGCGACCCGGCCGGCTTCGTGGACATCCTCGATACGCTCCAGGCCGATGGCCACTTCACGCTCGACGCCGCGCGGCTGGCGGCGATCAACGGCGGGGCGCTGCCCGACGGCAGGTACACACTGCGTCTCGTTGCCGGGGACGCGGCCGGCAATGCCGGCACCAGCAGCGTCGCCTTCACTCTCGATACCCTCGCCCCAGTGGCGCCGACCTTCGGGCTCTCGCTGGCCTCCGATACCGGTAGCGTCGGTGACGGTGACACCGACGCCGCGCGCGTCACTCTCGTCGGCAGCGGCGAAGCGGCTGCCGACCTGCTGCTCATCACGAGTGGCAGCAGCACCGCCGGCGTCGTCAACGCCGGCGGCAGCTTCTTCCTCCCCGACGTCGATCTGGCGCTCGGCGACAACGCCTTCACGCTGCGCGCGATCGACGCCGCCGGCAACGTCGCCGAGACGAACCAGGTCATCCACCGCGGCGACAGCACGGCGAGTGGCGATCTCGTCCTGCACTGGAACGACATCGCGCTGACGGCGATCCGCCTCGACGCCAGCGCGCCGCCGGTGGCGACGCGCGCCCTGGCGATGCTCAGCATCGCCGTGCTCGACACGGTCAACGCGGTCGAGGGCTCGCCCGGCTTTTATGTCAGCCGCCGCGCGCCGGCCGGTGCGTCGCTCGACGCGGCGATCGCCGCTGCCGCGCAGCGCGTGCTTGCCTATCTCTATCCGGGGCAGATGGCGAGCTTCGCTGCGGCGCTCGCCAGCGCCTTGGCCGGCATCGCCGACGGTGCCGCGAAGAGCGACGGCAGCGCTCTCGGGCGTGCCATTGCCGACGACATCATCGCCCTGCGCAAGGGCGACGGTTTCGACGACTTCGTCGACTTCACCGGCTCGACCGCTCCCGGCCAGTGGCAGGCGAGCGCGCCGATCTACGCGGTGGCGCTGTTGCCGCAGTGGGCCGACCTGCAGCCCTTCGCGATGAGCAGCCCGAGCGAATTCCGCCCGCCGGCGCCGCCGGCGCTCGACTCGGCGACCTACACTGCGGACTTCGCCGAGGTCAAGGCGCTCGGCAGCGCCACCGGCAACACGCGCAGCGCCGAACAGACCGAAATCGCGCGCTTCTGGGCCGACGGCGCCGGCACCGATACGCCGCCGGGCCATTGGAACCGCATCGCGGCGACGCTGGCGACGGCGCAGGGCAACAGCCTGGCGGCCAACGCGCGTCTCTTCGCGCAGTTGAACGTGGCACTCGCCGACGCCTCGATCGCGGCCTGGGACGCCAAGTACCATTACACCGCCTGGCGGCCGATCACCGCCATCCGCGCGGCGGATACCGACGGCAACGACGCGACCGCGGCCGACGCGGCCTGGACCTCGCTGCTGATCACGCCACCCTTCCCCGAATACGTTTCGGGCCACTCGACGTACAGCGGCGCCGCCGAGGCGGTGCTGGCCAGCGCCTTCGGCACGAGTACGGCGTTTGCCATCGATTCCGAGGGATTACCGGGAATCGAGCGGAGCTTTGCCAGCGTCCATGCCGCGGCCGAGGAAGCCGGCAGGAGCCGCATCTACGGCGGCATCCATTTCGAGTTCGCCAACCAGGCGGGACTCGTCGCCGGCCGGGCGCTCGGGCAGAAGGTGCTCGAGACGTTTGCCAGCCATACCGACACGCAGGCGCCGAGGCTGCTGCTCGAGCAGGTGGATGGGCTGGTCAGTGACGGTAACGTGACGCTCGACGGGCGGGTGCTCGATGCGCTCTCGTGTGTCGCCGTGCTGCAGGGGGCGTTCGACGATGCAGCGCCGGCGGCGATCGCCTTCGACACCGACGGTCACTTCAGCGTGACGAGCGCTCTGGCGCTCGACGGGTCGGCCGACGGGGGGCATACGCTGACGCTCAGCGCCGTCGACGCGCGCGGCAATGTCAGTGCGCCGCTGAGCTTGCGCTTCACGCTCGATACGCGGGCACCCGAAATCGTGCTGAGCAGCCTCGCCGAGGGCGATGCGCTGAGCACGGCGTCACGGTTGACGGGAACCGCCGATCCGACCGGGTCGACGCTGGTGAGCCTGACCTATGCCTTCGACGGCGGCCGGACGATCCCGGTCACCTTCGATCCGGCGAGCGGCGACTTCGACAGCGTGCTCGATCTCGCGGCGCTCGCCGTCGGTGCGCACACGCTGACCCTGACGGCGCTCGACGCCGCCGGTCATACGGCGGTCAGTACGCTGAACCTGACGCTGCCGGAGTTGATTCCGCTGACGATCACCCGCATGACGCCGAGCGACGGTGCGGATGATGTCGGCGCGACGTTCAGGCCGCAGGTGGTCTTCTCGCGGCCGGTCGATGTGACGACGCTGACCAGCAGCACGTTCTACGCGACCGACACGACCGGTGCGAAGCTGGCGGCGACGATCGTTCCGGCGGCCGACGGGAGTTTTGCGTGGCTGTTCCTGACGAACCCGCTGCCGGGGGCGTCGACGATCACGCTGCACGTGGTCGGTGACGGGATTCTGGCCGGCGACGGTCAGGCGCTCGATGCCGATGGCGACGGGACGCCGGGCGGGACGTTCACCAGCCGCTTCACGACGGTGAGCGTGACGCCGATCGCCGGAACGACGATCACCGGCAGGCTGCTCGATCCGGGCGACGATCTGAAGCCGATGACTTTCGACGACATCCGCGCCGGTGCGGACGGGGCGCTGCATACGGCCGACGATGTCTTCCTGCATCCGATCGCGGGGGCGAAGGTCTTCATCCTCGGGCTGGAGGGGCATGTCGTTTATACGGATGCGAATGGCTATTTCCATCTCGACCAGGTGCCGGCCGGCGATGTGAAGCTGGCGATCGACGGGCGCACGGCGAGCAATGCGCCGGCGGGGAGTTTCTATCCCGAGATGGTGATGGATCTGACCATCGAGGTCGGCTACGACAACACGGTGATGGGCAGCATGGGCACGCGCGAGGCGATGGCGGCCAACGAGGAGCGGCAGGAGGTGTATCTGCCGCGGCTGCAGACGGCGATTCTGCAGACGGTGAGTGGTACGGAGACTACCGAGGTCGGCGTCGATGCGGTGTCGGCGCCGAACCTGACCGACGAGCAGCGGGCGCACTTGAAGCTGGAAGTGCAGCGGGGGATGTTGATCGGTGCCGACGGGAAGGTGATGAGCGGCGGTCAGGTGGGGATCAGCACGGTGCCTCCGGAGCTGGTCAGGGACATGCTGCCGCCGGGGGTGTTGCAGCATACCTTCGATATCACGATCCAGGCGCCGGGCGTGGCGGCGTTCGCGACGCCGCTGGAGATCAGCTTCCCGAATGTCTTCGAGGCAGCGCCGGGGACGAAGTTGAATTTCCTGAGCTTTGATCATACGACCGGGAGGCTGGTGATCGAGGGGACGGCGACGGTGTCGGCCGATGGGTTGTCGGTGACGACGGATCCGGGGGTGGGGATTACGAAACCAGGGTGGCATGGGCTAACCTCACCTGCGACGACGGGCAAGAAAGACCAAACGCGTCGCTCGGCCTCAGGTGGAACAAGCGCAGGTGGGGGCAGCCCCAGTTCCTTCGACATCACCCTGGACTTCGATACCGTGCCCAAGTTCTTCGCGCCCCTACCAGACAACGACTTCCTAGCATTAACTCCAGCACAACAGGCAATTATTGAGGCTGCCGCGCGTAAATGGGAGAGCGTGATCGTTGGCGACGTTCCAGACACCGCAATCGTTCCTATCGCAGCAAGCGAAGAATCATCCTTCTTCCCGCCAAATTATGCGGTTGACGACATACATGTTCTTGTCTACCAAAGACCGATGGACAGTATCGACCACCAGTTGGCTGCTGGCGGTCCAAATCTTCTTAGGAGCAATTTTTTTGGGCTGCCTTACCTCGCAACCTTGGTTTTTGACTCGGCGGACATCGCGCAATTGGAAGCGTCTGGTCGCCTGTACGACGTCGCCCTTCATGAGATTGGCCATGCGCTCGGCTTCACGCCGGTAGTTTGGCAATACAGTGGTTACCTCTCGAAGGGCTTGCCACTATTGACCGGGTCAGGATTCGTCGGTCCGCAGGCCGTCGACCAGTACAACGCCGTTTTTGGTTCCCCGATACTGCGGTTCGGCTCGGTGCCGGTCGAGGACTCCATGGGTCCCGGAACCGATTTTGGACACTGGAAGTATTCTGTTTTCGGCAACGAATTGATGGTTGGATTCTTGCAATCATCAATGCCGTTGAGTGCCATCACCGTGGCTTCATTTGCGGACTTGAATTACGTCGTTAACCTTGGTGCTGCGGACCCCTATCAAAAGCCAGTGAGTGTGCCGCCGAGGGTACTGCCAGCAAGCCCGACATCAGTTGGTGCCACCCCGATTTGGTCTGGTTCTATGGGTTTCCACGGGGATTTCGGGACTGAAACCTCACCAGTTGCTGCTGGCTTCGTTCCTGTAACCGATTCAACACTCTATGATCCAAGCAGCGGCTATGGGTGGCAGGCGGCAGGCGCGCGAATCATTGGTGCCTTTGACGCTCCCCGTGCGGCCGTCACAGATTTGACGCGTGACATCGTTATCGTCCGCGACGCCACCTTCCTTGCTGACCTACCGAACGGGATCTACGACGTCAGCGTCGGGCTTGGAGATCCGACGCGCAGGCGTGATCAAGCACAAGTCTACATCGAAGGGGACCTGCGGGGGAATGTCAGCACCGCGGCCGGCGAATCAGTGGTCCAGACCTATCGCGTTTCGGTGGCCGACAATCAGCTGACCCTTCGGTTCGCTGGGAATGGTGACGTCGGGATCACTTCCTTGGATGTGAGTGAAGTGGAACTCGGTGACTTCGGCGGCACGGAGCTACGGAACGGCAAATTTGCTTTCGCTATCCAGAATCTCGACACGGGTTTCGTGATGCGAGATACGAGAGATACCACCGCACTGGGCGGTTCGCTCTGCATAGACGGGGTCACCCTGTCGCCAGGAACTCACTATCGTCAGTGGGTCTTGGATGTTGACTCCTTGGAAAGTGGTGTGAGTGATTTCGTAACACCGCCGGCCGGGCAAGAATTCGAGATGCCTCGTATAGTCATCCGCCCGTCGGCTGGCCGCGACATCGATGGGGATGGATTGGATCGTGTCGCCGAGTTCATTCTTGGCACGCGTGATGATCGTAAGCGTCCAGCCCCTCCACCTGTAAAGCGGCTGAGATCTGGGGCAACCTCCTGGTTTTTGAGAGGAGGACGAGATGGACAAGACAGGGGAACGGGAAGCGTACTGGCGACGGCATGTGGGCGCGTGGCGGGCGAGTGGCGCCACTCAGAAGGCGTACTGTGAGGAGCACGGTCTGAGAAGCCATTCGCTCAGTTACTGGCACGTGCGTTTGGCGGAGGGGTCGGGAGCGCGCAAGGGGGG
>Ga0102832_1001478_pt1 | contig 16933 bp, 18 predicted proteins | sample EBPBio282013_DNA_FD_88942 | JGI IMG/M metagenome (GOLD analysis project Ga0102832, IMG submission 88942) | Wastewater treatment Type I Accumulibacter community from EBPR Bioreactor in Madison, WI, USA - Reactor 2_5/28/2013_ DNA (Illumina Assembly) | ecosystem: Engineered > Bioreactor > EBPR >...
GTCCCGACAGCGCCGTCGCGACGCTTCCTGCAACGCTCCCCGATACCCTTCGCCTGACGGTGCGCGCCACCGGTGCCAAGCTCGCGCCCTTCCGTTTGGTGATCGACCAAGACCCCCGCCGTCCGTATTGGCTCGACGCCGACTCGTCGCGGGTGTTTACGTTCCGCGATAGCGTGGTGGTAAGCGAACTGACGCCGACGACCACGCTGCTGGTGGAAGACGTTCCGGTGCAGGCCACGCTTCGGCAGCCCGACGGGGCCTACCGGATACGACGGGTGGATTTGCAGCGGTGACGGAAAGCCCGGATGACACACCGCTGACGCCCCTGCGATGCGATATTGAGGCATTCAACCGCTTGTGTCCGTGATCGACCCCGGCCCACTCTTCTCTCCCAGCGTCGACGTGCTGGACGAAACCCGTGCCGTGCAGCGGCAGCTTCTTGGCGTTGACGTTGCCATGCTGTCGCGCGAAACCGCCGTCGCGCTGGTTCCGCCGCTGCGGGATGTGCTGCATCTGCACCTTCGTCTCTATCATCAACACGATGCGCCGCTGATCTCGGACGGCGAGTACGACGCGCTGTTTCATGCGCTCGTTGCCCTCGAGACCCGGCATCCCGACCTCGCCTCCGCCGACAGCCCCACGCAGCGGGTGGGCGCGGCGGCCCTTGACGGTTTCCAAAAGGCGACCCACGCCGCGCCGATGCTCTCGTTGGGCAATGCGTTCGGCGAAGGCGATTTGCGCGCGTGGTACGAACGGGCGGTGCGTGGGCTGGACGGCGTGGCCCCGGCGCTGGTCGCCGAACTCAAAATGGACGGCCTCGCGATGGCGTTGACCTACGAAAACGGTCGGCTTGTACGGGCTGCAACGCGGGGCAACGGCACGGTTGGGGAAGACGTGACGCGCAACGTCGCCACCATCCCCGATGTCCCGCTGCGCCTGCACGGAGCGAACGTGCAGGCATGGATGGAAGTGCGCGGCGAGGTAGTGGAAGAAACCGAGGAAGGCGCAGTTGCCCACATCAACGTCCTCAGCGCCAAGTACATGAATCGCCCCGACTACTACGCCGGTAACGAAGCCCAGCGCGGCAAGGAACAGCGTGTGACCTATAAGATCGAAGTGCAGCACGTCAACACCAGTCGGTAAGGACTAAAATCGGGCGATATTTCAACCACTGGAAATATCGCCTCTATAGTATTCTGCTGCTATAATTTGTGTTCTTCGAGGGCGATCATGACATCATGAGGAATACCATGCGGATTTTCATCAGCTACGCCAGTAAAAATCGTGAGTTGGTTCGGAAGCTGGCAGAAGACTTAAATGATTTGGGGCATGAGGTTTGGTTTGATCGTGAACTGAGTGGCGGTCAGCAGTGGTGGGAAGAAATCCTCAATAGCATACGAGACTGTGATTTATTCATCTTCGCTCTGACACAAGAATCGCTTGACTCACGGCCTTGCAAGCTCGAATACACTTATGCCAGCCAACTTCGCAAACGAATCTTGCCTGTATTGATGGCGGATGTAACGCTCAGTGTATTGCCCCCTGAACTCGCCATTATTCAATTTGTGGACTATCGGGAAGCTGATAAAAAAGCAACAATCGCTTTTAACCGTGCCATGAATATGCTGCCACCGCCGCAGCTTCTCCCCGACCCGCTGCCCGTACCACCGCCCGCGCCAGTATCGCCACTCAGCGATATACGCGCTCAAATTGATGTGCCTAGCCTGACCGTCGATGAACAGCGTTTGCTGGTCGCTAAGTTAGCTGATTATGTTAAAGCGCCTGACACTGCCAACGATGCGCGTGCTTTGCTGCGTCGCCTTCGCCAGCGTGATGACCTGCTGGCAAAGGTTGATCGGGAGATTAGTTTGATTCTTTCAGGAGGTAAATCGAATAAAATCTTACCTAGATTATTCATAAAAGTTCGTTCATTACATTCTGCTGTGATTTCTCCCGACGGTAAGTATATTGTCGCTATGGCATGGGGCGAAGGTGTAAACCACTTACTAATGTGGAGTACTATAACAGGGGAAATTATTACTGAAATCAACATAGATGATTCTTCATATGTGATTAAGTTTTTGAATGATAACGAATCTGTACTTACGAGGATAGGCAGTGATAAACTAAAAATCTTTAATATACATAAACGTGAATTTGTTTCTGAATTGGAAAGCTCTGAAGATGTTTGGATTTCAGCAGATATAAACCTAATTAACAGACATATAATTTTAGTATTAAACCGAGAAATTAGAGACATTATTCAAATTTGGAATATCGATACATATAAGCTGATTTGGGAACACAAATTAGGCGGTCAAGACATTAGAAAAGTTTCGTATTCGAATGATGGATCTAAGTTCTTAATTGCAGGAGATGCGGGTCTTTTTATTTTTGATACATTGGAATTTAAGCAAATTCGCCACGAGTATTACAAAATTGCTGATGCCATGTTTTCGCCTGATGGAAATATGGTGTGTGTCTGTTTCCATAAGGACCTTTGGAGTAGAGAAGTTAAAATAACAAATATTGATCCTTCATCATTTGGCTACGTTTGGTACTTAAAAGAACCTTGGCATCATGATTTGCGTTCTGGGGAACATGATGCGAATAGAGTTGAAGCACGAAGAATAATCTTTTGTTCTGATGGAAAAACCATAATTACTCATTCAAGTAATGGTTTAGTGAAGTTATGGGATACCAGTAGATCTGATACCCCTACAGGTCATACCATTGGATATGCAACTAAAAATAGTATTCTAGCTATTTCTAAGGATGGAAAGTGGCTTATCACTGAAGACGAACCCCAACTGCTTCGTCTTAGTCCAACAATTCCTTGGGACTATGACGAAGGTGTTGGTCTGTATTTGAATGATTAAGGGGATAGAAAGTTTCTACCCCTTAGTTAGCATAAGCTAGTTATGGAAGTGGGGCAGCACGTCTCGTGCCAGCGCTTCTAAGCCCTTGATGTCGTCCAACTCCATCCACTGAAGCATGAAACGTTCGACACCGGCTTCGACAAACTTACCGATCTGGTCAACCACCGCCGACCCCGTACCGATGATGCGGCGCGGGTTGTTGTTATCATGGTCGCCCGGTTCTTTCGCCAGCTTGGCCTGAACCTCGGCATCAGTCGTGCCGAACAGGATGCGGGTCATCAACGAGCGCTTTACATCGGTGGGCTTACGTCCCTGTTCTGCCAGCAAACGGTCAAGCAGCGCCTCACGTACTTTTAGTTCGGACGCTTGCAGGAATACGGCGTTCCACTCGTCGGCGTACTTTGCCACCAGCGGCAGCGTTTTCTTCGGCCCATTCCCGCCGATCATCAGCCGTGGCCCGCCCGGTCGCTGCGGGCGTGGCAGCAAGATCGCGTCGTTGAGCGAGAAGTGTTCGCCGCTGTAGCTGACGGGTGTATCGCTTTTGAGCAGTTTGGTCGTCACCTCCAGCGCGTCCTCGAACATGGCGATACGGGTTGACTTGTCGTAGAAGGGGATGCCGAACTGGGTATGCTCGCGTTCGTGCCAGCCGATACCCACACCGAGGATGCAGCGCCCACCGCTCAGGTCATCCACCGCCGCCGCCATCCGCGTCAGCAGGGCGGGGTGCCGGAAGGTCACGGGCGAGACACACGTTCCGAACTCGATGCGTTGGGTGTGGCTGGCGGCGTAGGTCAGCGAGACCCATGTTTCCAGCGACTCTTCATCCGGTGGGCCGATGGTGAAATGGTCGGAACGGAACACACACTGGAAGCCGAAATCCTCAGCCGCTTGCAGAATGGCTTGCCATCGCGCCCATGTCAGGCCGGCCTGTCCTTCGAGCATGATACCGATTTGCGTCATAAGAGAGTCTCCACATAATGATGAACGGGCAAAACAGGTTGAAACTGTCGCATTCAGGATTTTATCGGTAAGATTGCAGAAATGTTAAGCGTAATTGTAGCGAACTCTCGTTGAAGATACCCATGCCACCTGCTTATATCCATTTCCTGCTCATTCCGCATCCTTCTGAAAACCAAATCCTGATGCTTTCAGATGAAACCGGTCAGCGTTTGCCCCACTTCGAAACAGCCGAACCGCACTACTGGCAAACGGTCGCGCCGGTGACGCAAAAGGTATCCGAACATCTTGGCATACGCTTGGCGACCCTACGCTGCATGAAAACGGAATTTGCTAACGACAACATCACCCTATTTTACGCCATCGACGGCTCGTTGATCCCCGCCGATTGGCAGCCGCCGCAGGGCATGACGTGGGTCGAGCAGGACGCGGTGGGTGAGCTACCGCCCGAACAAAAAGCAGTCGTCGAGGAATGGTTCCAGTGGAAGGCGGACGTGGATGCCATTCGTACTGAGTGGTACCGCCCCGGTTGGTTCGCCAAAACGACCGCGTGGATTGAGCAGCAGTTTGATGAACGTGGCATCTTGCTTACCGTGCCAATCGAGCAGGTGCGCTCGTGGGAACGGTCGGCCATTCTGCGGGCGCAAACGTCGTTCGGCACGATTTACTTCAAAGCGCTGCCGGGCATGTTCCGCCATGAAGCGCCGCTGGTGAAGTGGCTGGCCTATAACGACCCTGAACTGTTCCCTAAGCCGATTTTAGTAGACGGTTGGCGGCGCTGGCTGCTGATGCCGGATTATGGGTCGCAAACCTTGGAGTCCGTCACGGAAATCGAACGGTGGGAAGCGGCGCTCCGGCGTTTCGCGGAGCTGCAAATCAGCCTGTCGGTTCGCATCAATGAATTGATCGGCCTCGGCTGCCCTGACCGCCGCCTGTATACCTTGTCATCCGCCATCGAACCGCTGTTGATGAGCAGCGCCGGGTCGCTTTCGGGGAGCGGCCTGAAACTTACGGATGAAGAACTGGAGCAGCTCCGCGCCCGCATACCGGAGTTTCAGCAAGCCTGTTCAGCGCTCGGCAACTACGGCATTCCCGCGTCACTGGAACATGGCGACTTTTGGGCGGGGCAGGTGGTCGTGAACGGCGACAAAACAGTATTTATCGACTGGTCGGATAGCTCGATCAGTCATCCATTCTTCAGCTTATACTTCCTCAATGACGCTGATGCCAAGCTGCCGGATGCCCCTAATGTCCGTGAACGCTTGCGGGATGCCTACCTGCAACCGTGGAGGGCGTATGAACCCCTTGATAAATTGATCGAAGCCTTTGACCTCGCCATGCTGCTTGCGCCGCTGCATCACGCCCTCATCTATCAGCGCCACATCCTGCCGCAGATGCAGGTGCAGTGGGAGATGAACAACATGATCGCTTTTTATTTACGGAGTTTGCTACCAAAATAACAGCTTTTCTCTTAAACGTTTAATGTTTGATGAGTAGCTTCTGAAATTCGCGTGAAACGGGTAAATTATTGACGTATGGACGTTGACATGGTACTTTTGGTGCGTTATAAAAGAGCATAGAACGAAAGCAAACGAAATCGCATCGCACTCCCATCGAACACCGTTGCTTACGTCAATGCCCACACACTTTGCAGCACCATTCAGCTACCCTTACATCGTCGCCTGTGTTTGCTTTCGTGGGGGGAGGATGAAAATCCTCCCCCTCAAAAAATAACACTGAATAAGTTTAACTTTAAATAAAATTTTACCTTTAATAGCAAAGCGGAAAATTATGCCTCAAAATCTATGGAACTCCGACGAAGCCAGCCGCCTGCCTGACCTCGATGGTTTGGTTTACCGCAGTAATCTCCTCGGACGTGATCGCGCTGTTGTCAACATCTATGGTGGGAACACCAGCGCCAAACTGATGATGACCGACCACGTTGGGCGGCAGGTCGAAGTCCTCGCCGTTAAAGCCTCCGGTTCGGACATCTTCGACATCAAGGAAAAAGGGTTTGCCCTGCTCAAGATGGAAGATGTCATGCCAACCTTCCAGCGCGAGAAGATGACCGATGAGGAAATGGTCGAGTACCTCAATCGCACCGTTTTCGAGCAGGGCCGCCCGCGCCAGAGCATCGAAACTCTCCTTCACGCCTTCGTTCCCTTCAAGCATGTTGACCACACCCATCCTGACGCGGTGATTAGTGTCGCCTGTGCGCCGGATGGCGAGCAAGCCGCCCGTGATGTGTACGGCTCGCGCATGGCGTGGGTTCCCTACATCAAGCCCGGTTTCACCCTCAGCAAGTGGATCGGTCAGCAGGTGATCGACAATCCCGGCATTGAGTGCGTGGTGATGGGCAAGCACGGCCTCGTCACATGGGCGGATAACTCCAAAGCCTGCTACGACAAATCAATTGAAATGATTCAGGTTGCCGAGGACTACGTTGCCGACAAGCGGAAGGGCAAGAAGGTTTTCGGTGATCTGGTCGTGAAGCCGCTTTCGGCCAATGAACGCCACAACCTTATGGCGGAAGTGCTGCCGATCATTCGCGGCGCGGTCAACACCAAAGGGTCGAACATCCTCAGCTACGACGACAGTGAAGACGTGCTGGATATGGTTGGTGGAGGGAAATCACCGGAAGTTAGCCAGATGGGCGCGGCTTGCCCTGACCATCTCGTCCACGTCAAGCGCCAGCCGTTGTTCATCAACTGGAAGCCGGAAGAGGGTGTTGATGCGCTCAAGGCGCTGCTGCCGACCGCCGTTGCCGACTACCAGACGCGCTATGTGGAATACTTCGAACGCTCTAAAGAACCGGGTGATGAACTCGGTAATCCCGCCCCGCGCGTCATTCTGATCCCCGGCCTCGGCATGGTCAACACAGGCAAAGATGCTATGAACGCCGATGTCAGCCGCCAGTTGTACCACCGCGCGATCAACGTCATCGGTGGCAGCGAGGCGCTCGGCGGTTTCGTCAGCCTGACTGAAAAAGAAGCCTACGACATCGAATACTGGCCGCTGGAACTCTACAAACTGCGCCTCGCCCCGCCGCCCCGTGATTACGCGGGTAAGGTGGCGCTGATTACCGGCGCTGCCAGCGGCATCGGTCGGGCGACAGCGTACCGCCTCGCCGCAGATGGGGCACACATCGTCGTGAGTGATATTAACGAAGCGGGTGGCGCGGAAACCGTCGCGGAGATCAACAAGAAGTACGGCTTCAAACGTGCGGTGTTCGTCAAGACCGATGTCACCAGTGAACAAGCTGTGATCGACAGCTTCAAACAAGCAGTGTTGGCCTACGGCGGCATCGACATTGTTGTGAACAATGCTGGTATCGCGGGTGGCGCGAACATTGAAGACACGACACTCGCCATGTGGCAGAAGAACATCGACATCCTCGCCACCGGTTACTTCCTCGTCGCCCGCGAGTCGTTCAAACTGCTCAAGCAGCAGGGTGTCGGCGGCTCGATGGTGTTTGTGTGCAGTAAGAACAGCATCGCCCCCGGCAAAGGTGCGGTCGCCTACAGCGCGGCGAAGGCGGCGGAACTGCATATCGCCCGTTCGCTGGCGGAAGAAGGCGGCGGCTTCGGTATCCGCGTCAACTCCGTCCTGCCGGATGGTGTTATTCGCGGCAGCAGCATCTGGGACAGCGAATGGAAAGAAGCCCGCGCCAAGCAGTATGGCGTAAAGACCGAAGACCTCAACGACTTTTACAAGCAGCGCAACACACTCAAGGTCGAAATCCTGCCGGAGGACATCGCCGAAGCGATTGCCTTCCTCGGTGGGCCGCGTGCCGCCAAGACGACCGGCGCAGTCCTAACGGTTGATGGCGGCGTACCGGTCGCCTACGTGCGCTAGTCAGAATATTGGTAGGGGTTTGCTGCCGGTAAACCCCTATACCACCAAAACACGTTACAATCGAAGCAGCTTTTCAGCCATCTGTTCTTAACAAAGTGAGCTTTTTAAGAGAATGACTGATCTCAAAGAATTTTTATTTGGCGTAGAAGCCCTTGAAATAAAGTCCAGTAAATCCATGCAAGCCTGTGTTGACTCGATTGCTCGTATGCACCAGCCTCGACAGTGGCTGCAGTTGGTCGATACCATTGTTAATTTGAGACATCATTATGATGATCAGTATGTGGTTGAAGTCCACAAGCAGCGTCACTTCCGATTTATTAGTATGACAAGCGTGGCATTCAAGGGTAATTTGGAATCGGATGCGAGTGGAAAAGTAACACTCCGTGGGCAAACCCGATTTCAAGAATGGTATTACATCGTCGTCGGGATCGCACTCGCTGTCGCTTTTATATGGTCGGCTAGAAATCCAGAACATAGCGTCATTGTGGTTTTGTTTTTGATCGTTATGCTGGTTGTGGCAAACTGGTTCGCTCGTTCAGACAAAGCATACTTGTTGAACGAAATCGGATACGCTGCCCGTTAATGAAATTTTGATCGATAATCTGATAGCAGTGGTTTTAAATTAACAATCGAAAGTTATTTATGGCTTCAAAAAAAGTTATTGCAATTGACTTTGGTGCCGAGTCGGGGCGGGTGATGCAGGTCGCCTACGACGGCTCTGGCCTGCACATCGAAGAACTGCACCGCTTCGCCAATACCCCCGTTACCGCCAACGGCACGCTGTATTGGGACGCGCTGCGCCTGTTCCACGACATTCAGGTCGGCGTGAAGATGGCCTCGCCCAACGCCGCCTCGATTGGTATTGATACGTGGGGTGTCGATTACGCTTTCCTCGACCGTGATGGTCGCTTACTCGCCAACCCTGTCCACTACCGCGACAAGAGTTGGGAAGGCATGATGGATTGGGTTTATGAGCGCATCCCGCGCCGCGAACTTTACGAACGCACGGGTTTGCAGATGATTCCGGTCAACGGCATCTGGCGCTTGGCGAGCCTCGCCAAGAACAACAGCCCGCTGCTGGATGCTGCCCACACCTATTTGCCGATCTCCGACTTGTTCAACTATTGGATGAGTGGCAGCAAAACGTCCGAATTTACCCACGCTAGCACCCACCAGATTTATAACCCGCACATCGGCAATTGGGACTTTGACCTGCTCGGCAAACTGGGTGTGCCGACCAAAATGTTCGGCGAAATTGTGCCGCCCGGTACGCGCCTCGGCGAGTATCAAGGTATTCCGGTGATCGTCCCCGCCACCCACGACACCGGCAGCGCAGTGGTCGCTGTCCCTACCACAACCGCCGATTATGCCTACATCAGCAGCGGCACATGGAGTTTGCTCGGCCTCGAACTGCCGCAGCCGGTCATCAACGATGCGGCTTATGAAGCCAACGCCACCAACGAAGGCGGCATGGAAAATACATGGCGCTTCCTCAAGAACATCGCGGGGATGTGGTTAGTGCAGCAGTGCCGTGCCACATGGGCAGCCGCAGGGCAGGTCTACGAGTACGCCGAACTGGCGCAGATGGCCGAACAAGCCGCCGCATTCCGCACCTTCATCGACCCTGATGATGTGAGTTTTTACCAACCGGGGGATATGCCGAGCGCGATACGGCAGTTCTGTGAGCAAACCCGCCAGCATGTGCCGGTTAACGTTGGTTCAATGACCCGCGTGATCTACGAAAGCCTCGCCATGAAGTACCGCTACGTGCTGGAGCAGTTGTGCCGCGTGGCCGGGCGCAAAGCCGAAACGGTGCATATCATTGGTGGCGGTTCGCGTAACGCGCTGCTCTGCCAGATGACCGCCGACTGCACAGGGCGCGTGGTGGTGGCTGGCCCGGCAGAAGCGACGGCGCTGGGCAACGCGATTGTGCAGTTGGTGGCGCTCGGCGAGTTTAGCAATATGGCGGAAGCCCGAACGTTGCTCAGTAAAGGCGAGGGCATGGTGACCTACGAACCGAGCAACACCGCCGCGTGGGACGAAGCCTACGAACGATTCTTGAAAATCCTGACGGTGAAATAAGACGAAGATGCCGCCGCACCCGTTTCATACAACCGATTGGGCGACCGTCGAAAAGACACTGCACACCGGCGAAACGGGTGAGGCAGCATGGCAAACGCTGATCTTCGGTGACATCCGCATCCGCAAGGTCGAATACTCGGCGGGTTACTTAGCCGATCACTGGTGCAGCAAAGGGCATGTCATTCTGTGTTTGGAGGGCGAGATGCGAACCGAACTACAAGATGGGCGGGTGTTTACGCTCAAGGCTGGCATGACGTATCAAGTAGGTGATAACGCCGAGGCGCATCGCTCGTCCACCGAGAATGGGTGCAAGCTGTTTATCGTCGCTCAAACGCTCTTTTCTAAAAAATATTTTTGTGATTACTGGAACTTTTTATGAATGATTACGCCAACCGTTCCGCTTATGTCAAGTCGCCGTGGCAGTTTGCCGTCCGCGATAATCCCATCGCTGCGCCTGCTGCCGGTCAACTGCTGATTGAAGTTAAAGCCTGCGGCGTGTGCGGTACCGACCAACATATCGCCGACCGTACCGCCGACGATTGGCAGCCGTTCGGGCATGAAGTCGCGGGTGTGGTCAAAGCGGTTGGCGAGGGTGTGCCGCTGTTCAAAGTGGGGGATCGTGTGGCGGTTGATAGTTCCGCGCCGTGCGGGGTGTGCGAAAACTGCTCACCACCGCCGCGTGGCCGTGGGCGGCCTGATCTCTGCCCGAACCCGTTAAGCTATATGGGTTCACCGACGATGGGCTTTGGTCAATTTCTCTTAGCTTACCATCAGCAAGCCGTTCCGATCCCTGACGATATGACATTTGATGTGGCTTCGCTGGTTGAGCCGTTGGGCGTATGCATTGATCTGGTGCAGGTGGCAGAGGTTCGCCCCGGCGATCATGTGCTGGTGATCGGCCCCGGCCCGTTAGGACTAGGGGCAATCGCCCTCGCCAAACGTGCGGGTGCGGCCCACATCTATACCGCCGGACGCTCGACCTCTAAAGGACGGATGGACGCGGCGATGGCGCTCGGTACAGATACCTTCATCAGCGTCGATAAAACCCCGCTGGCTGAGTACAAATTTGGTTCCCGCCAGCCGGATAAAATCCTGATTACTGCCCAACCGGATACGATTGCTGATGCTATTCGGGTCGCGGCGCTGGGTGGCATCATCAGCTACATCGGCGTGGCGTGGAACGATACCAAGAATGTCTCGTTCGATGCTGATGATTTGCACTTCCGCAAGCTCTCGATTCGCCCATCTCACGCATGGCCGGGAACACACGCTGCCGAAAGTGTGCGGCTGCTGCATACCGAATCGACGCTTGGCTCGACCCTCATCTCGCACCGCTTCGGCCTTGAGGAGATCGAGCAAGCGATGTTAACCGCCCGTGATAACCGCACTGTTGCCAAGAAAGTGGTGGTTATACAGTGAGTATCTAACTCATTTTGGTTTAGAATGAGGGGCAAAGGAGGATAATGTGATGACCATAATTCCAGCAAAAACCTATATCCCTATACCCTATGATGCGGTCGCTTCATTTTGTGAGAAGTATTACATCGTTAAGATGTGGCTTTTTGGGTCTATATTACGGGACGATTTTACCAGTGAAAGTGATATAGATGTGTTGGTCGAGTTTGACCCCAATCATATTCCCGGCTGGGAATATTTCACTCTATCAGATGAATTGGGTGCTATTTTAGGCCGAGAAGTGGATTTGGGTACACCAAACTCATTGAAAACCCATTTGAAGGACCGCATTACCCAATCATCACAGGTCATTTATGAACGAAAGGGATAAATCTCGCATACAGGATATGCTGGATATGCTCGAAAGATATTGCAATTTGCTCATGGGCAAACACGCGCTTCATTAGATAGCGATGATATGTTTGCCTATGCTGTGATCCATGCGTTAGAGATTATTGGCGAGGCTGCGCGAAACGTGACGGATGAATTCCAAGCACAGACTGCTGAGGTCGAATGGAAGCCCATTATGAGTATGCGTCATCGTATTGCTCATGATTATTTAAATATTGATCATGATATTGTTTGGAATGTCGTACACAACAAAATACCAGAATTGATTGAACAACTCGAAATAATTTTATCAAGATATTCGGACTAAGACATCTTTCTATGAATAGTATTTTGCAATTAATTGACCTCAGCCACACCGTCGAAGATGGGCTGATTACCTATAAGGGTCTGCCCGCGCCCATCATCTGCGATTACCTCAGCCGCGAGGCTTCGCGCAAGGTGTACGCCGAAGGAACCGAGTTCAACATCGGTAAGATCGAAATGGTGTCCAATACCGGCACCTACCTCGACTCGCCGTTTCACCGTTTCGCGGATGGCAAAGACCTCTCCGACCTCGCGCTAGAACAGTTGGCGCATCTTGACGCGCTATTGATCCATGTACCGCAGAGTAACGGGCGCATCATTGATGAAAGCTGGTTCACTGGGTTAGATGTACGTGGTAAAGCCGTGCTGGTGCATACCGGCTGGGCGCGGCACTGGAAAACCGACCAGTATTTTGAGGGTCACCCGTACTTAACCGAAGCGGCTGCCCAAACGTTGAAGGCGGCTGGCGCGGTGCTGGTCGGCATCGACACCTACAACATTGACGACACGAACGATGGTCGTCGCCCCGTGCATACTGTTTTGCTGGGTGCAGACATCCTGATCGTCGAGCATATGTGCAATATGGAAGCGATACCGGATGGTCGCCCGCTGCGTTTTTACGCTGTTCCGGTCAAGGTGAAAGCATTTGGTACGTTCCCGGTTCGCGCGTTTGTCGCGGTTGATGGTTTATAGTAGTGGGAATGCTGGGTGAGTAGAAGGATGTTAACAATGGCTGTTCAATTGACAATAGAGTTTGAAAAACTTGTGGAATTAGTTGATCAACTGCCTACTGAACAACAACAATACCTTGTCCAGCATATTACTGAACAATCCCATCAGCGCGATTTAACACCCAAAGAAAGGATTGAACTGCTTAATTCAACTGTTCATGATTTAGGCGAGATTTTGCCTGATTTTTCTTTCCGCCGTGAAGATTGGTACAGCGATGATGGGCGGTAAAACATTTGTTGATACAAATGTACTTCTTCGCGCACGAGTGAAGGGTATGGAGTTTCATCATGAGGCGAAAACATTAATCGATATTCAAATTAGCGCAGGTAACGAACTTTGGATTAGTCGTCAAGTGATACGCGAGTTTCTGGTAAACGTAACTCGCCCTCAATCTGTGTCACAGCCTATGACTATCGCTGAAGTTGAAGCTGAAATGAATGTTCTCAATTCCGTTTTCAACATCGCGGATGAAACCGCTAATGTGACGGCAAAACTCTTGCAACTTATTAAGCAGTATCCAACGGGCGGCAAACAGATCCATGATGCCAACATAGTTGCTACGATGTTGGTGAATGATGTCGATACACTGCTCACCCAAAATATGGATGATATGAAGCGTTTTGAAAAAGAAATCCTGCTAATTCCGTTAAAGGCTGATGCCAAACCATGACACCCATCCTTGAGCTTGAAAATATCTCAAAATCCTTCCCCGGTGTGAAGGCGCTGAATGATGTCCGCTTTTCGATTGAAGCCGGAGAGGTTCACGCGCTGCTGGGCGAAAACGGCGCGGGGAAATCGACGCTCATCAAGATTATTTCCGGTGTGCATAAGCCGGATACGGGTGTTATCCGTTGGGAAGGACAGCCGGTTGTTTTTAATAACCCCCGCGAGGCACAGGCGCACGGTGTCGCTACCATCTATCAAGAACTCAGCCTGTACCCTGAACTCACGGTCGCCGAAAATATTTTCATGGGTCACGCCCCCAAGCGCAGCATCGGCCCGCTAAAAATTGTCGACTGGAACACCATCAACGCCCGCGCACTCGAACTCCTGCACTCGCTCAATATCCACGACATGGATGTGCGCCGCAAGGTAGGCACGCTCAACGTGGGCAACCGCCAGCGTGTCGAAATCGCCAAAGCCCTGTCGATCAACGCGCGGGTGTTGATTATGGATGAGCCGACCGCTGCCCTCACCGAAGCGGATGTCGAGCGCTTGTTTGGCATCGTGCGTATTCTCAAGCAGCGCGGCGTGGCAATCATTTACATCAGCCACCGCTTACAAGAAGTGTTCGAACTGGCTGACCGCGTGACCGTTCTGCGCGATGGGCATTACGTCAATACCAAGCCCGTGAGTGAGACACGCGAACCCGAACTCGTCAGTATGATGGTCGGGCGCACCATCGACAATTTATTCCCCAAATTAGATAGCAGCCCCGGTAAAACCGTGCTGGAAGTCCGCAACCTCAATCGTGGCGCGACCACGCAAAATGTATCCTTCACCGTCCGCGCGGGCGAAATCGTTGGCATGGCGGGGTTGGTTGGTTCAGGTCGCAGCGAAACCGCCCAGACGATCTTTGGCATCACGCCAGCCGAGTCCGGCGAGATTATCGTGGATGGGCAAAAGGTTAGCATCAACGATCCCGGCAAGGCGGTCAAACTCGGCATCGCTTACGTCCCCGAAGATCGCGGTACACAGGGACTCATCAAACAGATGAACATCCGCGAGAACGCCTCGCTCGCGGTACTCAAAGCACTTTCCCGCGCCAGCTTCATCAACTTTGGTGGCGAACGCAAACTGGCGACCGATGCCATCAAGCAGATGAGCATCCGTGCCTACAGCGCCGAACAAATCGTCAACAAGCTCTCCGGCGGCAATCAGCAAAAAGTTGTCATCAGCAAATGGCTGGCGAGTAAGCCCAAGCTGTTGATTATGGATGAACCCACGCGCGGTATCGACGTGGGCGCGAAGTCCGAAATTCACCGCCTGATGAGTGAACTCGCTGTCCAGCAGGGGTTAGCGATATTGATGATTTCCAGCGAACTGCCGGAAGTCCTCGGCATGAGTGACCGCGTGCTGGTCATGCGCGAAGGGCATATCGCCGCCGAGTTCACGCGCAAGGAAGCCACGCAGGAACGGGTCGTCACCGCCATGATGAGCGAAGCGGCGAAGGTCGAATGATGGATACCAGCCACCTGCTGAACTTGCGGGAATTCGAGCCATTGGCGCGGGGAAAACTCAGCCAGATGATCTTCGATTATTACGCCAGCGGTGCGAACGATGATGTGACCCTGCGCGAAAACGAGGCTGCGTATCAGCGTATCTTCATGCGTCCGCGTATGATGGCGGGGAATGCCGCGCGGTCGATGAACGTGTCGATCTTCGGGCAGCCGATGAACGCGCCGATCCTCATCGCGCCGATGGCTTATATGAAGATGGCGCACCCTGACGGTGAGGCGGCTGTCGCCCGTGCAGCGGCGGCGCGCAGCCTGAACATGATCGTCAGCACCAGCGCCACCATGTCGGTGGATGAAATCGCTGCCGCTGTGCCAGAAGGTTCGCGCTGGTTTCAGCTCTACCTGTATAAAGACCGTGCCGCCGCGCGTGATCTGGTGGGGCTTGTCGGGGCGGTTGGTTATCAAGCGATTGTGCTGACAGTTGACCGGACGTATTTGGGTCGCCGTGAACCGGATATTCGTAATAACTTTGGCTTGCCGCCGCCGTTGGAAGTGAAGAACCTCCCGCCGGATGCGACCCGTGACGGACTTGCGGCTTACGTCTCGCCGTTATTTGAGGACAACCTGCGCTGGTCAGATGTCGAATGGTTGAAGTCAATTACCAGCCTACCCGTCCTCGTCAAAGGTGTGCTGCGGGGTGATGACGCGCGGCTGGCGATTGCCCACGGCGCGGATGGCGTGATCGTCTCCAACCACGGTGGACGACAGTTGGATACCGCCATACCTGCTATCGACGCGCTGCCCGAAATTGTGCAAGCAGTGGGTGATGAAGCTGAGATCTTGGTCGATGGCGGCATCCGGCGCGGTACAGATGTGATGAAAGCGCTGGCGCGGGGTGCGAAGGCCGTACTGCTCGGTCGTCCAGTATTGTGGGGCTTGGCGCTGGAAGGCGAGGTGGGTGTCGGGCGCGTCCTCGATCTGCTCCTGCAAGAGCTTGATCTCGCGCTGGCGCTCAACGGCTGTCGTTCAATCGAAGACGTTACACCAGATTTACTGGCAGGTTATATGCCAGTTAGAGAAAGTATAGGGTATTAACTGATGGCAACACCGACTGAAGTTGTGCAAAAACAGCTTGATGCATATAACGCCCATGATATAGATGCTTTTCTCGCCACTTATGCACTGGATGCTAAACTGCGCGATTTCCCATCCGGTGATTTTTTGATCGTAGGCCATACCCAACTACGCGAGCGTTATAGTAGGATTTTTGCGAATAAGGCTCATGTTGACGTAGCAGAGCGCATTGCTAACGGGGACTATGTGGTTAACCACGAGTTTGTGAAAACCGCCAATGAAGAATTTTATGCCGTTGCGATTTACCATGTAACGAACGGTCGGATCGATCAAGTCTGGTTTTTAACCGACTAACCAGCATCAATTGAGATTAATTTAAAGCACGAAAGTAATTTTTATGACCGCAACCCCGTTACCGAATTCCACTCCCGCAGCCGCGCCTGCACCCAACCGCTTGCGTACGCTGCGTAACCTTATTCTCTCGCAAGAGGGCATCTTGCTAATCGTCATCATTGTGGTGATGGTCGTGGTCGGCGCGAGTAAACCGCGTTTCCGTGCCGAGAATAACCTGCTGGACATCTTCCAGAGCGAAGCCTATATCGCCGTGGCTGCGGTCGGCATGTCGATCCTCATCATCTCCGGCAATATCGATATTTCGGTCGGCTCGCTGGTCGGTGTACTCGCCATTCTCAGCGCGACCCTTTCCGTTAATGGGTTACCCGGTTGGTTGTGTTGGCTGATACCGATTGGTGTGTCCATGATTATCGGGGCGATAAACGGTTTCTTAGTCGCCTATCTCAGGATTCCGTCGATTGTCGTCACCTTAGGCATGTTAAGCATCCTCAAGGGCGGCATGATTATCATCCTCGGTGGTACGACCATTATCAACATGCAGCCGGATTTCTTCCTTTCGCAGTGGGATTGGCTGAATATCCCCACACCCATCTGGTTGATGATTTTCGCGACCATCATCGGTGCGCTGTGGATGCGCTACAGTTCTACGGGGCGCTCGATCTATGCCGTCGGCGGGAATGCCGAGGCCGCCCGCCTTTCCGGCATCAACACGCG
>Ga0102832_1001559_pt1 | contig 16929 bp, 16 predicted proteins | sample EBPBio282013_DNA_FD_88942 | JGI IMG/M metagenome (GOLD analysis project Ga0102832, IMG submission 88942) | Wastewater treatment Type I Accumulibacter community from EBPR Bioreactor in Madison, WI, USA - Reactor 2_5/28/2013_ DNA (Illumina Assembly) | ecosystem: Engineered > Bioreactor > EBPR >...
TTTGTGACGCAGCCCTGCGTTCAGCCGTTCGATCAGGCGCGTCCGCGCGACAAGCCCCGGTCGTGGCGGTGGAACAAAGAGTTTGGTAGCGAGTATTGGCGTGGGCATGGGTTAATCACAACCGCCTGATTTACGCGAACTTGACCACGACTTTTCCGGCGCTCTTGCCGGTATGCAAATATTCCACCGCGTCGGCGGCTTGTTCGACACCCTGAAACGGCGTAGGGTCAACCTCCGCCTTGAGTTTGCCGGATTGGTACAGGTCGATGAGCTTGACCAGTTCTTCCGGCACCTGACGGATAAAGTGTAACAAGAACATCGACCGCAGCGAGGCCGATTTGCTCAACAGGATGCGGTAGATGCGTGGGCGCGTCACCAACTCCGGTTGGGACATATACTCGCTAATGTAACCGATGATGACCAACCGTCCGCGTACAGCAAGATTCTCCACGCAGGTGTCAAACAGCGAGCCGCCCACCGACTCGTATACCAGATTGATACCTTGCGGGTATTCGGCTTTGAGTACCGCGCCAACGTCCTCGCGCTTGTAGTTAATCACACGGTCGCAGCCCAGCGACGTAAGCCGTTCGGCCTTTTCGTCCGAGCCGCATGTCCCGATGACGGTATTCCCCGCCAGTTTGGCAAGCTGCACAGCGAACTGCCCTGTACCACCCGCAGCCGCTGTCACCAATACGGTTTCGCCGGTTCGCATCTCGCCAACGGTATTCAGGCCCAATGCCGCTGTCACCCCGCTGGCAACCAGTGCCAACACCTGCGGCGTGGCTTCCGGCACGGGGATGACAAACCGCGACCGCACCGTGACGTACTCCGCATACCCACCAATCGCCGTGGAAATCACGGTGTCGCCTACTTTATAGTCGGTGACTTTCTCACCGACCGCCACCACTTCGCCCACCAACTCCGCGCCGAGGTCGAGCGGCGGAGTCGCGCCGGGGGTATATAACCCCGCGCTGATGTTCACGTCGGTGGCGTTTACCCCCGCGTAATGGTTGCGGATGGTGATTTCGTGTCCGGTCGGCGGCTTCAGTTCCACCTCGACAATTTCAGATGCCGCGCGGAAGTTATTGCTAAAAGTTGTGGCAATCAGCTTACGGTAAGTCTTGGGCAGCATGGGCAGGTTGTCTCCAGTGAACAGTCAAGCGCGTTGTGCATAATAACACGACAAACCCCTGAACGGTTCCTTACCCGCCCTCAAGCTGCACACGCGGCTCTGGCTGGCGAATGACCATCAGCAGGGCAAGCGCGACCACACACAGCAGCATTCCAATAAACAAGCTGTTGGTCATGCCAATGCTGTTGATGATGGTACCAGAGGCCGCAAAACCGATAACGTAGCCAATAAATTGTGAGGCGTTATACAACGCCAGCGGCGTGGCTAATCCTTCACGGGGAACAAGGTCAGTGATGAGCGCCGAACCTACGACGAAACCCGCGCTAATCATATTTTGCAAAGCCATCGCCACCCAGAAGTGCCACAAACTGGAAGCCGAGGACAGCACCAACAAGCCCACCAAACTGGCGAGGTAGCAAATCATCATCAACGGTCTGCGCCCCAGCTTATCCGACAGCCAGCCCATGAACAACGGCAGCGGCAGACTGATGAGCGCACCAACCGCACCCGAACCCGTGATCGAGGTGGCATCAAACCGCAGCGTATCCATGATGAGGGAGCGCCCCAGCACGATCTGGCTGTTAGCAATATGCGCGAACACGCTCGCGAAAAACAGCAGCAGGAACACACGACTGAGCAGCACCCCGCGCGACGACCCGTGCGCCGATTGATGCCCTCTCGCGACCGGCGGCTTATCCGCCAGCAGCAGCCCGCTTAACGGCAGCAGGATATAGACGAATGCGCCGATGGTAAACAACGCTTCATAACCCCAGCGGTCAACGATAATGCCGCTGGCAACTCCGCCGAGGATACCCGCCGCCGATGGCGCTAGCCCGATCAGGCCAAACACCCGCCCACGCCCCGCCTCATTGGCGAACAACCCCGTCAGGATGCCGAGCAATGTGACGTTCAACCCCACCAAAAACCACAGTGCAGCCGTTAACCCGACCAGCGCGACGATGGTATCCACTTGCCCCATCGTCCAGCTAATCGGCACCATAAGAGTCGATGCCAAGATGAACATCACCTTGCGCCGTTGGAAGCGGTTCGCCGCCCACCCGCCTAGGATCGACCCAATCGACAAGGCGAAGAAACCGATTGAAAGCGAGTAACCGGCAATGCTGGGGTCGCCGCCCAAGCGCACCGCATAAATGGGCAGCAGCGGCACGAAACCACTGCCAACGGTGAACATGACGAGGCTGCAAAAAAAGAGTGCAAAGAGTTGTTTTTTAGCCACAGTGTTCTTTCGAGATAAACAGGGAATAAACCCCTCACCCAACCCTCTCCCCCGCAAGCAAAGGAGAGGGTTTTAATACGCAATCATGGGCAATGAGGGGCGAATATAAATTAGATGTAATCAGGGGGTGAGCGTCACCTTGAGCGACTCTTTGCCGGAAGCCACCATATCCATCCCCCTGTGGAAGCTGGCAAGCGGCAGTTGATGGGTAATGATCTTATCCATCGGCAGCAAGCCCTGTTCCAACATACGGATAGCAATCGGGTAGCAGTAGGGGCTGAGGTGCGAACCGTGAATAGTCAGTTCTTTGGTGTCGCCGATGATCGTCCAATCGACCGTCACCGGTTCGCGCATGACGCTGAACTCGACGAACGTCCCCAACTTGCGGATCATCCGTAAGCCCTGCTCGACGGCAGGCGGGTAGCCGGTCGCCTCGATGTAGACATCGCAGCCATAGCCGTCAGTCAGTTTCATGACCTCATCGACCACATCAACCTTCGAGGGATTGAGGGTCAAATCCGCGCCACAAAGTTTAGCAATTTCGAGGCGGTCGTCGCTCATATCGACGCAGATCAGCAAGCGCGGGTTTTTGAGTTTAGCCGCCGCGACCATGCCCATACCCAGCGGCCCAACTCCGGCGATCACGACCACATCGTCCAACTGGATTTCGCCGCGTTCAACCGCATGGATGCCACAGGCCAGCGGCTCGATATAAGCGGCGTGATGTACGGGGATGCTCGTCGGCACTTTGTAGTTCAGCGCACCAATGGGGAACTTCATATACTCCGCCATCGCGCCGAACGTCGCCTGCCGGAAGCCGTATACATCGTGCTTATCTTGGCACATCCAGTACTGCCCGCGCTTGCAGAAGCGGCACTTCCAGCACGGCACAATTTGTTCGGAAACGGCAAGGTCGCCCAATGCGAGGCCGTACTTTTCCGCCGCGCCTTCGCCCAAGCCGACGACTTCACCCACAAACTCATGACCGGGGATAACGGGTGTCTGGCAGTAGCCGGTGCGGTGCTTATCGCCCCAGAACAGCGGCGCACCCTGATAGCACTTGAGGTCACTGGCGCAGATGCCCACCGATTTGACGCGCACCAGCACTTCTTCCGGTTCGAGCGTCGGCACATCCCACTCTTGCAGGCGGTAATCCAGCGGCCCGTGGCACACAATCGCGGACATGGTTTTAGGTAATGAGTTGATATATTGGCTGTTCATAAACATCCTTCTCAAGAAATTTTGCTAGAGTATAAACGGATTTGAAAACCCCTGCACGGGCGTGGTGCTATCTACAACCCTCACCCCTAACCCCTCTCCCTCATGGCGAGGGGAACCATACAAGCTCTGATGACGATGTGAACAAAATAACCGACATTTGGTTTAAGTTTGCAGGGGAGATTAGATACGTTATGATTGGCTCTCATATATAAAGATCGTTTAGGTGAAAAATAATGGAAAAACGGCTTTCAGGAAAAGTGGTTATTATCACCGGCGCGAGTTCGGGTATTGGCGCGGCGAGCGCACGGTTGCTCTCCGGCTATGGCTGCAAAGTGGTACTGGCGGCGCGGCAGGTCGATAAGATGCAAGCCATCGCCAGCAGCCTACAGGGCGACTCGCTGGTCGTCCCGACCGACATCACCCAAGCCGAGGACATCACCAGCCTTATTAACCAGACGATAGACAAGTTTGGGCGGATTGATGTGATGTTCGCTAACGCCGGTATTTATATCCCCGGCGAGTTCGAGGACGGCGACCCTGAAGCCTTTGCCAACCTGATGAACGTGAATATCAACGGAGTGATGCGCTGCGTCCATGCCGCGCTGCCGCACATGAAAGCCCAGCAGTCGGGTGATATTCTGGTGAGCAGTTCGATTTCGGGGTTTGTCGATATTCACTGGGAACCCGTTTACAGCGCGTCCAAACATGCCATTCAAGGTTTCGTCCATACCCTCCGCCGACAGGTGGCGAAGTATGGGATACGGGTGGGCGCGGTTTGCCCCGGCGCGGTGGCAAACGAGTTGTGGGGCATTGACGATCCAGTAGAGATCGAGCGCCTCTCGGTGCAGGAGCGCAAGTACATTCAGTCGGAGGATGTGGCGAACGCCGTTGCGTTCATGCTGTCGCAGCCGCCGCACGTCACTATCCGTGACCTCGTGATGCTGCCGCAGAAACAGGATATTTAGCCTCTTATTTCAGGTTGAAAATCTGCGTGTTGGCGTTGAACTCGGTGACGAAGCCCAACACTGTGCCGATGGACATGGTGGGCGCAGCTTGATCGCGGTCTTCATAGGGGGTTGTATCAGGACGAGTTGGAATTGGCATAGTTTTTGCTCCTTATTTGCTTTGGCTCTTTTTTCTAAGGGCTATATCGACTAATCTTCGGATTTGTTTATCGACTGCTGAGGGTTCAGCGGGCAAAAGTAATGACATGGTTTCTGTATTTAAGGAGTCGGTTAATGTGTCCCATGACTTACTATCGCCGGCCTTCGTTAAAATCCACCATTTGTCGAATAAGTCTGGGGTATACGGTAATTGTGTTCCTAGTACCTTATCCAGTGTGGCAAGAAGCCCGTTATATTTACGTGAACGTACCTGTATATCGGATAAAAAGAGCAGCTTTAATAGCTTGACTTCATCGTCAGGAATTAAGATTTTCACGCCACCATATGGATATGACCATATCACTGGTTTACAAAGTATGTAAGCAGCAACAACATCGTCACCTATGAATTGCACTAGTTCTGGTTTGGCTATAAATACATAGTTGGCATATCCAAAAGTATTCATATTATCCATTGGAAGTTACCTCACTTGAAAGAGTTTTAGAAAATCTGCTAATTCAGGATTCAGACCAATAGTGGTTTGCACTTCTCTATTCCAATAATATGCCAACTGAAGTCGTGATTGGGAAATGAAGGCTTCTGACCAACCTAGTTGATGTGCTAACCGAAGATTTTGTTCAGTGGGAGTTTAAAGCCGGGCAGCACATCACCGCCGTCGAATGTATCATTGATGTCGAGTGTGTACTGCCCATCCAGTGTATGAACGGTAACTGTTTCGGTTTCCGGCTCGAACACCAATACCATGCGGGTATCATTTTGCAGGTAAGTGCGAACTTTCTTGGCAACATCCTTATACGAGTCGGTTGGCGAAACAACCTCAACCGCCAAATCAGGTGGGACAGGGTTATAGCCCGTTTCAGGAAATTCCGGTTGGCGTTCCTTGGAGATAAACGCAACATCCGGCATAAAAGCATTTTGTTCAGAAATACGATAGCCAGCTAATTCACCCGTAACGTAACCCAAGCTATGTTCATCCACGAAACCCAAAATATATCGACTTATACGGGCTGCTTTTTCCGAGTAGTAGGGATAAGCCATCAGCTTCTCGACAATTTCACCATCAATCAGCTCAAAATAGCGTTCGGAGTTCTCAGGTAACTGACAAAATTTTTCAAATACGGTTATTGTTTTCATAACTCTAACCCCCGATCACCCGCGACATGAGCGAGAAGTCGCGGCGGGTGAAGCCCGACTTCTCGTAGTAGGCAACCGCCGCTTCGTTCTCCGCGCTGACTTCCAGATGCACGGCTTGAATACCGTTCGTGCGGCAGGTTTCGAGCATCACCGCCATCGCTTGCCTACCAATGCCCTTACCCCGCGCTTCCGGCAGCAGGTAGATCTCGTCCACGAAGGCATCGCGCCCGCCGAACTCCAAACTGTAGCCGAAGCACACCGCCATATAACCCACCACCGCGCCGTCCCATTCGATCAGCCACACGTAACCGTGCTGGGGATTCGCCATCAACCCGCTCAGGCCGCCCCGCTGTTTGACCGCATCAAACGGGATACCGTCGAAAGCGTAGTAAGCCCGCATGAAGTCAACCAGCGTATCAAGATGGGCGGGTATGGCGCGGCGGAAGAAGGCGTTCATACCAGCGGCGCGACCTCGATATTGTCGAACGTGACCTCAGCATTTTGGGCAAAGAAGAATAGACGGCTGCCGTTCAAGTCGTAGCAGCGGTCAATCAAGCAGCGGCGGCCATCCACGCACACGTCGATGATGTCATCTTTCAGGATAATTTCCAGCGTAAAAGGTTGGTCGAGGCCATCGACGCAGCTCACCGACTGCTGGTTAAGTGTCACCTTGCGCTCGTAGGGCAGAACGGTGAGCGGGTAGCCCCTCTCCATATCGCCCGAACCGCGCAGCCACAGGCCAAACTCAACTGAATTTGCCGCAGGTTTCACGGTTAGGCTAATGCGCGCGTTTTGCGGGACGTTATCCAACGCGGCGACTGCCTGTCCCTCGACGGCGCGAATGTCGATGCTGCTCGCGCTGCCGGTTACTTCCATCGTCATCGGGCTGTAGGGCAAATCGAGCTTATCGCCATAGGCGGGAACCATCTCCGGTGCGAACTTGGTGCCGAGCGTGCCGTCTTCGTGCTGGATGATCTCGCGGAACAGGGTATGCCCCGCGTACATGCGCTCGCCGTTATCCTTCTCGTCGCGGCGGCAGGCGAGGTACGCGACACCAATACGGCGGTTGCCGGTGAACGCGGCGGTTTTCATGACCATCGCCACGTTAGAGTCATCGAAAATATCAACAGCCGGACGCAGCCACGGCCCCATCGGCTGCCGTGACATGCGGTAATGGGCTTTGCCATCCAAGCTAAAGACGAGGTAGTACCAGCCATTCCACTGGAAATAGTCAGGGCATTCAGGGATATTGGCATAATGTTCCCGACCACCGGGGATAATGAAGGGTTCGGCGACCGTCCACATCTTTAAGTCCGGTGAGGTCAGCCGTGCGAGACAGCCCCCACGCCCATAGAGCAGATACGGGTCGAGCGAAGCCGTGACCAGCATATTAAACTCGCCCGTAGTTTCATCCCGAAATATAAACGGGTCACGGTAATGCTTGGGTGAGTAGCCGCTGATGGGTTCAGCGAACGGGTTGGGTAAGGTTTTCTCGAAGGTGATGCCGTCGCTGCTCACCGCGAGGCTGAGTTTCTCGGTACGGTCGGAGGCCATGCGGGTCGCGTAGAAACCGTAAAACATGCCGTCATGGTAAAAGGTCGAGCCGGTGCAGATCGAGCCTTCCCAATCCTCGGTACAGGGGATCGCCATCGGGTGATGTTCCCAGTGAACGAGGTCGCGGGTCGAAGCGTGTGACCACTGATGCCCACCGAGGCCGCCCTTCGCCTGATGGTGGTTCTCGTCCTGCAGGTAGTAAAGGTGAAATGTGCCATCATGGTAGAAGGGCATACAGTCGCCCACGAAATACGGGTCTTGAGGTTTAAAGTACTGCACCGTAAAAGCTCCTATTCGAATTATTATCAATGATCGTCAGTTGTAGGGACTTGCCGCTGGCAAGTCCCGCATTAATTATTCCAGCTTACAAACGCCGCGCCAAGCGGAAGCCGATGTTGCTGCCACGCGAACCGGGGAGGAAACGCCCACGGTTGGTCGGGCTGGATTCGGACATCGGGTCGAACCACGAGCCGCCGCGCATCAGCCGCGCGAAACTGCCGCTCAAATCCTCGCGCCCGTCACCGCCGTTATACGGGTAGCGGAAATCCTGCGTCTGCCAGTTCTTGCCCCAGCGCGTGCTGCACCACTCCCAAACGTTCCCGCACATATCCTGCGCCCCGCACCACGAGGTATTTCCGGCTTCGGTCACCGCCCACGGATACCCTATCTTCTGCTCGGCGGTGTTATACACACGCGGGCGTGGCGCTTCGGCATCCGGCCCCTGCGCGGCGGCTTCCCACTCGGCCTCGCTCGGCAGTCGCCACGGCAGCCCTTCGGCTTCCGCCAGCCAGCGGGTGAACGCATCTGCCTCGTACCAGCTTACGCCCACAATGGGTTGGTCAGGCGCGTTAAACAGAGGATTGTCATAAAAGAAGGGTCGGGTAATTTCCTTACCCTCCTGCCAGTGCCACCCCATCTCGCTCCAAAAGCGGCGTTCTTGATAACCACCGGCGGCGATGAACGCTAAGAACTGGATGTTCGTCACCGTCGTTTGGGCGATGCCGAACGCTGCCAGCGGCACGGTATGCGCGGGGCGGCTGATTGCCGTGATGTTATCGCCAATCGGGTAGGTTCCAGCAGGGACTTCGCAAATCGTAATCATCAATCGTGACCTGTCATCTTCATTAAATATGTTCACTGCTCCCATTTTAGTAGACGGTGTAACAAAAATGAACTGCTTGCACAACCTCAATCTTTGTTTCCAGCATTTAGGCGCATAATCAAAATGTCATACGGTTATTATTTGTAATTATTGGTTGGATGTCTTTCATTTGTTCCAACCACCGAGGAAGATAACATGGGTGTTCAAGTAACGTGGGATGATGAAGCACAAACCATCCTGCACTACAAAATGGAAGGTCGCTGGCGCTGGAACGAACTCTACAACGCGGTAAAAGAAGGCCATACCTTAAATAGTGACACAACCCAAAATGTGTATGCCATCGTCAATCTGGAAAACAGTCTCGGCATCCCGCCCAGCGCCGTTGCCCAATTTGGCACGCTTTCGACACTCAAACGCCCGAACACGCGCATCGTCGTATTTGTGGCGGGGGGCGGCTTCGTATCCGCACTCATCAAAACCTTCAACCGTGTCTACTCCGGTGCAGGGATACAATCGTGCTGGGTTGCTCATCTTGCCGAAGCCTATACGCTCATCGCCCGTGAACGCACACACTTTGAGCAGGCAATTCTCTAGTCCCTACCGCAGCACCCAATCGAATACTCTGGTTTCTCCCAAACCAACTATCGTGTTATACTCACGAACATGAAACCTGAACCACAGTTCACACCGCCAGAATGGGTTATCCAGATTCAGGCGCGGGGGTTAGGCAGCACCCTCGGCTTGGCGCTCGACGCACTGGAACCATTAGGCGTACTGGGAGCACAGTTGGTTTGGGTCGCGCAGCCGGTTTTGAGCCTGTGGGTCGGTCGGGAAACCGTACAGGGTTTCGCCCGTACCCTCGAAACACCCGGCGAACTGGAACAGATACGCTATTTCTTAGATCAATAAGCCTATTCGCGCGTTTGCAGAAATAGGCGATAATGGTTGAAGTCACTATTCATCACGGGTGGGGAACGTGGATAGCACAACCCAGTATCTGACCATCATCATTTTCGTGCTGGCACTCGTCATCACGATCATCGTCACACAATTCGTGCGCCGACGGCGTACGTTATACGTCCTGCGCGAAATCCCTGCGTTCGAACGCTTACCGGGCATGATCGGTGAAGCGATTGAGCAGAACCGCCCCGTGCATGTCTCGCTTGGCAGTTCAGGCTTGGGCAGCACGAGTACGCTGGTCGCCGTCGCCAACGCCGAGCTTTTCTATCAAATCACCCGCCGCGCCGTCATCGGTACGGCTGCGCCGATTTTTACCGTCAGCGATACCAGCGCCTTACCACTGGCACAAGATACCCTGCGCCGCGCCTATGCTTCTCGCAGTACCATCAGCAGCGCACCTTATAACAGCGCCCGCTGGTACCCCGGTTCCGGGCATTCGATGGCCTTCGCCGCCGCCCTCACCGCGACCTTGGCGGATGACCACGTTGGCGCGAACATTCTCGGTGGCAGCTGCGGGCCGGAAATCAAGCTCGTCGCGGAAGCCGCTGCCCGCCGCAACCAGACGATCATCGCCACCAGCGACCAGCTAGAAGGCCAAGCCGTCGCCCGTGTCATGTCCGACGAAGTGCTGATCGGCGAAGAAGTCTTTACAGCCGGCGCTTACCTCGGCAGCTCGTCCACGCAAATCGGCAGCGTCGTCGCCACCGACATCCTGCGCTTCCTGCTTATACTCATCATTCTGATACCAACGATCATCGCCCTCGGCAACTCGTTTTTTGATGGCAGCTTTGGCCGGATCATTCAGAATGCACTTCGCACCCTTTCGGGAGGGGGATAACCGATGGCACGCCTCGGCTCTGCGCTCGCTACCGCCATTGTCATCGTCGTCGGGTTGTGGACGTTCTTCGGGCTGGTTATCGGCAGTGGAAATGATTTGGGTACACTCTCTGACCTTGCCAATGGCATCCGACTCAATTCGATCACCAATCTCTTCCTACAACTCACCGTCATTACCGTCGCCCTCACCGTCCTGATCGGTATCTTTAACTTGCTAGTCGTGCATCTGGGGCGGGTTTTTGGGAGCGGCAAACCGTTCTCACAGCGCATCAACAGCCTCGTGCTGGTCATCAGCGCGGTCGGTGTCATCGTGCTGGGCGTACTGGAACGGTCGGGCGTGCTAACAGGCTCACCCGCACCAACAACGGTTCTCTTGGAAGGGGTACAAGTTTCGATTGAATCCGCGCTGGCAGGCTTGGTGCTGTTCGCGCTGGTCTACGGCGCGTACCGCATGATGCGCCGCCGCGTGACTGGCAGCGCCTTACTGTTCACGCTGGTGCTGCTGCTCATGCTCACCGCCGCGCTGCCCTTCACCACACCGGGGATGCGCGTGGTTGGCCTCATCCGGGATTGGCTGATGGCTGTTCCGGTGAGCGCTGGTGCGCGGGGTATCCTGCTCGGCATCGCACTCGCCGTCACGGTCGCCGGAGCGCGTGTCCTCATCGGGCAAGACCGCTCCTACCGGGACTAAACACATGACGAACCTTTCTGACTTTCTCCGGCATACGGGGGACACGGCATGACTGACGATTTTGACAAGCGTCCACCGGACGACGAACCGGAAGATGATCTCGACTGGCTGCGCGGCACGTCAGACGAGGACTCACCCCCGAAGCGTTCCGGCGACAGTTTAGGCTTTACGGGCGAACTCAGTTGGCGGCAGGATGTCGAAGACGCATTCGAAAACCAGCTCGACGAAGCCAATAATGCCGACACGCCCGAATGGCAGCGCGACAGCGGTGATAAACCCTCCGGTTCCGGCAAGTCCAATTCGCTGGGTTTTACCGGCGAACTCGATTGGCTGCGTGCCTCCGGTCAAGGTCAATCCGAGGATGCGCCGCACGAAGACGAGTCACCCGAATGGCTGCGTGGGGATGACATTCCGTCTGCCGAGTCGCCTATTCTGGACGACACACCGGATTGGATGCGAAGCGACGAGCAGCCTACCGCTGACGAAGCCCCGATCCTCGATGACACCCCCGATTGGTTGAGCGCCGTCGCGCCGCCACCTGCCGAACCGGAGGCCGTTGATACCGCAGTCCCCGACTGGCTGGCGCACATGGATTTGGCGCAAAGCACGCCCTCGCCGGATGAAACACCCGAAGATGACATCCTTGAAGGCGACTCGCTGTCGTGGCTCCGTCAGGATGACTTCGGCGACGAAGAACCCGAACCCACCTTCGATGATACCCCCGACTGGATGAAGCAGCTCGGTGCGCCGGTTGATGACTCGCTGCCCGAAGCCGCATCGCCCAGCGCCGCGCCGCCGGATACGGGCGAACTGGCATGGCTGCAAGAATACGCCGCCGAGCCAACTGCCGAACAAGAAATTATCGACCCAGCCGAGACGGATGCCGCCAACATCCCCGACTGGCTGACGGAAATGGACGACTCCGAACCGTCCGCGCCAGCCGAGCAGCCAATTGCCGCGTCGTGGATAGATGACGATGAGGAAATGGTCCCGGTAGCCAGAGAAGAAGCCGAGATACCACCGTGGCTGATGGAAAACGCGCCGACCGACCCCGACGACGACCTCTTTGGTGAGTTCGACACCGGTATGCTGCGTGAAGCTGCCGAAGCGGGTTTCCCGCAGCCGAAAGCTGAAGAACCACCGCCATCCGGTGAACCCCTGCCCAAAGGCCGCATCACCGATTGGCTGGAGCGCGAGAGTGAAGCCGCTGCCGCCCGCATCGAACAGGACGACTTCCTGAATACACTGCCGGAGTTCAGTACCTCTACCGGCGAATTCGATGTCGTGCCGGGCGAAGAAGTTGCCCCTGCCGCTAACGACTGGTTCGACCAAAGCGAACCGGAACCGTTTGACGCTGCCGACGGCCCGCCCGAATGGTTGGCGGAGCTTCAATCGCAGGATGAACTGCCGCAAACCGACTACGAACTGCCACCGGATGAAGATCTCTTCGCCGGATTGGGTGACATTCCGCCCGCCGAACCCACGCAGCAGATGCCACAGGCAGCAGAAACCGGTGCATTCTTCCAAACGGGCGAACTGCGCGATATTGACGACATTCTTTCGTCGTATAAAGACATTGAAACCGGAGTTCGTGACCAAACAGGCCAACTGCTCAGTCAAGCGGATTTCGACATGGACAGCCTCTTATCCTCCGCCGAACTGGAAAAGCTCAACGACCTGCGCGGCTTCGAAGGGCAACCATCGGGTGCGGACGACCTCGGCCTCGAAAAGTCCGACTGGCTGTCCGACCTCGGTGTCAGCGTCGGCTCGGACGATGTTTCCGCCGCCGCCATCGTGCGTAAACAAGCGCAAAACGAACGCGACCTCGAAGACCTCTCCGAACCGCTGCGCGCCCTGCACGCCGCCGGTTTGGAACTGCCGAACCCCATCAGCGACGATGCGCCCGACAGTATGAAAGCGCTGCTGGTCGGTGTGCCGGAGATCATTCCGCCCGCGCCGGTGCGGATCGGTAAACCGGGCTTGGCGGAAGACCTCGTACTGAGTGCCGCCCAGCGCGAAAAAGTGAATCTGCTGCAATCACTGGTATCGACTGAAGAAACCAATAAGCCGCAGCTCTCGGCGATTGATGCCACGCTGGAAGACGCACCCGACCTCGATGATGTGGTTGGAGCCGCGCCCGTTCCCCTTCCAGCGGCAACCCGCCCCATTCGCCGCCGCCGCCCGAAAATCGACCGTTTCCTGATCGCGGTAGTGCTGGCGGCAGCCATTATCCTACCCTTCGTGGTGCGCGGCCTCCGCATCGGGCAGTTACCACCGGTCAGCTTCGCGGCAGGCAGCCCGCAGCAAATCGCCTTCGACCGTGTAGCCGTCCTCCAGCCGGGGGATACGGTGCTGGTCGCGGCGGAATACGGCCTCACCGATGCCGCCGAACTGGATACCACACTCGATACCCTCCTGCGCCATATCTTCATGCGCGGCGCACGTCCTGTTATTGTCAGCACCAACGCCATCGGTTTGCTCCACGCCAAAAACGTGCTGGAACGCGGTGTTGTTTCCGGCCTCGACATCAAAACGGGCGGCACGGATAGCAGCGGGAACATTGTTGTTAACCCCGGCACCGGCTTAAACCGCTTCGGTCGGATCATTGTGCCCATCAAAGATTACGTAATCGCGCCCTTCATCGCCGGTGAAACCATCGGGGTACGCAACTTCAGCCAGAATATCGGCGGCGCATTGGCGAACGATATGAACGGCAAACCGACGGATATCGGCATGACCTCGCTGGATGATTTCGCGCTCCTCATCGTCATCGGTGAACGCAGTGACGACATTCGTCGCTGGTCAGAACAGGTCATGCCGCTGACAGGTGTTCCCATGTTGATCGCCGTCAGCAGCGCTGCGGGGCCGCTCGCGCAGCCGTACGCCGCAGCCAGCGGTGACGGGATGCTCGTCGGCTACAAAGATGCCTATACCTACCGCGCCATCTTGGAAGCCCAGGCACCGCTTGCGCCGATCCCCGGTGCGACCGACATCCCGACGCTCGTACCGACCAAGCCGCCGACAGCCACACCGACTCCGGTCACGCCCACGGCGACCTTTACCATCACACCGACGTTTACGCCCAGCCTGACACCGACCATCACGCAAACGCCGACCATTACGAATACACCGACGGTCACGTTCACGCCGACCGAGACGTTTACGCCCACCTTCACGCCGACCAACATCCGCGCGACTGATCTACCGCCGACGTGGACACCGACAACCCAAGCCGGTGGTAGTTCCGATGTGGGTGTAGAAGGCTTAACCATCGAAGGTGTGGTGAACGTATCCGAGTCGCTCAACGTGCGCGATAACCCATCACGTTCCGGTACACCGATTGCCTCTATCCCCGGTGGCTCAACCGTTCAAATCATCGGGCGCAACGAGGACGGCACATGGCTGCAAGTGCGCCTCGAAGACGACCGCGAAGGTTGGGTCTCGGCGCAGTTCATCCGCATCATCGAACCGGTGACGGCGACACCTGTGGCTTACCATGTTGACCCGAACGCCGTGGTTGACCTCATGTCCGACTCCAGCTACCGTCCGGTATCCATCCGGCAGGAAGCGACACCGGAACTAACCGAAACACTCGGCGTACCCAATACATTGGCAGCCCCGGCTGCGGCTCCGCTGCCCGCGCAGGGACCGACCGTTGTACAAACGCCCTACCGTGACCAACGCTGGTACGCCACCACGCTCGGCTTGCTGGCGATCATAGCCATCATCACCTTGGGGGCGATCATCAATATCGTGCGCGGGCTGCTGCGAAGGGGGCGCAAGTGACCGGTGACCAGATCGGCCTCTGGGCCGGATTTGTTTTTACGCTGATGGTATTTAGCTACCTGCTGGGGGATAACTTCCTCTACCGGCTGGCGATTTATGTCTTCACTGGCCTCACGGCGGGTTATGTCACGCTCATCACCGTCGAAAGCGTCATCCTGCCGTGGGTGCGCGGCACGATTATCGCTTCTGCGGGCGACATCAGCGGGCGGGCGCTGGGTCTGATTCCCTTTATCCTCGCCTTATTACTCCTGCTGAAAGCCTCGCCGCGCTTCGGTCGTTTGGGCAACATCGCCATTGGCTTCATCATCGCCGTCGGCACTGCCGTCGCGCTGGCGGGTGCAATCGCCGGTACGCTCATTCCGCTGGCGAACGCCACTGGAAGCGGGGTTGCGCTTGACCCGTTGAACGGCTTCTTGGTGTCGCTAGGTGTCATGAGTACCCTGCTGTACTTCTGGTATCTGGCACGCCGCCGTCCCGATGGCACCGTTCAGCGCGGTTTCGTCCTGCGCTCAATCGGTGTGCTTGGTCAGGGCTTCATCGTCGTCACCCTCGGCGCACTCTACGCGGGGGCTATCCTCACCAGCTTGACCATCTTTAGTGAACGCATCGCCTTTCTACTGGCGCGGATTACGGGAGGCTGAAATCAGTGTCAGAAGAACATTCCGGCTCAATCCTTGCAGTTGATTTCGGCAATGTGCAAACCCGCGCCTTGCTGATTGACCTTGTGGACGGCTTCTACCGCTTGGTCGCGCGCGGCGACACCCGCACCACCGCCGGCTTTCCGGCGAACGATGCCCGGCTCGGCCTCAACCGCGTCGTCGAGCAGATCACCGCCGTCACCGGACGCAAGCTGCTGACCAACGACGGCAAAATCATCACGCCTGAGCAAAACGACCGTTCGGGTGTCGATACCTTTGTGACCACCGCCAGCACGGGGCGCACCATGCGTACCGTCGTCGTCGGCCTCGTGCCAGATGTCAGCATCGCCAGTGCGCGGCGGGCGCTCGCCGGAACCTACGTCGAAATCGTGGAAGTCCTCTCGCTTGAGGATGGACGCTCGGTCGAGCAGCAGATTAACGCCATCATCGGCAGTCGCCCTGACCTGATTTTTATCACCGGCGGCATGGAAGGCGGCGCGGAAGAACCCGTGCTGCGGCAGGCGCGTGCTGTGCAGCAAGCCCTGCGCCTCATCAAAGGCGGACGCAAACCGGCGCTGCTTTACGCGGGTAACTCCGTGCTTGCCCCCACCATGCGCGACTTATTCGGCACTCTGGCAACCTTATTCATCGCCCCCAACATCCGCCCCAATCTTGAGGAAGAAGAACTTGAAGGCGCACAGGCGCAGCTCGCCCTCGTGTATAACGACCAGCAGGCCAAACGCGGCAGTTTCGGCGCACTCACCCGTATGAGCCGCAACGGGGTGCTGCCCACCGCCCAGAGTTACAACCTCATCGCCGACTACATCGGGCAATCGACCGAGCAAAACGTGCTGACCGTCGATATTGGCAGCGCGGTCGGCATCCTCTCGGCCTACGTCGAGGATCACGTTACCACCAGCATCCGTACCGACATCGGCCTCGGTCACAGTGCCGACAGTCTGTTATCAACGGTCGGCGCAGCCACCATCAACCGCTGGCTGCCATTCGTGACGAGTACTAACCAGATTCGCCACTATGCCCTGAATAAAACCCTCGTCCCCGGCAGCGTACCGGAAACCATCAAGGGTATATTCCTCGAACATGCCTTCCTCCGCGCGGGCATCGGCGCGTTGGTCGAAGCCTCACGCCCGACATGGGGCAAACGGCTGAACCTCGCCCAGAACACGCTCACCCCGCAGTTCGACACCATCATCGGCGCGGGTGCGGGACTGACGGAAACCGGTTCGTCCGGCTTCGGCACACTCCTGCTGATTGATGCCATTCAAGCCACCGGCGTGACCCGCGTCCAGTTGGATACCTACGGCGTGATCGCCGCGCTCGGTTCGCTGGCCTATACCAATCCCGAAGCCGTCGTGCAGGTCTTGGAAAGCAGCAGCTTGGAAACCGCCGGTACGGTCTTTAGCATCTCCGGTATTCCGGCGCTCAACCGGCCTGTCTTGCATGTCCGCATCAAAACCTCGGATGGGCAGGTGATTAAGCATCACGTTTCAGG
>Ga0102832_1001562_pt1 | contig 16920 bp, 13 predicted proteins | sample EBPBio282013_DNA_FD_88942 | JGI IMG/M metagenome (GOLD analysis project Ga0102832, IMG submission 88942) | Wastewater treatment Type I Accumulibacter community from EBPR Bioreactor in Madison, WI, USA - Reactor 2_5/28/2013_ DNA (Illumina Assembly) | ecosystem: Engineered > Bioreactor > EBPR >...
CGTCGCGGCACCCGCTCTTGCGCAAGCGCCAGCCAAGGGCCCGAGCTTCGACTGCGCCAAGGCGCAGAGCGTGATCGACAAGGCGATCTGCAAGGACGCCGAGCTGTCGAAGGCCGACCGCGAGCTGGTCGCGGCCTACACCGCGCTGCTCGACAGGCTGAAGGGCGCCGAGCGCGAGACCGTGGTGAAGAGCCAGGGCCGCTGGGTGGCGAGCCGAAACCGCGTTTGCGCGTCGCGCGAGTTCGACGCGGTCACGGAGTGCCTCAAGGGACGCTACGCCCAGCGCACCGCGACGCTGCAGTCGATGATCCAGGCGCCGTTCGCGATGGTCGACGAGCAGACCCTGACCGGCAGCGGCAAGTTCGGCCAGGTCGGCTGGTCGTACGACATCGTCTTCCCTCGCTTCGAGGCCAAGGGCGTCGACTTCGCCGCCGCCAACACGCGCTTCGCCAACGATGCGCTGAAGAGCGCGCAGGAGGCGACGCCCAGCGACCTGTCGGACGTCGACGACGAGCGGACCTGGGAGTACCAGCAGTCGTTCTCGATCGAGCGCGCGCCGGGCGGCACCCTGGCGACCGTGGTCCAGCAGTTCTACGGCTACACCGGCGGCGCGCACGGCTTCGGCGCCACGGTCTGCAGCACCGTCGACCTCAGGACGGGCAAGATCGTGACGCCGGCGGGCGTGTTCGCGGGCGACCAGTGGCTGCGGCCGCTCTACCAGCTGGTGGTCGCCGACCTGCGCCGCCAGTTCAAGGAGCGCGAGGGCGACGAGGACTCGCTGAAGCCCGAGTCGATGAACAAGATGCTGCGCGAGAACGCCCGCTTCTGCTGGCTGCCGAAGCACCTCGAGATCGTGTTCAACCAGTACGACGTCGGCTCGTACGCCGCGGGTCCGTACTTCGTCGACCTTCCCTATGACCGGCTGAAGCCGATGCTGCGCGCCGATGGCCCGATCGCGCTTCGCTGACGGCGTCGCCGCGGCGGCCCTGCTGCTCGGCCTCGCCGGCGCGGCGCTGGCGCAGGGTCCGGCACAGGGCCCGGCACAGGGGCAGGGAAGCTCGGCCGCCATGCCGCCGCAGGTCGCGGCGGCCGAGCGTCGCCTGTCGGCGGCCTATGCCGACACGCTGTCGAAGCTCGGTGGCGCGGCGCGCGAGCACCTGCAGGCCGACCAGGCGCGCTGGCGGGCCAACCGCGCCACGGCGTGCGTCGGCGAGCCGGCCGACATCGCCGACTGCCTCGAAACCGGCTACCGCGACCGCACCTCGCACCTCGAGTGGCTGGCCGAGGGCGGCTATCCCTTCGTCAGCGACCAGGCGATCGTGAAGTCCGGCAAGGCGCGCGGCATTCCCTACATCATCGACGCCAGCTACCCGCAGTTCGACGGCCGGTCGGTCGACTTCTCCGCCGTCAATCGCCAACTCGCCACGGCCGCCGCCGAGGCGGCCGAGCGCGCCGTGCCGGGCCCCGATGCCGACACCGGCGGCGGCGCCTATGCCGGTCCGCCGTGGAGCTACGAGCAGGTCTACACGCTGCACCGGCCGGGCCCCAACGCGATCACCGTCTACGTCCGCTACGACTCCTACGATGGCGGCGCGACCGGTACGGTGGGCGTGCTGGGCACCCTGGTCGACCTGCGCACCGGGAAGGCGGTGGGGCCGGACGGCGTGTTCCTCGCCACCGCGCCGTGGCTGCGCGAGCTGACCCGCATCGTCGGCGCCGACATCAGCGTGCCCAACCTCGGCGACCTCCTGAAGGAGCCGCAGCGCTACGTGTTCCTCGAGGACCGGCTGGAACTGTCGTTCGGCCCGCACGAGGGCGGCCCGTTCACGGTCGAGATCCGCTACGACCGCCTGCGGCCGCTGCTGCGTCCCGACGGCCCGGTGCCGCGCACCAGCGCGGCGGCGCGATCCCCCGACTAGTGCAGCTTGCGGCGGTCGCGCGGCGGTGACGGGCCGGCGGCGGCCGGGCGGGGACCGGTCTCGACCGGTGGCACCGGCCCGGCATGGTGGCCAATCATGTGCCAGCCGTCGGACTGCCGGATGAAGGTGTTGGTCGCCATCAGCTGGCCCTCGGGCAGGATCTCGCGGCACACCACGATGGCGAAGCCGGGACGGCCGGCCACCCACTCGCCGGCGATGCGCACGCGCGGCGCCTCGGGATGCCGCAGGATGCCGCGCCAGCTCGCCATGATCTCGGCCCGCTCGTGCAGCGGCGGCTGGCCGGGATGGAGGCAGACCAGCGGGCCGGTCGCCGCCCACAGCCGCTCCATGGCTTCGACGTCGCGCTCCGAGAAGGCGCGGTAGAAGGCACGGTTGGCGGCGAGGACGCCCTCGCGCTCCTCGTCATCGAATTCCGCCATGAGCGGCGGCAGGCGCGGCGTTCGGCGCGGCATTCGACCCTCGAAACTCCCCCATTGCGCGGCCTACGATAAGCCGACAGAGAAGAAGCATCCAACCGTCGAGATGCAGATGTCCATTCCCAAGCTCGAGTTTCCGCCCTTCCACCTGCCGCCCGAGGCCGAGGCCCTGCGCGGCGAGGTCCGCAGCTTCCTCCAGGAGACGCTGCCCAAGGTCAAATCCGAGGACCGCTTCGCCAGCTGGAACACCTTCTCGCCCGAGTTCAGCCAGGCGCTGGGCAAGCGCGGCTGGATCGGCCTGACCTGGCCCAAGGAATACGGCGGCGGCGAGCGCAGCTTCCTCGAGCGCCTGGTCGTCACCGAGGAACTGCTGGGCAACAGCGCGCCGGCCGGCGCCCACTGGGTGGCCGACCGCCAGTCCGGGCCGCTGCTGATCCGCTTCGGCAGCGAGGAGATGCGCAAGGCGATCCTGCCCCGGATCATCGCCGGCGAGTGCTACTTCTCGATCGGCATGAGCGAGCCCGACTCGGGTTCCGACCTCGCGTCGGTGCGCACGCGCGCCGAGGCGGTGCCGGGCGGCTTCCGCGTCAACGGCACCAAGGTCTGGACCTCGGGCGCGCATCGCAACCACTACTGCATCGCGCTGGTCCGCACCTCGGGCCAGCACGGCGACCGCCACAAGGGCCTCAGCCAGATCCTGGTCGACCTCAAGACGCCGGGCCTCACCATCCGGCCGATCATCAACCTGGCCGGGCGGCACGACTGGAACGAGGTCACCTTCAACGACTGCTTCATCCCCGAGAGCTGCCTGATCGGCAACGAGGGCGACGGCTGGCTGCAGGTGACCAGCGAGCTGGCGTTCGAGCGCTCGGGCCCCGAGCGCTTCATGCAGAACTTCTACGTGCTGCGCGAGCTGGTGCGCGTGCTCGGCCGCCAGCCGGCCAAGCGCGCCTCGTCGATCCTCGGCCGCCTGGTGGCGCGCCTGTGGACGCTGCGCCAGATGTCGGTCGCGGTGGCCGGCATGATGCAGAACGGCAAGTCGCCGGTGATCGAGGCGGCGCTGGTGAAGGACCTCGGCACGATCTACCAGCAGGACCTGCCGGAGATCGCCCGTGCCATCGTCGAGTCGGACGCGACGACGGAAGAGGATCTCGCCGACTTCCTCGACGTCGCGCAGTACGCCACCATGATGGCCCCCAGCTACACCATCCAGGGCGGCACCACCCAGGTCCTGCGCGGCATCGTCGCCCGCGGCCTCGGGCTTCGCTAAGGGAGACGAACCATGGACCGTGATACCCGCGACATGCTGCTCGAGACCGCCGGCCGCTTCTTCACCGAGCGCTGCGGCCGTGCCGTCGTTAACGAGGTCGAGAAGGGCGTCTGGCCGGCCGATCTCTGGAAGGAGATCGAGGAGATGGGCCTGCCGCTGATCGCCGTGCCCGAGGACAAGGGCGGGGCGGGCGGCACGCTGTCCGACATGCTGTCGCTGCTGCGCGTCGCCGGCAGCCATGCCGTGCCGGTGCCGCTGGCCGAGACGGCGCTGGCCAACCTGCTGATCGCCGCCTGCGGCGAGGAGCCGAAGCCCGGCCCCGCGACCCTGGCGCTCGGCAGCCTGTCGCTGGCCGGCGGGCGGCTGACCGGCAAGGTCGAGCGCGTGCCGTTCGCCACGGTGGCGGATCGCTTCGTCACGGTGGTCGGCAACAAGCTCGCGGTCGTGTCGGCCGGCAATGCCACGGTCGAGGGCAAGCCGAGCCACGCCGGCGAGCCCTACGGCACGGTGACCTTCGAGAACGCCGTCGTCGACTTCAGCGCGACCTCGCCGGTCTCGGCCGAGCGGGCCGTCGAACTGGCCGCCGCGATGCGCGCCATGCAGATGGCGGGCGCGGCCGACAAGATCCTCGCCACCACGGTCGAGTACTCCAAGCAGCGCGTCCAGTTCGGGCGGCCGATCTCGACCTTCCAGGCGATCCAGCACATGCTGGCCGAGCTGGCGAGCCACGCCGCGGCGATCATCGCCTCGGCCGAGACCGCGGCGCGCGACGCCGACGAGGGCGGGCTGGCCGACGGCGGGCGCTTCTCGATCGCCGCCGCCAAGTGCCAGGGCTCCGACTTCGCCCAGCGCGTCGCCGCCATCGCCCACCAGTCGATGGGCGCGATGGGCTTCACCCACGAGCACATCCTGCACCACTACACGCGGCGGCTCTGGGTGTGGCGGCGCGACTTCGGCAGCGAGACCTTCTGGGGCGACAAGATCGGCGCGGCCTACGCCAAGGCCGGTCCCGACGCGCTGTGGCCGTCGCTCAGCGCCAGCCGCTACGCGGCCTGAACGATCAGGCCTTGAGAAGCCGGGCGAGGGCGCGCAAGTCCGCCGTCGCCCCGCTCGCCGCGCGCTTCTCGAGCGCGCGGTAGCGGCGCACCAGCGCCTGGCCCGTGGCGGTCACGCGGGCGCCGCCGCCGCCGCCACCACCGGTCTGGGCGACCACGACCGGCTCGGCGAACATGCGGTTCAGCGCGTCGATCAGCAGCCAGGCCTGGCGGTAGGACATCTCGAGCGCGCGGCCGGCCGCCGAGATCGAGCCGGTTTCCTCGACCAGTTCGAGAAGCCGGATCTTGCCCGGGCCGATCGAGCGCTCGTCGCCGAAATCGATGCGCAGGTGAAGGGACGCCATGTCCCATTATGCGGCGACGCTCGCGCCCGCGTCAGCCCTTGATCTCGACGCCGGCCCATTCCTCGAGCAGGCGGGCGACGTTGGTGAAGTCCGAGTCGGCGCCGAACCGCGCCTTGGTGACGGCCAGCATCTGGCGCACCGCCGAGCCGACCACCATCGGCACGCCCATCGCCTCGGCCTCCTCGACGCACAGCCGCACGTCCTTGTAGGACAGCGCGGTGGCGAAGCCGAAGTCGAAGGTGCGGGGCAGGATGGCCCGGGGGAACTTGTCCTGCGTCGCGCTGTTGCGGCCGCTCGAGGCGTTGATGATGTCGATCAGCACGCGGGCGTCGAGGCCGGCCTTGACGCCCATCGCCATCGCCTCCGAGGTCGCGACCAGCGCGGCGGCGGCCAGCAGGTTGTTGGCCAGCTTGGCCGACTGGGCGAGGCCCGGCTTCTCACCGGCATGGAACAGCTTGCCGAAGATCCTGAGCGTCGGTTCTAGCGCGTCGTAGACGGGGCGGGGGCACGACACCATGACGGCCAGCGTGCCGGCCCTGGCGCCGGTGACACCGCCGCTGACCGGCGCGTCGACCCAGCCGATCTTCTTCTCGGCGAGGCGATGGGCGACCTCGGTGGCGACGCCCGGCCCGGTGGTCGACAGGTCGACGACGGTGCGGACGGTGCCGCCGTTCACGATCCCGCCGTTGCCGCCCAGCGCGACCTCGCGGACGATGTCCGGTGTCGGCAGGCTCATGAACACGATCTCGGCGGTCGAGGCGACCTCGGCGGGCGAGGCGGCGCGCGTCGCCCCGCGCGCGACCAGCGGTGCGACGGCGGCATCGGACGGGTCGTAGACGCACAGCCGGTAGCCGGCATCGAGCAAGCGGCCGGCCATCGGCCCGCCCATGCGGCCGACGCCCACGAATCCCACCAGACCGGCCATGCCGCTTCCTCCGCGCCTTTTCGTGTTATCGCTGTCAGCGTATCGAGGGGTCACAGGGCGGGCAAGGCGAGGAGACGTCATGCTGAAGGGACGTAGTGCAGTGGTCACCGGGTCGACCCAAGGGCTCGGCCTCGCCATCGCCACGCGGCTGGCGGCCGAGGGCTGCAACGTTGTCCTGAACGGGTTCGGCGATGCCGCCGCGATCGAGCGGACGCGGGCCGGGCTCGCCGCGGACCATGGCGTGACCGTGCTGCATCACGGCGCCGATGTCGGCGTGCCGTCGCAGCTCGCCGACCTCGTCGGCGCGGCGCAGCGCGCGTTCGGCGGTGTCGACGTGCTGGTCAACAACGCGGTGGTCCGCCATTTCGCGCCGGTCGAGGATTTCCGGCCGGAGGACTGGGACCGCGCGCTGGCGGTCAACTTGTCGGCGGCGTTCCACGCGGTGCGGCTGGCGCTGCCCGGCATGCGCGCGCGCGGGTTCGGCCGCATCGTCAACGTCGCCTCGATCTACAGCCTGGTGGGCGCGGCCAACCGGGTCGACTACGTGACGACCAAGACGGCGTTGCTCGGCTTCACGCGGGCGATCGCGCTCGAGACGGCGACCAGCGGCATCACCTGCAACGCGATCTGCCCCGGCACCATCCCGACGCCCAACATCGAGGCCCGGCTGGAAGCCGAGCGCGCGCAGTCGGGCCTGTCGCGCGCCGAGGCCGAGCGCGCCTTCCTCGCGACACGCCAGCCGAGCGGTCGCTTCATCGCGCCCGAGCGCGTGGCCGGCGTGGTGGCGATGCTGTGCGGCCCGGACGGCGCGGACATCACCGGGGCGGCGATCCCGATCGACGGCGGCTGGAGCGCCGCCTGATTCGGCCATCGGTTCCCGCCACCCGATTCCCATGGCGGGACCCCGCGCGGCGTGCCTAGACTTCGGTCAACAACGACAAACCGGAGGAACGCCATGACCTTTACACGCCGGCAGTTCGCGCCCGCCGCCGCGCTCTCTGCCCTCGCCGCATCGCCGGCCTTCGCGCAGCAGACCAACGAAATCGTCAAGTGGCGCCTGACCTCGAGCTTTCCCAAGAGCCTCGACACGCTGTTCGGCGCCTCCAACACGGTCGCCAAGGTCGTGGGCGAACTGACCGACGGCAAGTTCCAGCTGCAGGTCTTCTCGGCCGGCGAGATCGTCCCGGGCCTGCAGGTGCTCGACGCGGTCAGCAACGGCACCGTCGAGTCGGGCCACACCTACACCGGCTACTACATCGGCAAGAACCCGTCCTTCATCTTCGACGGCTCGCTGCCGTTCGGCCTGACGCCGCGCCAGCACTACGCCTGGATGATGTACGGCGACGGCCGCAAGCTGATGGACGAGGTCTATGACAGCTTCGGCGTCGTCGGCCTGACGGCCGGCAACACCGGCGGCCAGATGTTCGGCTGGTTCCGCAAGGAGCTGAAGTCGCCGAAGGACTTCGAGGGCCTCAAGATCCGCACCGCCGGGTTCGGCGGCAAGGTGTTCCAGAAAATGGGCGCGGTGCCGCAGCAGATCGCCGGCGGCGACATCTACCCGGCGATGGAGCGCGGCACGATCGACGCCTGCGAATGGGTCGGCCCGTACGACGACGAGAAGCTCGGCTTCAACAAGGTCGCCAAGTACTACTACACGCCGGGCGTCATGGAGCTCGAGGCCAACAACGTGGTGATGACCAACAAGCAGGCCTGGGCGGCGCTGCCGCCGCGCTACCAGGCGGCGCTGAAGTACGCCGGCTACTACGCGATGACCGACATGATGGCCTCGTACGACGCCAAGAACGCCCAGGCGATCGCCCGGCTGGTGGCGTCGGGCACGCAGCTCTCGGTGCTGCCGGAGGACGTCATCAAGGCGCTGCGCGTCGCGCTCGAGTCGGTGCTCGACGAGGAAGCCAACGGCAACGCGCAGTTCAAGAAGATCCTCGCCAACTGGCGCCAGTTCCGCGCCGAGCAGCACCGCTGGTTCTCGATCGCCGACACCCGCGCCGAGCTGGCGGTCTATCGCAGCGACCAGCAGCGTTGACGGCCTTCGGCCGTCACTCCGGCTCGATGCCGGCGATCTTCATCATCTCGCGGTAGAGCTGGATCTCCGCGAGCTGGATGCGACGCATCTCCTCGGGTGTGCAGGGCGTGATCTCCGAACCGCCCTGCGCCTGCTTCTCGACGTAGGCCGGTTCGCTGACGATCTTCACGATGTTGTCGCGCAGCGGCCCGGCGATCGCGGCCGGCACGCCGGCCGGCAGCATCACGCCGGTCCAGGTCATCAGCTCGAAGTCGGGGATGCCCTGCTCGATCAGGGTCGGGATGTCGGGCGTCAGCTTGTAGCGGCCGCGGTTGCCGACGCCGAGGCAGCGCACGGTGCCCGCCTTGACCTGCGGCAGCGAGGTCACCGGGTCGGCGAAGCACATCTGGACATGGCCGGCCATGGTGTCGGTCAGCGCCGCCGGCGTGCTCTTGTAGGGCACGTGCACCATGTCGATGCCGGCCTTGGCCTTCAGCAGTTCGCCCGAGATCCGCGTCGAGGCGCTGCCCGAACCGAAGTTGATCTTGCCCGGCTGGCGCTTGCACAGGGCGACGAACTCGGCGGCGGTCTTCGCCTCGACCTTGGGATTGACGATCATGAACACCGGGGCGCGGCCGATCAGCGTCACCGGGTCGAAGTCCTTGATCGGGTCGTAGGGCAGGGACTTCATCAGCGCGACGTTGGACGCCGCGGCGGTGTTGGAGCAGACGAAGATGGTGAGCCCGTCGGGCTTCGCCTTGGCCGCGACCTCGGCGGCGATGGCGCCGTTGGCGCCCGGCTTGTTCTCGACCACGGCCGGCACGCCGTAGATCCGGTTCAGGCCCTCGGCGATGTTGCGGGCGCCCTGGTCGGTCGCCGAGCCGGCGCCGAACGGCACGATCAGGCGGAACGGACCTCCGGGAAAGGACTGGGCCCGGACGGCCGGGGCCGCGAGTGGGGCCGCGAGCGCGCCCGCGGCGGCGCCGGCAATGAGTTGGCGTCGAAACATGGCGCTTACCCTCCCGTGGTCGCGCAGCTTTCCAGGAAGGCAAGTGTCGCACGCGACCGGCGGACCGGCCATGGCCGGTCCGCACGATGCGGAATGGAAGCGGGACCGCCTAGGCGGTCAGCGGCTCCACCAGCCGCGCTTGGGCTTCTCCGGCGGCGCGGTGATCGCCGGCACCACCGGCTCGGGAGCCGGCTCCGGGGTGGCAACCGGTGCGGGCTCTGGTACGGGCTCCGGCACGACGGCGGGCTGCGGCGCTGCGGCAACGACGGGCGGCTCGGCCTCGACGTTCACGGGCGGCGCGACCGGGGCTTCCACGGGAGCGGGTTCAAACGAGGTGTGCTCGACGGGCTGGCCATCGACCGGCAGGGCCGGGGCCTCACCGTTCGCGGACTCGGCCGCGTGAGCGGGCGCGTCGCCGGCCTCGCCGGACTCGGGGAACTCGCCCTCGCCATTCTCGCGACGGCGGCGGCGGCCGCCACGGCGGCCGCGGCGGCGGCGGCGATCGCCGCCCTCGCCACGATCCTCGCGCTCGCCGTCGGCGGCGACGTCCTCGCGGGCCTCGTCGTCGCCGGCTTCGCCGGCGGCGCGGTCATGGCCGTTCTCGGCCGGGCCCTCGCGGCCTTCCTCGCGATCTCCCTCGCGGTCGGCGGAGCGCTCGCCGCGCTCCTCGCGGCGCTCGTCGTCAGCCCCCTGGGCCTGCGAACGCTCGCCATCGCCTTCCTCGTCGCGGCGGCCGCGACGACGACGACGGCGGCGGCGACGGCGGCTGCCGTCGCGATCGCCGTCATCCTCGGCGCGCTCCTCGCCACCGGCCTCGCGCTCGGTGTCCTCGCCGTCCTCGACCTCGGACGCGGCCTCCTCGGAGACTTCCTGGTAGGAGGCGCGGGCGGTCTCCGGCGCCGGGCGGTCGCGATCGTCGCGGCGGGTGCGGACCCGCTCGATCTCGCAATCGGCGGCATGCAGCTCGTCGTCGGCCTCGACCGTCACGGTGAAGCCGTAGCGGGCCTCGACCTCGGAAAGCGTGTGGCGCTTCTGGTTGAGCAGGTACAGCGCGACGTTCGGCGGTACGCTGACCACGATCTCGCCGGCCCGCCGGCGAACGCCTTCCTCCTCGATCGCGCGCAGCGCGTGCAGCGCCGCCGATTCGATCGAGCGGACGCGGCCGGTGCCGGCGCAATGCGGGCAGATCTCCGTCGAGTGCTCGAGCAGCGACGGGCGCAGGCGCTGGCGCGACATCTCGAGCAGCCCGAAGGCGGAGATGCGGCCGATCTGGATGCGCGCGCGGTCGTGGCGCATCGCGTCCTTCACCTTGTGCTCGACCTGACGCTGGTGGCGCGTCTCCTCCATGTCGATGAAGTCGATCACGATCAGGCCGGCGAGGTCGCGCAGGCGGACCTGGCGGGCGACTTCCTCGGCCGCCTCCAGGTTGGTGCGCAGCGCCGTCTCCTCGATGTTGCGCTCCTTGGTCGAGCGGCCCGAGTTGACGTCGATGGCGACCAGCGCCTCGGTCGGGTTGATGACGATGTAGCCGCCGGAGCGCAGCTGGACGACCGGCGAATGCATGGCGTCGAACTGGCTCTCCACCTGGTAGCGGTGGAACAGCGGGATCGGGTCCCTGTAGGCCTCGATCTTGTTGGCCTGGTGCGGCACCAGCTGGCGCATGAACTCGGACGCGGCCTGGAAGCCGGCCTCGCCCTCGACCAGCACCTGCGCGATGTCGGTGTCGTAGACGTCGCGCAGCGAGCGCTTGATGAGATCGCCTTCCTCGTAGATCAGCGCCGGCGCCGTCGAGCGCATGGTGATCTCGCGGATCGAATCCCACAGGCGCGACAGGTACTCGTAGTCGCGCTTGATGTCGCTGGTGCTGCGCTCGAGGCCGGCGGTGCGCAGGATCACGCCCTGGCCCTGCGGCACGTTGAGCTCGCCCAGCACTTCCTTCATGCGCTTGCGGTCGGCCGGGTTGGAGATCTTGCGCGAGATCCCGCCCCCCCGGCCGGCGTTCGGCATCAGCACGGAGTAGCGGCCGGCCAGCGACAGGTAGGTGGTGAGCGCGGCGCCCTTGTTGCCGCGCTCTTCCTTGACGACCTGCACCAGCAGGATCTGCCGGCGCTTGATGACTTCCTGGATCTTGTACTGGCGGATCGGGTTGCGGCGGCGGCGCTCGCGCGTCTCGCGCTGCTCGATCACGTCGTCGCCGCCCAGCGTCTCGACCGAGACTTCCGGCTGCGGCGCCTCGGAGGGATCGGCCGACGGGTCGGCGGCGGTGGCGTCGCCCGCGGCTTCGGTGGTCGCGGTCTCTAGGGGCGTGCCCTCGGGGGAGGCTTCCTCGGCGGGGCCGTCGAGGCGCTCGCTCGGGATGGCGGCGGCCTGGGTCTGCGGCTCCGGTGTCTCGGCAGGTGTCTCGGTAGGCGCCTCGGCGACCGCCGGCTCGACGGCCATCGGCTCGGGGGCGGCGTCGACCGGGGCAGGGGCCTCGTCGTCGGCGACCGGCGCCGGCGTCTCGCTGTCCGAATCGGCCGGCGGCACGATGGGGGCCTCGGCCACCACCGCGCCGAGCTCGGCGAAGTTCTCTTCCCGGACTTCCTCGATGTCGGTGCGGTCGACGCGGCCGCGGCGGCGCGGCTCCTCGTCCTCGTCGTCGTGCAGGCGCTGCTGCTCGGCGATCAGCCGTTCGCGGTCGGCGACCGGGATCTGGTAGTAGTCGGGGTGAATTTCGGAGAAGGCCAGGAAGCCGTGGCGGTTGCCGCCATATTCCACGAACGCCGCCTGCAGCGACGGTTCGATCCGGATGACCTTGGCGAGATAGATGTTGCCCTTGAGGGGCTTGCGGGACGCGGTTTCGAAATCGAATTCTTCGAGTCTGGTTCCATCGACGACGACGACCCGGGTCTCTTCCGGGTGACTGGCATCGATGAGCATACGCCTTGCCATGGGCTCGCTCCGAGACGTTCGGTCCCAACCGGCGCGAGCGACCGGCGGCCGTGCCGCCTCTCTGGGGCGAGGGGGACGCCGCGTCATCGACCCGTCGAAACGGCCTTCAGCAGGCCAGAACGGGGAAGCATCGCGCCGCCGGGCCACAACTGGACCCTGCCGACCTCGGGTTTCCTATAGCCACCGCCTGCCTGACAGTCCCTCCGCAGACCTGCCGCTCCCGTCAACGTGGGGCGGCCAGCCCGGCTTAGAAGACTGCCGTCGGAGCGCACCTTAACTCCGGGGAGAGGGCGCTTCGAACGACGGCGACTGCTCGCGGAACGCAACATACGGGGTTCGCCCGGCAGTCACAATCAAAACGTTGGGCCGCTTTCGAAATCCGCCGTAAACGGTTGAAAATTCTTGAAATTATGGACCTTCTTGTGTAATTGGTTGAGCATATCAGAACAATAATTCATTCCCCTCTCGTCCTGGCGGGCTGTTTGATGGCCGCTCTCCCTCGTCGTTCCCTGATCGCTGCTGCCGCCGGGCTCTCTGCCTTCGGCATAGGCATGCCTGCCGTCTGGGCGAACTCGATGGCGCGGAAGTCGATGGGCAAGCCGGTGCCGCCGCCGCAGCCCAAGCTGATCTACCTCGACCCCGGCCATGGCGGACGCGACCCCGGCGCGCTGGGCTTGCGCGGCACCCAGGAAAAGCTGGTGGTGATGCAGATCGCCCGCGACCTGCAGCGCGAGCTGCTGGCCGGCAACCGCTACCGGGTGCTGCTGACCCGCTCGACCGACAGCTTCGTGGCGCTGCGCGAGCGGGTGGCCCGGGCGCAGTCGGCGCGGGCCGACCTGTTCCTGTCCCTGCACGCCGATTCGCATGGCGATTCGAGCGTCCGCGGCGCCTCCGTCTACACCCTGTCGGAGGAGGCCAGCGACCGCGAGGCGGCGGCGCTCGCGGCGCGCGAGAACCGCGCCGATTCGATGGGGCCGCCGTCGCGCTTCGCCGACCAGTCACAGGACGTGGCGCGGACCCTGGTGGCGATGAGCCAGCGCGGCACGGTCAACGACTCGCGGCGGCTCGCCGACACCATCGTCCGCACGCTGGGCAGCAACGGGGTGCGGCTGTTGCCGCGGACCCACCGCCAGGCCGGCTTCGCGGTGCTGACCTCGCCCGACATCCCGGCCGCCCTGGTCGAACTGGGCTACCTGTCGAACCCGCAGGACGAGAAGTTGCTGACGGTGCGCCAGCACCAGCTCTACCTCGCGCGTGCCCTGCGGGCCTCCGTCGATGCCCACTTCGGCACCGGCGTTGCCACAAAGAAGGCGTAACTTTCTTTCAAGCTGTCCGTTGCCGCTTCCAGGGTGGCCGCGTACAAGAAAATGAAAGTGCTCAACCTTCTCAAGATCCTGCTGGCCTTCACGACGGCCGTCCTGATCGTCGGCACGGGGACCGTGGCCGGCCTGTTCTGGCATTTCAGCCACGGCCTGCCCGATCACAAGCAGCTTGCCGACTACCAGCCCGCGACCTCGTCTCGCCTCTACGCGGCCGACGGCCGGCTGCTGGCCGAGTACGCCAAGGAAAAGCGCGTGTTCGTGCCGGTGGCGGCGATGCCCAAGCGCGTCCTCGAGGCGTTCGTGGCGGCCGAGGACCAGCGCTTCTTCACCCATCCCGGCGTCGACTTCGTCGGCATCGTGCGCGCGGTGGTGGCCAACGTCGCCAACCCGGGCAAGCGCCCCGAGGGCGCGTCCGGCATCACCCAGCAGGTGGCGAAGAACTTCCTGCTGACCAACCAGGCGACGCTGGCGCGCAAGATCCGCGAGGCGATCCTCGCCTTCCGGATCGAGGAGACCTACTCGAAGGAGCGCATCCTCGAGCTCTACCTCAACGAGATCTACCTCGGGTCGGGCAACTACGGCGTGGCCCAGGCGGCGATCAACTACTTCGACCGCTCGCTCGACGAGCTCAGCCTGTCGGAGATCGCCTACCTCGCCGCGCTGCCCAAGGCGCCGAACCGCTACAACATCAACCGCAACGAGAAGGAAGCCTACGCGCGGCGCGACTACGTGCTGGGGCGCATGCGCGACGACGGCTACATCACCCAGGCCGAGATGGACCAGGCGCGGGCGGAGAAGCTGCAGTACCGGCGGCGCGGCGCCACCGAGGTCGCGACGGCCGACTTCTTCGCCGAGGAAGTGCGCCGCAACCTGCTGGCCGCCTACGGCGAGAAGGCGCTGTACGAGAGCGGCCTCACCGTGTCGACGACCCTCGACCCGGCGATCCAGGCGGTGGCCGACAACGCGCTGCGCGACGGCCTGATCACCTACGATCGCCGCCACGGCTGGCGCGGCGCCTACGCCAAGATCCCCGACATGAGCGTGTGGGAGGAAGAACTCGCCCGCATCGCCCAGCGGCGTCCGCTGACCGGGCCGCCGACCTGGCAGCTGGCCGTCGTCAGCAAGGTCGAACCTCAGTCGGTGTCGCTGGTCGGCCTGCCGGGCACCGAGGGCGGCGAAGGCACGCTGCCGTTCGCCGAGATGACCTGGGCGGCGCCGACCCTGCCCGAGCAGCGCGTCGGCGCGCCGCCGCGCAGCCCGCGCGACGTCGTCAGCGTCGGCGACGTGATCGTCGTCGAGAAGGTCGAGAAGCCGGCCGGCGCCAACGCCAAGCCTTACCCGCCGCGCACCTACGCGCTGCGCCAGGTGCCGAACGTCGAGGGCGGCGTGGTCGTGATGGACACCCAGACCGGCCGCGTGCTCGCGCTGTCGGGCGGCTGGTCCTACGGCCGCAGCCAGTTCAACCGCGCCGTCCAGGCCGCTCGCCAGCCCGGCTCCTCGTTCAAGCCGTTCGTCTACCTCGCGGCGATGGATGCCGGCTTTTCGCCGGCCTCGGTCGTGCTCGACGCGCCGTTCTCCTACGACCCCGGCTACGGCCAGCCGGTGTGGTCGCCCAAGAACTACGGCGGCGACTACCTCGGCCCGACCACGGTGCGGCGCGGCCTCGAGCTGTCGCGCAACCTGATGACGGTGCGCATGGCGCAGCAGGTCGGCATGAAGAACGTCGTGCAGGTCGCCAAGGAATTCGGCGTGGTCGACCAGATGGGCGCCTACCTGCCGATGTCGCTGGGCGCCGGCGAGACGACGCTGCTGCGCATGACCATGGCCTACGCCATGCTGGCCAACGGCGCGCTCGAGATCACGCCGTCGCTGGTCGACCGCGTGCAGGACCGCAACGGCAAGACGGTCTACCGCCACGAGCCGCGGGCCTGCCGCGGCTGCGGCGAGCAGCCGGCGGGCAGCCGCCCGGCGGCGCCGGAGATCGTCGACTCGCGCAAGCCGTTCCACGATCCCGCGTCGGTCTACCAGGTCGTCCACATGATGCAGGGCGTGACCACGCGCGGCACCGCCGGCCGCCTCGCGGCGCTCGGCCGGCCGATCGCCGGCAAGACCGGCACGACCAACGACGCCCGCGACAACTGGTTCCTCGGGTCGACGCCCGACATCACGGTCGGCATCTACATCGGCTTCGACGAGCCGCGCACCCTCGGCTCGGGCAACCAGGAGACCGGCGGCGGCAACGCGGTGCCGATCTACGAGCAGATCGCCAAGCAGATCTTCAAGGACAAGGCGCCGACCCCGTTCCGCATCCCGCCGGGACTGCGCATGGTGAAGTACACCTACGAGGGCGGCACGATCGACGAGGTGTTCAAGCCGGGCACCGAGCCGGGCAGCGACGGCTTCAACCAGTCGCTGCTTGACGGGTCCGGCCCCTGGTCCGGTATAGACGCCGGCGGCGGCCCGCAGCAGGCGGGCAGCCCGCGCCGTCCCGGCCTGACCGGGACGGGCGAGACTTACTGAGCAGGTGTTGGAGTCATGCGCGCCGAAGCCCAATCGATGGTCACCGAGATCGAGGAGTCGCTGGAACTCCTGAGGAGGCGTCTTTGACTACGACCGTGCGGTCGTCCGTCTCGACGAGCTGAACGCGCGCGCGGAGGATCCCGCGCTCTGGAACGACCAGAAGCAGGCCCAGGCCGTGATGAAGGAACGGACCCGGCTGGAGGCCGCGATCTCGACCATCCGGCGGCTGCGCGCCGCGGTCGACGACAATGTCGGCCTGATCGAGATGGCCGAGGCCGAGAAGGACGAGGCCACCATCACCGAGTGCGAGAAGGCGCTGCGCGAGGCGACGGGCGAGGCCAGGGCGGCGCGTCTCGAGACGCTGCTGTCGGGCGAGGCCGATGCCAACAACGCCTATATCGAGATCAACGCTGGCGCCGGCGGCACCGAGGCCCAGGACTGGGCCGAGATGCTGGCGCGCATGTACACGCGCTGGGCCGAGCGCCGCGGCTTCAAGGTGAGTTGGCTGGAAGAGAGCGCCGGTGAAGAGGCGGGCATCAAGTCCTGTGCCTACAAGGTCGAGGGCCCGAACGCCTATGGCTGGCTGAAGACCGAGAGCGGCGTGCACCGGCTGGTGCGCATCTCGCCGTTCGACGGCAATGCCCGGCGCCAGACCTCGTTCGCCTCGGTCTGGGTCTACCCCGAGGTCGACGACAACATCGAGATCGAGCTGATCGACAAGGATCTGCGTGTCGATACCTATCGCGCCTCGGGCGCGGGCGGGCAGCACGTCAACAAGACGGACTCGGCAGTGCGCATCACCCATCTGCCGACCGGCATTGCCGTCGCCGTGCAGCAGGAGCGCTCGCAGCACCAGAACCGTGCCAAGGCGATCCAGATGCTCAAGGCGCGCCTCTACGAGGTCGAGCTGCAGAAGCGCGAGGCCGAGCGCCTCGAGGCCGAGGCCAGCAAGACCGACATCGGCTGGGGTCACCAGATCCGCTCCTACGTGTTGCAGCCCTACCAGATGGTGAAGGACCTGCGCACCAACGTGGAGCGCTCGGACCCGCAGAAGGTGCTCGACGGCGACCTCGATGAATTCATGGCCGCCTCGCTTGCCGCCCGCGTGGGCGAGGGCAAGGACAAGGAAGCCGCCTAGAGACCGGGAGCCGGGTATGTGGTTCGT
>Ga0102832_1001564_pt1 | contig 16897 bp, 10 predicted proteins | sample EBPBio282013_DNA_FD_88942 | JGI IMG/M metagenome (GOLD analysis project Ga0102832, IMG submission 88942) | Wastewater treatment Type I Accumulibacter community from EBPR Bioreactor in Madison, WI, USA - Reactor 2_5/28/2013_ DNA (Illumina Assembly) | ecosystem: Engineered > Bioreactor > EBPR >...
AAAGTCATTAAAATCTTATGATGTACACAAATATAATGACACTTTTTATGGTCAGATTATCAGAATTTTAGAGGCCACACCAAAGTTCGATCCTTTAGTTTTGATGAACGAACCATTGAACAAAGTTTGGTTGTTATTGAGAACTACCGGCATTTACAGATCTGTTGAAGAAGTAAATTAGCAGTTTGACAGGGTTAATGAACAGCTTATAAATGCAGAATGTCAAACAGATGAGCCAATCGATGAGATGAAAGTTCAACAGTTTTTGTACATGGGAAACTACAATCATTTTATTTACCTTTGTGAAATGTTACTCGAAAACAAATTGCCTCATAAAGCAAATTAGTATCTTACTTATCATGATTATTTCCATTTGTTGACTGTCATCAATTATTTCCCTGAGTTATGGGGAGATTCCAAGAGAGGGGAACTCAACAGGCTGCAAGGTAAGTTTGCTTAGTCATTAGTTCAATATATGCGAAGACTGAGAACATAAAAATACAAAATATAACTTCCGTCTTATTTGCTCCTCAGTCCCAATGATAAAATTTAAGAAGTCGCTTGTAAATTCATCACAAATGTTGAAGAGTACAAGGAATTCGATTGGAGATCTTTAAAACAGCTCATGAAAGTTAGAGACCCAAATAATGGATCGAAACTCTTCAAATTCTTACAAAAATAAGTCCTCGACTCATTAAAGCTCAGTAAGTTCAATGATTTCTTATTCGCTGCTTAATCCTACCATATCGATTTCCCACAATATGAAGACTCACTTTATCATTAACAAAAATGTTATGTCAAATTGTTACTCGCTTATTTGTACTTTGCTTAAAAGAAAAAACAACTCATAAGAGCCAACCAATCCACACAATAATTTGATCGCGAAATGTTCTCATTTTTTAGCATGTCTCCATAAAAAACCAATCAAAATGATCTGGCAAGAAGATAAACTGAAATTAAACGAAAAGTCCAAGATTGTGAGGAAAAACTTTAAGTTGATTTGATCAGAAACTCCAACGATGAAGATTACATTGTCAACATTACAGTTCCTTTTGCTTTTTATAAAAAGTTTAATGAACTTTCAAGATTGATGTAAAATCCAGTTCAAAAAATGACAGAGCTTAAAAATTTTAAACCCAAATGGACATAAGCTTTAAATGAGTCACAAAAGCATTAATTTTTGTAAGGTCTCCAACCAGTTTTATTAAGATTTTTAGGATTTTAATTCAACCAATCAAACTACTCAGTACTTTACGTGTACTATTTGACTGAACTGATTGAGAGAAAGAAGATTTTGTGTTCAATTGACTGTGATTATACAGGAGTTATGAACGAGATAAGATTAATTGCCGGGTATTTGAGACATTTATAAGGCCATTATAAGAAAAAGACCGAATAGTTGAGAAAGAGAGTTACTAAAATTCAAGGTTAACAGAAGAGAATTTTCACTTAATAATCAACAAATCCTTTGAACAAATGTCCATAATATCAGGCACTTAAATAAACGATAAGGGAAGTAATTGGGGAGGAAATAGGAACAGTTGCCTTATCCAGTTATACTGAGCCAAGAATGACGAATGCAGAGGAGAGAAGGAGGACAGCGAAAGAAAGATACAATGCAAATGAGTATTTCAGAGAAGAAATTGGGTATTGACTGATTTTATCAAACTTTGATTATTATTGATTTCATAAAACTTTCTTTATAATTTATAATTTTTATTAGTTTATTAGTTTCAATTACAAAAAGAATAAAATAAAAGGGTTAAATCAGGTGAACATTAGAAAAAAATTCATTTAAAAAAGTAAAATACTTAAGACAGTTTGTGTACTTGTAGATAAACTCATTTAAAAAAAATGAGCAAATAAGAGCAAAGTTAAAAACTTCTCAAACAAACAATCTCAGAATATGAAATTTCTCAAAATTAAGTCAATCAAAATTACATCAAATAATTGTAAATTATCCAAAAACGATATGAACAAAACTTCGACTCAATAAAGTAACAAACCTAAAATCTTTTAGACTCTTTAAAGCAAAAATAAATATAAAACACATGTGAAATCTTACCTTTTATATAAGAAAATTAAAGAAGAGTCAATTAAATTGAACAAAAACATAAGATTAACATTCAAAGTCATAACTTATAAATGAAGGAAAAACTCAGCAACTTAAAAAATCATCTTAATAAATTGAACAAGCGTATGGAATCAAATGAAAAATTGGTTTAAAACAGAATCTAAACTTTTAAGTAAACAATATTCAAGGCAATATAAACATAAAAGTCAAGACGGTAGGCATTTGAAAATCAAGTCATTTAAAAGATTGCCTTGATAGTTGACAGGATAAATGCAAAACAAAAAAAATAAGACAATAATGAATGATTTTTTAGCCATAATTTTTCTTTTATTTTTTCTTTATTAAAAGTGAGATCAACATTTTTTGTTAAGTAAGTTATTTCCTGATATTGATAAAGCAATTTTTAGTTAATTTTTTGTTACCAAATTTATAAACAAACAATGTCATCGTCATCCCCAATCCCAACACGTCAATAAATAAAGTAGTAAGAAAAAGCGTTCATAAGATCAACATAGTAAGCGATGCAAAAGGTGTCAACATTTTTACAAAACCGACTGATTCAAGCAGTGATAAATTGTGACAGTTCATAATGCGTAAATAAAGTAACAAAAAACATTGATGAAGTCGAGTTTGAGATGAAACGATTCATGGATACTTTAGCGTTGGGAGTATAAAAATGTATTTCAGTTTAATCAAACAAGGGTATTAAAGGGTACAGTAAATGCTTTAAAATGTATGAGTATTTGCTCAATTATGAAGTTAACAAAACTAAATTACTTGGGTTGTGAAAATTATTGGTTTTTTTTAACATTATTTTGTGTTTTTTATATTGTGTTAAACATTTTATAAGTTTGATTTTGAAATTTGTTAAATTATTAAGCTTGATATTAATATTTTAAACAGACTTTATTCTAAAAAGTTAGAAAGTATTTACGACTCTCATAAGAACTTTGAATTTTCTACAAATAAAGTGAATGCAAATAAACGAGATAAATTGGCTTCATAACAAAAAGTCTGACTTACTCAAATAAATCATCGAGCTTTAATTAAAAAGTCACAAAGTCTTCACATAACATGATACATTGAAAAGTGAACTTTAAATAAAACTCAAATAAAAATAAGAATCATACCAATTACTCAAAATAAACACATAAAATGAAATCACTTCAATGTAAAGGAAAATTTAGCAACTCTAAAGCATCATTGTAAAGAACTAAACTTAATTAGAAACAAAATAAAAGAAAATTGAGGAAATCCAACAAATAAACAGCACACTTCAGAAATAACTAAAGTCTTTAACCCAAAAGTTAACATAAAAATAAAAGCATCTTTAAAAATAATCCTATGAACATCAAAAGAAACTTTCATAACAATAAAAATAATTTACCCAAGAACTTGAAAGAGAAGAGAAGAAAATAACTTAAATAGTAACAAAGTACGAAAGCCTAATAAAGTAAAAGTAAGAGTATTTTAAGGCAAGTTACTAAAAAGAAATCCAATTAATAAGGCAATAGAACTAAATTATAATAAAGAGACTGTAGGATAAATACACGACAAAAGAAATCGTACAAAGTTAAGATTAACACAAGTTTAAAAAATAATATACGAGGTTATTGGAGGAGCATAAACGAATTGTGGAAGAGGTGACGAGTTATAAAACGCAGGTGTTGAATCTTTAGTCGGCGTTGACGACTGAGAAGCAACAAGGTAAAATAAAGCTTAAAGAATATGAGCTCAAGTTATAAAACAGTAAAAAGGAAATTTAACTAATACGTTAAGCATAACAAAGACTTACAATGAAAAATAAACAGTACCTTTAAAAAAATTAAGAACTTCATTGGCAAATCAAGTAGCTTTAAATGAAGTACAATGAGGAAAACAAAAAACTTAAAAAAATCACACAAAAATAACTCTCGGAAATTATCGAGCAGTCGTAAAAGTAAGTTGCTGACCTAAAGTCTCAACTTAGCTTGTTGAAAAATAACTAAATATTTTCATTGACTCAAGAAAATCTTTTATTGAAAAAATCACTCGAAATGATCCAAAAATAAAAGGCATAACTTTAAAAGCAGTATCATTAAAAACAAGTCGAAATAAAGAACATAAACCAGGAATTTGCACAAGTTTTGAAAGTTACAAAGTAAAATGAACAACTGAAAGAAAACAACTTGAAAAAATGCCAATAAATTTAAGTTCTCGAAGAGTAAATAAAGAGACTTAAACAAAAATGTAACAAATTGGCAACAGGGTATCAATAAATGATAAAAAACAAAGAAATAATGTAAAAGTAGAACAAAATGTTATTGGAAGAAATTATTTTTTTGAGAGACAAAAACAAGAGAAGAAAACAGCCAACTTAAAGCCAACACAATAATGAGTCATAAATTAACAGACGCATTGAGACAGAAAACAGGTCAAAATCCATCCTGTAACAGTCGTCAGGAAATGTCTTAGAAATGCAAAGCCAAGTGTCTTAAGACATCGAGGATATAAATTAATACAAGGAGGTAATAAAATAACTGGATAAGGGAATGAAAGAGGCACTGACTAAAATAGAAGAGAAAAACAAAATGATAGAAAAGCAACAGTCTATGATTGCTAAAATGTAAAGAATCATCGCATATGGCAATTGATTGATATTTTTTGTTATTAACAAAAAGAAAAATGAAAAAAGTTATTATTATTCATTTACAGAATATAATTGACATGTAAATCTATTCAAGAGAGAAACCAATAAAATACGATTAAAACTCGATTTGTATATATAATCATATTATCCTCATCTCAATGTCTTTTGAGAATAATCAATTTAATTGTCTTTAAATAAATAACCCCTTGAATTTCCAGATATTTCAATTCATTCTTATACCGTCAAAAATCCTTTATTATTCTAAACCACGTTTCTATGGAAAGTTCCTCTAAGGGGAAAGTTCAAATTATAATGTTTCATAACCTGAGTCTTAATTTTATTACTACTCGTCAAAATCTTCATATTGGGAAACAAATTTTCTCTTTGGGGTCATTGAGGAAGGAAGTGACAATCTTTTCTTTTAGCTTTAATTGTCACATTGTTTGGTTAAGAACTCAACTCTTGCTAAAAGTTTTTTGTTAAACTTTTTCACTTTTTAGTAATTTTCTTTTTACTTTTCAAAATCACATTTTATTCTTTTTAAGGTAAGAATCTCAATATCTTTGTAACGAATTTATTTCGACAAGTTTTCAATTTATGTCTTGAACTGAACATATTGGTTGAATTCGTTTTAGTTTTGGTGGATTTTCATTAACCAGGAAGTTTATGGGGAAAGATCAGTGATAGAATTCCAGACGGCAAGGATTTTTTAAGATTTGATCTTTTTCAATGATGAATTTACATCAATATTATTGTTGTTTCTTTTTGATTATTTGAGGACGTTTTGCTTTACACAAGTATTTTATTGGTTTTTTATCGATTTGGCAGAAAAGAATTGTTACTGTCTATTACAGCAATTCTGGTGATACTTTTTACATTTTGATTCTTATTTTTCCTTACTATCTTTTGTGTAGTAATTGAGTCTGAACTTGGCTTTATACATTTTGATCTCTTTTTCTGCCTTATCAAGTTTTTGATTTGTTTAAGATAATTGATTTTAAAGCTCTTTTACTCTTGACTGGTATTATAAAGTTTTTTGTTATGTTTAAACTACTTTTTTCTATGAGATGTCAATACACATTTTTATTTATGATAATTCTTGGGTCAATTACATCAATTTTGTATCATATTATCGCTTTTGTCTTTCAATAAGTTCATTTTTTTAATCAACTAACAAATTCAGCTCAAAATTTCTCTTTTTCAAATCCGAGATTTGTTACTGGAGTAAATTGTTGTTATTAACATTTGAGATCATTGAACAGCTGCTAAAATCTTGAATACTTGGCTCTAAAAACCCAATAATAAAGCTGTTATCTTATTGACCCTTGTTATCACAAAAGCTGTTTCTTCTCGATGTTGGTATACTATCAACATGTCTGGGAGATGCACACTTTTTAATGAAAGGGTAGTTGATCGATTGGTTGGAGGAATACTGTGTGTAACTGAATTATTATGAGCTTTGGATATTGGTCGAATCTTCACCAATAAAAAGATTTGCTTTTGTGGGAGAAATGAATCTGATCCTATCACTGGATTTTAGCTCGCCAATTTATGTTGGCTTTTTCTTGTTAAAATTAGCAAAGTCAGGCTTCCTTGCTAAAGACCTTGGTGATAGAAATGTTTTATGAGGAGGAGTATCAAAAATATTTGACCTTTACTTTAAAGATAGTTCTGAATTCATAAGGATTTCTAAAAATTTCCAATAATTACAATTATTTATATTGATAAATTTAACACCCAAATTAGCAATCATTAACTTATTAAAACAAAAGATATTTATATTTTCAACTTTTATTTAAATAAAATACTTCATTAATTAGTATCAGAAATTAAAAAATTCAACAGATAAATGATTGAAATAATCATGTTCGGTATTTAATGTATTGAATTAAAAATTTTAAAGAAATAAGACTCAATAGATAGCAGAGCTTCTAAAATATTGAAAAAATATGTGTTCACTTCTTAACTTTTTGTTTGGGATACTTTTTCGGGCCGTATTACTTTGCCTTTATTTCACGAGATTGACGAGTAGGGTCAATTAAGTCTAAGTTACTTAAATCTATGTTTTTATTCTGGAGTTATCTCAAATATATGTGGTAAGCTATTCCCACATGAAAGTTGGCTCTTTTTGCCACTTCATTAGGTTTCTATTTTGACTCGTTAAAGATTGATTATTTCTGACTCAAATATACTTATGTTAAGTTAAAAATTGGAGGGGTCTTTTTTGCCGCTGGCACTTGAGGTGGAGCCATGCCTCTCACATAATTTTGATACATATTTTGTTTCATATTCATTAAGTCAGCATTGGCCATCATATTCGCCATAAACTGTGGATTAAAATTCGCAATGTTCATTCCCTTCATCTGCTCATTCTTAATCATTTGTTGCAACATTGACAACCTCATCATTTCTTCATAGCAACCCATGTATTGGTTGATTGGCATGTTAGTAAAAATAGCTGGGTTGGGAAAACCTTGCATGGGGATACCCTGACCATACATGTTCATGAAATTTTCCGGAACAGGTTGGGGTACTGTTTTCTTTTATTTTGGTAAAGGTTCAATTTTAGGTTGAGGAGGTTATGGTGTTGGTACATTGGTCTTAATAGGAGGATTTTTCGAGATAATTTTGGAAGGTTATGATTCTTGTAAGTCTTTAATTTGTTTGGATTAAGAATCAATTTTGTAACTCTCTTTTTATTTCAATTCTTTAATTTATAATTTCTCATTTTATATTATTGACATTATTTTTCTTTTTTATTTTGGTTACTACACTCTTTTAGCGTATTTTGAATTTCTGCTTTCGTCTCTGGTCACTTTTGCCTCTTCTATGATGTTTTCAATTTCACTCTTTGGTTTTTTAGTGTTTCTGCCCCTGTCTCGATAGACTAAAGCTTGAAAAAAAATTACATTAGTTGGCATTCATGATGAACTTTGCCAAAATTTTCGAATACTTGTACATTTGCTCACCTGTAGAACCACTGAACTGAGATTAATCAAAGAAAATACTTTTTTCGATGGGGAAGGTTGATGTTTGAAATCGTCATCATTAAATTCCTGAAAATTAAAGGGAAAGTACATTTTTGTCATTGTTGGCTTGTCCACGGTAAGAATTAATGGGTTTTTTGTGTCTGAGGTTCATATCGATTTTAGAGTTTCCTCAAGTTCAATGGAGTAGAAATTAAATGTAATATAATTAACTCTTAACAAATTTCATATTAAACGTCATTAGACTTTCTTTTCTTTTTAAACATTTGTAATGACTGGTTCTTACTTTTGTGCCAATTAACTGTTTCGAGATCTATTATATTCGTTCCCTTCTGTTTTTCATTACCGTTTTTTTTCCTGCTACTTATCAGGCAAGATTCGATTCTTTTTGCAACGTATATATAAATTGATTTAATTAATTTTTAATCTAACATTTGAAAGTAATTCCTGACAACTGTAAAAAGAAAAATGTTTGGGACATTTCATAACCTAACAAGTTTTAAGTCAGTTAAAATGATGTCAAATGATAAAAAAATGAAGTTTAAAAGACATTTTTTCGGAACAAATGATAATATTTTTTTGTTTTTTTGTTGATGTAAGGTCTCCGATCATTTTGAAGATAAATTTCCATTAAAATCAACAAGATATTTCAGTTTTGAGACCTTAAAGACATCTGAGTTAAAATTCATCAATCGTAAAAACTTTGAATAATTTAAATGATAGAGATGGAACCCTTTTGTAGAGATCCTGCTGATTAATTCCATTTGGTAAAATATCCAAACTAAGGGAAAGTTTTAGGTCAGAAATTAATGAAGGATAAAAAACGAAGAATTTTTATGAGTATACAAAAATTTTAAACTGATAAATGAAAAATAATCAGAAAATGACAATTTTTAATTTGTCAATTTTTTATGTTAATACGTATACTTTCTTTTTAAATTTTAACTTCAATTTTTGAATGTCTAAACTAATCTTAGACTTATTTTATGTGATAGTTTTTTTATTTAAATAAAAACTATGTCTTTTTTAATGAAATTTGTTGATTAATAAGATATATTTTATTAGAGAAATTTTATTAAAATTATGGAAGAATCAGTATGGAAAGGCTGAAACTCGACTTTTGCTTGCCGTTTGGAGATTTCTCATTTTGTCTTACATTTCAAGACGTTATCTTCTTTCCCTCATTTCAGCTCTTGTTCTTTATAGCTCATGTTAAAGTTCCTGAATTCGACTTTGTTTGATGCTTTTAATCAATGATGGAGGTGCTTAATGTTGAACTCTTCTCGACATTCTTTACTGTTCAATTTGCCTGATAAGAGCTTAACGTTAATTATAATGATCAGCTTAAATTTGCCTTCTATTTCGTTAAAAGTCCATATCTCTTTGATAAGCCAAATTCCTATGAACTGATTTTTCTCTTTAGATTTATTGCTGTAAGGCTATTTCCCTATCAATTGTTTGCCTTTGTTTTGAAGCGCTAAGAGCTGCTTATTTTTAGAGAATTTTTCGTGATAAATTTTATTTGATGATTCTTTATTATTACTGCAGTAATGCTGTTTCTTTTGCTCTACGACTTTCTTAAAACGTTCTCATGTAATTTCTCTACAAAATTTAATGCTCTAATTACGACCTATTTCTGATCTCTCTTTAGTCTTATAATAGAGCTTTATTGATAGAATTTTGTTGTTGTCTATCATAATCAGCCAGTTAAAGATTTATTCTATCCTAAAGATTTAATTGTCTTTAAATTTAAGCTCTTTTTCTTCTTTATGCTCTTTGAACTTCATATTAATAAAGCTGGTTATCAACTCTCGATCTTTTCATAACTTCTTCCTCCATTCTGCTTCTTTTCAAAAATTATTTCTCATTTTACTTGCTCATTTATTCAGCAAATTTTGGGTATTATCCGAATTCCAAAGGATTGAGTGTTTAACAAAATAATTCTAAAGTTACATCGCGATGATATCTTCTTCTCAAAGCATGAAGCAAAAATTAAAGTGATGACTGTCCAATCTCAAAATCATTGTCATTGTAAAATTTCTTCAAGTCACCAAGCCCAATTATTCCCTTTTTCCAGCAATCCAGATGGGCAAAAGCCTCCCAAGGTTGAATGAAGGCAATTTACTTTCGACCTTCTTCAATAATTCTGAATCTTTTTAGCATTTCAATCATAATCTACAAAAAAGAAGTTTCAATCTGAGAATTCAATACGCCTTAACGATTTTTATGATTTAAAGTCTTTTTCAAAGGAGTCAATTATCTCACAAAGTCTTACCTTGTTATGAACCCATTTCTTTTGGAATCAAACTTTTCAAATACTTCATACAATTATCGATGACTGCATGCGATTCTTTAAGTAAGATAATTGCGCATTTGTGAGATGATAATTTCTTAATTTCCTTCAGATATCATTTCGAAAAGAAGGTGAGGGTTGTAACCAGATCGATGGGAAAAATCGACTTTAAGATTATCAAGCACTTATTAAGCCTCACAAAGTTAGTCAAAAAAGTAAATAAACTGTTCTTGTTGTCGCTTATTCATGTTTATTAATTTTAACAATGCAAGTTTATTTTTAATTTTATCTTTTTATCCAATTTTATTTTTAAAGATTACGAAATTAAAATATTTTTAGAGATTTTGAAATGAGAATTTTGCTTATTTTTGTTTAAAGGAAAAGGTAAAAGTGGATAAATGTCATAAAAATTCAAAAAAACTTAGTTTCGACAATAATATTTCCTTATTGCTTGACTACGACTTCTTTTTATTCGTATTTGTCGTCTTATTTCTTGCCATGTTCTTGCAATTTGAAGAGAAGTTATTTGGCTTTTTTAAGTTATTCTTTTCTGTTTGATTTTCGTTAAGATCTTTATTATTTTTTGATTTGCCTTTCTTGTTCTTGAACTTTCTTTTCATGATGTTCTTTTCTTCTTTTTTTGGCACCGAACATTCCTTTCAAGTATTGATCACGTTCATTTTCATCGAATACAATAGCAGTATGTCTTTGACGTCCATGATGATTATGATGCTTTTTGTTTTTGTTAGCCCAAGGATCCTTCTTTTGAATTTTAGTCATTTTTGATAAAGTTGTTTACAAAAGTGTTATATTAATTATTTGTATCGAATAACTCTTATAAAGCTAATCTTATTAGAAATACAAAGAATCTATCGTAATTAATTTCTAATGGATAAAGTTAATAAATTTGAAAGAATTATTTGACAGTTTAAAATCCTCAGATGAACGATCAGTCAATAATTGACATTCAAAAGCACAATAACAAAATTAATAGAATCCTCAACAAAATTTGCGAAAATAATCATGGATTATCATAGGAAATTGACCTTGCTTTGTATTCGTGTCTTAAAATAGATAAGATCATAAAAAAACATCTTGAAAAAAATCCTTTAAAAACTATTGGGAAAGAGAATAAACGATATGGTTAAGAAAATATTAATGGAATGGAAAGTGATTAAGATCAGCTTTACTAAAATGCGATTAACATAATTGAGGGTTTCAAGGCAGCAACGAAAAAGTTATAAAATAAAGTTGGAGTGTTATTAAGATAACAGTAAATTAATAAAAAAGTTCAAAGAGCAAGGCATCATAATGATATTGATCCTTATTATGAACTACCAAGACATTAAATATCCGCCCAAAATTATACAGTAAAAAATAACAAGAAAAAGTATCCCTCAACATACGAAAAAGTTTAGCCTTTCAGTCCAAACATAGTAGCATCATCACAGAGTAAAAGAAAAACTAACCATCATTTATCAAGTGAAAGCAAGAACAAATCATCAAAATCAAAAAATCAAAAAAGAGTCCAACAGTACATGAATGAATCTTAAAGCTTTTAGGAAATGTAAAATGAAGAGTCGAAGAATATCAGTGAGTTGGATCAGGAAATCATCGACTTAGCAAGTTAAATTAAGCATATCATAAAAAGACAGTGAAATGCAAAATAAAATATTTTTTTCTTTTTAATAAGATAGCATCAGTTTTTAACGATTAACAAATATAAAATGGCAGATGATTAAATTAAAATAAATTACTTTACTTATTGATAAAAGTTTTGATTTTAAAAACGTTTTGATCTTCAATGTCGCAATTCAATAAAATCGTCGCCTCATTCAAAAATCTCGGCTACTCAGAAACATCAGCCCTCCAATAATACGAAATTAATAAAGCAATGGACAAGATATCAGCCGCAGCTGGTGGTTCAAGTTAATTTGACAGATAAGTGGCACAAGAACTCTGGGATCATACCTCAAAGCAAAAAGGAAACACTGTCATTTTGAGAGACTACATCCAATCCATTATTGACGCCTTAAATGTACTCAGATAACATATCAATGCAACTGAAGGTAAATACATTTTAAAATGCAGAAAAGCTTAAATACGAAACCAATCCAGCCGATAAAGAATAACTCCAAGCCGATTTGTTGTCCTATGTTAATGATCATCGAATCCTCACACAACCATTCAATCTTGCACATGTACCTGAGTCCAGAGCCATCTCAGAGTCAAAAGCCAATCTTGCATCATCCAACAGAATGTCTGCTTTTAATAATGGCGGTGCTGCTGGAGGAGACTTTGGTTGGGCAAGAACCAGTCAAATCTTTGCTATGGCTCCTTCTGAAAGAGAGGAAAGTTGGTCATTGAAGATTGTCTTCTTGATCACTGCAGTTTTATTGGGTTTGGAACTTTTCATTATGTTCCACAAAAATCATTTTTTCAACCTTATGGGATACACTTTGATCATGCTCATTTTCGTTCAAAACTTTTTCGATAAACTTTACATGAGAATCACAATTTTGTGGATTATTCTTTCAATCGCATTGGACTTCCTCTGGCTCATTGTTCATGCTGAAGTAATTTTATAAATTAATGAAGAACTGGTGGAATCCATACCCTGAAACTCAACATTCAACCATTCAAACTGGTTACCTCAGATTCAGTTACTTTTTAGTTATTTGTACCATGTTGGCAAAAGGTCTTGTTGTCATTTTGACATTCAGATATTTCAATAATGACGAAACCATTAAAAAATCAGTAACTTTGTTCACTCTTGCATTTAAACTTGATGGAAGAAGTGCCAACAACCCAATCACCCAAGCTTTGTCAGGTAACAGCAGACAAAACTTTTCCGGAGTTGAACAAGGTAACCTTGGAGGATGGTGAAAAAATTAAATGTTTATGTTTTTGATGAAACTTTATTTCTTTTTATTCATTCCACTTTAAGAAAGTATTAGTAAAATTCAAAAAAAAATCAAATGAATTCATCAAAAGTATCGAGAGCTACCAAAACTTCATCAAGGTTTCTTTCCACAAAATTCGAGTGTTTTTCAGTGTTTTTAAGTTTGTTTACCACTTTGAAGGTAACTTCATATTAATTTTATGGCGATATTTATTTTGTTCTTTCTGTTAAGAGAATTTCTTTCTATTTTTGGAGATTCCTCATTTTTCTGTACATTTTAACTCTTTAAGTTGTTCTTTTGATTTGTTTGCTAATCTCCTCAGGAGTCAGATGATTTTATTTCAAATAAGTCTTAGCGTCTTGCTTTGAAGATTTGATCTTCAGTTTTAGATCATCAATCTCTTTGAACTTTCTGTCACAAGAGTCCATAAAATAAACAAATTGATTATTCCTGTTTGAATTTCATTTTCGATACAAATTTATTGGCAATTCAAAAAATTAACGTTAAAACATAAAATCATTTGAATATATCTCTATAGACTTTATTATCTACAAAACAATAAAAAGAAATAAATTATTAAAAAAATGCAAAATTTCCTTTTGACAATAAAAAGTTACAGTCTTCAGTTATTATGCTGAGCCAGCATTTTCAGAACATAAGGATTCTTATAATTGATTTGTATGGGATTTGTTATAGGATTGTAGACTTATGAAGCGTTGAAATTGAAATCTGGTGCCTTTCTTTGAGTTTTTATTGAAGATTGAGATTCATAAGAATACTTGTCATTTGGTTGTGGTGATATCGTTTGCGATCTTAACTGTTGCTACAGTCCACTGCCATAAAGCATTTGTTATCTCTTTTTCAGTGCTCTCTTATTATGATCGCCTAACTCTATACTTTTGAAGCTATCAATCGTTTAAGGGTTATTCCCCCTAGGTTCATTAATCCCTAATATTTAGTTTTGCCTCCTTTAGAACATTTATTTTCTCTAACACAATAGACATAAATATTTACTTTAAAGTTATTGATCTGATTTTGATCATAGTTACGATTTTTTTCCTCCTGTTCTCTTTGGAACTTTTCTATCATTTATTTTTATTTCACTTTTTGTTCATATTTCATTATTTACTGTAAGCGAAGATGCATTTCTAACTATTTTCCATATTATTGTCTTTTTAGAATAAAATAAAAATGTTACTTGGTTTGTTTTTGTTTGATGAAATCCTGTCGATTGTCTCTTCCCCATTTAAAGATTTAGAAGTTCTTTTTTTAAAGTTAGCGTTAACGTTATCTTTACTATCTGGCTCGTTGCTATTTGAGTCTTATCATTTGATCATATTAAGAAGCAAGATTTTGTTTGATTTCTTACTTGCGATTTCTTTTGGCCTGTTGCTGTAAGAGATAATTTTAAGTTAAAGACTTTTCAAAATGTCCATAGTTATTTTTGTCAAAATTCTCTTACATAGACTTTTTTTGCCTAATCTGCTCATTTTGCCTGTAATAGTCCCTACGATCAACAAAAAATGTACATTAACAGCTTGGCTTACATTCTTTTCACTTAATTATTGACAGGAACAGAATTTGACATGTTACTTATACGAGAACTGTCAAGGGAATGGGATGATCTGCGATCGCTTTTTGGATTCATTTCTTGAAATGCTATCTTTTGGGTGAAATAAATTTAGTGTAATATTATATTTTTAGTAACTTAGTATTTGGGTTATTTACATTTTTTAATAAACTTACAAATCTGATAAACCATCAATCAATGAAGTATAATCTCAAAACATAACATAAAAAAAATATAAGTTAAGTTATTTTTATAAAAAATTCAAATTACCCAATCTGATAAAAAATGAATAACAATCCAAGAGTCTCAGAAGATCCCTCAACAAAAGAGCTCAATGCCTTCGTCCAAAACATGTTGAAACAAATGCAAGACAGATTCGATGAAATGTCAGGAAATATTATCAGTCGGGTTGATTAAATGGGTATGAAATTTGTTTATTTCAGGTAAAAGAATCGATGATATTGAAAAATCTATCGGATAAATTATGCACGATTTAGGTGAAGAAGAGTAAGCAACTGGCAAAAAGTGAACTTTTCTTTAAAATGATTGTTTTATACATTCTTATCTGCATTGATAATCATCTTCTTGAAATTTTTAATAATCAATTGATAAACATTTAAATTGTAAATCCTTATTACTTTCATCTAATTTGATTGTAAAAATTTCCGATAATATCTTAAACCATATTGTGACTCTAAATTTCTCAATCTTTCTTTGTATAAAACATTCAAAAAAAAAAGTTAGCTGATAATTTTACAATAAGAACGAAATTAATTTTTTTATTATCAATTTTGAACAATAATATCTTTAACATGAGAAAAAACACTCCCGCTGCCAAACCTAAAACCACCACCTTCAAAGTTCAAGATTACTCAAGACCTGGTGTCTCTAATGACGAAATCGCATAATTAAAATAAGCCTTCGATCTTTTCGATGTCAACGGAACTGGACTCATCAATCCAAAAGGTATTTAAAATGATAAAATTAGAACTCAAAGCCACAATGTCATCACAAGGTTTCTAACAAACAAGCCCAACTCTTTTCCATATCATTTCAGACTTAAGTAACTCAAATGTAAACACACTCGATTTCTCTTCATTTTTGGACATCATGACAGCAAGTTCAGGAGTCAAAGTTACCAAAAAAACAGTAAAGAAAGTTTTTTCATTGTTTGACGATGAAAAGGCAGGATTTGTTTCAACAAAGAATCTTAAAAAGTTAGCAAAATAATTGAATTTGTAAATTTCAGAGAATGAACTTCAAGCCATGATTGACAAGGCTGATGTCGACAGAGATGGTTTGGTTTCCGAATAAGAGTTTTACACTATTATGTCAAAATGATCCATGCATGTTTCTTTTATTTTATGAAGTCTTTCGTGAAGATTAAATATTTTTCTATGATTCAAAAATATTTCAGTACTTTTGTGATTTTAATAATTAGTTAATCTTTTAAAGTGATGGATTAATTTTAATAAATTAATTGCACTTGATTCAGTGAATAAAATCAATTATGTTCAGAACCTACAACTCTGAAGAAGTTAGAAAATTGAGACCTGAAGAGGATTTGTAGAACATTAGTTTCTTTTAAATTGGGAAAACTTATGATTTATCTCCCAATAGAAAATTAAAGCATTTCCCTTATGCATAATTTTCAAGTTGGTCATAGAAAGATTAATAACAGTTTCTTAACTTTAGTTATCATAATCAATCTTGTCAAGCCAAACGTTAAAAATCAGCGGATACGATCTTTAAAAGAACTCCACAATAAAGAATGCGCTTTAGTAATTCAGTGACATTTCACACAAAAAAGATTGACCTTGGAGCTAAAGTAAGCTAATCAATAAGTAAATTTCATTCCAAACAAAAAAGTAAGTCATTATTTTCACCTGTGAAGAACCTTTCTTAGAATCAGTTGAAAATTTAGAATAAAAATAAGATAAAAAAGTTAAGTAATCAAATTTTAGAACAAATAAAAAATGATGAGATTTTCAAGAAAGACATTTAACCGTAAAACAAAAATTAATTGTAAACTCAACCTTCATATAACATAATCAATTATCCCATTTCAACATATTTGATAAGGAAGAGGAAGCTCAAGAAATTGTAGAAATTCCCCTTCCCTTCGTTGGCATTGAGACTCAACAAATGAGACAGCTTGGGTATTAATCTTTTTTGTTCTCAATTAAAATAGTGTCTAAAAAAATCATTCTATCTTTCTATCTTTTTATTATTTGTTTTTAAAAAAACCATTGTAAAACATAAAATAAAAATAACATGTTCATAAAAAATTACAATTATTAACAATTTAGCAATACAAGATTTAAATACTAAAAGTTAACTGGCAAATCAATTTTATAAACTGAACAATTTTATTAACGATAATGAATCGAATCAAGTCCAAAGAAAACCTCAACCCTAACAATAATATTAAACCTACATCA
>Ga0102832_1001565_pt1 | contig 16875 bp, 14 predicted proteins | sample EBPBio282013_DNA_FD_88942 | JGI IMG/M metagenome (GOLD analysis project Ga0102832, IMG submission 88942) | Wastewater treatment Type I Accumulibacter community from EBPR Bioreactor in Madison, WI, USA - Reactor 2_5/28/2013_ DNA (Illumina Assembly) | ecosystem: Engineered > Bioreactor > EBPR >...
GACATCGCGGTGAGCGGCGCCAAGCTGGTCAAGCAGCTGGCCGACGCCAACCCGTCGACCGAGTGGGTGTTCGAGTACTCGCCGGAGAGCTTCACCGGCACCGAGCTCGAGTTCGCCCGCGACATCTGCGCGGCGGTCTGCGACGTCTACCAGCCGACGCCGCAAAAGAAGGTCATCCTCAACCTGCCGGCGACCGTCGAGATGGCCTCGGCCAACGTCTATGCCGACCAGATCGAGTGGTGCCACAAGAACTTCAAGTACCGCGATTCGGTCCTGCTCAGCCTGCACCCGCACAACGACCGCGGCACCGGCGTGGCGGCGGCCGAGCTCGGCTTCATGGCCGGCGCCGACCGCATCGAGGGCTGCCTGTTCGGCAACGGCGAGCGCACCGGCAACGTCGACCTGGTGACGCTGGGCCTCAACATGTTCACGCAGGGCGTCGATCCCGAGATCGACTTCTCGAACATCAACGAGATCCGCCAGACGGTCGAGTACTGCAACCAGCTGCCGGTGCATCCGCGCCATCCCTACGGCGGCGACCTGGTGTTCACCGCCTTCTCGGGCTCGCACCAGGACGCGATCAACAAGGGCTTCAAGGCGCTGCAGGCGTCGAACAGCAAGGTCTGGGAAGTGCCTTACCTGCCGATCGACCCGGCCGATCTCGGCCGCACCTACGAGGCGATCATCCGCATCAACAGCCAGTCGGGCAAGGGCGGCATCGCGTACATCCTGAAGACCGACTACGGCATCGACATGCCGCGTCTTCTCCAGGTCGAGTTCTCGAAGGTGATCCAGCAGATCGCCGACGAGACCGGCAAGGAGATCATGCCGGCGATGATCTGGGACACCTTCCGCAAGGAGTACCTCGAGCGCAAGACGCCGGTGGACTTCATCAGCCACACCACGGTGCCGGAACCTGGCCACCCCGACGTGCGCCTGATCGACGCCAAGGTCGTCTTCAATGGCAAGGAGTGCACGGTGACCGGCCGCGGCAACGGCCCGATCGCGGGCTACGTCGACGCGCTCGGCAAGAACTGCGGCATCGGCATCAAGGTGCGCGACTACCACCAGCACGCCACCGGCGCCGGCTCCGACGCCCAGGCGGTGAGCTTCATCGAGGCCGAGACGGCCGACGGCCGCGTCCTGTGGGGCGTCGGCATGGACGCCAACATCGTGACCGCCTCGCTCAAGGCGGTGACCTCGGCGGCCAACCGCTCGACCGGCCGCGCCGCCTAGCCCGCCACCTCGCGGACGCTATACTGCCGGGGTGAGCAACCCTCTCCCCGGCAGCCCGCCGCGACCGGCGGCGAACAGCAACCTCGCCCTGCCGCCCGACCCGTCCTCGCCGCTGCGGCGGCGGGAGGGCCCGGCGATGCGCACCGTGCGCCACGTCTGGAACGTGGCGATCTCGCTGATGCTCGGCACCATGATCGGCCTGATCGGCCACGAGTTCGCCGCCGACGCGCTCGGCCGCCTGTTCCCCGAGCAGGCCTTCGTCGCCAACTTCGCCCGCGCCCTGTTCTGGACCCTCGGCGTCGGCGCCTCGGGCATCCTGTTCTTCTCCTACTACCTCGACGATTCCAGCCGCTGACGCCGGCAAGAGGGCATGACCCCTCCGTCCGCTGCGCGGACACCTCCCCGCGCTGCCGCGCAGGGAGGACAAGAAGCCCTCGTCGCGTCACCGATCATTTCCTCCCCCTGCGCCAGCAGGGGGAGATGTCGGCGTCTTCGCCGACGGAGGGGTCATGGGCTCATATCGCAAGGCCCTGCCTCTGGCCGCGCGCGGCTTCCGTGCTTAAATAGGACCATGGCCACCGCGAAGAAGAAGACCGCCGCCCCCAAGTCCAGCCGCAAGCCCGTCCGCGCCGCGCGCGCGACCGGCGCGCCCGACGCCAACCTGCTCGCCGACCTGATGAAGTGGGCCAAGGCCGCCGGGGCCGACGCCGCCGACGCGCTGTACGTCAACGGCGAGTCGATCTCGGTCGCCCAGCGCATGGGCAAGCGCGAGAAGCTGGAAAGCAGCGAGGGCCGCGATCTTGGCCTGCGCGTCTTCGTCGGCCAGCGCCAGGCGATCGTCTCCAGCACCGACTTCTCGCCGGCGGCGCTGCGCACCCTGGCGGGCCGTGCCGTCGACATGGCGCGCGCCGTGCCGGAGGACCCGGTGTGCGGCATCGCGCCGGAGGAACTGCTGGCCACCGACTGGCCCGACCTCGACCTCAGCGACAAGGCTCGTCCGTCGGCGCGCGCGCTGCTGGCGATGGCGGCCGAGACCGAGGACGCCGCCCGCGCGGTCAAGGGCGTGACCAACTCGGAGGGCGCCGATGCCGCCTGGGGCCGCACCTTCGTCATGCTGGCCGCCTCCAACGGCTTCTCCGGCAGCTACCGCCGCTCGGGCTACTCGCTGTCCTGCGCCGTGCTGGCCGGCGAAGGCACCGGCATGGAGCGCGACTACGAGTGGACCAGCGCGGTCCACCTCGAGGACCTGATGGCGCCGGCCCGGGTCGGCCGCAACGCCGGCAAGTTCGCCGTCCGCCGCCTCAACCCGCGCAAGGCCGCCAGCGCGCGCGTGCCGGTGGTCTACGACCGCCGCGTCTCGGGCGGCCTGATCGGCCACCTCGCCGGCGCGATCAACGGCCGCGCCGTGGCCCGCGGCACGTCCTTCCTGAAGGACAGCATGGGCAAGAAGATCTTCGCCGACGGCATCCGCATCCTCGACAACCCGCTCCGCAAGCGCGGGCTGGGCAGCAAGCCGTTCGATGCCGAGGGCCTGCCGACGAAGCGCTGCGCCGTGATCGAGGACGGCGTGCTGACGACCTGGCTGCTCGATCTCGCGGCGGCGCGCCAGCTCAAGCTCAAGCCGACCGGCCACGCCGCGCGCGGCACCTCGGGCCCGCCCTCGCCCTCGACGTCGAACTTCTACATGGAGAAGGGCAAGCTCTCGCTCGACGAACTGATCGGCGACATCAAGAGCGGCCTCTACATCACCGGCCTGATCGGCATGGGCGTCAACGGCGTCACCGGCGACTACAGCCGCGGCGCCGAGGGTTTCTGGATCGAGAACGGCAAGCTCGCCTACCCGGTCAGCGGCATCACCGTCGCCGGCAACCTCAAGGACATGTTCCGCAAGCTGACGCCGGCCAACGACCTGCAGTTCAAGGGCGCGACCAACGCCCCGACGGTGCGAATCGAGGGGCTGACCGTCGCCGGGTCGTGATATCGTGGGGGCATGAGCTCCCTCGCCCGCGCTATCGCGCTCATCTCGACCGCCGCCGCAACGTCGGCCCTCCTCGCCGCACCGGCGCTCGCCCAGGGCGAGTGGCCGTCCTGCGTGCAGTCGATCAAGGCCGAGGCGATGCGCCAGGGCGTGCCGCAGGCCATCGCCGACCGCGCCTTCCAGGGGCTGAGCCCCGACCCCAAGGTCATGGACCTCGACACCAAGCAGCCCGAGTTCTCGCTGACCTACGGCCGCTACATCGCCAACGCGGTGTCGGCGGACCGGATCGCCAAGGGCCAGCAGCGGCTGGCCCAGAACCGCAGCCTGCTCGAGGCGCTGCAGTCCGAGTACGGCGTGCCGCCGCAATACATCATGGCCTTCTGGGGCGTCGAGACGAACTACGGCGGCTACATGGGCGACTTCCTGGTCGTGCGCTCGGTGGCGACGCTCGCCTGCATGACCAAGCGGCGCGACTTCTTCACCAACGAGAGCGTCCAGGCGCTGCGCATCCTCGCCATGAACCACATGACGCGCGAGCAGATGCGCGGCTCGTGGGCGGGCGCCATGGGCAACATGCAGTTCATGCCCTCGACCTTCATGAAGTACGGCGTCGATCGCACCGGTGACGGCAAGATCGACCTCTGGAACAGCCTGCCCGACGCCTTCGCCTCGGCCGCCAATTTCCTGCGCGGCATCGGCTGGAAACCGCCCCTGCCGGCCGCCGCCGAGGTCATCCTGCCGTCGAACTTTCCGCTCGACCAGGCCGACACCACGGTCGAGAAGCCGGTCAGCGAGTGGGCCAAGATGGGGGTCAAGCTGGCGGGAAGCGCGCCGCTGCCGGCCAGCGCGGAGCCGTCGTCGATCATCCTGCCGGCCGGCTACCGCGGCCCGGCCTTCATCCTGTACCCGAACTTCAAGGCGGTGATGAACTGGAACCGCTCGACGTTGTACGCGCTGTCGGTCGCCATCCTGGCGCAGCAGATCGCGGGCGGTCCGGGCGTCATGCAGCCGCCGCCGTCCGACGACGAGCCGCTGTCGCGCGACACCGTCATCGACATGCAGAACCGGCTGGCGCGGCTCACGCTCTACACCGACGAGGTCGACGGCCTGCTCGGCCCCAAGACCCGCTCGGCGGTGCGGCTCTACCAGAAGAAGATCGGCATGCCGGCCGACGGCCACCCGACGCCCGAGTTCGTGCGCCGCCTGCAGCAGGCCAGGTAGGCGTCAGCCGTTCGGCGGCTCGCCGGCCTTGATCCAGGCCTGGTAGAGCTTCTTCGTCTCGTCGTTCGGCGGGTAGGTGCCGGGAATGCCGTGGCCCTGCGCGACGCGGATCGCGACGAACTTCTCCAGCCGCTCCTGCTCGAAGGAGTCGCGCGCCACCTCGTCGGCGAGATGGCGCGGCACGACGATCGCGCCGTCCTCGTCGGCCACGATCACGTCGCCGGGATAGACCGCCACGCCGCAGATGCCGACCGGCGTCTGGCACTCGACCGGGTGCAGGTGGTTCATCGACGGCGGCGCGGCGGCGGCGGTGCAGTAGACCGGGAAGTCGAAGCCGCCGATCACCGGCGTGTCGCGCATCGCGCCGTCGGACAGCACGCCGGCGACGCCGCGCACCTTGAGGCGCAGCGCGAGGATGTCGCCAAGCGTGCCCGAGCGGGTGTTGCCCTCGGTGCCGATCACCAGCACGGCGCCGGGCGGTGTCTCCTCGATCGCCTGGCGCTGCGCCGACGGCGGATCGGCCGGCGTCGGCGGCTTGTCGAGGTCCTCGCGGCCGGGGATGTAGCGCAGCGTGTAGGCCGGCCCGACCAGCCGCGTCGCCTTGGGGTTCAAGGGCCGCACGCCGTTGATCGCGGTATTGCGGAAGCCACGCTTCAGCATCTGCATCGAGACGGTGGCGGTGCTGGCATACAGGAAGTTCTTCACCGTCTCGGGCGACAGCGGCTCGTGCTTCATGGCGTTTCCTCTTTTGCTTTCGATCTTCAGAGCAGAGACCCCTGGCTACCGCCACCGTCGCGCTTGCGCGAGGCCGGCGGCCGGGGCGCGGTCGGCTTCGGCGCGGCGCCGTCGGTGACCCGGGCGGTGACCTCGTCGTCGATGAACTCGATGTTCAGCAGCTGTCCGGCGTGCGTGCCGGCGGCCGCGAGCACCGGGGTGCCATCCTGGTCGCGCACCAGCGCGAAGCCGCGCGCCAACACGCCGCGGAACGAATAGCTCTCCAGCAGCTTGCCCAGCTGCTCGACCTGGCGCTGGCCGCGGTCGAGCAGGTCGGCGCCGCCGCGCTGCAGCCGCTCGCCGTACTGGTCGAGCCGGTCGAGGAGCCGCTGCTGCGCCTGGCGAACGTCACCGACGTAGCGCCGCATCGCGCCGTCGAGCACGCGGGACTCGGCCGTCAGCGCCTGGCGCTTGGCGGCCAGCACCGACACCGGGCTGACCAGCCGCGCCGCGGCCAGGGCCTGCGCCTGGCGGTCGACCAGGCCGCGGGTCGCCAGCGCCAGCCGCTCGCCGTTGACGTCCAGCCGCTGCTGGCGGTCCTCGATCAGCCGCACCGGGTCGCCGAGGCCGCGCGCCAGACCGCTCAACGCCAGCGAGGCCTCGCGCAACAGGCGCGTCATGCACGACACCGAGCGCTTGCCGAAGTCGAGGGTCTGGGCGAGCAGGTCGGCGCGCACCGGCACGGCCATCTCCGCCGCCGCAGTCGGCGTCGGCGCCCGGCGGTCCGAGGCGAAGTCGATCAGCGAGGTGTCGGTCTCGTGCCCGACCGCCGAGATCAGCGGGATCGTCGAGGCCGCCGCCGCGCGCACCACGATCTCCTCGTTGAAGGCCCACAGGTCCTCGAGGCTACCGCCGCCGCGCGCCACGATCAGCACGTCGGGACGCGGCACCGGGCCGTCCGGGGCCAGCCTGTTGAAGCCGGCGATCGCGTTGGCGACCTCGCCCGCGGCCTTCTCGCCCTGCACGGCGACCGGCCAGACGAGTACGCGCCGCGGGAAGCGGTCGGACAGGCGATGCAGGATGTCGCGGATCACCGCACCCGACGGCGAGGTCACGACGCCCACCACCTCGGGCAGGAACGGCAGCGGGCGCTTGCGGTCGGCGTCGAACAGGCCCTCGGCGGCCAGCTTCTTGCGCCGGTCCTCCAGCAGCTTCAGCAGCGCGCCCTCGCCGGCCAGTTCCAGCCGGTCGACGATGATCTGGTAGCGCGACGAGCCGGCGTAGGTCGTGAGCTTGCCCGTCGCGATGACCTCCAGCCCCTCCTCGATCCTGAGGCCGAGCCGCGGCAGGGTGCCCTTCCAGCACACGCCGTCGATCACCGAGTTCTCGTCCTTGAGACGGAAATAGCAGTGCCCGGAGCGCGGGAACGACGGCTGGCTGACCTCGCCACGCACCCGCACGCGCGGGAACGACGATTCGATCTGCCGCTTCAGGGCGAAGGACAGCTCGGAAACCGAGAATTCCGGCACGTTTCCGGGGGCCGCGGGGGCCTCCCGGGGGGCGTCGAAGTTTTCCATTGTCCCGCCAGCCTAGCGGCTTGTGCCGGTGCCGCAAACCATGCTCAAAGCCTCGCCATGCGAATCCTCGTCGTCGGCGGCGGTGGCCGCGAACACGCCCTTTGCTGGGCGATTTCGGCCTCTCCCCTGTGCACGAAGCTGTTCTGCGCGCCCGGCAATGCCGGCATCGCGCAGGTGGCCGAGTGCCTCGATGTCGCGGCCGAGGACGTGGCCGGGCAGGTCGCGCTGGCCCAGCGGGAAAAGATCGATTTCGTGGTGGTCGGCCCGGAAGTGCCGCTGTCGATGGGCCTCGCCGACCGGCTGGCCGAGGCCGGCATCAAGGTGTTCGGCCCGTCGCAGAAGGCCGCCCAGATCGAGAGTTCCAAGGGCTTCACCAAGGACCTCTGCAAGAAGCACGGCATCCCGACCGGGGCCTACGAGCGCTTCACCGATGCCGACAAGGCGATAGCCTACATCGAGGCCCAGGGCGCGCCGATCGTCGTGAAGGCCGACGGCCTGGCGGCCGGCAAGGGCGTGGTGGTCGCCGAGACCGTCGAGCAGGCGGTGGCCGCGGTGCGCGACATGCTGTCCGGCAACCGCTTCGGCGAGGCCGGCGCGTCGGTCGTGATCGAGGAATTCCTGGTCGGCGAGGAAGCCAGCTTCTTCGCGCTGTGCGACGGCCACAACGTGCTGCCGCTGGTCGGCGCGCAGGACCACAAGCGGGTGTTCGACGGCGACAAGGGACCGAACACCGGCGGCATGGGCGCCTACTCGCCCGCCCCGGTGTTCGACGCCACGATGCAGCAGCGGGCGCTGGACGAGATCATCCTGCCGACCGTGCGCGGCATGGAAGCGGCCGGCATGCCGTTCAAGGGCGTGCTCTATGCCGGCCTGATGATCACCGCGCAGGGGCCGAAGATCTTCGAGTACAACTGCCGCTTCGGCGATCCCGAGTGCCAGGTCCTGATGATGCGGCTGAAGTCCGACATCCTGCCGGCCCTGATCGCCTGCGCCGACGGCGGGCTGAATCATCTCGACCTGCGCTGGTCGGCCGACACCGCGCTGACCGTCGTGATGGCGGCCAAGGGCTATCCCGACGCCTACCAGAAGGGCAGCGCGATCCGCGGGCTGGACGCCGCGGCCAAGGTCGAGGGCGTGCAGGTCTTCCATGCCGGCACCAAGCCCGGCCCGGACGGCGCGGTGCTGGCCAACGGCGGCCGCGTGCTGAACGTCACGGCGATGGCGCCGACCGTCGAGCAGGCGCGCGAGCGGGCCTACCAGGCGGTCGACCGGATCGACTGGCCCGAGGGCTTCTGCCGCCGGGATATTGCATGGCGGGCAGTCGGCCGGCGGTCGTGACAGGCCGCGCGGGGAGAGGCTAGGGTCGTTTTCATGCCCGACACCACCGATCCTTCGCAGCGCCTGCTGGCGCAGCTGCGCTTTCCCTGCGGCGACGTGCCGGAGCCCGGCACGATCAAGACCGTCGCCCCCGGCATCCACTGGCTGCGCATGCCGCTGCCGTTCCAGCTCAACCACATCAACCTGTGGCTGGTCGACGACGGCGACTCGTGGACCATCGTCGACACCGGCATCAACTCGGCCGATTCGCGCGAGCTGTGGGAGAAGATCTTCGCCGCCCACCTCGACGGCAAGCCGGTCAAGCGCGTCATCGCCACCCATCTCCATCCCGATCATGTCGGGCTGGCCGGCTGGCTGTGCGAACGCTGGGACGCCCAGCTCTGGATGACGCTGGGCGAGTACATGAGCGCGCTGGCGGTCCGCAACGACTTCACCGAGAGCGAGGAGACGCGCGCCGCGCACCTCCATCGCAACGGCGTGCCGGCCGACCGCATCTCGCTGTTCCACCGCCACAAGGGCGGCTACGCCAAGGGCGTGGTGCCGCTGCCGACCTCGTTCCGGCGCATGATCCATGCCCACCCGATCACCCTGGCCGGCCATCGCTGGGACGTCATCGTCGGCCGCGGCCACGCGCCCGAGCACGCCTCGCTGTGGTGCCCCGAGCTCAACGTCCTGATCGCCGGCGACCAGGTGCTGCCCAAGATCAGCACCAACGTCGGCGTCTGGCCGAACGAGCCGCAGGCCGATGCGCTGACCTGGTTCCTCGACGGCTTTTCGCGCTTCCGCCGCCTGCCGGCCGACGCGCTGGTGCTGCCGAGCCACGGCTTCCCGTTCGTCGGTCTCCACACCCGGCTCGACCAGCTGGTCGCCCACCACGACGCGCGCCTCAACGACATGGCGGAAGCGATCGCCCGGCGCGGCGAGGCGGGCGCCACCGGCTGGGACATGGTGCCGGTGCTGTTCCCGCGCCACCTCGACAACAACCAGGTCGTGTTCGCCTTCGGCGAGACGCTGGCCCACCTGCACTGCCTCGAGACGCGGGCGCGGGTGAAGCGCGTGGTGGTCGACGGCGTCCATCGCTTCGTGGCGCTGGTCGATTCGGCGCAGCCGCCGGCCGACGATTCCGACAGCGACGTGATGGACATCGGCACCGCCTGACCGGATGCGCGTCGACCTCTTCGACTTCGACCTGCCCGACGACCTGATCGCGCAGCGGCCGATCGAGCCGCGCGACCGGGCGCGGCTGCTCGACGTCGCTCCCGATGGCCTGCACGACCGCACGGTGCGCGACCTGCCGGGCCTGCTGCGCCGCGGCGACCTGCTGGTGTTCAACGACACCAAGGTGATCCCGGCCCGGCTGCGCGGCACGCGGCGCGGAAGCGGCGCCCGTCCCGACATCGCGGTCGAGGCGCTGCTGATCCGCGACCTCGGCACCCGCCACTGGCAGGCCTTCGCGCGGCCCGGCAAGCGCCTGCGCCGCGGCGACCTGCTGGTGTTCGACGGCCTGGCCGCCACCGTCGCCGAGCGGCGTGACGATGGCTCGGTGGTGCTCGCCTTCGATCGCGGCGGCGCCGATTTCCTGGCGGCGCTGGAGACCACCGGCATCGTGCCGCTGCCGCCCTACATCCGCGGCGGCACCGCCGACGCGCGCGACCGCGCCGACTACCAGACCATGTTCGCCCGGCGCGACGGCTCGGTCGCCGCCCCGACCGCCGGCCTGCACTTCACGCCCGGCCTGGTGGCGGCGCTGGACGCGGCCGGCATCGCCAGCACCGGCGTCACGCTGCATGTCGGCGCCGGCACCTTCCAGCCGGTGCGGGTCGACGATACCGACGGTCACGTCATGCACGCCGAGTGGGGCGAAGTGCCGTCCGAAGCGGCCCAAGCCATCGCCGCGACCCGCGCCGCCGGCGGCCGCGTCGTGTCGATCGGCACGACGGCGCTGCGCCTGCTCGAGACGGTGGCGCGCGCGCACGACGGCGCGGTGCCGGCATGGACCGGCGAGACCGACATCTTCATCGTGCCGGGCTTCCGCTTCCGCGCCGTCGACCTGCTGCTGACCAACTTTCACCTGCCGCGCTCGACGCTGTTCATGCTGGTTTCCGCCTTCGCCGGGCTGGAGCGCATGAAGGAGGCCTATGCGCACGCCGTGCGCGAGCGATACCGCTTCTATTCCTACGGCGATTGTTGTTTGTTGCGCCGATGAGCTTGTCCTTCGAGGTCCTGGCCGGCGACGGCGCGGCCCGCCGGGGCCGCCTGAACACGGCGCACGGCACCGTCGAGACACCGACCTTCATGCCGGTCGGCACGGCCGGCACGGTCAAGGCGATGATGCCGCAATCGGTGGCCGAGACCGGCGCGCAGATCGTGCTGGGCAACACCTACCACCTGATGCTGCGGCCGGGCGCCGAGCGCGTCGCAGCCCTTGGCGGCCTGCACCGCTTCATGAACTGGCCGGGCCCGATCCTGACCGATTCCGGCGGCTTCCAGGTGATGTCGCTCAAGGACCTGCGCAAGCTCGACGATGACGGCGTGACCTTCCGCTCGCCGATCGACGGCGCCCGGCACCGCCTGACGCCCGAGCGCTCGATCGAGATCCAGGAACTGCTCGACGCCGACATCACCATGTCGTTCGACGAGTGCACCAGCTTCCCCGCGACGGAAGACGAGGCCGCCTTCTCGATGCGCCTGTCGATGAAGTGGGCGGCACGCGGCCGCAAGGCCTTCACCGAACGTCCGGGCTACGGCCTGTTCGGTATCGTGCAGGGCAGCACCTTCCTCGACCTGCGCGCCGAGAGCGTGAAGGCGCTGGTCGATATCGGCTTCGACGGCTACGCGGTGGGCGGCCTCGCGGTCGGCGAGGGCCAGGCCGAGATGTTCCGCGTGCTCGAGGGCACGGTGCCCCTGCTGCCGCGCGATCGGCCGCGCTACCTGATGGGCGTCGGCCGCCCGTCCGACATCGTCGGCGCGGTGAAGCGCGGGATCGACATGTTCGACTGCGTGATGCCGACCCGCGCCGGCCGCACGGCGCAGGCCTTCACGCGGCGCGGCGAGCTCAACCTGCGCAACGCGCGGCACCGCGACGACCACCGGCCGATCGACGAACGCTGCGGCTGCCCGGCCTGCCGCCACCACAGCCGCGCCTACCTGCATCACCTGATCCGCGCCGAGGAGATCCTCGCCGCCATGCTGCTGACGTGGCACAACCTCCACTACTACCAGGACATCATGCGCGGCCTGCGCGGCGCCATCGAGGCCGGGTCGCTCGATGCCTGGATCGCCGGCTTCGAGGACGAGCAGGCACGGGGCGACATACCACCCCTCTGAACCCGACGACGGATACCGGATCGCCATTGTGACGGAGCGTGCGTAATGCCGAACGAGGCGCTGATCGTGATCGACGTGCAGAACGACTTCTGCGAAGGCGGCGCGCTGGCCGTGCCGGGCGCCAACAACGTGCTGCCCCTGGTCAATCGCCTGATCGCCCGGCACGACCACGTCGTCCTGACCCAGGACTGGCACCCGGCGAGCCATGCCTCGTTCGCCGCGACCTGGCCGGAGGCCGAGCCCTTCTCGACCAGGGCGTTTCCCTATGGCCCGCAGACACTGTGGCCGGAGCACTGCGTGCAGGGCACGCCGGGCGCGGCGTTCCACCCCGACCTGCTGACCGACAAGGCGCAGGCGGTGATTCGCAAGGGCTACCACCCCGGCATCGATTCCTACTCGGCGTTCCGCGAGAACGACCGCATGACCCGCACCGGCCTCGACGGCTACCTGAAGGCGCGCGGCATCACGCGGCTGGTGCTGTGCGGGCTGGCGCTGGACTACTGCGTGGCGTGGTCGGCGATCGATGCACGCCAGGCCGGGTTCGAGGTCGCCGTCGTCCAGGAAGCGACGGCGGCGATCGACCTCGAGGGCAGCAAGAAGCGGATGCTGACCGAGATGCGCCAGGCGGGGATCCGGCTCAACGCCACCGCCTGACGCTCTATCGAATCAGACGCGCTCGATGGCGAGCGCGATGCCCTGGCCGACGCCGATGCACATGGTGCACAGCGCGCGCTTGCCGCCGGTCGCCTCGAGCTGGTTCAGCGCGGTGATCATCAGGCGGCCGCCCGAGGCGCCCAGCGGGTGACCGAGCGCGATCGCGCCGCCGTTGGGGTTCACGTTCTCGGCGTCGTCGGGCAGGCCGAGCTGGCGCAGCACGGCCAGCGCCTGCGCGGCGAACGCCTCATTCAGCTCGATCGTGTCGAAGTCGCGGATCGTCATGCCGAGCTTGGCCAGCAGCTTCTGGGTCGCCGGCACCGGGCCGATGCCCATGACGCGCGGCGGCACGCCGGCCGACACCGCGCCCAGGATGCGGGCGCGCGGCACCAGGCCGTTGGCCTTGGCGGCGGCTTCCGAGGCGATGATCATGGCGCAGGCGCCGTCGTTCAGGCCCGACGAGTTGCCGGCCGTCACCGAGCCGCCCTCGCGGAAGGCCGGCGACAGCTTGGCCAGCGTCTCCATCGTGGTGTCGCCGCGCGGATGCTCGTCCTTCTCGACGACGATCTCGGCCTTGCCCTTGCGGACCACGACCTTGACGATCTCCCGGTCGAAGAAGCCGCGATCCTGCGCGGTCTTGCAGCGGCGCTGGCTGCGGTAGGCGAAGGCATCCTGGTCGGTGCGGCTGATCTGGTGCTCGGTGGCGACGTTCTCGGCGGTCTGGCCCATCGGGTCGACGCCGTAGGCCGCCTTCATCTTCGGGTTCACGAAGCGCCAGCCCAGCACCGTGTCCTCGAGCTTCATGGCGCGGTCGAAGGCGCCTTCCGGCTTGCCCATGACGTAGGGCGAGCGGGTCATGCCCTCGACGCCGCCGGCGATCATCATGTCGGCCTCGCCCAGCTTGACCGCGCGGGCGGCGTGGCCCGCCGCTTCGAGGCCCGAGCCGCACAGCCGGTTCACGGTGGCGCCCGCCACCTCGACCGGCAGGCCGGCCAGCAGGCCCGCCATGCGCGCGACGTTGCGGTTGTCCTCGCCGGCCTGGTTGACGCAGCCGTAGATCACGTCGTCGACGCCGCCCCAGTCGACGTTGGCGTTGCGCTGCATCAGCGCCTTGATCGGATGCGCCGCGAGGTCGTCGACGCGCATCGCGGCCAGCCCGCCATTGTAGCGGCCGACGGGCGTGCGAATGGCGTCGCAGATAAAGGCTTCGGTCATCTCGGGCTCCCGGAAACGATTGTCTGCCGAGGGGTTAGCATCGCCCCTGCCGGCTTGCCAATGCGCCCGGCGCGCACCGGCAATTCCCGCAAAGCGGACCCGCCTTCGTCCGCTTGACGGGATGACCGGTTAGGGCGACCCTCGCCGCCATGGCCGCCCCCGCCTTCGCCCTGTTCGAGACGCCGATCGGCCCCTGCGGCATCGCCTGGACGGCGGCCGGCATCGCCGGGCTGCAGTTGCCCGAGGCCGACGCGGAAGGCACGCGCCGCCGCATGGCGCGGCGCTTCCCCGGCGCGACCGAGCGGCCGGCCCCGCCGGGCGTCCGGCGCGCCATCGACCGCATCCTCGCCCTGCTGGCCGGTCACAGGGACGATCTTGCCGACCTGCCCCTCGACCTCGCGGGCGTCCCCGACTTCGACCGCCGGGTCTACGAGGTGGCGCGGGGCACGCCGCCCGGCGAGACGACCAGCTACGGCGCGATCGCCCGCCGGCTCGACGCGCCCACCGAGTCGCGCGCCGTCGGCCAGGCGCTGGGCCGCAACCCGATCGCCATCATCGTGCCGTGCCACCGCGTGCTGGGCGCCGACGGCAGGATGGGCGGCTTCTCGGCGCCCGGCGGCGCATCGACCAAGCGACGCATCCTCGAGATCGAGGGCGCGACGGCCGTGTCGGCGGGGCCGCTGTTCTCCTGAAGCACCGTTCACGCGCTGCCACTGGAGTGACATGGTTGTCCTGACATAATCGGCGCATGGCCCTTCCCTTCTCGAACACCGTCGATCGCACCCTCGAGCGGCTGCGGACCGCCTTCGTCGAAACCGCGCGCGGCGCCCGCGAGGTCGTCGGCGCGCCGCTGCGGTCCGACCTGCCTGACGACGACATCGTCCGCCTCAAGGGTCGCATCGATGCCTGCCTCGAGGGCAAGGGCGGCGAGACCGCTCGGCGCGGCCGCGCCGCCGAACTGGGCCAGGCCTACCTGTCGCTGTCGCCGGCCGGGAAGAAGCGATTCCTGCTGACGCTGGCCAACGACTACGGCCTGTCGCGCGACGCCGCGCAGGCCCTGGTCGAACGCTGGCGGGCCGGCAAGGAGCCGGCGCGCGCGCTGCGCCGCGCGCTCGAGCCGCCGGCGGTGCGCCTGCTGCGCGAGTTCGTGGGCGTGCCGCAGGGCGTGAAGTTCGTGGTCGACCTGCGCGCCGAGCTGCTGGCGCTCGGCAAGACGGACCCCGCGGCGCGGGCGCTCAGCGAGGACCTGCGGCCGCTGCTCGGCGACTGGTTCGACGTCGGCTTCCTCGACCTCGTGCGCATCGACTGGAAATCGTCGGCGGCGCTGCTCGAGAAGCTGGTCGCCTACGAGGCGGTGCATGCCATCCGCTCGTGGCGCGACCTCAAGAACCGCCTCGATTCGGATCGCCGCTGCTTCGCTTTCTTCCACCCGCGCATGCCGGACGAGCCGCTGATCTTCGTCGAGGTCGCGCTGGTCCAGGGCATGGCCGGCAACATCCAGCGGCTGCTCGACGCCAAGGCCGAGACGCACGATCCCGGCCGTGCCGACACGGCGATCTTCTACTCGATCTCGAACTGCCAGCAGGGCCTGGCCGGCATCAGCTTCGGCAACTTCCTGATCAAGCGGGTGGCCAAGCAACTGGCCGGCGAGCTGCCCAACATCAAGGACTTCGCGACCCTGTCGCCGATCCCCGGCCTGCGCGCCCACGTCGATCACCGCCTCAAGTCCGAGGGCGACGACGCGCTGACCGCGGCGGAGATCGCGTCGCTGGTCCCGGTGATCGACGAGGTGCGCGGCGCGGCGGCGGTGCGCCGCCTGCTCGACCGGCCGCAATGGTGGGAAGTGCCGGCGATCGACAAGGCGCTGCGCCCGATCCTGTGCCGGCTGGCCGCCACCTACCTCACCGGCACCGACGAGAAGGGCCGCGCGCTCGACCGCGTCGCGCACTTCCACCTCGGCAACGGCGCGGTGGTCGAGCGGATCAACTGGCTGGGCGACACCAGCGCCAACGGGCTACGGCAGTCCTACGCCATGATGGTGAACTACCGCTACAAGCTGGCCGACGTCGACGCCAACCACGAGGCCTATGCCAACGGCCGGACGATCGCCAGCCGCGACGTGCGCGCGCTGGCGAAGGCCTGACCCGGCTGTCTCGACCCCGCGCTACTTGTTGAGATACTCGAGCGCGAGGCCCGGCCGCGGCCACTCGAAGCTGACCAGCTTGCCGGTCATCGACAGGGTGGCGAACGCCGTGCGCAGGTCCTTGCCGCCGAAGCAGACGTTGGTGACCATCGGGTCGGGCAGCTTGTACTGCGTGACCGACGAACCGTCGGGCGCGATGTCCGACACCGCGCCGGTGATCAGGGTGGCGACGCAGACATGGCCGGCCGAATCGACGGCCAGCGAATCGAACATCTGGTAGCCGCCGAGGCCGGCGATCACCCGGCCCTTCTCGCCGCGGTAGGGGCCGTTGGCCGACTTGACCTCGCCCGGCGCCGACAGGTCGAACGCCCAGCAGCGCGCGGTCGGCGTCTCGACGACGTACAGCGTCTTGCCGTCGGGCGACAGGCCGCAGCCGTTCGGCCGCTCCAGCGGGAAGATCTTCTCCTCGATCTTCGAGCCGTCGGCCTTGGCGTAGTAGACCGCGCCGCGGTCGGAGTCGCGCTCGCGCGTCTTGCCGAGGTCGGTGAACCAGAATCCACCGGCATCGTCGAACACCAGGTCGTTCGGCCCGTTGAGCCGCCGGCCGTCGCACGAGTCGTACAGCGTCTCGAACTTGCCGGTCTCGGGATCGACCACCTGGATCGAGCCGCCCTTGTAGTCGTCGGGCTGGGTGCCCGGGAACAGCCTGCCGTCCGGCCGCTCGATCCAGTTGAAGCCGCCGTTGTTGGTCACGTAGATCTTGCCGACCGGCCCCATCGCCGCGCCGTTCGGCCCGCCGCCGAGGGTGGCGATGACGCTGCACTTGCCGTTGGGCATCACGCGGGTCAGCGTCTGGCGCGCGATCTCGACCAGGATCACCGAGCCGTCCGGCATGGCCACCGGCCCTTCCGGGAAGCGCAGGCCCGAGGCGATCTCCTTGTGCGGCGTGGTCATCGGTCGTTCTCCCTCTGTCGTCGTTGTCCCTACTTGCCCTTGAAGGCGGGCGCGCGCTTGGCGAGGAAGGCCGACACCCCCTCGCGGAAATCCTCGCTGCGGCCGAGCTCGCGCTGGAAGTCGCGCTCGACGTCGAGCTGGCGGTCGATATCGTTGCCGGCGCTGCGGTTCATCGCCTCCTTGATGCGGGCGAGCGCCAGCGTCGGGCCGTCGGCCAGCCGGCGCGCCAGCGCGCCCGCGGTCTTCATCAGCTCGGCGTCGTCGACCACGTCCCAGATCAGGCCCCATTCCTTGGCCTGCTCGGCGGTGATCTTGGGCGCCAGCATGGCGAGCGCGCGGGCGCGCTGCTCGCCGACCAGCCGCGGCAGGAACCAGGTGCTGCCGCCGTCGGGCAGCAGGCCGATGCGCGCGAAGGCCTGCAGGAACGAGGCCGAGCGTGCCGCGATGGCGATGTCGGAGGCCAGCGCGAAGCTCATGCCGACACCCGCCGCCGGGCCGTTCACCGCGGCGACAATCGG